>Ga0180009_10001047_pt1 | contig 34863 bp, 34 predicted proteins | sample OS_PC_MetaG_FD_123537 | JGI IMG/M metagenome (GOLD analysis project Ga0180009, IMG submission 123537) | Groundwater microbial communities from the Aspo Hard Rock Laboratory (HRL) deep subsurface site, Sweden - OS_PC_MetaG | ecosystem: Environmental > Aquatic > Deep subsurface > Groundwater... | reverse complement strand
GCATGAAATCTCCTTGACAAATAAGTCGTTCCCCGATATTGATTACCCTTTGGTTTTCCGGAGTGTTATGGTCGTAAGCCATTAAAAATAGTAAGAAAATAAATAGAGGAGGTAAGAATATGTCCAATTTAGTACCCCCGCATGGCGGGAAAGGCTTGACCTGCTGTCTGCTGGAAGGCGCAGATCGAGAAGCCGAATTGAAGAAAGCGAAAGGACTCAAGAAGATACCGGTTTCCCCGCGGGAAAAGGGCGACCTGATCATGATGGGAATCGGCGGATTCAGCCCGCTCACCGGCTTCATGACCAAGGCGGACTGGAAGGGTATATGCGATGATTACCTTTTGGCCGACGGGACATTCTGGCCGATTCCGGTGACCCTTTCGGCGACCAAAGAAGATGCCGGCGGCATTGCAGACGGCGAAGAGATCGCACTATTGGATCCTGAAACCGATGAAATCATGGCCACCATGCAGGTTACCGAAAAATTCGAGATGACCGAGGCGGACAAGAAATACGAATGCGAAAAGGTCTATATGGGTGAGGGCACCCCTACGGCCGAGGAATTCTGGAAAATCGCGGCAGAGGATCATCCCGGGGTTCAGATGGTCATGAACCAGAAGGACGTGACCCTGGCCGGTCCCGTCAAGGTGCTGAGCGAGGCGGAATATCCCACCAGATATGCCGGCACTTACATGAGACCCGAAGACTCGAGGAAGATATTTGAAGGCAAAGGGTGGAGCGAAGTAGCCGCCCTTCAGCTTCGCAACCCCATGCACCGGTCCCACGAATACCTTTGCAAAATCGCAGTGGAGGTGTGCGACGGCGTGTATATCCACTCTCTGGTGGGCAACCTGAAACCGGGAGATATTCCGGCGGGTGTCCGGGTGAAATGTATCGACGCGCTGGTGAAAAACTATTTTGTGGAAGACAATGTGGTTCAGGGCGGCTACCCGCTGGATATGCGATACGCCGGCCCCAGAGAGGCCCTGCTTCATGCCACCTTCCGCCAGAACTACGGGTGCTCCCGCATGATCATCGGCCGGGACCATGCCGGTGTGGGCGACTTCTACGGCATGTTCGAAGCCCAGACCATCTTCGATAAGATTCCGACCCCCTCGGAGCCGGGCAAAGCGCTGCTCTGCACGCCTCTTAAGATCGACTGGACCTTCTACTGCTTCAAATGCGACGGTATGGCGTCTCTGAGAACCTGCCCCCATGGGAAGGAAGACCGTGTGCTTTTAAGCGGGACCATGCTGAGGAAGATGCTGTCTGAAGGCGGCGAGCTGCCGGATCACTTCGGCCGGGATGAGGTTGTCCAAATCCTGAGGGAGTATTATGAAGGATTGACCGAAAAGGTGGAGATCAAACTCCACGGTGCTGCCACCGGCGGCGACAAGAAATAGCCACCGTTCGAATAATTACATTTCAAACAGAAAAGGGAGATGCATTTTGCATCTCCCTTTTTGCTTTTGCGGTAAACGACCTTGTCTGTTATCCGATCTTAAATCCTCTGCCCGAGTATTCCGCATAGGCTATGGCCACGGTCCGGTAGACCAGATGCGCCAGTTTTGTAAAGGGCAGATAGGCAAACAGAGAGAATACGAACATCAGATGGATAAAATACAAAGCGTAAGAAATAAACGCCCAGTTTGCCAGCCGCGTAATTTCGGTCAACATTCCGGTGAGCCCCAGTGCCAGGGCTAACCCGATAAGCGCCCAATCCTTGTATGCAGAGGTCTGGTCTTCTTTATTCAAACGGTTTTTCAGCATCAGGATGCTGCCCACAACCAGACACACACCGCTGATATTGGCCAGCCATTTGATGGGATTTATCTGTGAGTACGGCCCATGAATCTGTAGAATATAGATTGCCACAAAGAAACAGTTGGTCACGATGAACAATCCGATAAAGGAGAATAAGACCATCATGTGAGTGGTGGACCGTTTCTTGTTTTCCGTGCAGTCATTGAACCGGTTGTGCGTCATAATCGTCGGGATGATCCGAACCAGGGACATGATGAATTCTTTTGGATCGATGTTCTTTTTGTCGGTTTTCCCTTCCCGGACGGCATTGTCGTGGATATCGCCGAGAAACCGTTTGATGCTGAGCGCAAAAATCGCCGCCGCCCAAATGGCTGCCGGAATCATCACCATATCCACCAGCCAGGTGGAAAAGAAGTGGGCATGAACAATCCGATCCCCTTCCGGAGTAAAATCGAGAAGACCCGTAATCAGACCCACTACGATGAAAATCACCGCCGGAACAGCCAAAAGGAGCGGCAGTTTTTTGGGATCGTTGACCGCCTGTGCCACTGCTTTTGGGGCTGCATATTCGGAAACCGCATAAGCACGAACAGCGGCCAACACATCTGCCGGTTTCGCCGTACGGGGGCAGCGTGTGGAGCAGTCCCCGCAGTTGTGGCAGAGCCAAATGTCTGCATTGCCTATCAGTTTATCTTTCAGGCCCCAGGACGCAGCAATCATCTCCTTCCGGGGGAAGGGCTTGTTGTCCGGAGCGATGGCGCAGGCTACGGAACAGGTTGCACATTGATAGCATTTCTTAAGTTCTGCTCCGCCCAGTGCGCCGATCTCACGAATAAAACCCAGATCCGGTTCGAGTACTTGTACATCAGCCATATATTACCTCCTCATTGATGGCTGCGAAAAATGCCCAACTGAGGCGTTATCCTCTTCTTTCGTCATTTCGGCGTACAGTAAGTACGGCCTCATTCCTCAAGATTCGGAAGCCTTGCATTTGGGACATTTTACATTGCCATCATAAATAGGATTAATTCTTTAAATCGCAAATCGAAAATCGCAAATCGAAAATATCTAGAATCCCTTAAACGGGTTGGGGCCCATGGCTTCCACGCTTTCCACAAAATCGTTGATCATTTTCGGAACTTTATCGAAATCGTCGATTGCCACCTCGAGCTGCATGACGCGCTCATTCTCCAATGCAAGGCTCTGGAGAGCTTCACCGATCTTCTTCATTCGGATACTTGCCAGCTCGCTTCCCTTAATAAAGTGGCACTGATAATCATCGCCATGTTTGCAGCCCAGCAGGAATACGCCGTCCATGCCCTGGGACAGGGCGTCCTTAATCCAGATCACGTTCACCGAGCCGAGACATCGAACCGGTATAAACCGGACGTCTGCCGAATAGGAAAGCCGATTCAATCCGGCAACGTCAAGCGCCGGTAAAGCGTCGTTTTCGCAAACCAGACCCAGTATCCGGTACGGGGGCTCGGTGTAGTCGTCTTCAGACGGCACCCATACGGATTTCAACATGGAGCCGATACTGTCGATGCTGTAATTGGCGAAGTTGATGATCCGTTCCGGACAGCAACCCATACATGTGCCGCAGCGGCGGCAGCGCGCCGGGTTCGGTTTCGGCGTCCCCTTCTCATCATCGTCGATGGCGCCGAAGGGGCATTCTTCCGTACACCGTTTGCACTGGGTGCATCTCTGGAAGAAGAAATCCGGAAAACTCATATCACCGTATCTGGGGTGGACGGAGACCCCTCGATTGATGGATTCCAGGGATTGAATCGCCTTGAGGGCAGCCCCTGCAGCATCTTCCATACACTCTTCAGCCGTCATGCTGCGACGGATGGCGCCGGCGGCATAGATGCCGGTTCTTTGGGTTTCATAGGGGAAGCAGATGTAGTTTGAGTCCACATACCCCTTGAACAGATCGATGTTGTCCCGAAACGCCGGCCCCTGCCGGTATGCCATATTCACGACCGGATCATCTGCCGTGGCCGGGACCATGCCGGTTGCCAGTACCACCATATCGGCTTTGACCCGGATTTTCTCCCCCAACAGAGTGTCGTCGGCTTCAACAACCAGGCCGTCCCCGTTTTTGGACACACTCACCACATCGCCTTTGGTCAAGAAAATTCCTTCATCCTGCTGGATCGCTTTGTAGAAATTTTCCATGAGACCCGAGGCGCGCATATGCTGATAAAATACAAATGCCTTGCCGTCCGCGGCGTAATCTTCTCTCACATATTTCGCCTGCTTCAAAGCAACCAGGCTGGTTACAGCCCCTGCATATTCGAAGTCCGAATCATCGCCTCTGCCCGGAGTCTGGATAAACACAACCGATTTGGCATCCTTGCCATCGGATGGTCTTGCAATTTTTCCCTTGGCAGCGATTTCTTCAAACTGGCTGTTGGTCACTACATCCGGGATTTCACCAAAACCGTAGTGGGCCAATTCGTCCCCTTTGGGTTTGTAGGGCCTCCAGCCGGCGGCTAAAATCACTGCGCCGAATTTTTCCCCATCAGGATCGATAGATAGAATGTCGACTCTGCCCTTGTTATATTCCATGAACTTTTCATGAAGTGCCGGGGCATCCAGTTCCTTGCCGGTTTCATCCACTTTCATTTCATCCGGAAGCGGGTAGGGCACGTCGAATTCGATTTTTTCATCCGGTGATTTCAAGGTTACGGTGAAATCGCCAGGTTCTCCGGCAAGTCGCGCCACAACGGTTCCGGTCTTCACCGTGATGTTAGGATAGTTTTCAAGCGCTTTGATCTTGTTTTCGATAAAGGGGGATACCAGTTCTTCATAGGGGCTTTCCACCGGAAGCTGTTTCCGCCAATGACGCGCATGACCTCCGAGCTCTACTTCTTTTTCAACGATGGTCACGTCATAACCGGCTTTTGCGGCTTCCATGGCTGACGAAATTCCGGTGATTCCGCCACCGATGACCAGGATTTTCCGGCTGAAGGTTTCCACTTTGTAAGGTTCCGGAAGATTGATTTTCCCGACTTTTGCCATTCCCATTCTCAAATAATCATCGGCCAGCAGTTGGAGCCGGTCAAAGCTCTCGCCGTCGCTCTTCTGCTCTTCTGTGAGCGCCGGGAATTCGGATCGTGGATGAGACCAGACCACCTGCTCTCTCAGGTTGACCCGATCCACGATGCAGCCGTCGAACTTGAACACATCATAATTGACCCGTTGGGAGCAGGCTGCGATGATCAGAGTGTTGACACCGTTTGCATCGATATCCTTCTTGATCGATTCCACGCCTTCCTTACCGCAGTACATGGAATGGGTTTGAACCGGAAATTTTTTCTCTTTCGCCACACCGGCAAGGGCTTCGATATCCAGTGCATCTCCGATGCCGCATCCCGTACAGATATATACGCCGTATTTTTTATCCATGGTTACCTCCTACCGATTCACCAGCGTTTGAATGGCTCTTAAGGCCATGCCGGTTGCATTCTGATTGGATGAAACAACATCAAGGGGTTTGTTGGCGCATCCAACAGCAAACATTCCGCCCTTGTCGAGGTCATTAACAATAAAACCGTTTTCATCGGTTTTCAGATTTACGGGCAGTGGATTATCTTTTGCCGTCGGCTGCATGCCGGTGGCCAGAACCACCAACTCCACCGTCTGATGAATCTTCTCTCCGGTCACGGCATTTTCAGCAACCACCGTTATGTTTCGGGTTGCGGGATCCTCGCTGACTTCGGCCACCTTGCCCTTGATGAAAAAGATGTTTTCATCTTCTTTGATCTGTTTGTAGAATTTTTCATACCGCTGACCGGGTGTTCTCAAGTCGATGTAGAAGATATAGATCTTGGCCTCGGGATACTGCTCCCGGATATAGGTGGCCTGTTTCAATGACGCCATGCAGCAGATATAGGAACAGTAGGGCAGGTGGTTTTCATCTCTGGACCCGGCGCATTGAACAAATGCAATGCTTTCCGGTTCTTTCCGGTCCGAAGGCCTGATGATTTTTCCCCGTGTGGGGCCGTTTGAGGATGCATACCGCTCCATCATCATGTTGGTGATGATGTTGTCGTACTGCCCGAAACCGAGGTTGTCGATTTTCGTGGCATCGTAGGGGGTCCAGCCGGTGGCCCAGATGACGGCACCCACATTGATTTTCATGCTCTTCGGTTGAGCGTCCAAATCCACTGCGCCCTCGGGCAGTGCATCTTTGATCTTTTTAGCATCTCCAGTTCTCAGAATGTCCGGAGACACTACATATTTATATGGAAAGGCCATGTCGTGAGGCACATAGAGCCCTTTGGTAGTGCTCATCCCGAAATCGTGATCGTTGGGAAGCTCTGTTTGAAGAGACTCGATCAGCTCGTCGTATCCGGTGGTGTTGTCTTCGACATACCGGGGCTTGATTTTCAGAGTGACCTCGTAGGCTCCGGGACTGCCGTCGACTTTTTCAACTTCCGTCAGGGTCAGGACCTTGATGTTGGGATTGTCTTTGATTCTTCTATAATTGATTTCCAACCCACAGGTGGGCGGGCAAAGCTTCGGAAAGTATTTGTTGAGCTGGGCCACTCTGCCGCCGAGAGATGCCTCCTTTTCAACCAAAAACACCTCATACCCCACTTCGGCAGCTTCAATGGCCGCGGTCAGCCCGCTGATTCCTCCGCCGACAACGAGAATGCTTCCGCCGGCAGCCGGTGTGGTTTCATTATCTTCAGTCATGGGATTCCTCCGTGTTTCATGGAATTTGATGGGATATCTCGAAATTCGCTTCAGGCTTTTTCCGTCAGGCAATATCCTTTTTTCCTATCCAAATGTTTAAAGATTCTATTTATATAAAATCCTTAAATATTTTGACAGGTTAGGATGTCTATTAACCAAAAACCTCCAGGTGTCCAAAGACACCTGGAGGTAGGATCAGCTAACGATCAGGTGCTGATGTTTAGTCCGGGATGATCTTGATGTAATCTTTTTTGAAAATATCCCAGGACCCTGCTTTCGGGTCATATTTCGAGTTGGTGAAGCAGAACCAGTTCTCGTCATCCTGTCCCGGAAAATCGGACTGATAGTAAAAGCCCGGATAACGGGTTTCCTTACGGTACTGAATGTGTCGCAGATGCGATTCCACAGTCCAGACCCGATGGATGATTTCCCAGCATCTCATGAGTTCATGGAGGCTGGAGGCAGCCAGTTTTTCGCAGTCTTCGCGGATCACCTGGAGCAGATCCATGCCGATCTCAAGATTCGCGTTGTTGGTCTGGTAGTAAGTGGCTGTTCCGCCGCCGTACTCGTTGGTGGCCTTCATGAGTCGGGTGGTCATCTGATCCGGCTTCAGGTATTCCGGGTTGATGTCCGCAGCCGTCGTATACCCGCTGTGCTCGAAGTAGATTTTTACCGGCTTGTAGACCAGATCTACGATCTCTTGGGTTGACTGGGAAATGGTCGGTGAGAAGTCTTTGTGATCTACGTAGTACTTGACCATGGATTTTGCAGCGATTCGGCCTTCACCGTGGGAACCGGAGGAGAACTTGTGCCCGGAGCAGCCCACGCCGTCGCCGGCGGTGAAGAGCCCTTTGACGGTGGTCATCCGGTTGTAGACCTTGCCGGTATCCCCCCATTTATAGGCATCCGGCACCCAGTCGTAATCCGGGCCGGAACACCACATGCCGCAGCAGCCGGAATGGGATCCCAGCAGATAGGGCTCGGTGGGCATGACTTCGGAGTTTTTCTTTTCAGGCTCAGTATTGGTGGCACACCACAGATTGGCCTGACCGCAGGTCATATCCAGGAAGTCTTCCCAGGCCTCGGACTCAAGATGCTTCATTTCTCTCTTGTCCATGGTTTTCCCAAGTTGGGCCATGGCGGAGACCGTATCCATCATGATGGGTCCGCGGCCTTCTTTCATTTCAAACAGCATCAGGTGGTTTCGCAGACAGGTGGGCGTGATGGCAGCGGTTCCATAGGGTGCATATTTTTCAAGTTCTGCCTTGGCCGCATCGCTGGCCACATAGTCTTCACCCAGACCGTTGAGTGCTTTGGCTTTGAACAGGAGGAACCATGCACCCACCGGACCGTAACCGTCTTTGAATCGGGACGGGGTGAACCGGTTTTCCATCATGGAAAGCTCTGCCCCCACTTTCATGGACAGGTAGTAGGTGGAGCCCGCGTTCCATACGGGATACCATGCACGGCCCTTTCCTTCACCGATGCTTCGCGGCTGATAAATATTCACCGCTCCGCCGCAGGCAACCATCATGGTCTTGCATTTGATGATGTAGACTTTGTTTTCGCGGACGGAGAATCCGACAGCCCCTGCGATCTGATTCTCGACGTTTGCATCCAGCAGCAGTTCAACGATAAATACTCGCTCCAGGATATTTTCATCGCCGATGGCCAGTTTGGCGGCTTCGGCAACCACCCGTTTGTAGGACTCACCGTTGATCATGATCTGCCATTTTCCGGTCCGAACCGGCTGGGCGCCCGATTTAAGGGTTCCCATTTTCTCGCCGCGTTTACCGTCCATGTTTTTTCCATCTTCGGACTGTTTCCAGATGGGGAGTCCCCATTCCTCAAATAGATAGACAGAATCGTCCACATGGCAGCCGAGGTCGAAGATCAGGTCTTCACGCACGATACCCATCAGGTCGTTGCGAACCATGCGGACATAGTCATCCGGGGAGTTTTTACCGATGTAGGTGTTGATTGCTGAAAGACCCTGTGCAACCGCACCGCTCCGTTCCAATGCCGCCTTGTCTACCAACAATACACTGGCATCTTCGGGCAACCATTTCTTGACTTCGAAAGCAGCGCCGCAGGCAGCCATTCCGCCGCCGACGATGAGAACATCAACCTCTCGCTCTTCGACTTCAGGATCTCTTACAGCGACACGCTCGTGTTTGGGTTTATTTGGTACAGCCATATTATATCCTCCTTAATCGTGTAAGATTTTAAATTCTGTTGACAACGGCAGTGAAGCCGCTTAGGCCAAAGCTTGAGGTTTCGGAAGCGCTTTCCCTTCAGATTCTTCCGTGGAGAGCTGTCCGCTGCTCAGATCCTGACCTTTCAGGTCTTTGTAAGCATTGGCGGTTCCTTCCGGAGTGGTCCGGATGGGGAACTTGAACCGTTTGATAAGACCGTTTCTGAACTTACAGGTCCACATGACATCCTCGGTTCCCAGCATCGGCATAATGCTGCTTCCCAACGGCACAAAGTCGGCGTATCCTCTTACCTCGACCGCCTGGGTGGGGCAAATCTTAACGCATGAGAAGCATTCCCAGCACTGGTCCGGTTCCTGGTTGTAGGCCTTCATGGCCGTCGGATCGAGCACCATCAGATCATTGGGGCAAATGTATTCGCAGGCTGTCTTGTCGCCGCCTTTGCACCCGTCGCATTTTTCATTAATTACAAAACTTGGCATTTAGATACCTCCTGTAATTGGATTGATAATAAAATCTAACTGCTCAATTATTCTAAAATTCTTGTTAACTTACTCACACCTCCTCTCTTTTCCGTGACATCTTAAAAAGCGCGAGTCACTATCATATTATAAAGGTCTACCGACCTATTATGCTTCATGTCGTGTTGACTCTAGATCATGGGTGATGGAAATCCGTTTCCCAATCGGTTAAATTTCCTTTTAATATCAACAAGATGGGCAGACAGTCATTTTGTCCGCATCAAAGGGAAATTAAATATCACCCCCCTGTGGGCTTGTCAAGGAACTTTTGGGGAATTGCCCTAAAAGATGCAAGCTGGTAATAAAGATACCTGGCTATACAGTTTACTCAAGTAACCATTTATCTCGGGTGTATGACATATATACTACGACGATGTCATGGTTTCAGATTTCAGGTGTCAGGAAGCATCCGTGCTTAAGAACTGAACACTGAAACCTGACACCTGAAACCCGTAACAATGATCATTTCTATTTCAGAGGTCGCCATGAATGTTGACTTGAGATTAGTGGATAACCCTTTAGGACGGATTATGAAACCGATTTCACTGACTCAGCGTTTCAGCTTTGCCTGCAATTCCACCGTATCCTGCTTTAATCAGTGTTGCAGGGATCTCAATCAGTTCCTGACCCCTTATGATGTGTTCCGGTTGAAACGCCGGGTGGGATTGACTTCATCTCAATTTCTGGAATCTTACACGGTGCGTCATCAGGGCCCGCAGACCGGATTTCCCGTCGTGACATTTAAACTGAACCCTGCCGACAGCATGAGGTGTCCGTTTGTTCACGCTGACGGCTGCGGCGTGTATGAGGATCGTCCATCCTCCTGCCGCACCTATCCCCTGGTTAGGCTGGCTTCTCGGTCCAGAGAAACAGGAAAAATTTCCGAAAGTTATTTCCTTATCCAAGAGGAGCATTGCCAGGGATTTGATGAAATGCAAGATCAGACGGTTGAGGAATGGATCGAGAATCAGGGGATCGATGTTTACAACCGGATGAACGATTTGCTTTTGGAGTTAATCAGCCTTAAGAACCGATTGTTACCCGATCCATTCGATGGCGACACCACGCAACTCATCCATGCTGCGCTCTATGATCTTGATCGATTTAGAAGTCGAATTGCTTCCGGTGAACTATCCGTTTCAAAAGGAAATATTGATGAGTTGGATGATGTCGGCCTTTTGAAACTGAGCATTCGATGGGTGGGTGATCTGATGTCGGAATTGTCAAATCAGCATCTTTAGATCGGCCTATTCGATCTTGGTTTTATTGATTTTGTTTTAATCCCCCACAGAATCAGCTTGACCCAGGAAAACCCCATTTTCAGTAGTGCCACATCGTCGGTTTTGATTTTTTTTCGGGTCTTGGGCTCTACTTTATACCGGTCCAAAAAGCTGCTCTGAAGGATAAAATCACGGAACCGATCGATATTGTAGGTTGCCATAAAAACCATCTTTGCCCGTGATCCTGCGGGTCCCTCCGATCCCCAGGGATCTGTTTGAAAAAGGGTTTTAATTTCCGCCCATTTTACCGTCATTTGGGTGTGGGTTTTCGCCTCTTGATCACTTATCCAGGTCTCCGGTGTCCATGAATGCAGCTCGTGCTGTCCCATGCAGAAGTTCGGGGGTTTGAAAAATCGGATAATCTCGGCCGTTTTCCTGTGAGCGTTATAAATAAAGCCTTGCTCCACAGGAAAGCTTCGACACGTATCGGGTCGATCCGGATAAACGGAACATCCGGACGATGTCAAAAGCGGGCAGGTCTTTTCACTGTTTTCAGACATTTTAAGGAGCACTTCCGGAAAATGATTGGAAGGTCGCATGACAACATCGACAAAATTATCCAGAAATTGATCGGATGAAATGCCGAGTCGTTGCTTCAGCCGAAGAACATCATAGGGGTATAAAAAGAGGTTCAGGTTTCGGCAACACCGGTTGAAACAGGACAACCCGGAATGGCAGTGAAAAGAGAATGAATCGTTATCGTCCAGGCGAATACCCGGGAGACCGTCTATTTTATCGATGTCGATCTGTTTCATGGTATGTCATTATCATTTCAGCAATGGTCATTTTGACTTTTTGGTTAATACCTGATTCGGCTTTAAACCGTTTCTCGAGTGCCGCCATTTGCATATATAACGGTGTGCGGTCAAAGGGATAATAATCCGTTGCATTGAAAGCGTCATGAAAGTCATTACAGCCCTGATGAAACTGAATGGTCTGTCCCGGCCGGTTTAACTCATGGGGGATTCCATGAAGGCGGCAGATCATCGGCCGGTGGGAATAAAGCAGGCATCGGCTGTCCACATTAAGCGGGCACATTTCTCGCGCCACAATACCGTTGCGGTCTGCTATCGAATGTGCATCATGAACCGCCCTTGCTCTATATATAATGGTATGTTTATTTTCCTCGGACAACGCATCAAACCCCTCCTTTAAATAGAGGCATTCCAGATAGGTATGATGATGGAATTTAGTTCGGCAGCAATTTTCTTCACATCCGCTGCATACAAATCCATAATGGATTGCCGCTTGATCATAGCGATTGTCCATCCTGTCGTAGAGATCGACCAGGTTTTTCCGAAAAGCGTCATACGGATCCGGCCGTGATGATAATTGTCGGTTGATGGATGAAGAAATGATGGCCACCTTCTGTTTTGTTCCCCCAATAATGCTTGATATGCGGTTGATCTCCGGTGTATGGGACAACTTGAATATTGTAGGAATAAGGTTATCATATTTTAAATGGACGGTCACCATCTGATACTCGGTGATCTTGAAGACTATATCACCGGTGAGATTTTAAAGGATACCCATGATGAACGGTATCGTCAAAAAGTATCCCGGACACTCGTGGAGCAGAAGGGTTTTTTAAGACCCGATATATCTCCACGATTGGAGCTTTTTGTCCGGGCAGGGAACAAATGCGCCATCATCAAAATCGATTTCGGGATCACCCTGTCGAAACGGATGCATATGATCATCAAATATGGTCCGGGCTCAATCGTGACCCGACATCGGTCCGCACTGGCCGCTTCACGCCTTCTCACTTCTTATCAGATTCCCGTAGTCGTCGTAACCAACGGGGAAGATGCTGAAATTCTTAACGGTTCAACAGGGAAGATCATCCACACCGGTCTTGAATCCATACCCGGCAGATCGGAGCTTCTGAAGATTGTTTCACAAGATCAGTTCAGTCCCATTTCGGCTAAACAGGCTGAAATGGAATCCAGGATCCTCTATGCCTATGATGTCGATGGAAGCTGCCCGTGTGATGATACCATATGCAGGATAGAATCAGATCTAAACTGATCGGTTCCCTGTTCAGAGTTCAAGGTTAAATGGTTATAATTGATTGAAACTGATAGCAATTCTTATCAAGACTCCAATATTACGGTTTTTCAACCCAGAACCCAGAACGCTGAACCCATTAACTTAGCTAAAAGAGGAATACCATGTTCGTCCTTAAGAAAGTACTGACGCCGTTTATTCTACCTCCGGGGATTTTTATCCTGCTGCTGATTATTTCAGGAATATGGTTTTATACCAAAAAAAAACGCGGCGCGGGTGTTATCCAAATCGTTATCGGCGTGCTGATGTGGATTCTTGCCCTGGGGCCGGTGTCCGACGCACTTTACAGAGGCCTTGAAGGGCAATTTACACTTCCCAAAGAAATAGACGGCGAGGTTCTCATCCTGTTGGGGGGCGGGATCAATGATCAGGCGCCCGATCTTTCCGGCATGGGTGCACCCTCACCGGAGCTACTCCAAAGGATAGTGACTGCCGTAAGACTCTATAAGCGGCTGAATCTTCCGATCCTTGCAACCGGCGCAAGCTTCACTCGCTCACAAATTTCCGAGGCTTCCATCATCAAACGGTATTTAATCGATTTAGGGGTTTCGCAAGATTTGATTATCCTCGAAGATAGGGCCCGGGATACCTTTGAAAATGCGAATTTTGCCAAATCGATTTGCGACCAGTTCGGTTTTCGCAAACCGGTTCTTATTACCTCCGGTTATCATATGAAACGGGCGGTGTTGTCCTTTGAGAGGGCCGGTCTCAAAGTCATTCCATTTCCTGCTGCATTCAAATCTCCAAAAGCCCTGCCATTTAACTGGCGGGATGTTCTCCCCGGGGATTATCGCGGGATATATCTTGCATTGAAGGAATATATAGGGCTGTTTGTTTACCGGTACGCCTACTAAGGTTTCAAACCGGCACATCAAAGTAATTGAACATGTCCGTATGAACGCGTATAATCGGTGTCTTAGAAAAAAAAGGTGATTATTATCTTGAATTTTTTTCTTGCATTTCTTAATGTTATCATATATCCACAGTTTTACTTTTTGGCTGGGTTACCGGAACGCATGAATCGGAAAGTTCATTTTTTACAGATACTTATTGTTTCGGCGGCCAGGATTTAACTATTTAAGAAAGCTGTTCAGCCGCTTGGGGAGGTGGAAACATAGCTATTCAGCGCAGATCAAGAGGTCCGGTTAAAGACACAACGAACATCAACGAGAATATCAGAGCGAGAGAAGTCCGGGTAATAGATCCTGACGGCAATCAAGTCGGAGTCATTTCGATTCGGGAAGCGCTTTCTCAGGCTGCAGATTTTGGTCTAGATCTGGTGGAGGTATCGCCCAATGCAAATCCACCGGTCTGCAAGATCATGGATTACGGCCGTTATAAATACGAACAGACCAAAAAACAACAGGAAGCGAAAAAAAAAGCGACTACTTTTCAGGTCAAGGAGATCAAGCTTAGACCGAAGACCGGCGAGCATGATCTTCAGGTAAAAATCGGTCATATTAAAAAGTTCCTTGGAAAAAAAGATAAAGTCAAGGTAACAGTAATTTTCAGGGGACGGGAAATAGCATTAGTTGATCGCGGAAGGGAATTGCTGGGACAAGTTGTTGAAGAGACAGCCGAATTGTCGGTTGTCGAACAGCTTCCGAAGTTTGAAGGGCGAACGATGATGATGGTGCTGTCACCGAAATAACACGAAATCGTTTTCCTAAGATTTAATAGCAGGAATTTCCTTTTTTGGACTCGGATGAACGCGGATTATAAAAATTCTAAAATCTTTAGTTAATCATATTATCTGCGTATATCCGCGCTAATCTGCGTCCCATTTAACTTAATTCCGTTACCCGCAGTGGATATCGAAATGGCGTGGGCTGGTCAGTATGTTATGCTCGCGCCATCTATTTTTCTGATAGGATAGGGCGGAACATCTAAATCGTATTGAAGGAGTAAGAAAAAATGCCGAAAATAAAGACGAATCGAGCTGCCGCAAAGCGATTCAAGAAAACCGCTTCCGGCAAATATTCATTTAATAAATCCTTTGGAAGTCATATCCTAACCAAAAAGACAACCAAACGGAAACGATCATTTCGGCGAAGGCAGATTATCGCTAAATCTGATAGGCGAGAGATCCGTAAATTGCTGCCGAACGGATAAAAGGGGGCTAGGAGAAATAAAATGCGAGTAAGAAGAGGTTTTAAAGCGAGAAGACGTCGAAAAAAGGTACTTAAGCTTGCCAAGGGCTACCGAGGGGGGCGCAGCAAACTTTTTCGTACGGCAGCGGATGCCGTCGATAAAGCGTTGATGTATGCATATAGGGACCGAAAAGCCCGCAAAAGGGATTTTCGCAGACTCTGGATTGCACGAATCAATGCAGCGACTCGTCTGAACAATCTGTCCTACAGCAAGTTCATCCATGGTTTAAAAATTGCCAATGTGGAACTCGATCGTAAAATCATTGCAGAAATGGCAATTTCCGATCCATCGGGATTTGCCGAGTTAGCAAAACTCGCTTCATCTTAATCTGAATTTCGTTACACTCCATCGGGTTAACCATTATACTTTAGAGTTTGAACCGCTGACGCTTGGTTCATAATAGATAGGTGAAAGACCGGGGTAAAAGTGGATAAATCGATTGAAGACATAAAAGATGAAGCACTTAAGGCAATTGACGCTGCTGACGACCGGCAGGCTGTTGAAGCCGTTTCCACCCGGTACATAGGGCGCAAGGGTGTTATTACACAATTTTTGAGAAACCTTTCGAATCTGCCGAAAGAAGATCGTCCGGGTGCCGGGAAAAGGGCAAACCAAGTCAAAGAGCTCCTTCAGAAAGCCATCACAGATGCTCTCAGTGCCATTGATGCACGCGCGGCAGGAGATATTGAAATCGATGTTTCCCTTCCGGGGAGATCCGCACAGCGGGGATATCTGCATCCGGTCACCCAGGTTACCCATCAAATCTGTGATATATTCAGAAGATTAGGGTTTGATATCGCCGAAGGTCCCGAAGTCGAAACCGATTACTATAACTTCCAAGCCCTCAACTTTCCGAAAGACCATCCTGCAAGAGACATGCAGGACACGTTTTTTGTTTCAGACACCGTTGTGCTGCGGACCCATACTTCCCCGCTTCAAATCAGGACCATGGAGAAGTATAAACCGCCGCTGAGAATCATCATGCCGGGCAAGGTCTTCCGCTGTGACTCGGATTTGACCCATACCCCCATGTTTAATCAGGTTGAAGGGTTAATGGTGGATGAACATATATCTTTGGGTGATTTGAAGGGAATACTCACGGTATTTGTTCACGAGATGTTCGATGAGCAGACCGGCCTTCGGTTTCGCCCCAGTTTTTTTCCGTTTACCGAACCGAGCGCAGAGGTTGACATCCTGTGCGTGATCTGCAGGGGAGAGGGGTGCCGGGTATGCTCTCATTCGGGGTGGCTGGAGATACTCGGTTCCGGAATGGTGCACCCGGCCCTGTTTGAAAATGTCGGCTATGAGGCAGACCGCTATACCGGTTTTGCCTTTGGAATGGGTGTCGAGCGGATTGCCATGTTAAAATACGGAATTGATGATATTCGAAAATTCTTTGAAAACGATATGAGGTTCTTGGGACAGTTCTGAAATGAAAGCGAGTCTTAGCTGGCTGAATCAATATGTTTCAATCGATATGAACGCCTCCGACCTGGCGGACACTCTGACCATGGTCGGCCTGGAGGTGGATTCGGTTACCGATCGGTATGAATATCTCAATACCGTGCTGGTGGGAAGAATCGTCGAGATCGTTCCCCACCCCAATGCCCAGCGGTTGACCGTATGCAAAGTGGATACGGGGAACCGGCTGGTTCCCGTCGTATGCGGAGCGCCCAATGTGAAAGTGAACATGCTGGCCCCATTGGCGCTGCCGGGCACCCAATTTCTCGATGGGACGGTTTTGAATAAGAACACCATCCGCGGAGAAACATCCGAGGGTATGTTGTGCAGCGAAGTGGAACTCGGGTTGGGCAAAGACAGAAGCGGCATCCTGTCCTTAAAAGGCTCCCTTGAAGTGGGACGGAAGCTTCCCCAGGCATTGTCCCTTTCAGATCCGGTTTTTGAAATCGACCTGACGCCGAATCGGCCGGATTGCTTATGCATCCTCGGGATTGCCCGGGAGATTGCAGCCATCCAAAAGACCTCCTTAGCGTATCCCGATATACCGGTAATGGAGGCGGAAGGAGAGATCGCCGATCATACCTCCGTCACCATTGAAGCCCCGGATCACTGCCCCCGGTATGCCGCTCGGTTGTTGACCGGTATTGCGGTGGCGCCGTCACCGTTTTGGCTGCAGGACCGGCTGAACTCTGTGGGATTAAGACCCATCAACAACATCGTTGACGTTACGAACTTTGTGATGATGGAAACGGGGCAACCGCTTCATGCATTCGATTTCGATCGATTGGCGGAAAACAGAATCGTTGTGCGGACCGCAGCAATGGGTGAGACATTTACGACTTTGGACGGTAAAGATCGTAAGTTGACCGATGAGATGCTGATGATCTGCGATGGAGAAAAGCCGGTTGCCGTCGGCGGTGTGATGGGCGGGCTCAATTCCGAAATAGAAAAAACCAGCCGGCGGGTGCTGATCGAGAGCGCTTATTTCAGCCCGCCCCACATCCGAAAGACCGCAAGGACGCTGGGCCTCGGCACTGATGCTTCCCACCGGTTTGAGCGCGGGGTGGATCCGGAAAATACGGTGACGGCTCTTGATCGGGCAGCTCAGTTAATGATTGAGGTCGGTGGCGGCAAACTGATCAGCGGGGTTATCGATGCACACCCCAAGAAAATCTCAAGAAATAAAGTCACCCTGAGCGCCGGCCGAACCAATCGTTTTCTGGGAACCGACCTTTCCCAGAAGACCATGGCAAAGCTGTTGGAATCGATAGAATTCAAAGTTGATATTGAAGATGCCGATACCCTGACGGTTGTACACCCATCCTTCCGTGTGGATGTCCATCGACCGGTTGACCTCATGGAGGAAATCGCCAGGCTTTCAGGCTACAACGATATTCCCACAACCTTTCCTCCCATATCTGCCGGAACCAAGCTCCCGTCAAGAGATCTGGATGTTCGGGACAATATCCTTCGGATCATGACCGGCTTCGGGTTTACGGAAGCCATCAACTATAGTTTCATGAGCGAGTTGTCATGTGACAAGCTACGCCTTCCGGCTGATGATTTCAGGAGGCGCATGGTGGAAATTCTCAATCCCTTAACCGAAGATCAAACGGTTATGCGGACATCATTGATTCCAGGACTCCTTGAAACCATGCACCGAAACGCATCGCAGCAAGTTAGAGATCTTAAGTTATTTGAGACCGGAAAAGTCTTTATTAACAACTCTTTGGAAGAGCTGCCCGATGAAGTTGAAATACTCGCAGGTTTGTGGACTGGATTGAGGAAACCGGTATCATGGCATTCGGCGCCTGAGGATTGTGAATATTATGATATCAAAGGCGTTGTGGAAGGTCTGTTTCAGGCACTTAAGATCGACAATGTCAAATATTCACGGATGCCGAATGATTTGTGCTTTTACATGAGACCCGGACACACGGCTCAAGTTCATGTCAACCGCTCCGCAGTCGGCTGGGTTGGTGAAATCAATGATCAAGTCCTTAAAAACCATGACTTGAAGCAGACCGCCTTTATCTTTGAACTCGACATGAGCCGGCTTTCACCGCATATGCCGGAATTGCAGCAAACGAGATCTATTTCAAAATATCCTGCCATTGCAAGGGATATCACGCTCATTATGAACATAGGTATTGAATCCGGTGAAGTTTTGATCAAAATTAGAGAGTTCGACGAAGCGTTGGTTGAAAGTATCCAACTCTTCAGTGTGTTTGAGGGGGGCCCGATACCGGCAGGAAAAAAGAGCGTGTCGGTCCGGATTACGTATCGTTCCATCAAGGAGACATTGCAGGACGAAGCCATCAATCAGTTGCACAGGGACATCACCGACCGGCTGATGAGGGCTTTTCAAGCGTCCCTGCCGGTCTGAGCCTATTCCGAAAGTTAAAATTTGGAATGGAAAAGAAACAAACACCCCAAATAGAGATACCAGACAAGCTCTACTTCAAGATCGGAGAGGTCAGTGGGATCGCCGGTGTTCAACCGTCGGTTCTGAGATTCTGGGAGACGGAATTTAAACGAATCAATCCCAAGAGAACCCCGTCCGGCCAAAGGCTTTATCGTCGGAACGATATCGATACGATTCTTAGGATCAAAGAGCTGCTTTACGACAAGAAATTCACAATTCAAGGGGCAAAACGGCATTTGCGCATTAATGAAAAAAAAGACAAGGAGCAGATCAACGGCTTGGATGATATCCGATCGGAATTAAAAAACATCAGAGATTTGCTGACTTAACCCTCACCTTTCACATTTCCTTAATCACAACTTAATCATTAAATATATTGACAATAATTTTGTTTTGTCATAAATTCGAAACCGATTTCGCGGGCATAACTCAGCTGGTAGAGTACAAGCTTCCCAAGCTTGGAGTCGCGAGTTCGAATCTCGTTGCCCGCTCCAATCGATTGTTCGCCCTTTTCAATCAAAGGGGTTGTAACGGTAGAGCTTTTTGCCAGAATCTGTGGTTTGGGTTTAATTTTTTTGTTATGGATTGCTACATGAACTGATATCGCTTCATCCACGATAAAAGGTCTACCCAAATGAGAAGAAACGGGCTACAGCCCGTTTCTGTATTTTAGGACAGGTTGTTTTGGTAGTGAAAAAAGAAAGAAAAGACGAGAGATATAAAAGGGAATCCGGTTCGGAGGGGAAACCACCGAAGCGGAGATCAGAAGCAGATATTGTTAAACGCGTGTATGAATTGGCGGGGCCGTTGTGTGAAGCCGAAGGCATAGAACTGGTTTTCGTGGAATATCAAAGGGAGGCGTCAGGCAGAATCCTCCGGATTTATATTAACAAGACCGGCGGGGTTAATCTGGACGATTGTGCTCAAGTGAGTCGACAAATGGGCGACCTGCTGGATATCTATCTGGAGGAAATAGGGCCGTTCAGTCTTGAGGTTTCGTCACCCGGATCGGATCGGCCCTTGGGAAGAGAGATTGATTTCGAGTGCTTCAAAGGGTGTGAGGCTAAAATCAGAACCGTTCATTCGCTTGGAGAGAGTAGGAACTTTCGCGGGATCCTGCTGGGGGTCTTTGGAGGGAATGTCAATATTCGTGTTGAAGATAAAACCGTGAGAATCCCTTTCAATGAAATACAAAAGGCACGGTTGATTAATTATGATGGAGAGCATCCATGTTTATCGCAGACATAAAACGTGTGGTCGATCAGGTCAGCCGAGACAAGGGTATTAATCGAGAAGTTTTAATCAAAGCGCTCGAAGAAGCCCTTCGTTCTGCTGCAAGGAAGAAGTTCGGCAATAAAATCGATATCGAAGTTCAATACAGTGAAGAGACCGGAGAGATCGAAGTCTTTCAGTTCAAGGAGGTTGTGGCTGACATTACAGAGGCGGATCTCCAGATCACCCTGGAAGACGGACTGGAGCTTGATCCGGAATGCGAGGTCGGCGACAGCATCGGTACCAAGATGGATACCGCAACCTTCGGTAGAATTGCTGCTCAATCTGCCAAGCAGGTGATCATCCAGAAGATGAAGGATGCGGAAAAGGATGCGGTATATTCCAATTTTATCGGGCGAAAAGGGGAGATTATCAACGGTATCTGCCAGCGGATCGATCGCGGCGATATTATTGTCAATCTCGGTCATACAGAAGGCATACTGCCCGTAAGAGAGCAGGTCCAAAAGGAATCCTATCGTCGAGGAGATCGCATTCGAGCGCTTATTTTAGACGTACTCCACGATTCCCGGGGCCCGCAAGTTGTGCTGACCCGGAGCCATACGGAGTTTTTGATCAACTTGTTTAAAACCGAAGTTCCGGAGATCAGCGAGGGTATCGTAAAAGTAATGGCGGCATCCCGGGAACCCGGCAGCCGATCAAAATTTTCCGTGGCTTCAACCGATCCGGATATCGATCCGGTGGGCGCCTGTGTGGGGATGAAGGGAAGCCGGGTTCAAAACGTTGTTCAGGAGCTGAGAGGCGAGAAGATTGATATTATTCCCTGGCATGCAGATGCCGCCAAATATGTCTGCAATGCCCTGGCGCCGGCAGAGGTTTCAAGGGTAATCATCGATGAAGACCGCCGATCCATGGAAGTGATTGTTCCGGACGAATTTCTCTCCGTGGCTATCGGAAAAAAAGGGCAGAATGTCCGGCTGGCCTCTAAACTCAGTGGATGGCATCTCGATGTTAAAAGTGAGACCAGTTACAGTGAAGCCATGAAAAGTGGTTATGATTCTCTGATTGCTTTGCCGGGTGTCGGAATCAGCCTGGCAGATGCGCTGTACGAAGCAGGATTTTATTCTGCAGCAGAGATCAGCAAAGCCGGTCGGGATGATCTGATTCAAGTGAGAGGCATCGGTGACCAAAAAGCCGATGAACTGATAGCATTGGCCATTCAAACAGTGGAAGAAGCGGAAGCTGCAGCTGAAGAGGAATCGGCAGAGGAAGAAGAATCTGCAGCTGAAGAAGAATCTGCAGGGGAAGAGGAATCGGCAGAGGAAGAGGAATCGGCAGAGGAAGAGGAATCGGCAGAGGAAATAGTAATCGATGCTGATGAAACCGATTCTGAAGACGGCAGCGATTCCGTAGTTGAAGCAAAAGACACAGACGATTCTATCGATCCGGAGGAGGCTGCCGGGGATGATGAACCGGCAGCAGATTCTGAAGAAAGCTGATGCTGAAAGTCTGTTGGGATATCGTTTTATCGTATTTCATTAAGGGGGATTGATGGCTAAGATCAGAGTATATGAGCTTGCCAGGAAGCTGAACATGGATAACAAGGTGCTCCTCCAAAAAATAGAGGAGATGGAAATCGATGTGAAGAGCCATATGAGTTCCTTGGACGCGGAGACAGCGGAATTGATTAAAACGGGTCTGCTCGGCCGCAAATCAAAAGGGACGGTAGTGGAAACCCGTGTTAGACCGACCGTTATCCGCAGGCGTAAAAAACAGGCCAAGGCCGAAGCCGTGGAAACGCCGCAACCCGAGGCGGCAGAAACAGCGAAAGAAGCTGAAGAGAAAGTTGTCGAAAAGGAAGCGGAAGCACCCGTCGAAGGAGCCGCAGAAGTCCCCGAGAAAAAGGAAGAAGTGAAAACAGCGGAACCCGCAGAAGATAAAGCTGCTGTTGAAGAGCCTGAAAAGCCGAAAGCGGAAACGAAAGCCAAGGCCGCTGAAAAGGCCAAGCCTGCAAAGAAAAAGAAAGTAAAGAAGGAAGCCGCCGCCAAGATCATCAAACTTCCGGTTAAGCCTAAAGTCGTCAAACCGACGATAGAGGAAGAGGTAGTCGAACCTGAAAAAGTTGTTGCAAAAAAAGAAACGGCTGAAGTTAAAAAATTCCCCGTTCCGGAGCAACTCGCACCTGAGGCAGAACCGATTCCGGAAGAAGTAAAACCAAAAGAGAAGAAGAAAAAGAGGAAAAGAAAAGACGAAGATCTTGCAGATGTAAAATTCTTTAAGAAAAAAATCTCCTTTCGAAGAAAGGAAGTCGTCGAAGGAGAAGATCTTTATGCGGATGCGCCGAAGCGGGCTCGAAAGGCTCGGAAGGGCGCCAAAGCACAAGTGGTTAAAGGACAGAAAACACAAATTACAACACCGAAAGCCATCAAACGCCGTATCCGCATTGATGACAGCATTATCCTTTCAGATTTGGCCAAACGGATGGGAATTAAAGCCAATGAGATGATTGCAAAACTGATGGCGCAGGGAGTGATGGCAACCGTGAATCAAACCATCGATTTCGAAACCGCATCCGTTGTGGCCGGTGAATTTGAATACGAAGTTGAAAGGGCTGCGTTTGAGGAAGAGACGGTTATAAAGATGGTAAAGGATGCGCCCGAACAACTTACGGCAAGACCGCCGGTGGTGACGATCATGGGGCATGTTGATCACGGAAAAACCTCTCTGCTGGATGCAATTCGTAAAACCCGGGTCACGGAAGGCGAAGCCGGCGGCATCACCCAACATATCGGCGCCTATAATGTAAGTACGGATAAAGGCCAAATCGTCTTTCTTGATACCCCCGGGCATGAAGCCTTTACGGCCATGCGATCCCGCGGTGCCAGTGTCACCGACATCGTCATACTGGTGGTCGCTGCCGATGACGGTGTGATGCCGCAAACCGTGGAAGCGATTAATCACGCCAGAGCCGCAGGCGTTCCCATTATCGTTGCGGTCAACAAGATCGATAAAGCGAATGCGGAACCGGAAAAGGTACAGCGGGAGCTGGCTGAGGAGGGACTTTTATCGGAAGCTTGGGGTGGGGAGACCATTTTTGTACCCGTTTCCGCAAAAACCCATGAAGGTCTTGATGATCTTCTTGAAATGATACTGCTGCAGGCTGAGATGCTTGAATTAAAGGCTAATCCGGAAAAGCTGGCCATCGGGCATGTGGTTGAAGCCAAGCTGGATTCAGGAAGAGGGCCGGTTGCAACGGTGCTCATAAAAGAGGGCACACTCCGCACGGGCGCTTCTGTGGTATGCGGCGTGCACTTCGGAAAGGTTCGGGCCATGCTGAACGATTCGGGCGATCAAGTTCAGACAGCAGGGCCGGCGATGCCGGTTGAAGTGATCGGACTTTCCGGAGTTCCCATGGCGGGTGATGATTTGGTTGCGCTCGAGGATGAGAAAAGCGCCAAACAGATCAGTATGCACCGGCTCCAGAAGCATCGTTCCAAAGAGCTTGCAAAAACGAGCCGGCTCAGCCTCGATAAACTCTATGAGAACCTGCAGGCGGGCGAAGCAAAAGACCTCAATGTCATTATTAAAGCAGATGTGAACGGCTCCATTGAAGCGTTAAGAGATTCTATGGCGAAGCTTTCAAACGAAAAAGTCAATATCTACGTGGTTCATTCCGCCACCGGCACCATATCTGAATCGGATGTTTCCTTGGCAACCGTATCAGAAGCCATCATCATCGGATTCAACGTCCGCCCCACTCCGAAAGTTCAGGAAATGGCTAAGGAAGAGCACGTGGACATGCGGTTTTACAACGTGATTTACGATGTCATTAAAGATATCCAGGATGCCATGGTCGGGATGATGGACTCGACTTTCGAGGAAAGGGTGCTGGGTCGTGCCGAAGTCAGAGAAACATTCCATATTCCACGGGTCGGGACAATCGCCGGCTGCTATGTCACAGACGGCCGAATCGAAAGGGGCCAGATGATACGCGTGCTAAGAGACAGTGTTATCAGCTATGAAGGAAAGATTGGATCACTCAGGCGGTTTAAAGACGATGCCAAGGAGGTTCAGAGCGGGTTCGAATGCGGTATCGGAGTTGAGCACTTCAATGATGTCAAAATCGGCGATATCCTGGAGTGTTATTATCTGGAAGAAATAAAACCGGTGATCGATTAAGAGAGTTCAGCGTTCAAAGTTCAGAGTTAACGCAGAACGCAGAACTCAGAACTCAGAACCCGGAACAAACACCATGGTTGTCGGCCTCGGAATTATCATATTTAGGCTTCACGATTGCCACTCCTTAAAAGGCAAACGCCGGGTGGTGAAATCGATTATTAACCAGGTAAGAAACCGGTTCAACGTTTCGGTTGCGGAAGTCGGGGCGAACGATATTTATCAGAGGGCTGAAATTGGATTCGCACTGGTCGGCAACAACCGATCGGTGATCAACTCCAAATTGGACAAAGTCATCAACATGGTAGACGATATGGGGTTGGCTGAAATCATTGATACTGAAATGGAGATCATGAATCTATGAAACCCTTCTACCGATCGGACAGGGTCGGAGAGCTCATTCAGCAAGTTTTATCCGACACCTTGCGGAAGGACATCAATGACCCTCGCCTGGAGATGACCACCATCTCAAGTGTAAAGATGTCCGCCGATCTCCGGATAGCCAAGATCTATTATACCGCTTCCGGTGATCCCGAGCAGCAGCAGAATGTTGCCATCGGTTTTGAAAAAGCATCCGGATTCTTAAAACGATCCCTTGGCCGGCAGCTTAAATTACGGTATATGCCGGAGCTTAAATTTTTTTTGGATGAATCGTTTGACTACGGTTCAAAAATCGACAAACTATTAGCTTCACTGCAAGATAAAGATGGACCAGATCATACATGAATTGAAGAACAGCCGGAATATCTTACTGGCTACACACGCGAATCCGGATGGCGATGCCATCGGTTCACTGATTGCCATGGGGCTTTGCCTCGATTCCCTGAATAAAGGGGTCACCATGTACAATGAGAGTCCCATCCCGGCGGTGTATCGGTTTCTGCCGTCTGTGGACCGGGTGGTGTCCCACATCGAAAAAGAGACGATATTTGACACCGCCATTGTGCTGGATTGCGGCGATGCCGAGCGAATCGGTGAGGCCGCGCAATCCATCTGTAAGCTCCCGGTCATTATAAACATCGATCATCACGCGACGAATACGGGATTCGGTAATTTCCGACTGCTTGATTCCACCGCATGCGCCACTTCGGAAATCATATACAGGATCATCAAGGCGCTGGGGGCGTCCATCACCAAAGACATCGCCGTTTGTCTGTATACCGGGATATTAACCGATACCGGATCATTCCGGTTTTCAAATACCAACCGCGCTGCGTTTACCATTTGCGATGAAATGGTGGATCGGGGTGTTAATCCGTATCATATCGCTCAGCGGGTTTATGGAACGTATTCTCTGGGACGAATCAAGCTGTTGAATTTGGCCCTAGATTCCATTGAGATATCGCTAAACGGAAAATTATCTCTGATGACGCTGACCCGAGAGATGCTCAATGACACCGGCACCCAACCTGAAGATGCGGATGGCCTGATCAATTATGCCAGACGAATCGAAGCCGTGAAAGTTGCCGTGCTGATCCAGGAAAACCCGAATGGCAGCAGAGCAAAGAATAATTCGAATCTGTATCACGTGAGCCTCCGTTCAGACGGCACCGTCGATGTGGCGACCATCGCCTCGGCGTTCGGGGGTGGAGGACATGAAAGCGCTTCGGGATTTAATATCGAAAGCACACTGACCAAGATTAAATCACAAATATTTAATCTGGCAGAAACACTCTAGCGATGATGGGTGAATTCAACGGGGTTGTCATTATCGATAAACCTCCGGATGTCACATCTGCCGGGGTCGTCGCTCTTTTAAAACGATTGCTGAGAGTCAGGAAGATCGGACATGCCGGCACCCTGGATCCTTTCGCCACCGGTGTACTGGTCTGCTGTGTTAACCAGGCCACCAGGCTTGCCCGTTTTTTTTTGCGGGGAAAAAAGAAATACGAGGCGGTATTGCGGTTGGGAATAGAGATGGATACTCAGGATGCCACCGGAGATGTCATCCGAACATCAGCGGATACCGATTTTTCCGAGAATCGGCTTAAAGGGGTTTTTCGAAAATTCCTGGGTGAGTCCTTGCAGCGCCCGCCGGTTCATTCTGCGCTGAAGCATAACGGCGTCCGGCTCTATAAGCTGGCTCGACAGGGAAAGCCGGTTCAAAAACCGGAAAGAAAGATTCAAATCTCTTCCATAGAGATTCTGGACATTCAATCGCCGGACCTCCGATTTGAAGTGGAGTGCTCGGCCGGAACCTATATTCGAACCCTCTGTTCGGATGTCGGCGCCGTATTGGGATGCGGGGCGCACCTTAAAGAACTCCGGCGGTTGGAGAGTAGCGGGTTTAATCTGGCGGAGGCCCTGACATTGGATGAAGTGGATGATCTTGTGGCTTCCGGCACCTTTGGAGATCATATCGTATCCATGGCGGATGCATTGCGCGGTATGCCGGCCGTGTCGGCCGGATCCGGGTTAAAAGAGAAAATCCGTTTCGGCAAAAAGCTGACGATAAGCGATTTCCCTTCAGAACGTGACGGGCTTCCCGACGGTTTTGTGGGGATTGTAGATGAAGACAAACAGCTCTGTGCTGTTCTGGAAATTAACAATGTGTTGAATCAATACAAATATTGTTGTGTAATTAAAAATTGATGTTAGATGATAGGGAACAACAACTTGACGGTATCTTTCAGTAAGAGGAGGCTTAAAGAAAGTGATATTTACAACTGAAGAAAAAAAAGAATTGATCGAACGGTATAAACTTCACGACAGCGATACAGGATCCCCTGAGGTGCAAGTCGGTCTGCTGACACACCGGATCCAATACCTTACCGAACACCTTAAGGTACACAAAAAGGATCATCATTCCAGGCGTGGACTGTTAATGCTGGTCGGTAGAAGACGTCGGCTTTTGAACTATGTCAAAAGCAAAGATGTGAAGCGGTACCGTACGATCATCGAAACGCTGGGATTGAGAAGATAAGCAACCAATAGGGCATTAAACGTCGATTATTCTCTGCATGGTTTTTTCTCTCCCGGTTTGAATCGACAGATTTTGACATGCATGAAGTGAGTGCATGTTGCGTTCCGTTTATACGGACGGATGCCGTTTAATAGAGAGGAGTCAAAGGTGGAAATATCATTGAAAGCAGAAGTTGGGGGAAAAACCCTCAGTATTCAAGCCGGAAAGGTAGCCAAGCAGGCTTCCGGATCGGTATTGGTGCAATATGGTGAAACCATGGTCATGGTGGCCGTGGTATCGGCCCACGAAGAGAAAATCGGGGCAAGCTTTTTGCCGTTAACTGTGGAATACCAGGAAAAGATCTATGCAGCCGGACGGATTCCGGGGAACTACTTCAGGCGGGAAATCGGAAGACCCAGTGAAAAGGAAACATTGACTGCTCGATTGATTGACCGTCCCATTCGGCCCCTTTTCCCGAAAGGTTACAACCATGAAACTCAGGTGATTGCCACGGTGCTGTCCATGGATCAGGAAAACGATCCGGATATTCTTGCTATGATCGGCGCCTCCGCAGCCCTTGAGATATCAGACGTTCCCTTTGCAGGCCCCATTGCCAGTGTTCGGGTGGGCCGCATTGACGGAAAATTAATAATTAATCCGGCCATACACGAATATGCCCAGTGCGATTTGAACATTATTGTGGCCGGGTCTAAAACAGGCGTGGTCATGGTAGAAGGCGGCGGCAAGGCTGTTGAAGAGGCGGATATGCTGGAGGCGATTTTTTTCGGTCATGAAGCCATCCAACCGCTCATTGACCTTCAAAACAAACTAAAAGAGAGCATCGGGGTGCCAAAGCGGCCTTTCGCGTCCCCTGAAAAAGACGAGCAGCTGGTAGAGAAGCTCGAAACCGCAGCCGCAGATCGCCTGAAGGAAGCCATCATCATACCGCAGAAAGTAGCGCGTTCCGCAACCCTCAGAGAGTTGAAAGCCGAAATTTTCGAATCCCTCGGCGAGGAGTATGCCGAACGAAAATCAGAAGCCTACGACATCTTAAGCGACATACAGAGAAGGATTTGCCGGGACCTTATTTTGAAGGAGGGGCGTCGTATCGATAACAGAAAATTCGACGAAATCCGTCCCATCACCTGTGAGGTGGGGCTATTGCCCCGGCCCCACGGAAGCGCGCTTTTCACCCGGGGGGAAACCCAGGTCCTCGGCGTGTTGACCCTGGGCTCCGGTCCGGATGAGCAACGGGTGGAAACGTTGAGCGGTGAAGAACACAGACCGTTTATGTTGCATTACAATTTCCCGCCCTATTCCGTTGGTGAGGTGAAACGGATAGGTGGACCCAGCCGCAGGGATATCGGCCATGGCGGGCTTTCCACTCGAGCCTTGGAAGCGGTGCTGCCGGCAAAAGAAGATTTTGATTATACCATACGGATTGTGTCCGAAGTTTTCGAGTCGAACGGATCCTCTTCAATGGGAACCGTCTGTTCCGGCACGCTTGCCATGATGGACGGTGGGGTCCCCATTAAGGCGCCGGTATCCGGAATTGCCATGGGATTGGTCAAGGAAGGGGACGATGTGGTGGTGCTGTCCGATATTTTGGGGGATGAAGACCATATGGGAGACATGGATTTCAAAGTCGCCGGCACCAAAGATGGAATCACCGCCGTACAGATGGACATCAAGATTCTTGAGCTGTCGAAGGATATCCTGCAGAAGGCGCTCGAGCAGGCCCGATTGGGGCGTATTTTTATTTTGGATAAGATGCTGGAGACCATTGAAGAGCCGCGTAAAGAGATATCTTCATATGCCCCGAAAATCACCACCATCGAAATCAATCCGGATAAGATTCGGGAAATCATCGGCCCGGGGGGGAAGGTGATCCGATCGATTCAGAGTGAAACGAACACCCGGATCGAGATCGATGATTCCGGGCTGGTAAAGATCGCCGCAACCTCCAGCGAGGATGCAAATGCTGCGCTTGAAATGATCAATGAGATTATAAAAGAGCCGGAAGTCGGAGCGACTTATGAGGGGACCGTTGTCAAGATCACCGATTTCGGCGCATTTGTTGAAATTTTTCCGGGCACCGATGGTCTCGTTCACATCTCTCAACTGGCTCCGCATCGGGTGAATCGGGTGACGGATTTTGTCAAGGAGGGCCAGGAACTGAAGGTGAAGGTGCTCGAAATATCGAAAGACGGAAAAATTCGCCTCAGCCATAAGGCCGTCCTGGAAGATAGCAAGAAATGAAAGGGGCGGGACCGTCCGTAAATAAGACAACCCTCAACAACGGCATCCGGATTCTTACAAAGAAAATGCCCCATGCCCGGTCTGTGGTCATGGGGGTCTGGGTGAATGTCGGCGCTCGGGATGAAGCGGATTCCGAAAATGGAATTTCACACTTCATAGAGCATATGATTTTCAAGGGAACGAAAAAGCGAACCGGCTATCAAATCGCAAAAGAATTCGATGCCATCGGCGGACTGACCAATGCCTACACCTCCATGGAACATACCTGCTACCATGCCAAGGTACTGGACACCCACCTGCCCATCATGGTGGATATCCTTTCGGATATCTTTTTAAATTCCCAGTTTCAAGAAAGAGACGTTCAAACCGAACGGCCGGTTATCCTTCAAGAGATCGGAATGGTGGAAGATGCACCGGATGAGTTCATTCATCTTCTGGCCGGAAACGGGCTGTGGGGAGATAATCCTCTGGGCCGTTCGATTCTCGGGACCCGTGAAAACATACTTACTTTTAACGCAAACAAGATAAGAGAGTTTTTCCATCGGCTGTATATTCCGGACCGGATTGTCATATCCGCAGCCGGAAACCTGGAGCATCAGCAGATGGTCGATCTCATCGGCCCCGCCTTTGAAGCCGCTCTTTGGGGAGATCGATTTCCCCAGCGCTCCACTCCTGAGACCAGATCGCTGGTCGGGCTGCATCATCGGGAATTGGAGCAGGTTCATATCTGTATGGCAACCCGGGGAATGTCCATAACAGATCCCCGCAGATACGCGTGTTCCCTCATGAATACCATTCTAGGCGGCAACATGAGCTCACGGTTATTCCAGGAGATCCGGGAAAAACGGGGTCTTGCCTATGCCGTCTATTCATTCATCTCCTCCCATATCGATACCGGTATGTTCGGGATTTATGCAGGCGTTGGACCGGAAAAAACGCATGAGTGTATTGAGCTGATACTGAAAGAATTGCGCAGGCTCAAAACCACCGGGGTCGAGTCTTCCGAGCTTCACGGTGCAAAAGAGTACACCAAAGGAAATCTTCTGCTGGCATCCGAGAGTGTGGATAATCAAATGGCCCGCCTGGCACAAAATGAGATTCATATGGGACGGTACGTACCGCTAAAAGAAATCGTCGATAATATAGAATCCGTGAAAGCTGAAGATATCATGGAGCTTGCGCAAACGCTGTTTCTGGACGGTCAGCTGGTTTTGACCATGCTCGGTCCTGTGAGCGACAAAGCATCATATGAAAAATTGCTATCGCTGTAATGAATGAAAACTCTACCACCATATGGTTTCGTCGGTTAAGACCGGATACGGATGCCGATATTCCCCTTCCCCGATACATGACACCGCAAGCATCGGGAATGGATGTGTTCGCTGCCGTGACGGAGGGTGTTATTTTGGAACCGGGGAAAATCGATTTAATTCCAACCGGGTTTGCCATGGCGCTGCCCCAAGGATTTGAAGCCCAGGTTCGACCCCGAAGCGGTTTGGCCGTAAAACACGGTATCGGTCTCATCAACTCTCCCGGAACCATCGATGCGGACTATCGGGGGGAAGTGATGATCGCTGTCATCAATCTGAGCCGTCAACCGTATACCATCCAACGGGGCGACCGTATTGCACAAATGGTGATCAACAAGGTCTACCAGGCAGAGATCCACGAGGTGAATCAACTGGACGAGACGGATCGAAATACAGGGGGGTTCGGGCACACGGGAAGCTAGAAATTTTCGAATTACGATTTACGACTTGCCCGCCGTCTTTCTGGCGGGTTTACGAATTTGGAGTTGGTGGTCATGGGCGATTTTCAGGCGGTGCGGAATTATGAACTTGCTGTTTGCATGCTGGCCAGTGGAAGTAAAGGGAATGCTATTTATGTCACGGACGGTCATACTTCCGTACTGATAGACGCCGGGCTTTCGGGCAAGGAAATCCAGCGCCGGATGAATTCCAGGGGATTATCCCCGGAATCGCTTAACGGTATTATCGTTTCACATGAACACTCCGACCACATCCAAGGTGTGGGAACGCTGTCCAGAAGGTTCCGCATACCGGTTTATATGAGTCCGAAGACAGAAGGCGTCATCGGCTCTCAGATCGGAAAGGTGTTTGATCTTCATCATTTTCAATGCGGCACCCCATTCAGCGCGAATTCTCTATCCATTCACCCCTTTTCCATTTCCCATGATGCAGAAGATCCCGCAGGATTCACGCTCCAGAAAAACGGTATCAAAATAGGCGTCGCCACGGATCTCGGTATTGCCACGGCAATGGTGAAGGAACACCTGAAAGACGCTACGCTGCTGGTGCTTGAAGCCAACCATGATCCGGTAATGCTCATGGAAGGCCCGTATCCCTGGTTTTTGAAACAACGCATCAAGGGTCGATCAGGGCACCTTTCCAACGAGGATACCAAATCACTTTTGGGGTCGGTCCGCGGTGCCCGTCTCTCCCATGTCATACTGGCCCATTTGAGCGAAACCAATAATCATCCGGATCTCGCCCGGAAGGTTGTGGGCCAGGCGGTCGGAAATCAAAATATAAGATTATCGGTTGCCGCACAGGATCAATGCGGGGAATTGGTTATATTATAGAGATCGCTGCATGGAGGCGCTCTTACTTACCGAATGTCCTTCCAATTTTTTATTTGTGAAACCGGGAGTATCATTAAATGAAAGCAACCCCCTATCGCAGAGGCTTTGCCAGCGACAATAACGCCGGAATCCATCCGGATGTATTAAACGCCATATTCGATGCAAACAGCGGGCATACCCGCGCTTACGGCGATGATACATATACCGAATCCGCTGTGAATAAATTCAAAGCGCATTTCGGCAACGATATTGAGGTCTATTTTGTATATAACGGTACCGGCGCCAATGTGTTGGGCATAAATGCCGCGACCGATTCCTATCATGCCGTTATCTGCGCGAATACGGCCCATATTCATGTGGACGAATGCGGGGCGCCGGAGCGATTCACCGGGTGTAAGCTTCTTGCGGTTTCGACGCCTGACGGTAAGCTTTCTGTTGATGGGATCAAGCCGCATATGCATGGTTTCGGTGTGGAACACCATGCCCAACCCAAAGTGGTGTCCATTACTCAGGCCACTGAGCTTGGAACGGTCTACCGCCCCGAAGAAATCGCCGAACTCTCCAAATTCGTCCATGAGAACGGAATGCTTCTGCATATGGACGGAGCACGATTGGCCAATGCCGCTGTATTTCTGGATTCCGAATTGCGCGCCATTACAAAAGACGTGGGCGTCGATGTATTATCCTTTGGCGGAACGAAGAACGGGATCATGGTGGGCGAGGCCGTTGTTTTTTTTAATCGGAAACTCGCTCGGAATTTTAAATATCTTCGCAAGCAGGGAATGCAGCTGGCATCCAAGATGCGGTTTATTTCCGTACAGTTTGATGCGCTTTTATCAAACGATCTATGGCGAAAAAACGCCGCTCACTCCAATCGGATGGCAAAACGCCTATCGCGTGAAGTGAAAAAACTGCCCGGCATACGGATCACCCAGCCGGTTGAAGCCAATGGTATTTTTATTAAGGTGCCGCAGGATAAGATATCCGTCATGCAGTCGGAACGTTTCTTTTATGTATGGAACGAGGAGACTTCGGAAGTTCGATGGATGACATCTTTTGATACCACGGAAGAAGATATTCTCTCCTTTGTCGATTTTCTAAAAAAGAATCTTACGTGACGGGTCATGAATTTTATTGCCGTAATCATTCTTGTAACGCTGCTGATCGATTTTGTTCTTCATCTTTCTGCAGATCACTTAAATCTCAAGGGTTTGCGAAGCGATCTGCCCGATGCGTTTATAGGGGTTTACAATCCGGACCGTTACCGAAAATCCCAGGAGTATCTCAGGGTCAACACCCGGTTCGGTTGGATAACCGATACCTTCAATGTGGTTGTGGTGCTTGTGTTCTGGTTTTCAGGCGGATTCAATTTGCTGGATAATTGGGTCCGGGCCTTCGGTTACGGGCCCATACCTGCCGGATTGATTTATATCGGAATGCTTATGCTGGTCAGAACCATACTCTTTCTTCCTTTCAATATCTACGATACGTTTGTGATTGAGGAACGGTTCGGATTTAACAAGACCACATTGAAAACCTTTGTTTTGGACCTTCTTAAGATGCTGGGGCTATCGGTGCTTCTGGGAGGCATTGTGTTAAGCGGAGTTTTGGCTTTTTTTCAATATGCCGGCGGCAATGCCTGGTGGTACTGCTGGATCGGCGTCTCTCTTTTTATGCTCGTCATGCAGTATATTGCGCCCACCTGGATTATGCCCCTGTTTAATAAATACAAACCCCTTGAGGATGGCGATCTCCGGGATGCGATTTTTTCCTGTGCGGACAAGATCAAGTTTTCCTTAAACAATGTATTTGTCATGGACGGGTCCCGGCGGTCGGCAAAATCCAATGCTTATTTCACCGGTTTCGGAAAGCACAAGCGGATCGTCCTGTTTGACACATTGATCGAAAAGCACTCGGTTTCGGAGCTGGTCGGCGTTTTGGCACATGAAATGGGCCACTTCAAGAAAAAGCATATCCTGAAGATGACGGCGCTGGGTATTGTCCAGATGGGACTCTTATTTTACCTGCTGTCGTTTTTCATCTCTTTTGATAAACTGTTTGAGGCGTTTTATATGGATCGGCCCTCGGTTTATGCGGGCTTGATTTTTTTCGGGATGCTCTATGCTCCGCTCGATTTTTTCATCGGGTTTTTCGCCCAGATGCTTTCCCGGAGAAACGAATACGAGGCGGATCGGTTTGCAGCCGAGACCACAAAGGATCCGTCGTCGATGATCAATGCATTAAAGAAGCTCTCGGTTCACAACCTTTCAAACCTCACCCCGCACCAATTTTACGTACTGCTCAATTATTCCCACCCACCGGTTCTAGATCGAATTAAGGCCATCGAGCAGGTTCAGTGATTTGATGCTCCGGCATCAAGTCTCAGCCATTACTTCAATCCAATATCGGCAATCGAAAATCAGAAAGAATTTGACCTCCTTCTGTTTTCCCGCTATCTTTTCCCTGAGGCCATTAATAGCCGTATTCATGAACTAAAGGGCTTAGATCAATTTCAAACCATTAATCATGCAAAACATGATAAGCTATGATTAAAGTAGGCGAACAGTTTCGCCTACCGGAAGCATCGATTAAAAAATAAAGAGGATTGATGGAATGCAAACAGCCAAACAAGAGGTAAGGGAACTTCTGGAAACCTTGCCGGACGACAGCACTTTCGAGGATATCCAGTACCACTTGTACGTGCGTCAGAAAGTTGAACAGGGTATCCAAGATATAAATGATGGCAAGACATATTTTCAAGATGAGGTTGAAAAGCGGATGGAAAGATGGGTCAAAAAGTAATATGGGCCAATTCCGCTTTAGAGGATCTTGAAGCTGCTGCAGAATATATCCATCGCGATTCCCCTGCCTATGCCGCCTCTTTTGTAACCCGGACCTTGCAAACAGCCCGTTCTTTGAGTGATTTTCCTGAAAGAGGCCGAAGGATTCCTGAAATCAGACATGATACCATCCGAGAGATTTTCATTCAGAGCTATCGATTGATTGCGTTTTCAATACCCCGTTCGCTTGCGGCGGGGTAAACATGCGGAAGGGGGGTGTGGGGGGAAACTACGTTTCCCACCATCATCTAAATTGTTTTGTGTTCCG
>Ga0180009_10001046_pt1 | contig 34893 bp, 32 predicted proteins | sample OS_PC_MetaG_FD_123537 | JGI IMG/M metagenome (GOLD analysis project Ga0180009, IMG submission 123537) | Groundwater microbial communities from the Aspo Hard Rock Laboratory (HRL) deep subsurface site, Sweden - OS_PC_MetaG | ecosystem: Environmental > Aquatic > Deep subsurface > Groundwater... | reverse complement strand
CTTCGCTACAGGAAAGTAAGATGATCTTAAAGATATCCCGATCATATCAGGTTCAAATTTTTTAATTAGATTCATTAAAAGATCATATTCTTTTTCAGAAGGTTTTATATCAAAATCACGCATATTGTAAAGATACCTCTTGAAGAAAACAGTCTTTACTTCTGCATGCTTTTCAGATATGGAATGGAGTAACCTAATACTAAATAGTTGGTAATTATATAATGAAATAAATAAAACCTTCTTTACATTCTTATTTTTAAAATAGGTATCAAAAGATTCTTTTTTCATTTTAATTGCAATACCCTATTCCTTTATAAATATTTTTGTGAATAATTGTAGATTTTATTAATTAATCTTAAAATATTTTTTGTATATAAGATTTATAAAGGTATATAAATATTAAGATAAGATGGAAAATTTTAGATCTCACGCAAAAATAGATTTTGAGACAAGAAGGATAAAAGCAAAGAAACTTATAATTATTTTAAAGAATTATAAGGATTTGTCTAAATCTATTGCATTAGATATTGGTGTTGGTGCAGGAGTTATTACAACTGAGGTTGGGAAAATATCAAAAAAAGTATTTGGTGTAGATTTGATTGATGAGAGAATAAGCAAGAATAATTATACTTACAAAAAAGTTGAGGGACTAAAACTTCCATTTAAAGATAACTATTTTGATGTAATTATATCTAACCAAATAATAGAGCATATTAAAGATAAGGATGTTCATATTAATGAAATTTATAGGGTATTAAAGAAAGACGGAATATGTTATTTAGCAACTCCAAATAAATACTCTTTTTTAGAGCCGCATTATAAATTACTTTTTCTTTCAATGTTACCTATGGGGCTCGCAAATTTTTACTTGTTATTATTTCGAAAAGTAAAATATTATGATGTATATCCTTTGAGCTATAATAAATTAATAAAAAAAATTTCAAACAAATTCATATTTGAGAACATTACATATAAAATATTAAAGAATCCATATAAATATTCATTGGAAAAAAAATATTCTTATAGTATTTTTAAGTATCTTCCAAAATGCATTTTTTATATAATTAATTATTTATTACCAAGTTGGATATTTATACTTAAGAAGAGAAATATTAATTAAGAATTATTTTAGAATATTCTTTTGCTATAACTTCCCAACCATATTTTTTACTCATTTTTAAGGAATTATTAGAAAATCTTTTTGTTAATTCGGGATCATTTAGCATTTTATAAACACTATTTACTATTTCTTTACTATTTCTTTGATTTATTAAAAAACCATTTTTATTATTTACTACAATATCTCTAGTTCCACCAACATTAGTAGCCACTACAGGTAAACCAGATGCTATAGCTTCCATTATTACAACAGGCAAACCTTCTGTATCACCATATTGAGTTACAATAGATGAAGATATAAACAAATCAGATAAAGACAAATACTCATTTTTTTTATTACCTACAATATAACCTAAAAATTTAACATTTTTCTCTATTTTAAGGTCTTTTGTTAACTTCATAAGTTCTTTTTTAAGCACACCATCACCCACAATTAAAAGTTCAACATCTTTAAATTCTTTTATTATTTGGGGCATAGCTTCCAATAAATATTTAACGCCTTTTTTTTCAGTTAATCTACCAACAAAAAGCAAAACATATTTTGATTTAATATTATTTTTTTCTCTTAATTTTTTCTTGTTTTCCACATACTTATATTTATTAGAATAAATGCCCATACTTACAATCCTAATTTTCTTTTCTGTATCTTTTCTTAAATTTGGTGAAGTAAGATTCAATAATAATTCCTTACCATGGGAACTGACTATTGTAAAATAATCTGTGTTCTTTACAATGAAATTTGCAATCAATCTTTTAAAAGGTAATTTATTTAATATAGTTATGCCCCCTGCATGGATTGTGCATATGTGTTTGATTCCATACAATTTTTTTAATATAGCCCCTATAAACCCTGAAGGAATTATCCAATGAGAATTAATTACTTTTATTTTCTCTTTTTTTAGTATTCTTATGCTGTTAAGTATATAAGATAAAAAAAAGGAAGGTATTTCAAATATTAATAATTTATTATCTTTTATGTTAGGGAGCATATTATAAGCAAGTTTTTGATATTTTAATGGATAAAAATATAAAAATCTTTTTGTTGTGAGATTATTTTCCTTTTCAAGAAATTTAGCTTTTAGATAGTGGGGTGATAATACTTTAACTATGAACTCTTTTTTGCTTAGAGTTTTAGCTAGTTCATAAACAAAACTAGGATATGTGTCATTTTTCCATCTAGGAAAAGCTGTTGTTATGATAAGAACCTTTTTTTTCATGTGCCTAGTAATTTAACATAGTTATTTAAATTTTTGTATAGGTAATTACTTAGAATATTAAAAAGATTTATAATATTTTTTATAGATTCAATATAAAAATGAAAATTGTATTTATACAACCTAATCTGTCAACAAGCGAGAGATATGGAAAGGCATTAGGAAAAGTAGGACCAACATGCGAACCTTTGGGTTTGACTTATTTAGCTGCTGCTATAAGAGAAAAGAGAAATGATATAATCAAAATAATTGATGCTGTAGCATTTAATTATAGTTCATTTGATCTGAAAAAAATATTAACTAAATTTAAACCAGATGTTGTAGGGGTAATGATACTAACACCTACGTATTTAGTAGCTAAGGAAACAATAGAATTAGTAAGAGAATTACTTCCATATACTAAAATATTGGCGGGTGGCCCCCATGTTACTATATTTCCAAAACAGACTATGGAAGAAGTTTCTGAAGTAGATATTGTGGTTGTGGGTGAGGGAGAGGTTACAATAGTTGATTTATTAGATAGTTTTGAGAAAAAGAGACATTTATCTGAAGTTAAAGGGATTTTATATAGAAAAAATAAAAAAATTATTTCAACTAGTTTGAGAGAGCCAATAAAAAATATAGATGAAATTCCAATGCCTGCAAGGGATCTTTTAGATATGAAAAAATATAAACCCGCACCAACATATTATAGAAGGCTTCCCAGTTATATAATGCTTACATCAAGGGGTTGTCCTTATAATTGTAGTTATTGTTCAAAAATATTTGGTAGTTTATATAGGTTTAATTCTGTTGAGAGGATTCTAAAAGAGATGGAGGTTTTGATATATAAACATGGAGCTAAGGAGATAATTTTTAGAGATGATACATTTACAATTAATAAAAAACATATAGTAAATTTATGTAATGAGATAATTAGGAAAGGTTTGAATAAAAAAATAAAATGGACTTGTATGACAAGAGTTAATTTAGTTAGTAGAGATTTATTGTTTTTGATGAAAAAAGCAGGTTGTTGGAGTATTCATTATGGTATTGAATCTGGTTCTCAAAGGTTGTTGAATTTGATAAATAAACAAATAACGTTAAAGCAGAGCAGGGATGCGATAAAGTGGGCAAAAGAGGCTAGTATAGAAACAAAAGCATTTTTTATGTTGGGATTGCCAACAGAAACAATAGAGGATAGTTTAAAAACTTTGGAATTTACAAAAGAATTAGAAGCTGACTGGATTCAAGTTACTATTACTGTGCCTTATCCTGGAACAAATCTCTATGAAATTGCGAAGAAAGATGGAACTTTAAAATCTTTTAAATGGGAAGATTATCAAACGTGGGCTGGTTGGGTAAATAAAGATTTAGTTTATGTTCCAAAGGGGAGAAATGGAGAAGATTTGAAGAAATTACAAAAAAAAGCTATGCGTGATTTTTATTTAAGACCAAAGTTCGTATTTAGTCAATTAAAGAATTTGAACTTAAGTAATTTTAAGGTTTATTTATCTGGTGCGCAAGCGCTTATAAAAAGTAGGTTTTGACCAATTATCTTAATTTATAAATGTAGATTCCATTTTTTTCTTTTATTAATTTTAAATTTAATTTGTCTTTTGTGATCACATAATCTATGTAGTCTAAATCAGATATATTTCCTATTATTATATTATCATTTAACCAAAAACCAATAAATGTATTTATACTATAATCTTTATCACCACCATAAAGATTACTTTGGTTATAATTTTTTAAACTTCCTTCGTATTTTTCATCTATTAAAATATTAGATGTTTTATCATTATCATATTTATTCAACCATAAAGATAATTGTATTTGATCTAAATTATATATTTTATTATTTGTATTATAATATATTATTGATGAAACAAACAAACCATTTAATAAAAAGAATACTAACAAAAAAGTTATAAATTTTATAAATAACCTTTTTTTTGTTATCAAAAAAGAAAGCACCATTAATATTATTGATAGGCTTACTATTATTATAGAGGACATTAATGTGAATGTCAATTTAAATGAGGTTTTAGAGTATATAACTAGATCTATTAAATACTTAAGAGATCCCAACCATGCTAGAGAAATATTATTGTAAGGGAATAGGGGCCCTAATATTAGATGAAATGAAGCAATTGATATTAATATCCCTGCAATTATAAAAATTAATTTTAAACTTTTTTCTTTTATTAATTTTTTATCTTTTTTGTATTCCAAATAACTAGCAAATCCTGTTACAAATATTAAAGGTAATATAAAGTCGACATATCTTCCTACAGATCCACTTAAAAAGTAAATTATATTATTCAAATGGTAAACTATGTAAGAACTTTTGATGTGGTGGTTTGCCGCTATAAATAATGTAATTATGGTTATTATTAAAACTAAGAATTTTAATTTTTTTAAGTTTTTATTTTTGGTTTTGATAAATGTAAATATCATAAATATAATTCCTGATGATAATAAAAGATAACCTATATAGTTTATTAACCATATTAATAAAGGATATATTCTTGTTGGGGTATCTAAGCTTTTTGACTCTGATAAATAAATTCCGAATATGCTTGATAAATTAAATCCAAACAATAATAAATTTCTTATTATCCAAGGCGAGACTGTTATAAGTATTATTAAGATTAATAGAATCTTTTTATAATCTACCTCTTTACTTTTTATAAAAAGGTATAAAAAAATTATTAGTGAAGTAATTATTAAGATTATTCCATGAATTCTTGTTAGAAATGATAATCCAATAAAAATACCCGCAAATATATTATCTGAGTATCTATTTCTTGTTAAAGATTTGTAAAGGAAGAAAACAGAAAAAGCAAAGAGAACATAAAATAAGTTTTCTGACATGATATAAGAAGTTTTTGCGAAATTTGATGGTAGGATGGCTACTAATGTTGAACATAATATAGCACTTTTATTTGACATAAATTCTTTACTTAAGAGAAAAATAGGGATAATTATAAGACTAGAAAGAAGAGCATTAATTATTTTAATAGCTGTATAAGCCAAAGTTGAATCTTTAAATATGTTTGTTATTGAGATTAAAATAGGATATAATGGGGGGAATTGGTGACTATATATATCATGAACTTTAAAATTTAAGTTGTGAAAAAAACTTTGAGACATCTTTAAATATTGATAATCATCGGAGAAAGACGATGATGTTGGAATATTATAAGAGATTACTATCTGTAAGAAAACAATTATAGTATAAATAATTATCAATATTTTGGTGGATTTTTCCATTTTTATATTTGGGCATTCTATAGATTTATTTAATTATAGAAAATTTTAAAAAACCACTTATTTAGATAAATTATTTATTGCGTAAATTTAGTTTACCATAAAGATCATTTTTGTTCTAAAAAATTGTTATTCGATTCTTTCGATAAAAATTAATAAATTTTGAAATATCTTTTATTTGTAATATTTTAATAAGATCCATATGAATAAATTTTGGTTTTATAAATTATGGGTTTTTTACTTGTAAGTTTTTTAATAAAACATAACTAAAAATACTACCTAAAATAAAAGCATAGAATATACCAAGTCCACGATCTATTGCAGCAACAATTATTCCTAAATCTAGGCTTTTACCAATTATTGTAGTAAAGTAGATGATTATTATTTCTTTTATACCTATTGCAGCAGGAGTTAACCCAATGATTAAAGAGGACATGGATAATAGAGACATTAATGTACTAAACATAAAAGATATTTTATTAGATAATATGTAAAATATAAAATATATTCTTAATGAATAGTTTATTAGTGAAAGAAAATCATTTATAGTTAGTTTAATTAATAATCTCCAATCCTTTTTCATTGTATTCCAATTATTTATGATTTCAATAAACTGATTTAAGAATTTATTTTTTGTATGTTTTATTTTTGGAGAGATTAATATAAGAGTTAAATTTGCTAAAAATATTATTAAAAATATTGAAAGGAGTATAATATTAAAGAAGTTATATTTTAAATAAATATATACTATGATTAATATACCTAAAAAGCCATATAAAAGGAAACTTGTTAAATAACTTATTGCTAAAGTTGCAATAAATAATTTATAAGGAAATTTATATTTCTTTTTTAAATAAACGCCCTTTAAAGACACCCCAAAACCAAGTGGGGCCAAATAATTGCTCATTGTTGTTATTATTGATAACCCAAACCATTCTTTAAGTTTTAATTTTAATTTATAATGCCTTGTTAAGATTTTAATTTTATACCCATTTAATGTTATTCCTATCATTGAAGAAATACTCAGAATTAAAAAATCTGTAAAAGATATCTTAGAAATAGTTTGTTTTACCTCATTTAAATTATTTTTTAAAAAGATACAGAGTAATAATATAATAATTATAAATAAGGATATATAGATGTATCTTTTAAGGTGCTTCATAAAAATTATAAAGTATAGTCGATTTTAAACTTTTCTAATTTAGAATATCTTATTATAGGCCTTTTAATATTTCTTTAGATATTCTTTTGTAAGCGTTTCCATCATTTTTGTATATGAAATTCTTTATTAATTTTTTATTAGTTTTTATAAAAATATCTTTATCTTTTTCTAATTTTATGATGTATTCTTTTAGCATATTTTTGTTATTTAAACCAAGACACATTTTAAATTTTAAAAAAGGTACTATATAATCGACCTTTTTAAAATAATCTAAAATTAAAACTGGTTTTTTAAAATATATTGCTTCAAGAATGGCTGAGGAATATATTGATATTACTAAATTAGATATTTTTAATAATGATTGAATAGGAAAGTTACCATTTACTATGGAATAATTATGAATATCACATTCATCTGCTATTATTTTTGGTGTATTAGGATCAATATCTGATGGGTGTAACTTAACAATTAAATAATAATCTTCCATTTCTTTTATAGTATTATAGAGGTTTCGGTATATTGAAACGCGCTCTTTCTCTAAAATTGCATATTCTGGAAATTGAAATTTGTGACTGCCTTCTGCTATATAGACTATAATTTTCTTGTTTTTTGGTATGTTAAGTCTATCTTTTACATCGAAGTTGATATATTTATAAGAATCAAATTTGATAGAGCCAGTTAATATTAACCTGTTCTTTTTTACACCATTTCTTATCATCCAATTTAAAGAAGATTTTCCCCAAACAAACATTTTATCAGCTAATATTTTATTTTTCACTAAGGGAAATTGTCCTTCGGGTGCTGTTGTATAAGCATGTTGTATGACATAACAAGGTTTTTTATTTTTGTGCAATATTTTAATTAATATTTGTTCAAAAGGTAAGGTATCGTTTGTCATAACTGCTTTAGATATTCTTGGTTCAATATTATAGGCTAAATCTATCCATTTTGACATAAGATTGAAATAGTCCGAGATTATGTATTTTAAATCCAGTTTTATTACTTTAGAGATATTGTATCCCTTATATCTAATTGGATTATTTATTACATCAATAGATTTAGATAATTTAAATCTCTTTAGGTTAGTTTTATCTCCAAAAGTTATATAATAATCCTGATCATTATTAAAAAAAGAATTTGCTAATGTTAAACCACACCGTACCCTAATTATTTTACATTTCAAATAATTTAAGATTGGTAAATATGCATTTTTTCCTCCAATAAATAAAATAGTTTTATCATTTTTATGAACTTTAAAAAAGAAATGCCTGTTTTGAATTTTACCAAGGATTTTATATAATACATTTTTATATTTTTTATAATCTCTTTTTTTATTAATTTTTAAAGTCTTTATATTTGTAGGTATTTTATTATAGGAACAAACCTCTAAAAGCGCTCTTAAAATAAGACCATTGTCTTTGCTAAAATATGGTTTTTTATTTGAATATTCTTTGCTTATTATTAATACCTTTTTTGGCTTCTTATCTTTTATTATATAATTAAATATTTTTATGTATTTTATAATTAAAACAAAATTTAACATTAATAGATTTTTAATAGGACTGAATAGGTCTATGTTTTTATAAATAATTTTTCCAGAAATTCTTTTATAAAATTCATTATGTATTCTTTCTGCTTCCTCTTCACTATTTTTAAGTATCTTTTTTGGGAAGAATTCTTCAATATTAAATTTTTCAATATCTTTTGTTGTATGTTTGGGATCATTTGTAGATGGGGGATAATCTATTAAAATAGTGTTTTTTTTATCTGATTCTTTTAATACTTTAAATCCATCAAAATCAACAAAGATTAATTCTTTCATTATAAAAATAAGATACAATCATTTGTTTTAAATGTGTATCTTTTTAGTCCTTATCTAAGTTATTTAAATATAATATAGTAAACTTTTTAATAATTTTGAATTAACCTTAATTAATAAAATATTTAAATATAAGTTTTTGAGGATATAACATGAGCAGTACTGTTGAAACTTCTAAAAAGATAGTAAAGGGTGCTTTGATAGTTTTTATAAGCATGATGGTGGGGAGATTATTATCTTATATATATGTCACCTTACTTGCTAAGACAGGCAGTTTTAACTATGGTTTATTAAGCTTAGGCTTTGTTATATCTTCAATTTTAATTGTTATTTCTATGATGGGTTTGAATGTTGGTGTTGTGAGATACGTTGCTTATTATAAGGGGAAGGGTGATGAAGCAAGAATTAAGGGCGCACTATTATCTTCAATAAAGATAGCTTTGCCAATTAGCATCTTACTTGCTTTCATATTATTTTTATTTTCTGAGTTTATTTCTGTCAATCTTTTCCATAATCCTGACTTAACTGTAATCTTAAAGATATTATCTTTTACAATACCCGTTGTAGTTTTAATTAATTTAATTTTGGAAACACTTAATGGATTACAAAAGATTTTTTATACAACTTTAAGTAGAGAGGTTATTGATAAAGCTTTAAAGATAATTTTTGCATTTTTTATAATTTATATAGGTTATAGTGTTGTAGAAATTTCATGGTCTTATTTGTTAGCAACTGTTTTAACATTTTTAGCGACGCTTTATTTCTTAAATAAATATGGATTTAATTTGTTTGATAAAAAAACAAAAGCAATCTATTTTACAAAGAGATTATTTCGATTTTCTTATCCTTTATTGTTTGTAGGCATTATAACTTTATTAGTAAAATGGACTGATGTTTTGATGGTTGGTTTTTTTAGAACAACATCGGAAGTTGGGGTGTATAATGTTGTTTTATCAACAGCAAATTTATTAGTGATTATTCCAACAGCTTTGATGGGACTATTTACACCCATCATAATGGAGCTTTATAGTAAAGGTGATAAAAAGGAGATAGAAAAAATTTCTAAGCGAGTATCAAAATGGATATTTTATATAAATTTTCCCATATTTCTTGCTTTGATGTTATTATCAAGAGAATTATTGAAAATAGTTTTTGGTAATGAATATGTTATAGGTTATATTTCATTAATTATATTATTAATTGCATATGTGCTTCATTCATTGAGTCATATACCTACAGGCACACTTTTAATGATAAAAAAAACAAATACTATATTTGTAGTGGGTTTAATCTCTGTTATAATTAATATTGCTTTAAATTACCTTTTGATACCAGTTTATGGAATAAATGGGGCCGCCATAGCAACATCTACATCCTTAATTGCAAATTTTATATTCTTAACATTATGGAATTATAAACTTAATAAATTTCAGACCTTGTCCTTGAATTACTTTAAATCAATTCTTGCAGGAGCAATATTAGGAGTTTTATTTTATTTTTTAATAAGGCCTTTATTTGTTATAAACTCAATTTATCAAATGGCTTTTTTTTCATTTGTTTTGCTTCTCGTTTATCTATTATTGCTTTATCTATTTGGGTCCTGGGACCAAGAAGATAGGATTATAATGAAAGCCTTTTTGAAAAGATTAAAGAGTTTAAAATAATCCCTATATAAATTGAGTAAATTATATTTTTAGTTAATAAATTAGTTAAAAAAAGTTAGTAGGTAATTTTTTTATCTAATAATCTCTCATTTACTTCTATTTTTTCTAATACATCTAAAATTCTTTTAGAAACTTTTCCATCTTTACATGGATTATAGGGTGTTTCTTTTTTTGCGACAATTGATTTAAATTTCTCATCATATAACGCTTTTTTAATAGCGCAAATAATTTCATTTTTATTATAACCAACATCAATTAGATTCTCCGCTTTTTCCCTTCCTTCCTGCCTTGTTCCTATATTCACAACAGGCAAACCTAGAGATGGGGTTTCAATAATCCCTCCAGAAGAATTTCCAACCAATACACCAGAATGTTTTAGCAAGTTAAGATACCTATCAAATGAAAGATTTTTATAAGATTTAATAAAAAATTTATCTTTATTCTTTTTTATTGTTTCCTCAATAACTTCAATAATTTCATCATTTCCTGCATCACTATTGGGGTATATCACAATTGTTTGCTCCTTTAATTCCTCAATGGCGTCCATCGTTTCTTTCATATGATTTCTAGAATCCTTTGTTTCTTTAGTTACAGGGTGCTGTAATACAACTATGATGGTTTTTTTTGGATCGAATCCAAATATTGAGGCTGTTTCTTCTTTTGACATTAACTTTTGATTTAGGATATATTCAATCCCTGTAGCTCCTACAAGATGTATTCTCCAATTATCCTCTCCTAATTTTGAAATCCTTTCAGCACTTTTTTTAGTCGCAGGAAAATGAATGTGACTATATTTACTGATAGCATGTCTTGTACTTTCATCAATAGTTCCACTTACTTCCCCACCATGCATATGTGCAACAGGTATTAACATATATGCACCTACAATCGTAGCAGCAAGACTTATTCCTCTATCCCCCTGAGCCAAGATTATGTCTGGTTTTTCTTTTTCGAATATATCAATCAATTTACTGATTGCCTTCCCAATAAATTTTACCTGATCACTTTTTTTATTTCTTTTAGGCAATAGCTTCATTTCAATTGTCTTAAAACCCTCTTCTTTAATAACATTGATGGTTTCTCCAAATTTTTTAGATAAATGCATCCCAGTAATAATATATATATAATCAAGATTAGGATTTTTTTCAATACCTCTTAAGATTGGAGTATAAATTCCATGTGATGTTCTAGCGTCTGAAATTAATGCAATTTTTCTCATTTTAATAAATATCTTTAAAGGAAATTAATTCATCTTTTTTTATATCTCTTTTTGCTTTTTTACCTAAAACTTTGTTAATTTCATAAGGAGGTATTCCTGTACCTGGTCTTTTATATGTAATCATATCTTGAGTGATAATTTCTCCTTTTTTAATTTTTCTATCTGAAACTAAACTCTTTCTTGCAATCTTTGCTACATCTAACTCTGCTTCTGTAGGAATTTTTTCTTTTGAACCAAGAATTATTTCTATTTCTCTTATCCTTTTAACCATTTCTTTCAATTCTTGCGGTTCTAAAGAACTTTTATGATCTGGACCAGGTAACTTTCTGTCTAGAGTAATATGTTTTTCTATAACCTTTGCTCCTAAAGCGACAGCTAAACTAGGTACATCTATTCTTAATGTATGATCAGAATATCCTACTATTGTATTAAATTTATTTTTTAAAATTGGAATCACATTAAGATTTACATCTTTTATATCACACGGATAATCTGAAGTACAATGCAAAATTATTAAATCTTTATTTTCTGTTTCTTTAATAGTATCAACAGCCCTTTTTATTTCTTCCATTGTTGACATACCTGTGCTTAATATTATTGGTTTATTTTTACTAGCTATATATTTTATTATCTGGATATTTGTTATATCGCCAGATCCTATTTTATAGGCTGGAACTCCTATTTCTTCTAATAAGTCTATGCTCCATTCATTTGCATGGGGTGTTGAAAAAAAGATCAAACCTTTATTTTCTGTATAATCTTTTAATTTAATATGTGTTTCTTTAGATAACTCAAATTTCCTCTGTTCTTTAAGCATCTCTTCATTTGTCCCTGTATTTCTAATATCATATTTAGCTTTTGGTGTACCTTTTGATACATACTTTTCAGATTTAAATGTTTGAAATTTAATTGCATCTACTCCGGCCTCGGAAGCAACATCTATTAATTTTTTTGCTATATCAATATCTCCATTGTGATTTGGTCCAACTTCAACTATTATAAAACAAGGATAATCTTCTCCAATTTTATAGTTTTTAATTTTTATTATTTTGTTCATCTTTAAATTTTTTATAGGGTTGTTGTAATTTTAATTATTTTATTTGATACTCTGGCTTTAATTGCCAGACCCCCTCTATTTTTTCAAATAAGTTTCTATTCCAGAATTTTTCTACAACATCCCAAAACTCCCCGTCTGTATATCCTGTAAATTTTAGGAAATCATCAAGCATTTTTTGGTCGAGGAGGTGATCATTTTTTTTAATTAGTTTTACCCCTTCTTCTTTTGTAATCTTTCCACCCCTGATCCAATATCCAACAACATCTGTTGCTCTTGAAAACCCAAATTTTGGATATTTCATCCAAGTATGAACTAAATAAGCCACACTATCAATTTGGTCATAGTCCTCAATATAACCCTCCCTTTTCCATTCATGCTTTAAATCTCTAAATCCATGCTTTTTCGCAATCTGATAATTCTTAAAGCCATTCCATAAAATAAAATAACTCAAATAAATTGGCTCTAAATTTGCTTTCTCTATTTCTTCTTGTGCAGGGTATTTAAGCATGTTTAGTTCTTTATCAGTAATACCATTTTTATACCAAATATCCCAACTAATTTTTTTAGCTACATCATTATTTATCTGGTTTTTTGCACTATAACCTTCTTCATTTTGAACACCACCATATTCCCAAGCTACATTTTCCCCATAGATAAGTAAGGGAATGCCCATATTGATAGCAGTTCTAATGGGAAAACAATAGATTGCTCTATCAATTACCCAAGTAGGACTACCAAATTCTTTAAAAGCAATTTTTACCATTCTTTTTACTAAATCTGGACTCAACTGCAAGGAAATTAAGTCACAGTTAAATATTTTAGCCATATTTTGAAGATTATGTAAACCTGCTTTTGTCTTAGTAAATGGATCACCAACTGATACAAGCAAGGGATTCATACCTAATAATTCTTTAAATAAATAAACTTGAAAATAGCTGTCTTTTCCACCACTTACAGCAATAATACAATCATAATAACTGTCATTTCTTTTGTACTTGTTACAGAGTTGTTTTAACTCCTCAAATCTTTTGTTATAATCTATATCTTTTTTCATTTCTGCACGAACACAGGCTTGACATACATCCTGTTCATTTAATATTAATCCTGGTTTTGTATTAGACATTAAACAATTAACACATCGTTTCATTTTTATTCCTCCTATTTTTAATTAAAAATTCAGCTAGTTCAAATTCAAAAGGAGAATCTATTTCTAAACCATCCTCATAAGGTACTACTATGGCTCTATTGTTATCATCAGATACAATATAATCTATTTCATCTGATATTTTTTCTTTTTTAAGAACAAACACCATTCCGTCTATCCTATAAATTTCTTCAGAAGTCTGTCTCAATGCTATAGGGTCTTTTTTTATAAAATATTTGGTTTTTCCATCTTTGATTTTAACTAAGGTATTAATATTATGTTCTATTTTATAAATTGTAGTTACAGTTTCACAATTATGATTAATTAACTCTTTTATTGCTTTATCTATATATTTAGTTTTTCTTAAAGGTGAAGTTGGTTGTAACAAAACAACAATGTCTGCTTTAAATTTTAATTTATTCTCTAAATAATCCAATGCGTGTTTTAATACCGGCATCATTGGAGTATTATCTTCAGCGAGTTCTTGAGGCCTAGAAATAACTTCTGAATTATATTCTTTAGATATTTCAGCAATTTCTTTGTCTTCAGTTGAAACAAAAACTCTATCAACAAATTCAGATTGCTTAGCTTGTTCTATTGAATAAGCTATTAATGGTTTTCCATTTAATAATTTTATATTTTTCCTTGGAATTCCCTTTGAACCCCCTCTTGCAGGGATTATAGCTACTACGCTTTTTTTCTTAATCATTTTCAAAAAAATCTTTTATTGTTTTTATAATAAAATCCATTTCATCCTTTTTCATATCAGGATACATTGGAATTGTTAATATTCTATCTGATATTTTTTCTGTTTTAGGTAAATCCCCTTCTTTATATCCATAATTTTTCTTATAAAATTCTTTTAAATGAACGGGCATATAATAAGGTCTAGCCATTATACTTTTATTATTTAAATATGTCTGTAAATCATCTCTTTTATCTTTAACAGCAATAGTATACATTTGATAAAAATGATCAGAATTTTCAAATGGTTTTGGAATTCTAATATTTTTAATTTTACTTAAACTTTCACTCAAATATCTCCCACTTTTCACTCTTAAATCCATTGTTTTCTTAAAATTCTTAAGTTGACTTATTCCAAGAGCTGCACACATTGTAGGCATTCTATAATTATAACCTATTTTAATGTAATCATTATCACCCACAGAAGAAAAATAATCTTTATCTGTACTCTCCACCCTACCATGCGATCTCATAAGCCTCATCTTCTCATAAGCATCTTTTGAATCAGTAATAACAGCTCCTCCTTCTCCACACGTTATCAATTTATTCTGACAAAAACTCAATGCAGCAGCATCTCCAAAAGTTCCACATAATTTTCCATTTCTCCTCACACCTAAAGAATGAGCATTATCTTCAAATAATAAAATATTATTTTCATCAGCAATCTTTCTTAATTTTTCAATATCTCTTGAAACCCCCCCCGAATAATTTAAAGCAACAATAGCTCTTGTTTTACTTGTTATTCTACTTTCAACATCCTCTGCATCTAAACCATATGTCTCATCTTCTGATTCGGCAAATACAGGTTGTCCTCCTGCTAGAACAACAGCATTAGCAGTAGCAGGAAATGTAAATGTAGGGATGATAATTTCTTTATCTTTAACACCAAAAGCATCATACATAGCATGCAAAGCCGAAGTACCAGAATTAAAAACTAAAGCATATTTTCTGCCTGTAAATTCAACCAATTTTTTTTCAAACTCCTTCACTTCAGGTCCATCTGCCCAAAAAGTTCCTCTCTTAATAACTTCCTGAACTGATTTAACATCATCTTCTGTCCAATAAATTTTAAATAAGGGTATTTTCCATTCCATTTTTTATTTTAATTTTTTTAAAAATTTTGCAGGACATCCAACCCATACTTCATTTGCAGGTATATCTTTATTAACAAAACTTAATGCCCCAATAATTGAATTTTCTCCAATAGTAACTCCAGGCATTACAACAGAGTGTGACCCTATTCTTGCGTTTTTCTTCAGATGAACTTTCCCATTTTTATTATCTATTGTTGTTCTCGTATATATAGAACAATGCGATCCTATTTGTACATCTTCCTCTATTTTTAAACCATTAGAAGCGTCAAGTAAAGTAAATGCCCCAATATCTGTATTCTTACCTAATTCTAAATTATTTTTATGAAAAACAATCCAATTCCATTTGGTCAGTTTTCTTTCTTCTATTTCTGGTATAACCCATTCTTTTTTATCCATTTTTATCTTCCTCATCTTTTTTTTCAAAAACATAACCTGTTTTTTGTAATCCTACTTCTGGATACCAACTATCGCAATTTTTACAGACTTCATCTTTAAATTTTATTTTTTGGTGTTGTTTTCTTAATTCTTGATATTTTTTATTATTCCATATCTCTTTTATTGTTTGTGTGTTAATGTCCCCCATTATGTCTTTTTCACTCCAATCATGGGCACACCTTCCAACTTTCCCATCATAATAAATAAGAACTTCATAGAATGGCATTACACAAGGTTCTCTTTTTGATCTTGCTTTTCTTAAAGAACCAAAAATACCTTCTATAGAATGTTCTTCATATATCCTAACTCTATCAACCTTACTTGTCCAAATTTTATTAAAAATTTCACAACTTTCATTTGGAGTTTTATCTGTTTTTACCATAGAAACTTGTGTTTTAATTCTTCTATTATTATATTCTAAGAAATCTAAAATCTTATTTTCAACATCTTTATATTTGGCCGGCAATCTGGTTTTATCAAATTCCTTAGGTATATCTATGCTAAATGATATAAATGTTAATCCTTTGACTAATGATTCATATTTATCAGGTGTTAACAATGTGGCGTTTGTTGCTAATTGAACTTCTTTAAATTTTCCTGCAACTAAATTTAGCATCTCTTTAAATTGAGGATATAATAAACTTTCACCTCTACGATGAAGAACTAATATTCTATCTGGATATTTTTCTGCTTCTTTAATAATCTTTTTAAAAAGTTTAAAATCCATATGGGTGTTTAATTCTTTTAAATGTCTTCTTGGACAATAAGTACATCTAAGATTACATGCACTAGTTGGTTCTATTTCTAATCTTAATGGAAATTCTGGTATTTTGTATATCATTTTAACTCTCCATTTAGTTTACAACCAAATGGTATTCTTCTTTTATGTTCTGATTTTGAAATCATCTCCTTAACTTTTCTAACATTATCCTCTTTAAAACTCTCAAAATTATTATTTTGTTCTAATTCTTCCAAAATCTCATCAAGTTCTTCATAACTCATTCCCATTTCATCTTCATCTGTCTGGCCATCCCATAATCCTGCAGACGGTTTTTTTGTTATTATGTTTTTAGGTATTTCAAGAAATTCTGCTAATTCTCTTACATCTTTTTTGTATAAATTAACTATTGGTGATATATCAACACCACCATCACCATATTTTGTAAAATAACCAATCATTTCTTCACTTTTATTATCGGTACCAACAACAAGATAATTGAGTTTATTTGCCAAATAGTATAAGGTAGTCATTCTAAGTCTTGGTTTAATATTAGCTACAGCAAGATTATTGTGTTTTCTTTTATCATAAATTTCATTATTAATTGATTTAAACAAAGTTTTGAAACCCTCTTCCAAATCCACAATTTCAAAAGGAATTATGAATTTATTAGCAATTAATTCTGCATGCTCTATATCTTCTGGATTACTCAAACAGGGCATCATAACTCCTTTTACATTATTTGGAAATGCTTTTTTACAAAGAATAGCAACACAAGATGAATCTATCCCCCCACTTAAACCAACTATAACTCCATCTGCATTAGCTTCTTTCACTTTTCTTTTAATCCATTCTACAATTTTTTCTACTTTTTCTTTCATCTTAACAACCTATTCTAACCAATTGGGACTACCAGCTTCATAATATTTTACATTTTCAGGAAATTTCATATCATTCCATACCCCCATGTTATCTAATATCAATTTAGTATTAGTCAAATTATTTAAGATATCATCATTATGTGTATGTTTATATTTCATATGGGGAGAGACAATTAAGATAGTATCTCTATCTGATAAACCCTTTGGAAAATCCATACTTTCACATCCTGTAAATTGTTTTATTTCTTCTTCACTAAAGTAAGGATCATTTACTTTGACATCTATTCCTCTTTTTTTCAGTAATTTAGCTATTGAAATTGCAGGGCTTAATGTTTCAACTTTTAAATTACCAGTATAAGCTAAACCCAAAATAGCAACTTTTTTTGCTCCCCTATTTATTACACTTTCAACGACAACGCTTGGTTGTGAAAAATCAGTTTTAAGAGACTCTTTTAATAAAGTAAGTTTTTCAGGATATTTTGCACCTTCTAAAACATATTGTGGGGCTAAAGGGATACAATATCCACCTGTACCAAAAGAGGGGTGAAAGGTTCCCATATTCCATTTAGTACCAACCATTTTAAGAACACTAGTTATATCTAAATCGGGATAAGCAGCCGACAATTGATTAGCTAAAGTTATATCCATTTGTCTATAAGCATTTTCTATACTCTTAACTATAGCAGAATGATTATGATCTTGAGCTTGTATTATATTTTCGCAGATTATACTCAAGACATCATCCATTAGTTGTGTTGTTTCTTTTGTTGTTCCTCCAACAACTCGGGGAAGTTTGCTTAAACTTTTGTCAGAAGAAGTAAACCAATCTCTTCTTGGAGCAACACCCAATAAAATATCTTTTCCAACATCTAAACCATTTTTATTAAATAAAGGAATAACTATTTTATCCACAGCAGTAGGTGTTAAAGTGCTTTCTATAATAATCAAAGGAGGAATATCTGTCTCTACATCTTTAAACTTAGAGATTTTATTAACAACATCTTTCAATATCTCATGATAAGGTTTTCCATCCATTTCTGTAGGTATAGTTATTAAATGAACAGCTATATCTTTATTAATTAAATCCTCCCAATTTTTTGTTGCTTTCATTCTCCCGTCTTCTGCTAAAGGGGTTGTATCAAAACCCAACCAAAAATCAAGATTTGGAATAGTAGCTTTCCCTTTATTAATATCATTCACTCTTGTTTCAAAAATATCATGTCCAACACAAGTAACACCCTCTTTTGCAAAATGAGTTATAGAAGAAAAACCAATATAACCCAAACCCCAAACACCCAACTTTTTTTTACCTGATTTTAATTCATTTTTTAAATTCATAATAACCTCCCAATAAATTTAATAATTTCAAAGAAATTTGTAGATATTTATAAATCTTTAGTAAATTGCGCGCTTTTAATATATATTTTACATTTTAAGAAAATATATATATTAAAACATATCTTATTTATTTTAATATGACAAGATTAAAAGATAACGAGGACAATTTTGTTTATTGTATTTGCCCATCATGTAAAATCACAAGGAAAAAAATTAAAGGCAAACTAACAATAATAAAGAGAGGTAAAGAAAGAAATAAAATTGCGCGCTTTTTATGTCTGGATTGTAATAAATGGTTTAATGAAAAGACGGGAGAAAGTATGAAGTGGTATGATCGGTCTGAAACAATATAATAAACATCTGTGATTTTATATTTAAATTTATAGATATTATAATTTTTTTAAATATTTTTATTATAAAGATAAATTTAAATATATTCGGCTTTGTTATAATCTTATGGATGGAGTTATTGGATTAAAAAGACTTAGGGAACATTATGATAATGATAATATTGTAAAAAGTTATGAGAAGCTAAGGTTTTCTGATTTGGCGGGAATTATAGAACATGATATCTCTTTAGGTATCATTAATTATTTTATAAAAAAAGAAAAACCTAATTTATTATTAGAGATAGCAACAGGTCCGGGTAGGTTGACAAAACATATTAAATTGTGGAATAAAGGGGTAGGGATAGATAGTTCTGAAAGAATGTTAAAATTGTCTAAAAAAAATGTTGATAATTCTAATTGGAAGTTTTTAAAATCTGATATAAATAAAATGCCTTTTAAGGAGAATTATTTTGATATGGTTATAACTTTTAGACTTTTGATACATTTCACTAATACTCAAAGAAACAACTCTTATAAAAAAATAAAGAAAATTTTGAAAAAAGGAGGTTTGTTAATTTTTGATGTTGGAAATGAACAATATTATAAGCCTTCCTTGATTAATTTTTTATTAAAAGGTTATAGATTATTTAAATCTGAACAAAAAAATAAATTATTACCCCAAATTTATAATAATCCAGCCACCAAAGAGCAGATAATAAATGAATTAGAGAAAAATAATTTTGATATTGTAAAAGTCTATGGGGTTAATTCTTATAATTCTTTAGTGTTATTATTATTGGCGTTATCTAAAAGAATTAAATTTTTATCTAAGGTTATAAAATCTTTGATATTATTTATAGAAAAAAATAACCAATCTAATATTAATAAATATGGTACATTTATTGTAATAGCTAAAAATGAAAAAGCCTGAATCAATAAAAGAATTAAGGAAAATATGTCAACCAGAATATAAAGAAGTTAAAATTAATCCTTATTATAGAATTTATCGAAGATTTTTTAGAATATTTTCAATTTATATAACAAAATGGTTATTGTATTTTAATCTTTCGGCTAACTTAATTTCTGTGATGGCTATCATTTTTGGTTTAATGGGTAGTTTATCTTTCTATTATGGTAAGTTTTTATTGGGTGCTCTAATAATGCAGTTATGGTTTTTAGGAGACACATTAGATGGAGAATTGGCGCGTTATTATTATCATAAACATAAACAAAAAAACTATTTAATTAAAGGAGAGTTTTTGGATTTGAATTCCCATCATTTAGTCCATCCTTTAGTATTTATTGGATTATCACTTGGTTTATATAATCTAACTAATAATATAAATATGGTTTATTTAGGGATTGCAGTATTATTTGCTTTGTTATTTAATGAGTTAATAGATTTAAATAAAATCAAGGTTCTATTTTATGAAGGTATAAATGTTAAAACTAAATTAAATATAGATAAAATTAAAGAAAAGAGAAATTTATTAAAAAAATTACGGGTTATTTATACATTTCCTAGTATAATTAACATAATTTTAATAGCTACTATATTTGATAGAATTTATTGGGTTTTTTTATTTTATGGATTTACATTTCCAATAATCGTTTTACTAAAACTTTTACATAACTTAATGATGCCAGAAAATAAATTTTAGACACATTTAAAAATATATGTTATTTAAATATTTTTAATATTAATTGCGTTATTACGCTTTTAAATTTTAAAAGGAAATGATGTGAAATGAAAAAAGTTTATGTGGGGATGAGTGCAGATTTAGTGCATCCAGGGCATCTTAATATAATAAATGAGGCAAAAAAACTAGGAGATATAACTCTTGGTTTATTGACAGATAAAGCTATTGCTAGTTATAAGAGGCTTCCTTCTTTATCTTATGAACAAAGAAAAGTAATTATAGAAAATATAAAAGGAGTAATAGAAGTTGTACCTCAGGAGACATTAGATTATGTTCCTAATTTGAGAAAATTAAAACCAGATTATGTTGTTCATGGGGATGATTGGAAAACTGGTGTGCAGAAAGAAACTAGGGAGAAGGTTATAAATGTACTTAAAGAATGGGGTGGAGAACTAGTAGAAATACCTTATACTCAAAATATTTCTTCAACTAAACTTAATGAAGCTTTAAGGGAAGTTGGAACTACTCCCCAAATCAGGATGGGAAAGTTAAAAAGATTATTAGATTCTAAACCCATAGTTAGATTTTTAGAGGCGCATAATGGTCTTACAGGACTTATTGTTGAACATAGTAAAGTTACTAGAGGAAATAGTTTAAGAGAATTTGATGGTGCTTGGATAAGTAGTTTAACCGATTCAACAGCAAAAGGAAAACCAGATATAGAATTTGTTGATTTTACATCAAGGTTGGATACAATTCAACATATACTTGAGGCTACAACAAAACCATTGATAATTGATGGAGATACAGGTGGAGTACCTGAACATTTTGTCTTTGCTGTTAAGACTTTGGAAAGATTGGGTGTTTCTGCAGTGATAATAGAAGATAAAGTTGGGTTGAAGAAGAATTCTTTGTTTGGAACTGATGTAGATCAGACACAGGATTCTGTTGAAAAATTTGCTTATAAAATTTCTCAAGGGAAAAAAGCTCAAGTAACTAATGATTTTATGATTATTGCAAGAATTGAAAGTTTGATATTAAAAAAAGGAATGTGGGATGCACTTTTAAGAGCAAGAGCATACATTGAAGCTGGTGCTGATGCTATTATGATTCATAGTAAAGAAAAAGAGCCAAATGAAATATTGGATTTTTGTAAAGAGTATTCTAAATTTGAGAATAAAGTGCCTTTAGTTGTAGTACCTTCGACTTATTGTCAAATAACTGAAAAAGAACTTGCTGATGCAGGTGTGAGTATTGTTATATATGCAAATCATATGTTGAGGAGTGCCTACCCTAACATGGTTAAAACTGCAGAATCTATATTGCTTAATGAAAGAGCTCATGAAGCTGAAGAGCATTGTATGCCTATAAAAGATATTTTGAATTTGATTCCTGGAGGGAAATAAATTGATTAATTGTAAGGAATTTTATGATTTATTATTAAAGAGAAATATAGATTTTTTTACAGGAGTTCCAGATTCTTTATTAAAAAATTTTTGTACTTATATAACTCATAATGCAAAAGACAATCATATGGTTGTTGCTAATGAAGGTAATGCAATTGCATTGGCTACAGGATATCATTTATCTACAGGTAAAATTGGTTTAGTTTATATGCAGAATTCTGGTGAGGGTAATGCTACCAATCCTTTAGTTTCTTTGGCAGATCCTGATGTTTATAGTATTCCAATGTTACTTATAATTGGATGGAGGGGTGAACCTGAGAAAAAAGATGAACCTCAACATGTTAAACAGGGCAAAATAACTTTAGATTTTTTAAAAACGCTTGGAATTCCTTATGAAATATTACCAGAGAGTATGGAAGAGTTAGAAAATAGTTTAGATGTTGCAGTAGATTCGATGAAAACAAGAAACGCTCCTTATGCTTTTGTTGTTAAAAAAGGAACTTTTGAAAAATATAATTTAAAAAATAAAATAGAAGATTCTTATGTATTATCAAGGGAAGAGGCTATTAAATTAGTTGTTGATCAATTAGGTGAAAAAGATATTGTTGTTTCTACAACAGGAAAAATTTCAAGAGAATTATTTGAATATAGAGAAAAATTAAATCAAGGACACGATAAAGATTTTTTAACTGTAGGTTCTATGGGACATTCTTCTAGTATAGCTTTTGGAATTGCTTTACAAAAACTAAATAGAGATGTTTATTGTTTTGATGGGGATGGAGCAGTAATTATGCATATGGGTTCTTTGACTGTAATTGGATCCAAAAAACCAAAAAATTTTAGACATATTATTTTTAATAATGGTGCTCATGATTCTGTTGGCGGACAACCAACCGCTGGTTTTTATATAGATTTTCCTAAAATAGCTGAAGCTAGTGGTTATAATTTAACTTTAAAAGCAGAAACAAAAGATGAAGTTAAGGAGAAGATGAAAATTTTAAAATCTAGCGATGGTCCTGTTTTATTGGAAATAAGAGTTTGTAAAGGGGCAAGAGACGATTTGGGAAGGCCAACATCTACACCAATAGAGAATAAGGAAGCATTTATGAAATTCTTAAATGAATAAAATTTTAAAATGACTAAAGTATATCAAAATCAAAATGCAATTAGAAATATTAGTAGTATTTTAAATTCAGAAAAAACAAATTCTATTTTATTAGTTAGAGGAAATGAATCTTATCAAAGTTGTGGTGCTGAAGAGTTTATTGAATCCCAATTAGAAGGGTATAATATTACACATCTTTTTGGATTTCATAAAAGTCCTTCAATTGAAGATATTAGTAGAGCTATTGGTGTGATAAAAGAAAATAATATTGATTTTATTATTGGTGTTGGCGGGGGAACGGTTATGGATGTTGCTAAAGCAGCATCAATACTACACCAAGAAAAAGGATCTCTTGATGAATATATAACTGGTAAGATAAAATTAAAAGGGGATAATATCAAAAGACTTCTTATTCCAACTACAGCAGGTACAGGAGCTGAAATTACTCCATTTTCAGTTGTTTATATTGGTAAGACTAAATATTCCTTAGTTCATGAAAATATGGTGCCAGATTATGTTATTTTGGCTCCTGAGTTAACTTATGGTTTAAATCCATTAATCACTGCTCAGACTGGTGCTGATGCTTTGGCACAGGCTATTGAAGGATTTTGGTCTGTTAATGCTACAGAAGAATCTAAAGAGCATAGTAGAGAAGCAATTTCTCTTGTTCTTAATAATCTTAATCAAGCAGTTAATAATCCAAATCCTAGAAATAGAAAAGCAATGTTAATTGGTTCTCATTTGGCTGGTAAATCAATAGCTATAGCAAAGACAACTGCGGCGCATGCTTTGTCTTATCCTTTGACAGCATATCATAACATTCCACATGGTCATGCTGCGATGTTGACATTACCTTATTTTTTCCCATTAAATGAAAATGCAACAAAAGATAATATTCAAGAAAGTTTAACTTTAGATTATGTGAAGAATACTTTTAGGGATTTATTAAAAATATTAGGTGTTAATAATGGAGAAGAAGCAAGAGATAAACTTCTTTATTTAATGGATAATATTCATTTGAAAAGGAAATTAAGTGAATTGGGAATTCAGGAAGGAGACTTACAAAACATTATTGATAATGGATTTAATCCTGGAAGAGTTAAGAACAATCCTATTCAACTTACTGTAGATATGGAATGGAATATTTTAAAAACTATTCTATAATTTATTTATATTATGAGAGTCTTAGATCTTGGTTGTGGGAATAATAAATTAAAAGGAGCTTTTGGTGTAGATTTTGTAAATTTAAAGGGCGTAGATTTTGTTTGGAATTTGAATAACCAATTACCTAAAGAATATCATAATAAATTTGATGTTGTTTATTCTAAGTGTGTTATAGATCACATAGGGAATCCTTTGAATTTTTTAGAAGGTTGTAAGAACTATCTTAAAAAAAAAGGTAAATTAATTTTAATTGTAGATAATGGAGATTATTGGAGATATCATCTTCATTTTGGAAATTATCATGCTGATATTTGGGAAGAAAATGATCCAAATCATCCAGAAACGCACCATAAAATGTCCTTTCAGATGAAACATTTAACTAAATTATTGAAATTATTAAATTTTAAAATTATAAAAACCAAATATTTTCATGATTATGATAATAGACCTCTTTTTAGTAAATTAGTGGTCGGACATTTAGATTTATTTTTACCTAAACATCTTGGAACTAATTTGATGAGAATAGAAGCGATAAACTTTTAGAATGTTTGTTTTCCTGTAATATACCCTTTCCAGAAACCAATTATTGATATTATATCTTTAGCTATTTTAAAAAAAGGCACAAATACTATTTTGAAATCTTTATTATATTTATAGACTATTGATGTGTAATATATTAACATTATAATGATTAAAAAAGAAGCTATGTGTTTTACATAAGGTAAGAATAAACAAAAATAAATAATAGTGGATGTGATTGGATTCCAATAGTTACCAAGATAACCATGTTTTCTGAAATTTACACCTGTTGCTTCGCTTAAAGGGAGAGCTTTTTCAAATAAATGAGTTGAAATGGTGCTTTTATAAAAACCATGTAAATGCAAGATTTTAGTTTTACTATTTATTATTTTATAACCTTTTTTTAGAATCCTTAATTTTAAGTCGGTGTCTTCACCAGCTATTCTGAAATCTTTTTGGTTATAATAATTTACTTTTTCTAAGATTTTTTTCTTGAATAATGATGGTCTGAAAAATTTATTTTTATCTTTTATTTTACCACTATAAATATAGCTTAATACTACCTTATTCCAGAAGTTGTATTTATCCCAGATTTCTTTTGGTAATTCAAGTTCGGATGTTGCTATAGCAATATTTTTTTTAGATTTTATTGATTTAACAATGTTAGACAACCAATCTTTATTAAGTAAAACACAATCACACCAAATTATTGCAATTAAATTGTATTTTGTGGACTTTATTGCTTTATTAAGTGATTTTGCTAAGCCCAGGTTTTTTTTATTTTCAATTAATTTGATTTTTTTGTATTTTTTTACAATTTCAATACTTTTATCTTTACTTTTATCATCTATAATTATTATTTCAGTTTTGCCTTTGTATTTTTGAGCTAGTATTGATTCTATAGATTTTGCAATAGTTTTTTCTGCATTATACAAAGGTATTATGAAAGATATGTTTTCCATTTTAGATTATTTTTTTGTAACCTTTAATTAATTTTTTCATTAAAATATCCCATAAGAAGTTTTTTTTAATATGTTCTGCTAGTTCTTTGTTTTTTTCTTTATTGTAAGCTTTTATAATTTTATTTTTTATATCTTTATTATCAAAAGGATTTATGTATAGTGCATGATTTTTGAAATAATCTATTGACGTCCCCCTTGAAGTTATAACTATATTTGATCCTGCTAGGCCACCTTCTAGTGCAGATAATCCTGGAGTTTCTAACCATGATGGAAGTACGGTAACTTTAGATGCTGCATAAGCACTTTCTAATAAAGTTGATTCGTGGCTTACTTCTTTTATAAAATGAATATTTTTGTTTGCAATTTTTTTACATAAATTATAATATTCTTTACCACCTTGGTAAGATGGACTGCCAATTATAACTAAAGGTATTTTTGTTTTATTTAATGATTTAATAAGATTAAGAACATTTTTTCTTGGTTCTACTCTACCAGCATATAGAACAAAATCTTTTAATCCATACTTTTTTATGAATTCATTAGGTTTTGTTTTGTAAAACCTTTTATCTACACCATTAGGAACAGGATAGAATTTATCTTCTTTTATATTAAATTTTTTGCTTAATAATTTGGCTTCTATCCAAGAATCAGGAATTATTAAATTGGCTTTGTCTAATATTTTTTTAACTGTTGTTGATTTGTTTATGATTGGGAAATTATGTTTTATAGCATAAGCACTTAATTTTAACCTATCTTTATTTTTTATACCACTTTTTAAAGCAAATCTTATGGATGGCCAAGAGTATATTGTTGTTACAACTATTGGAATTTTTTTATGGGTATAATTAATTAGATCATGGCAATTATTAGATAGACCAAAACTGTGTAATAAATCAAAATTTTTTATGTTATCTTCCCATTTATTAAATAATTTAACTTTTATTTTATTTTTTTTAAGATATTCTAAAGTTTTAAGAAGTAAAATTTCTCCTCCGCCTGGAGCTTGAAATGCAGTGGTGTTACAGTTAAATAAGACTTTCATACAATTAGCCCAGAGTTAAAGTTTATATTATTTTCTAAATATCTTTGATATAATATTAATGCTTGTAATGCAAACATTGTACACCAAGAATTTACGTGTTCGTATTTTTTACCAGAATCATCATAACCATATATAAATCCCCCTTTTTGGTCTCCTTCTTTAACTTGAAATTCTAATAATCTTTTAGTAAGGTTATTTAATTTATCTTTGTCTTTTGAAAATAAAACACCCATTCTTAAAGTTTGAGCTAAAATATCTGTTCTTTCGAAATTAATGAATTGATTATTTTTAAACATTTGGGGGATTCCACCACTTTCTAATTGGTTTTCAAATAAATAATTTATTGATTTTTTAGAAGATTCTAAATAATTATTATTTTTAAGATAATTTCCAGCCATATAGAACCCTTCACTAACATAACAGTGTGGATGGAATAAAGTATCTCCTGTTTTGTTGAATGTTATAAACCTTCCATTATCTTTTAAGAATTTTAAACTATAGTCACAAATTTTCTTTGCTGATTCTTTGTATTTTGTATTTTTTGTTATTATATATAAATTTATTAAACCAATGCTTAATTTTGCGTGAAAAGCTCCGCTTTGGGTGCTCCATTTTTCCCCATCATCTTTTAATGTATTATTTTTAGCATTATAAATAGCATAAAAACTTCCATTTTGTTTTTGCATTTTGTTAATCATAAAATCAGCTAAATTTATACAGAATTCTAAATGTTTTTCGTCTTTTGTAATATTATAGAGATTTGTTACTCCATTTAATACCATTCCACAATCGAAAGCAAATATTTCTTCATTTTCAAAAGAACCCATAAAATTAGCTTTGTCATAAAAATGTCTTGTTAATATTCCTCCTGAATTATGTTTTGCTTTATTTATTAACCAATCGGTAGCCAAATTTGCCCTTTCTAATAGTATTTCTTCTTTTATTAGGTTATAAAGGAAAATTAATAGAGTTATTCCGTAACCTGTTATTTCAGAATATGCATAAGGATAATTTTTTTTATTTATGTCAAACCAAGAATTAAATGCACCTTTATGTTCTCCTTTAATGTTTTGTATACCTGAATTTAATAACCAGTTTTTAGCTATTTTAATATTTTCTTCCATATTATTGCTTAATGGAAAGGAATCTTTAAAAATCTTTTTAAACATATCTTAATTATACCAAAAGTTATTTAAAATCTTAGTATTTCTTTGTAAGTTATGAAATCTTTAGTGGTGGTAGGGACAAGGCCAGATATAATTAAAATGGCCCCCATTATAAGAGAATATGAAAAAAGAGGTAATGATTATCTCATTTTGCATACAGGACAACATTATTCTTCTAATATGGATTCTTTATTTTTTAAACAATTAAACTTGCCTCAATATAAATATAATTTAAATGCAGGGTTAGAGAGTTTTAGAAAACAAGTAGGTGTTATGATGCAAGGTATAAAAAAAATTTATGTCAAAGAGAAACCAGATACAATAGTTGTTTTAGGTGATACGAATACTACGTTGGCTGCTTCACTAGCTGCAAATCAATTTAGATTAAATTTAGCACACATAGAAGCGGGATTAAGAAGCCATGATGTAAGAATGTTAGAAGAAACCAATAGAATTATTGTGGATCATATTTCTTCTTACTTATTAACTCCTACAGAAACAACTAAAAAAAATTTAGAAGAAGAAGGATTAACAAATAATGTTTTTGTTACAGGCAATACTATTGTTGATTCTGTGAAACAGAATTTGAAATTAATTGATGGAGAGATTTTAAAAAAATTAAATTTAGATAAACAAAAATTCATATTAGTTACAAGCCATAGACCTGAAAATGTTGATTTTAAAAGTAAATTACAAAATATTTTTAGTTCTCTGAATTTAGTTCATAAGGAATTTAACTTACCTATTATTTTTTCAGTACATCCAAGAACTAAAAAAATGATAGATGAATTTAAAATAAATGTTAGTAAAAATATAAATTTAATAGATCCTGTTGGTTATTTAGAGTTTTTAGATTTACAATCTAATGCGAAGTTAATTTTAACTGATTCTGGAGGAATACAAGAAGAGAGTTGTGTCTTGAATGTTCCTTGTGTAACTTTGAGAGAAAATACAGAAAGACCTGAGACATTACAAGTAGAGAGTAATGTTTTAACAGGAACAGATCCTGAAAAAATATTAGAGCAAAGCAAAATAATGATAAATAGGGCCGGAGGGTGGGAAAACCCTTATGGTGATGGAACTGCAGCCAAAAAGATATTAGATATACTGGAAAAATCAGAATAATTTAATATGGATGTTGTTATTTTAGCGGCTGGAAGGGGGATAAGACTCAATGAAATAACTAAAGATTTACCAAAACCTTTAGTTGAAATAAATGGAAAACCATTGTTAGATTATCTTATTAAACAATTTAGTGATCAAAACTTGAATAATATTTATTTTATTGTAGGATATAAGAAAGAAAAAATAATAAGTTATGTTGAAAGTATTAAAAATAAATATAATATAAATCCAAAATACATTGTTCAAAAAGAATTGAAAGGTCCTGCACACACACTATCTTTATTGCCTGAAACTATATCAAATGAATTTATATTAACTGTGGGTGATTCTGTGATATATGATTTACCTTATACTGAAATAATTAATTCTAAATATCCGATAATGTTGGTTGAAAAAACAAATAAAATTTATAGGAAAGGAATAATTGATGTTAAAGGAAAATTTGTTGTAAGTTGTTATTATAATTCGGAGAAAAAAGAAGGATATGGTTTAACAGATTTGACATTTTTAAAACTACCAAAAGATATAATTGAATATGCTAAAAATTATAATTTTTCTAGAAAGGATACATATATCCCGGAACTTATTAGTGATATGATAAAAGAGAATAAAATTAAGATAGGTTTTTTAGAATATAATGGGGAAATAATACATATAACTAGTATAGATGATCTTAGGAAGACATGATTATTTTTTGTTGTTTATTACCCATTCAATATTATTTTTTATACCTTCTTCTATTGAAACTTGGGGTTGCCAATTAAATAGCTCTTTCGCTTTAGAATTATCACAACAAAGTCTTTGTACTTCTGATTTTCTTGGTGGTAAGTGAATTATTTTTGATTTACTATTTGATATTTTGATTATGTTTTTTGCTAGATCTATTATCTTTGTGTCTTTTCCTGTTCCAAAATTAATAGCTGTTCCAATTGCTTTTTTATCCATACCCATTGTTAAGAATCCATTTATTGTATCATCAACATACATTAAATCTCTTGATTGTTCTCCAGTACCATAGATTGTGATGTCTTTTCCTTCTAAAGCTAAAGAAATAAATTTTGGAGGGGCATCATATGTGTGTCTTGGACCATATGTATTAAATGGTCTTATTATGGCTATTGGTAAATTATATGTGTTGTAATATGAGTATGCTAACCTGTCTGCCGCAACTTTACTAGCACCGTATGGGGAACTAGGATTCATAGGGAATGTTTCTTTTATTGGTTGATTGTATGTTCCATAAATCTCACTTGATGATGTTACAACAATTCTTTTTATGAAAGAAGCAGGTTTCATATCTTCTGTTAAACAAGAATGTAATATATTTAAGGTTCCTGTGACATTGGCATCTATTACTTCCCTTGGTTGATCAAATGATTTGTTTACGTAAGCTTCTGCAGCCAAATGAAATATTATCTCTGGTTTTTCCTTTTTTATTAATTCTATTGTATCGTGACTTGCTATATCTCCTGAAATTATTTTGATTTTATCTTTTAGGTGATCGATATTTTTTAATTGCATTTGAGATGGGGTTGTTAATATGCTGCCTCTTACAAAAACGGTAATATTAGCACCATAGTTAAATAAATGTTCTGTTAGATGAGAACCCATAAATCCATCTGCACCAGTTACTAGTACTTTTTTTCCTTTGTAAAAATCCTTGAAATTTTCCATAGTACTTGAGATGAATAAAGTTTTAAAAATCTTGTGTTTTTTTAATGATTAAATTTTATTATATAAATTGTAATATGTTACTATTAAAGCTTCACTTCCTGGAAATATTTTAAATGTGTTTTCTTTAAGACGTTTAAATAATTCATCTTTACTTAGTTTTTCTAATCCAGAAACCTCTTCATTAATATCCATTTTATTACTATGTAATTTGGTTTTTAAATAAAATAACATGTCTGGTTTTCCGAAATTTTCTTTATTAACAGCTATTCCAATTAAATAAACTTCTTCTATACTCTCTTTTGGAATTCCAATTTCTTCACTAACTTCATCTTTTATAGCATCAAATTGTCCTTTGGAATCAAAACTATGTTTTGTTGGTTCTGGATGGCCGCCGGGGGTGTCGTAGAAACCAGGGTAATCATAGACGTTATCTGCTCTTTTTATAAATGCAATTTTGTTATCAGATGATTCAACTATTGCACAATTACCTATTGGACTTGCAAAGTAAGCAAATTTATTTCCATAAAATTTTTCACCATTTTCCATTAAATATTTAGCAAATTTTGGATCTTGCTTAGCAGCATTATTTGTTGCAACGAAAACACCATAATCTGTGATTCCTAAATTTAAAATTAATTTATCTTTATCTTTTTTAGGTTTGGAAATTAATCTGAATTTTAATTCGGGTGTTAATTTGGGATTTTCTTCTAGAGCCTCTAACCATTTGCTTTTTATAGTTTGCCTAACTTTGAAATCTGGTGTCATTAAATCTAATGATTGAAGAGTGTAAGTAGGTATTGGTGTGGAATTATCACAGAATTTAATTTCTATATCTTCTTGACTTAACTTAAACGGTTCTGTTAGCATTCCCCATTTTTTAATTTCGTTAGTCATTTTTAGGATAATTAGAAAATTTGTCACCTATTTTAATATTATGTCTTAAGCAAAAATCATATCCATGAAGTTCTGGTTCATTTCCATATTGGATTTTTTTTATTAATAATGAACCGCCTTTTGTTGAAGTGTATATTCCATTATTATTTATTTCATAAATAATTCCCGGATCATTTTTTTCATCTGTATCTATTTTTTCAGAACCCCAAATACAGGTTTTTTTATTTTTTAAAAAAGTAAATGCTCCATGGAAAGGGTGTGTTAAGGCTCTAATCCAATTATATAATTCTTCATTAGATCTATCCCAATTTATTATGCCGTCTGCTGATTTTCTGGATGGTAAATAAACTCTTTTATGCATATCTCTGTTGTTATATCCATTAATTATGTATTTATTCCATTCAAATATTTCATTCCAATTTATTCCATTTTTTTGGGGTTTTCTTTTTTGTAATTTTATTGTTTTTATTGTATCAATAATGGGTTTTAAAGATCCATCTTCTATAAAGGGTAGTATTTCTTTAATTAAATCTACTGTATGTAAATCTGCTCTATTATGTAATGAATTTATGTTATCATTTTCATAAACAGGAAATTCTTTTACACCAACAATAGTACCTTCATCTATTTCCTCTGTTAAGTAAAATAAAGAAGTGCCCCATTTCTTTTCTCCAAATATTAATGCCCAATTCATTGAAGCACCACCCTTTACATATGGAAGTAATGCTCCATGTGAACCTATTGATCCAAATTTAGGTATGTTAAGTAAATTTCCAGGAATTATTTCTGAAGAACCAGGAGCCAATATTAAATCAGGATTTAGTTTTTTGATTAGATCTTCGTTTGCTGGGTTTTTCATACTTCCTAAATGAAGTTTAAAATCATATTGTTTTTCTAAGTCAAAAAATTCTGCACTTCTAACTTTTGTTGTATACCCTCCTTCTTGGAATCTAGTTTTTTCATCTAATGCAAATACAGCAGGGATTTCATGATTTGAATCTTTTAATAACTCTTCTAAACAATACCTTGTTTGTAATGTGGAACCCATTAATATTATTCTCATTTTGTATAAATAGATAAGAAATATTTATAAACCTTACTTCACTATTAAGTAATTATTTTTTCTAGAATAAATCTAGAATGTATATAAAATTTTTTATTATTGAAATAATATGAAAATTGGCTATTTAATCACTTATTTAGGTAAAAGAGGAGCTCAAAGTAATTGTTTATATTTAGCTAAAGAGGTTGCTAAGAAACATGATGTCACCCTATTTTCTTCTTATACTGATGATGTGGATTTAGGTAATGTTAAATTGGTTAAATGTAAATCTTTGTTTAAGTATAAGTATTATTTTGTTTTTAATCCGGGTGTTTTTAAGATTTTAAGATATAACTTAGATGTATTGCATGTACATAGTTTTGGTTTTTTCTTTAATGATTTACTTGTTATTTTATTGAAATTATTTACTAAAACCAAAATTGTTAATACTCCTCATGGGCCTTTTATGGCTTTAAGTGAGTATAAATGGTATGAAAGAATATTAAAAATACTATTTGAGAGTTTTGAATATTTTGTTAATAAATTATATGATGTTGTGATTCAAGTAAATAAAGAGCAGTATAAGTGGATGATAACAAAAGGTGTGGATAAGAAAAAAATAAAATATGTGCCTAATGGTATTCCTGAAAGTTTTTTAAAAAATGTTGAAGTTGATAGTTTTATTGAGAAATATGGTTTAAAAAATAAATTTATAATTTCTTATTTAGGGGGAATCAATAGGTATAAGGGCATGGATCAGGTTATTAAAGTATTACCTAATTTATTGAAGATTAAGAAAAATATTGTTTTTTTAATTGGTGGAAAAGATTTTGGTGATAGGAAAAGATTAGAAAAAATTGTTAAGAGATTAAAATTAGAAAAAAATGTTTTGTTTTTGGGAGAGATTGATGATGTAGAGCATAGACAATTATATCAAGTAAGTGAGATTTTTGTTTTACCAAGTGATTGGGAAGCATTTGGTATTGTTTTATTAGAAGCTATGGCTAAAAATACAGCTGTTATTTCAACAAGAACTGAAGGGGGTAAATTTGTAGTAAAAGAAGGGGAAAATGGTTGTTTGTTTGATTATGGAAATCTAAAAGAACTTGAAACTAAATTTAAGGTTTTATTTAATGATAAATTAAGAGAAAAAATTAAGAAAAATAATTTTAAAAAGGCTAATGAATTCACTTGGGAGAAAGTTGGTAAAGATTTAGAAAAAATTTATTTAAAATGGAAATCAGTTTAATTTCAACTTCAACATATCCTTCTGATCAAGGATTAAGAAGCGTAAGTAGTGTTTTGAAGAGTAAAGGGTATAAAGTTAAATTAATTTTTTTGGTTGAGAGTGAGGATTATAATAAAATATATTCTAAGAATGTTTTAAATCAATTAAGAAGAATTGTTAGGAATTCTGATGTTGTTGGAATTAGTTCTTATGCCTCTACTGCTAAAAGAGCTGAACAGGTGATTAGATCTTTAAAAAATAAATTAATAGTTTATGGAGGGGTGCATGCAACAATATGTCCTCATGAATGTATAAATGTTTGCGATCATGTTTGTGTTGGTGAAGGGGAAGAAGCTTTTTTAGAATTTGTTGAAAAATTAAAGAATAAAAAAGATTATTCTAAAGTTAAGAATTTTTGGTTTAGGAAAGATGATGAAATTATTAGGAATGAAGTAAGACCTTTGATTCAAGATTTGGATAAATTACCTTTTGCTGATTATGATATTAAATATCATTATATTTTAGAGAAAAATAAGATTATTAAATTTGAAGAGAGACATTTAGGAGGAGGTATTTTCTTTTTGACAGGTAGGGGTTGTCCTTATTCTTGTACTTATTGTAGCAACAGATTGTTTAATGATTTGTATAAAGGTAAGGGGAAGATATTGAGATGGCATAGTCCTGATTATATTATAGATTGTATTTTAGATTTAAAGAGAAAATATAAATCTTTG
>Ga0180009_10001045_pt1 | contig 34913 bp, 31 predicted proteins | sample OS_PC_MetaG_FD_123537 | JGI IMG/M metagenome (GOLD analysis project Ga0180009, IMG submission 123537) | Groundwater microbial communities from the Aspo Hard Rock Laboratory (HRL) deep subsurface site, Sweden - OS_PC_MetaG | ecosystem: Environmental > Aquatic > Deep subsurface > Groundwater... | reverse complement strand
CTTCTACCTCAACAGCACGTGCGCGGGCTTCAAGTGGGGTGACAGCAGGGTGTTCCAGGTCGCCTTCACCAACGGGCTCCGCTCCGATCTGCCGCTGACCCGGGCGTATCTGTACGCGTAGTCCGGGGCGCACCTACGCGCGTTGTCCGGCAGGTGTGACCCCTTCTCGAGCCGTTCTCCGAAAGCTGGGTGCGGATGTCGGCTGCGGTGAACCTCCTCGACCAGCTCGGCGTGAACGCTCTGGAGGAGGTGACCAGGGCTCCTACCCGCCAGGTTGGCGATGTCACAATCATCGACCGGCACTCCCCAGTCATGGTCAGCTAGCGTTCGCCAGCTCGGAAAGCCAAAGACTCGATTGATGAGGCTTCTGGCGGGCAGGCCGAGGCGGGTGTTGCTGAGGTCACGTTGGACCTAACGGGTAGGGCGCCCTGCCCGTCGGGCGGAATCGCTTCTGCGGTGCATAGGGTATCGTCGAGTCGCGCTGGTAGGGGCGCGCGAATGTGCTGAGCATGGCGCCGTGGAGGCCCGTGCCGGCTAGACAACGACCAGGGGGTAGCAATGCCGAAGTACGTCATCGAACGAAGTATCCCGGGCGCCGGGAACCTGACACCAGAGGAGTTGAACGGGATCTCGCAGAAGTCATGCCAGGTGTTGACCGGCATGGGGCCGCAGATCCAGTGGGTGGAGAGCTTCGTCACTCAGGACAAGATCTACTGCGTATACATTGCGCCGAGTGAAGCCGAAGTCCTGGAACACGCGCGGCAGGGCGGGTTCCCTGCCGATAGCGTCGCCGAAGTGAGGGGGATGATCGATCCTACGACCGCTGAGTAAGGTGCGAATCGACGCTCTGAGTCGCCTGGAATCACCGACACAGTCACATACGCAGGGCATGCAACCGCCCTCGACTCAAGGGGAGAGCACAGCATGACAGCAGCGATTCTGATATTCATAGCCCTGATGTGGTTCCCTATTGCACTCCTACTTCTCGGCCACGGCGAAGCCAAGGGAACCGGCTTGGCTACTGGGGTCGTGGGTCTGTTCGTCGTCATCGGGGCCACGTTGCAGGCGGCGGTCTTCAAAGACGCTTGGACGGCCGGCCTGCTCTATGTCCACGGCATCTTCTACCTGACGGTCTCCTGGTCGTTCATGACCGGGCAAACGGACCTGAGGCCGATGGGTAATGTGAGCTTGACGACGGCACTGGTATCCACCGTCTATGCCATCGTGTTCTTGATCGGCGGACCGGATGTCGACGGCGCACCACTCGTGGCCGCGAACTGGTCTCTCTTCATCATGGCCACCATCTACGCCATCCTCACGTACGAAGTCTTTCTCAACTGCTACGGGAAGCTTTCCGGCAAGATACTTGCCTGGTCGCTCATCGTCGGAGTAGTCGCATCCTTGTGGATCCCCGCCTTCTGGATCCTGGTGGCGGGAAAGCTACCGTTCTAAGCCCCCGGCTCTACGGCATTCCCCCGCACCGGTGGTGCGAGGGCGCGTGAATCGCGGATCCGGAGAGGTCACGGGCTCCCCTCTGGGGCCCGTGACCCTTATGCGGGGCGGTAGCATGAAGCCGAGCCGGCCCGCCCGCAGACCCCCCTGCCAGGCACCCACTTGGTATGCAGTGACGTCCAGGAGGTAGAGGAGACCGGCCCGCAGTGGGTCGAGGCGAGGCCGTCGGCGACGCCACTCGACAAGGGCCGTCACCACGGCCAGAACGACCAAGGGGACAAGTGGTGACGGCACGGGCCTGCCGGTCGTCTCGATGGCGAGGGCGACGACGAGGAGGGGGAGCGACCAGTAGCGGAGCACCCAACCCCCCAGTTGGTGGATTGAAGCGACCACGAGCCTGGGCGTCGAGCCCAGTACGACTCCGAGGGGGAGAGGGCGGTCGGCCTGGAGCCAGCGGGCGAGTCGGCGTAGAGCGAGGCCGAGGAGGGTCGAGGACACTACCACGACTGCCGGTCCCAGGGACAGGGCGGTGGCAGTCACGATGGCCGCCGCCGCGAAGCGGACGTCGAATGGGCTCCCGCCCGGGCCGCCCCCCGCACGGCGACCGCCCGAACTGCCGTACAACGTAGCCTCGGAGCTACCGTACGCTGCCCGGCGACGAAGGAATGAGATCAGGCGGTCCCGGTGATCGTGGGCCACCGTGCCACTCGGCTCGTAGCGAAGAGCGAAGCCGTGCTCCTCGAGCCGCCGGCAGAAATCCACGTCCTCTCCCACCTGGAATGCGGAGTTGAAGCCCCCGGCGGCGAGGGCGGCCTCGCGCCGCACAAGCAGGTTGCACGTGGGTAGGTAGGGGACGGGGGGGAGTCCCGCCCCACCCGGGTGGGGCGATCACCCATGTGGAGTGGCGAGTAGGCGGCTTCGTACCTCTGTAGGGCGGTCTCCGTGTGGAGGCCGGTTACTCCGCCGCCGACAGCGGCCACGTCGGGTCGGAGCTGAGAGACGAGCCGTCGGACCCAGAGCGGGGAGGCGACGCAGTCGCTGTCGGTGAAGGCGATGAGTTCGCCACGGCCGCGCAGTAGTCCCTGGTTCCGTGCCTCGGCGATCCCGCCGTGAACGGATAGCCTCTGCAGCCGTACGTTCGGTACCGGCCGACGGAGGCCGCGCGCACTCTCGGCCCAGCGGGCGAACGCCCGAGCGACCTGCGGCGTGGCGTCCTCCGACGCGTCATCTACCACCAGTACTTCGAGGAGCTCCGAGGGGTAGTCCAGCCGGATCAGGGAGCGCAGGCATCGGGCGAGCTCTCGGGGGCGGTTGCGCACAACGACCACACACGAAACCGACGGCAGGCGACCAGCCTCCTCATCGGCAGCTTCGTGGTGGTGGGGAGGCTGCGGCGCGGTCGACTCGAAGGCGAATCCGCGCTGCACCAGGTACTCGATCAGCTGGAGTTCCGCGGGCGCTCCGACGGGGACGGGGCCGGTCGCGGGGACCGGGCCGTTGGTGACGTGGCCAACGCGAACTGCTCCCGGCGCTGGGTTCGCAATGGCGACCCCGTGTCCGGCAAGCTGCGCGAGGAGTGGTCGCACAGAAGGAGAGAGGTCGACGGCGCGCGCGGGGCGCCGAGAGGCCACGCGCAGACGGTCGCCCATGTCGTGGACCTCGATTCCCGGGCGGAGGTGGACCACGGCTCCCGGCCCCTGCCGGTTGGATTGCGCCGGGACGGAGTCCGTCACACCAGGAGACCTCGCTGATCCAGGAGATCGAGGATGCGCCGCGCTGTTTCCTCAGGCGGTAGTGTGTACACGGTGCCCTCACGGTGGGCCTCGCCCCCCCAGAACATCGACCAGATGCGCTGGTCGGCGGGAAGGTCCTGTCGGGGGATGGTCAGCGGGAGGACACGGGGACGGAGGCGGCGAAGCGCCGGTGCCGGCTCCCGCGCGAGCGGCGGAAAGGCTAGGATTTCGATCGGTGCCGTCGCTGCCGCTATGACGACGGCTGCGGTCACGGGCTCGGTCGGCGCGGGTGTGGGGTCGAGACAGAGTACGGCGGGCAGGGTCGCGTGCACGACGAGCCGCTCTCCGCGGGGCCTTCGCCGCAGCAGGATCAAGCCGCCGTCCTCCTGCAGCTGCACCGACGCGACGGCGGTCGCCCAGGGAAGGCCGAGAGCGTGAGCCACGCGAGGGCCTACCTCTCCGGTCCCCTCGTCGATTGAGCGGTCTCCGCAGACCACCAGATCGACGTGGTCGACCGAACGCCGAATGGCTTTGGTGAGCGCTGCGGCAACTGCATGGGCTGGTAGGTGCCGCCACCGGGCTAGGTCGACCCGGATCGCGCGGTCGGCGCCAAGCTCCAAGGCGCGGCGCAGGACGTCGTCCACCAGAGGTCCGCCAACCGAGAACACGATGACCTCGCCCCCGGAGCCCGCGACCTGTCTCGCCACGTCGAGCGCGACGACCGCGGATGGTTCCATCACGGGATAGGACTCGTCGGCCGATACTTGTCCGGCGGCGTCGAGACCGGCCGGCAGCCCGGGAGCGAGGGCCCGCTTGACGAGGACGACTGCGGCACGTGGTTCGCTCATCGTCGCTCCCTACGCCAGCCGGAACCCGACGCCGAAACCGCCCCGGGGATAGTCCCAGGTGACGGCTCCACGATCGCAGACCACCCGGCAGGTGCCGCATTCGAGGCAGGCCTCATAGCTGAACTGCACCCCGCGCTCGGGGTCCTTGGTGTAGCACTCCGCGGGACACGTGACCAGGCAGGCTTGGTGCGGACACGTCGGGCAGAAGCTCGAGTTCACGGTGATGTGCGGCTGCCGGTCGATGTTGTAGTAGTCCAGGGAGACCAGGTGGACCACGGCCATCAGATGTACCTCCTCGATGCGACCAAGTCCCGTAGGGCGTCTCGCCAGCCAACCTTGCCGAGGTGGTCGAGCGCGATGGCGTGGAGGCGGCGCTTAGGGGTTCCGCCCACCGTGATTACCTCCTCGATGAACGAGGCCACTGTCTGGGGATACGTAGTGTAGATGCGGTTGTTGGCGAGGAAGCTGTGCGCGCCTTTGAAGGTGTGCAGGTCGGCCAGAACGTGGGACTGCTCCAATGCCGTGCGGTAGCGCCCCAAGGATTGAGCGCTCAGGTCGCCGTCCAGGTAGGCCTGCACGGCAGTCTCGGCTGCTAGGCGTCCCGAGGTGATGGCCAGGTTGGCGCCTTCCAGGTTTAGCCCGGAATTCAGAACGAAACCGGCTGAGTCGCCGGCGAGCATGACGCCGTGGTGCGCGAGCGTGGGCACCATGTGAGCCCCGCCCTCAGGGATCAGGTGGGCCGAGTACTCCCTTGGGGCCGCACCCTCAACGAGCTCCGCAATCCTTGGCTCTTCCAGGAAGAGTTCGAGCACCTGCTCGGGCCGTAGGCGGCTGCGGCTGAGGTCCGCGAGATTGAGAGTCACACCGACCGACAGGGTACGGCTGTTGGTGTAGACGAAGGCGCCGCCGCCCACCCCTCGCGTGAACGACCCGATGTAGATCATGTCCACGCCTTCGCCCGCCTGGAGGCCACACCGGTCCTCGATGACATCCGGCGGCAGGGCCAAGGTCTGTTTCACGCCAAGTGCGAGTTGATCGGTGCGCAGGGGAGGACGCAGACCGGCCTTCTTCGCCAGGAGCGAGTTCACCCCGTCGGCGCATATGGTGACGGGCGCGTGGATCTCGGTGCCGTCCTGCAGCACCACGCCCTCGTAGGCTCCGGAACGGCCGCGGATAAGTTCTTGGGCCACCGTGCGGGTGAGCAGCAGGGCACCCGCTTCCTGGGCTTTGCCGGCGAGCCAGCGATCAAAACGGCTGCGGATGATCGAGAAGGCGTTGTAGGGAGGTCGGGCGAGTTTGCGGTGGCCGAAGTCCAGGGCAAGGGAGGCTTCGTCAGTGACGAGGTTGATCACTCGGCGTGTGATGGCCCGCTCCAAGGGGGCCTCTTCGTAGAAGCGCGGGATGATCTCGTTGAGGCTGTGGGTGTGCAGTACGCCGCCGAACATGTTCTTACTGCCGGGGTGATCACCCCGCTCGAGGAGTGCCACCGTAAGCCCGCTGCGGGCGGCAACCAGGGCGGCGGTCGAGCCGGCCGGACCGGCTCCGACCACGACGAGGTCGTACGCCGTGCTCAAGGCGTCACCTCGTTAGGAACGACGGGGGCGTCGTCACCAGAGCCTCGCTCGGCCCGTCGTCGGGCAAGCTCGGCGCGAAGAGCGGGGACGACCTCGTGTACATCGGCGACGAAGCCTACGTGGGATACCGTGAAGATGGGCGCGGTCGCATCAAGATTGACGGCGATGACCAGATCGCATTCGGCGATGGCCGCAGTGTGGTGTACTGCTCCCGAGACCCCGAAGCCCACGTATCCCCGGGCTTTGAGGTACCGACCGGTCTGGCCGATCTGCCGATCGAATGCCGCCCACCCTTCGTCGACCACCGGGCGCGTCACGCCTAGGGCCGCTCCCAACTCGTGTCCGAGGCCCTGGAGCGCATCGGTGTCGCTTTGTGAGCCGATGCCGTAGCCGGCGGCGACTACCACGTCGGCCTCGCTAAGATCGACGGTCTCGGGGTCTGCGGAAAGGATGCGCACGGACACCCAGGTGGGTGGTTCGACGGAAGGCCGCTCCTCCTCGATCCGGCCTACGGCGGGTTCCACAGGGAACACCTCGGAGCGGGCCTGGCCGAGAACGGGGCGGGGAACGATGGCCGGCACCGGGGGGACGTGATACGAGGCCACCGGAAAGTCAAGGCCGAGTGGGTCGGTCACCGGCGTGCGCTCCGAGGCGACGGTGGTGCGCTCGAGGACCTCGGGTGCAAGGGCCACGCAGCCCCGCCCGCCCGGCAAGGGGATGGGCACCATGTACGTGCCCGCCGGCAGTGGTTGACACGCCACGAGCTGCTCTCCTTCACGGGCAAGGGAGATGACGTTGGTGGCGCATGGCAGCCGCCGGCGGAGCGCGAGATCCACGGCTATCTCCCGGCCGTCCGGCGTCGCTGGCGTGAGGAACAGGTCGGCACCGGTGCGCGTCCAGAACTCGTCGAAGGCGGCCGCATAGGATTCGCGCGCATACAGGTGCAGGGCGGGGTGACGCAGGACCACGAGATCGGTGAGGCCGCACATCTCGGGTGGATCCGGCCTGGGCTCGTCGTCGCCGGCGAGCACGACGCCCACGATGCCGCGCCCCTCGCTTAGCCGGGCCGCGAGTCGCGCGGCACCCCACGACTCGGGCGTGACTTCGCCGCGGTCCTCCTGGAGCCACACCAGCGCCCATACAGGGTCCCGGCGGATCAAAGCGTCCTCCCCAGGGCGTGACCTTCCAGGATCGCCATGTCGACCTTACGGGGTGCGACGCAATCTCCCACCCGATGGAGCTCGTGCACCTTACCCTTGAGGGTGAAGTAGAGCTCATCGTTGACCTGATTGCCCATAGAGAGGACCACGCTGTCGGCCTCGGGGGAGGACCAGGGTATGTTGGAGTACACGTTGAAGCCCTGGGCGGTCGTGCCGTCGAAGGACATGACGGCGATGTTCATGACCATGTCGGCACCTTTGGTCATGAGGCGCTGCAGGGCCATGTAGAGATCCTGCAGGGGGCCGAGTTCGGCGCCGACGAAGAGCGACGGTGTCACGAGGGTCACCTTGTGGCCGTCGTCGAGTAGACCCTCGGCCACGCTGGTGGACTGGTGGTGGCCGTTGTAGTCGACCACAAGCACCCGTTCGCCCAGCTCCGGCTTCTCCTGCAGCACCTGCCACACCGAGTAGATCCCAGGTCCATCGGCGCCCGGCACCGCCACGTCTATCGGGCGACTGCCGGTAGCGACGACCACCACGTCGGCGTTGAAAGCGAGCACGGCGTCGACCGTCGCCTCGTGGTTCAGGGTCACGTCGATGGGTAGCTTCTTGATTTGCCCCTGCAGCCATCGCGTTGCCCCCGCGAACTCTGAGCGGCCCGTGGCCAGCGCCGCGATGGCTACCTGTCCTCCCAGGTGGTCGCTGCGCTCCCAGAGCGTCACCCGGTGACCCCGGAGAGAGGCCATCCGGGCGGCCTCCATGCCGGCTGGGCCGCCACCGATGACGAGGACCCTGCGCTGACGCTGAGCCGGCTTCAGGGTGTCGACGCCCCAGGTGTTCTCCTTGCCGACCGCGGGGTTCTGCACACAGCCCACCGTGAGTCCGGAGCCGATGCGCCCGATGCATCCCTGGTTGCACCCGATGCAGGCTCGGATGTCGTCCAGTCGACCTTCCAGCGCTTTGATCGCGAGTTCCGGGTCGCAGATCTGGGCCCGCACCATGCCGATCATGTCGGCGTGTCCGTCGGCGAGGACCTTCTCGGCCTGCACGGGGTCGTTGATGCGACCGGTTGCGAACACCGGGAGCGAGACGACGCTGCGCACTGCGGCCGCCAAGGGCACCGTATAGCCCAGCGGTGTATGCATCGAGCCTTCCACAAGGTAGAGGTTGTAGAAGGTGCCGATGGAGAGATTGATGTAGTCGATCTTGCCGGTCTGTTCGAGGAGCGAAGCGATCTCCTGGGTGTCCTCTAGGCGGAGGCCGCCGGGTATCATCTCGTCGGCGGTGAGACGGATGCCCAGGGTGTAGTCGGGGCCCACCGCTTCGCGCAGCGCGTCGATCACCTCATAGGTGAAGCGCATCCGGTTCTCCAGGCTGCCGCCGTAGACGTCGCTGCGGCGATTGGAGAGGGGCGACATGAACTGGCGAAGCAGCGAGGCGTGACTCGCCTGGATCTCGATGCCGTCGAAGCCTCCCAGCACGACGTGGCGGCTGGAGGTGTAGAAGCCTTCGAGTATGTCGGCGAGATCCTCGGCCTCGGCGATCTTTGGGGTCTCGCGGAACAGCACGTCGGGGATGTCCGACGGGGCGATGACGGGGAGACGGGAACGTGTGCCGTCGCACTGTTGGCCGTTGTGGTTGAGCTGAGCGAAGACCCGCCCTCCGTAGTGGTGCACCGCCCAGGTGATCTGCCGGTAGCCGGGGACCACCGCCGGCTCGAAGGCGTCGATCATGCGGTCGTAAGCGCGGTCGGTGGGGTGCACCGACTGCTCCTCCGTGATGATGAGGCCACAGCCGCCCTTGGCCCGCTCACCCAGGTAGGCGGCGTTTCTCTCCGTGGGGAGCCAGTTCTCTGCAAACCGCGTCAGGTGGGCCGAGAAGGAGATGCGGTTGCGGACCGTGGTCGATCCGATCTTCAGGGGGCTGAACAGATACCTGAACTGACTCGACACGGGCTCCTCCAGTCAGCGTAGCGTTCTTCGACCTGGAACACGCCGGCCTGCGCCAGGATACGGACCAGTCGCAAAGCGTCGCACGTGGACAACTCCCCGGCCCCACCATTACCCGACGAGGACAGGCAGTGGCGGCACCGGAGGCTGCACGCCGCGATGACCTCCCAGGTGACGGTGACAGGCGCAGACAGACGGACCTTGTCAAGCAGGCGAGTCAACGACGATCCCGCTTCGCACGAGACGATGAATCGCCGCCTCCGCCTGCTCCGTGATGGGGACCGGCGGTCCTTCTGAGCCAAGATCCACGAGGAGGGTGTAGGCCGCTGGGGCGAGAATCACAAGCGTCCCCGTCCGTGGGGTGAATGCCATACCGCCGAATGGCTCCGGGCGAAGACGGACGCCCGGAGCCAGGCTCAACCTCCGCTCGGAGGCTTCGGTGCTGACGGTGCCGACGTGTGTCATGGATGTCAATGGGCCAGCCACCCCGAGTCGACGCCGAGAGCGAAACCCGTGGTGTTGCGGGAATCATCGGTGCACAGCCACAGCACGGCGTTTGCGACATCCTCGGAGGTGACGGGGTGGTCGGCGTTCATGAGGTGGTCCATGGTGAACTGCTCCTGAGCCTCTTCCTGGTCCATCCCCAGGCTGTCGACGAGGCCGATCATCATGTCGGTCCACACAGTCCCGGGGCACACCGCGTTCACGTTGATGTTGTGGTCGGCTACTTCCATCGCCAGCGACTTGGTGAAGCCGAGCATGCCGTGCTTCGCGGCTGAGTAGTGCGCGCCTAGGCCGAAACCCTTGAACGAGCCCACCGAGCCGATATTGACCACCTTGCCCGAGTGCTGCCCGATCATGTGCCGCAGGACGTGTTTGCTGCAGAGGAACGCACCCTTGAGATGGGTGTCCACGAGGTTGTCCCACTCCTCCTCGGGCATGTCGACCACGGCGGTGAGGGATGTCACGCCGGCATTGTTCACCAAGATATCCACGTGACCGAACTCGTCGAGGACCCGCTGCACCGCGGCTATGACGTCTGCCTCGAAGCGTACGTCGCACGCGACGCCGATGGCGTTCTGGCCAAGAGCCTTGATCTGCTGTACCGCGTCGTCAAGCTTTGCCTGGTCGGACAGCGGGTACGGGACCGTGTCGATGTCCCGGCAGATATCCAAGAGGGCGATGTCTGCTCCCTCGCGGGCCAGCGCCAACGCCGATGCGAGGCCGTTCCCCCGCGCTCCCCCAGTGACGACAGCCACCTTACCGTCCAGCTTCACCCTTGCTCCTTTCGCTTGTTCTTTGCCGTCTAGTAGACGCCACAGATGCCGTCGATGGAGATCTCTTCGAAGTCCCATTCGCCGAGCACGAGGTCGGCGAGGCTGGGCTCATCGTGGGTCGCCGCACCTTCGTCCACCGACACCTGATTGGGCTCCAGCGTGACGGGGTCGTCCATCATGTCCTCCTTCGTGGGTTAGTGCTGGTGCTGGTGCCTATGGGGGTGATTGTGATCGTGACGTTGTTCGTGCCCCTGCTCGTCGGGCGCGCTACGTTGGCCCTTGGGGGCCTCGTCCGGACGCGGCCCCTGCGACCCGGTCACTACCAGCTCCCCGAGTACGACGCGCAGCACGTTCGGCCACCCCGGGGTGTCGGCTCCGCCGGCGCCGTACCCCACCCGCCTAACGCGCAGTGCGGGGAACGACTCCACCTGCCGTCCCAGGGTGGTCAGAAGGGCCGCGCCGGTGGGTGTGGTGAGCTCGCGCACAGGGCCGGCTGAGTGGCAGACCCAACCGGCGAGCAGGGCGAGCGTGGCCGGCGCCGGCGCCGGAAGGAGACCGTGCTCGCAGCGGACCAGTCCTGCGCCCACGTTGACCGGCCCGACGAGGATCTCTTCTATGCCTAGGTGGTGGAAACCGAACACCGTGCCGACGACGTCGGCGATGGCGTCGGCCGCTCCCACCTCGTGGAAGTGCACCCGCTGCGGGTCGATGCGGTGAATCTGCGCCTCCGCCTCGGCGAGGCGGAGGAACACGTCCACCGCCCGTCCTTTGACCTCTTCCGGGAGGCTGCCGGCCTCGATGAGCGACACGATGTGCTTGAGGTGGCGGTGCTCGTGCTGTGGCGGGTAGTTCACCATGACGCGCGTGGCGCCGATGCTGTTGCGCCGCTCGGCGGTGCTGATGAGGCGCAGACCCTGGACCCCCAGGGTATCCAGCGCGCCTTGAAGCTCTTCAAGCGGGAGGCCGGCATCGACGAGAGCACCCAGCAGCATGTCGCCGCTGACGCCGCTGAAGGTGTCAACGTAGGCGGTGGTCATCGACCTGCCTCCGCGTGATCTGCGTTGCGATCCGCGACGACGGTGCCGTCCGGGATGCGACCAGCGGCAGCGCCAGGCCGCTCGCCGCAGGCCATACGATTGATGGCGTTGGCCTGGTACCCGGCTCCATAGCCGTTGTCGATGTTGACCACCGACACCCCGGGGGAGCAGGAGTTCAGCATGCATAGCAGCGCGGCGATGCCGCCTAGGTTGGCGCCATAGCCGACGCTGGTGGGCACGGCTATGACTGGGCATGAGGCAAGCCCTCCGACCACGCTGGCCAGCGCTCCCTCCATGCCGGCCACCGCGACGATGGCGTTGGCTTCGGCCAAGGTATCGATCTTCGCCAGCAGCCGGTGGATACCCGCCACCCCCACGTCGTAGAGGCGTTCCACTCGGCTCCCCTGGCATTCAGCCGTGACGGCGGCCTCCTCGGCCACGGGGATGTCGGATGTCCCCCCCGTGACGACGCACACTAGGCCGTGGAGCTCTTGCTCCACCGGGTTGAGCACGGCCAGCCCCGCCTCCGGTATCAGGCGGACGGAGTGTAGGCCCGCTTCCAGGGCGGTCAGCATCTCGGGGGACGCCCGCGTCGCAAGGGCGTTGGTGTGCCCGTAGGCCACCATCCGTTGGGCGATGCCCACCACCTGCTCCACGGTCTTTCCGGCGCAGAGTATGGCCTCGCCGTAGCCGCGCCGCACGGTGCGGTGGTGGTCGATGTGGGCGTAGCCCAGATCTTCATACGGGAGCTGGGACAATCGCGTGAAGGCGCGGTTCACATCTACCCGGCCTGCGGCGACGTCGTCGAGCAGGTGCTGGAGGTCATCGCGGTTCATGCGCCCACCTCGGCCGCCACCTGGAAGGAAGTAGGCACCTCGACTTCGGGCACCTCGTTCATGCTGCCGGTGCGGTAGCCCTGGAGGTCGAAGGTGACGTACGTGAAGCCCGCCTCCTTGACGATGGCGACGACCCGCTCGGCCACGCCCAGTTCCAGCAGCAGCCCGAACTGCTCGGGCAGGACCTCGAGGCGGCCCACCTCCTCGTGGTAGCGCAGGCGTAGCTGGGTGAAGCCCAGCCGGCGAAGCTCTCTCTCGGCCCTGCCGACCCGGCCCACACGCTCGCGTGTGATCGCCGTCCCATAGGGGAAGCGCGACGAGAGGCAGGCGAATGAGGGCTTGTTCCACGTGGGTAGCTCCAGCCAGCGGGACAGAGCTCTGATATCGGCCTTGGTTAGGCCGGCTTCTCTGAGAGGGCTCAGCACGGCGAGCTCGGACGCCGCCTGCGAGCCGGGACGGTGGTCGCTCTGATCGTCCAGGTTCGAACCGTCGACCACGCAGGCGAGGCCCTCGCTCGACGCCACGTCGACAAGCTTGGAGAAGAGCTCCTTCTTGCAGTAGTAGCAGCGGTTCCGCGGGTTGTGAGCGAACTCGGGCAGGTCAAGCTCCTCCGACACGACGAAGCGGTGCGCCACCCCCAGGGAGTGCGCCAGGCGCTCGGCACCCTCGGCTTCTTCTTGGGGGTAGGTCTCGGACAGGGCGGTGGCGGCCAGTACCCGATCTCCCAGTGCTGCGCGGCACGCGGCCAGCAGAAGCGTGGAATCGACGCCGCCCGAGAAAGCGACGACGGCCCCGCCGGTGTCCTTCAACAGTGCCTGCAGGCGACTCCACCCAGCCTCTTGGGCGGCCGGCGGCGCGCTGTTCGGCGACGCGAAGGTCGCTCGGAGCTCGTTGTCCCCCTTGTCCACGACTAGGTCATCCGGATTATTAGGGTCTCGGCCCTGTGGATGAAGAACTCGAGGGCTTCAACCAGCTCGTCGAAGGTCTTGTTGATGTCGGCCTCGGGGGCGCCGGCGTCGACTTCGCTCTGCAGCCTGGTGGCGATGTCGGCGGTTGTGGCGGCCAGGTCGGTGCCGCCTTGGGTCTTGAGGAAGAGCTTCTTCTGCACCCTCTCACCACGGGTACCGAACTCCTCGATCTTCCGTTGTCTCGCCGCGTCGAGCTTCGGCCCTATCGCCGCGAGGACCCCGGTGACGTCCGCGAGATAATGCCGTCCGTCCTTCACCACTTCTGCCATCTTCGTTTCTCCTTCCCGTTGCGGTTAGACGCGCACGCCTATGTGCCTGAGAGTCTGAAGCAGTTCCTTGTGGTCCTCCGAGAGGGAGGTGAGTCCGTAGCGTGCAAGCTGGTAGTCGGCGTCGAAGGCCAGCGAGTCGACCAGTTGGAGTAGGGAGATCGTGGCCATGCCGTCGGGCAGTTCGCCGAGCCGGTCCCAGGATTCCCCCAGCGCCTCACCCGCCCCGAGGCGGCAGAGCGCGGGGCCCAGCTCCTGGGGTTCAACAAGCTGCCGCAGGGTCTGGTGGATAACGATGAGTGCCGCCAGGCCGATGCGGCAGGCGCGCTCCACGACCGAGTCCAAGGGGTCCCATCCCGCGCGGAGTTCGACCTCGGGTAGATCAAGGGGCTGCATCGTCATCAACGGTTCTCCGAGATCACGGGCTGCTCTTCACCGATGGCGACCAGGAGCCGGTGGGCGATTTCTCGGAAGGCATCAGCCACCGGACCTTCGGGGTCGTCCAGTACCGCCGGGATCCCCTGGTCGCAGGCGGTACCCACGTCGGACCCAAACGGGATGGAACCCCAGAAGGGCACGTCCATCATGCGGGCCAGACGCTCGCCCTTTCCTTGTCCGAACGGTCTGATGGGACCGCTGCAGTGAGGGCAGCACAAGAGGCCCATGTTCTCAACGAGACCGAGGATCGGGGCTTCCAGCTCCCGGGCACAGTTCACTGCTTTGGAGCAGACCATGCGCGACACGCCCTGTGGAGTTGTGATGAGGAGCATGCCGTCCAGTCCCGGGATGGCAGTCATGATGGTCTGGACCTCATCGCCGGTGCCCGGGGGGAGGTCGACCAGGAGGAAGTCCACGTCGCCCCAGTGGGCCGCGCTTAAGAACTGCCGGATGGCGCGCATCTTGTGGGGGCCTTTCCAGAGAACCGGCGTCTCCTCGTTGGGCCAGATCGACGCGACCGAGATGACGCTGACTCCATGTTTGGTCTGTACCGGTTCGAAGAGGAACGAGTGATGGTCGAGGTTGGGTTCGGGCGACTCTCCCTCCTCCTGGTGCGAGTGCCCGTGGGAGTGGCCTTGGCTTTGGCTCGCCGGACACCCTCCTCCACTGCTGGGCGCATGGCTTTCGGGCTGCTCGTCCTCGCTATCGTGGTCGTGCAGGGGTTTCACCCCCGTCCGGCCCAGGGCGCCCAGCATCTTGGGCACGCTCGGCCCATGGACGTCGGCGTCGAAGATGACCACGCTGTATCCCATGGCATGGAGCGTGGCGCCCAGGTTCACGGTCAGCGTGGTCTTGCCCACACCGCCCTTGCCGCTGAGGATGGCGACCTTGTGCTTGACCCCGCGCAAGGCCCGCGCGATAGGGCCGCTCTGGCGGATGTAGTCTTCCCGCGCCTTGCGCTGCAACTCCTCGAATACCTGCCTACGTTCTTGGGCGCTCCCGGCCGAGGCCAGGATCGCGAACTCGCTGTGGTCGTCGGGGTCGTGCGGAAGGGCCGGATTCGCAGCGGGCGCCGGAGTTCCGGCGAGACCGCGGTCGCGGGCGTGACCGTGACCGTGGTCATGACCGTGGTCGTGGTCGTGCCCCGCGTGCTTCCCGTTCAGGCCGTGACTATCCGGGCGGTCAGGGTGCATGGTTATACTCCTACAGGCTCATGAGTCGATAGGCCCTCGTGCCTAGGCCGAACTCCTCGGCCATGGCAACCAGGGTGCGGGGATTCGCTCCGCACAGCTGTTCCAACTTAGCGGATCCGGCCTCGAGGACGCCGGCAGTCTGGGCGGCCGTCCCGGCTATGCCCGGAGCCATGTCGAGCAGGTCGAGCGTTGCGGTATCCACGGCCACTGGATCCGTAGAGATGAGAACTCCCAGGTCGGGCACGACCGGCAGGTCGGAGTACCCGGCGGCCTCGGGCTCTACTGTGACGTCGAGGAGCAGGTTGACGAACAGCAGCTTGTCCATGGCGGCCAGATGTACCGCGCCTCCCGCCTCCACCACCCGCCGGGAGTACCTTTCTCTGTCGCGCGGGCTCACCTCCAGGGCGCCCTCGGGACAGGTAGGGGTGCAGATGAGACTGCAACCCAGGCAGAGCTGCCCATCGAGCCGGGCCGCGCCGTCCACCACGCTGAGCGCATCCACCGGACATGCTTCCACGCACGCCGCGCAGCCGTCACAGGCCGGCGTGACGCCCGGCAGCAGCCCCTTCGCCAAGCGCAGCTTGCCGGTCCGGCCGAGGCACCCTTCCCCGAGGGCCAGCAGGGCTCCAGAAAGGCCGGTGAGTGGGTGCCCGGTGACGTGCGACATGACGACCACCCCACCGCCATCGACGACGACCCGGGCGACCTCGATGCCTCCGAGTTCCTCGCCTTCCACGGCCAGGAGTTCGGTCTCTCCGCCTCCCCAGCCGTCGCCGATATTGATCTCGGTTCCCAGAGCCGAGGAGACCAGCCCGTTTGTCGTCGCGGCGTCGACGGAGGACCATCCGAGGCCCTTGGCGGACTGCCGGAGGTGACATGTATCGAAGAGGACGGGATGACGGTCGAGCTCGCGAACCTGTTCAACGACCGCGCGTACGAACGCAGGCCGCAGGCCGCGGAACGCGCCCACTTCGCCGGAGTCGACCCTGATCAGGATCTCCTCCTTCCGTTTGGCCAAGCGCTCGAGTTGGGACTCACCGAGCAGCTCCGTGTAGCGCGCCAGAAAGGAATCCCCGGCATGACGGGACCTCGCGGGCTCGTAGAGCACCCAGGCGGGCTCGCCCGACCTCTCTTGACGGGTGCTCAGAGGGTGCACGTCGGGTGCGGTGTTTGCCATGGTCCACCTTCAGTTGAGTTGATCGCCTTCCGTCGGTCGGGGAAGCTCGCGAGAGGTCGGAACACAAGCTTCGCTTGGCCGTCCACACAGGCGTGGAACGTGCGAAGGGCGGGGCGGCGTACCACCCCGCCCTTCGCTGGTACCGTGGTCTGCTACTTGGCGAAATCCTTCGGATGGCCCGGAGCCGAGAGCTCGCGACCCACGCCCTTGGACTTGTGCATCGACGCCGTGACCACCGGCATGCCTTCGAGAGCCTTGGTCTTGCCGTCCTGCGGCAGCCAGTCGGGGATGACCGGCTTGTCGGCGAACGGGATCTTCGCGAAGGGCTCTGCTTCCTTCAGGTAGTCCCGCTTGGTCCACATACGGCGGAGGATGAGAGCGGCGGGGTCCCGACGGATCTGCCACTTCGCGCTGTGCACTCGGGTGATCGGCGGTTCCCACACTACCTTCTCGTAGTCCATGGTGCCCATGCCGTTGGCCACGCCGGCCGTTAGCTGATAGCGCGGCGGGGTACTCTGGGTGATCTTGAACTTGTCCTCGCCGACCTTGTAGTCGCTGCCCTCGAAGGCATCGTTGGCGCCGCCCGGGGCGACGGGGGCGTTGTCGATGTCGTCGAGGATGCAGCTATCCATGGCCACAACGTCATATGAGGCGTACACGCCGAGGTCCGGACACAACGGCAGCGTCGCCCACGGGATGCAGTCGCAGTTGGGGTCGATGTCGATGGCGTACGCCATGTGCCCGACTTTGCCGCCCTCGAATGTCTTCAGCACGCCGAGGGCCGCGTCGGACATGGCCATCTGAGCGTAGGGGAAGTAGTCGGGGGTGAATCCCTGCGAAAGGTGGCCGGTGAAGATGCAGGTCACCTGGCAGCTGTAGCAGAGACGGCACGCCGCGGTGTCTCTGTGGAAGCCCTTCTCGTTGATTGTGATGGCGTTTCGGTGGCAACCGTCCATGCATTGCTGATGGAAGTCGCACTTCACGCCGTGGCATTCATCTGGGTTGGAGAGCGGCCAGCCGATGGCGTCCTGCGGCTCTCCCCAGTGAGCCAGGTGCTCGTGGAACTTGCCTCGCTTGGACTGCCCACCGATACCGATGCACTTGATCCCGCCACCGTACGAGGTGATGGGGTGGCCCTTGGCGTGTGCCAGGTTGATCATGGCGTCCGCGTGAACCAGAGCCGCCGCGACGTAGGCCTCCTTGAGGATGACACCCTCTGGAACCTCGACGCGAACGTCGTCGTCGCCCGAGAAACCGTCGGCGATGACAAGCGGGCAGCCCAGGGCATCCGGGGTGAAGCCGTGACGGTAGGCCGACTCGAGCTCGAGACTCCCAGTCACCCGCGAGTTGTACGCGTGGTATGGCACGGTCGTGGTGTCGCACACGAAGGGGCGGCCGCCGGCGGCCTTGACCTCTTCGACGATCGCGGCAACCAACTCGGGCCGCAGGACCCGTGTGCGGTTCCACTCGCCAACGTGGATCTTGATCGCGACCTCGTCATCCTTTTCGATGATCTCGTCGAACTTCGCTTCATAGAAGAGGTCTTTCGCCTTGCACGGCAAGGCTTCCGTCCAGCACGTAGCGTTCGCGTCTGAGAACCACACCTTCTCTTTCTTGGCCATTCGTGCCCCTTTCCTGCAGTCGCACTCTGGGTAGATGCCGCATAGTTGACGCCGCATCCTGCGGCACTCGGCCAGTCCCGGTGTGATCTGCGCGACCTTCTGTCCCTCTGTCGCGCCTGCGGTCTACGGGGTACCTCGTCAATGCCGCATCTACCCGCACCGCACAGGCGCCCCCCGGGAGTTGGCAGTAGCCACTCTACGCGGTTCCGGCCGTCTCGGCTTCGACCCCCGGACCAATCCGAGACTAGCCGTTCGTATGAAGGTCGATGCGGGGCCGGCAGCCGCTACAGTGCCCTCCCGGGCCGATACGGCTCGGCCGCCCGGTCGTCCGGTGACAACTGCCCGACCCGACAGTGTCGGGCGCCTTGAGGTGCGCTATCATCCGAAGCACTCGTCCTACGGGGAGGCTTGCAGATGCAGCGCCCGTCCATGTTCGCTGCTTGCGAGAACGGCTGTCGGGCTCTTGTCGCGCCCGACCGCGAGCGTCTTCTTGCCGGCGCGATGGAGATCGCGGGCGTCGAGCCGGAGGCCACGGCGCACACTCCCTTCGACGGTGTCTACCACGTTGGTGATGGTCTCCTGCTGTTCACGGGCTCGTTCCCCGATCCTGGGGGGAAGCTCATGGCCCGGGGGGTCATGGTGCCCCGGTGGGATGCGGGCGCCGTGGGCGGCGGGGAGGGCCTCGTCCCGCCCCTGCGCTTCTATCATGACCATGATTCGCTGCTCTTCAGTTGCGCGCTTGCGTACATGCTGGACGCTCCACTCGCCATCCACGGTCACACGGGCGTGGGTAAGACCGAACTGGTGCGATACTTCGCGGCACTCCTAGGCGCGCCGCTCTACCGCATGAACCTGCACGGCCTCTCCACCACCGACGACATCATCGGGAAGCTGGTCCCTTCCGGCGGCGGCGCTGTCTGGTTCCAGGATGGTCTGGTCACCACGGCCGTGCGTCGTGGGGGGGTCCTACTCCTGGAGGAGATGAACGCAACCGGCCAGGAGGTGTGGTTCGCGCTGCACGGGCTACTCGACGGCTCCCGGGCGCTGACTCTGGTGGAGAAGGACAACGAGGTGGTCCATCAGCACCCACGCTGTCGGATCTACGCCACGTTCAACCCGGCCGAGTACCCCGACCTGTACCCGGGCACGAAGGAGCTCTCGGCCGCGTACTTGCGTCGCTGGGCCTCGGTCCGCTTGGAGTTCATGGAGTTCGACATGGAACGTGCCATCCTGCTCGAGCGTTTTCCCGCATTCGTGGAGCCTGCGTACATGGAGATTCTTGAGACCATGCTCCAGGTAGCTCGCGTCTCGCGCGAGATGCTACTGAACCGGTCGCGCGCCTTCAACTTCGTGTTCAGTACCGGCACGCTGGAGGCCTGGGCCTCGTTCGTCCCTCACATCGGTCCCGTAGCCGCCGCGAAGATGGCGTTCTATGATCTACTCGACGACCGACTGAAGGCGATCTTCAGGGAGCAGGTGTTTTCGTACGTCACGCCTTGGGATCTGTCCCTGCTCGACCGTCCCCGTCGCTGAGGTGGACGAACGGGGACCGCTGCGCCTCACCGAGGATGAGGCTGCGGAGCTGGTGGCTCAGCTCGAGGCGCTCACCGAGGCGGCCCGCGTGTTCGGGTCGAGCATCGCCGGTGTTGATGTGCGCCTGAGCTGGACGCTGCGAGGCCGAACCGTGGCGCCGTGGTGGGCCGAGGGCCCGGACGGGTCGCCGGTGGTGAGCCTGCGGCTGGGGCTCAACCCCCTCATCGAAGCCCTCGGCGACGAGACGCGGACGCGTGCGCACACCACGGCTTTCAAGTCGGCATTTCTGCACGAGCTCGGTCACATCATGCACACGCCGTACCGGCGTCGTGGTCAGGCCCGCGAAGAAGCCCTCGCCCCGGCTCATCCGCGCAGGCGGGAGCTCTGTGGTTCGCTCGTGGCGCTGGCAGAACGCCCCGCCGCCGCCGATCTGCTCGATCGCATGATCGACTACCTCGAGGATGCCCGTGTGGAGCGCTTGTTGCTGGAGGAGTTCCGCGGAGCGCCCCAGTTCCTCGGAGAGAATGCCCACCTGGCGAGAAAGCGCCTGGCTTCGGTAGGAGCCGACGAGGTCGAGCAAACCCTCGCCTACCTGTTCCTGGGGATCCGGGGTGGGCCTGCCGATCTCCCGGCCTTGGTGACCCCTTCGGTGGCGCGCAACGGGGCCGACCTGCTCGCCCGGTTGCCCAATCCCCCGGAGGCGGCCGACGTGGCGGAGTCGGTCGTCTACGATCTGTTCCCGCGCATCGCGGACCGGATGGCCGCGGGCTGGGCAGCGTATGAGCATCCATCGGCCGGGCAGCGGGCGAGGGTGGGAAGGCCGTCTGCGGGCACGACGCTCCCTTCGGAGGAGGGAGAGATGCCCCTGCGGGAGCCGATCCTGCCGGACCGTCCGGGCGATCTGCTGGACGACCTGGTGAGTCCCACCGGCCTGGGTCTCGGCGAGGACGCCCGCGAGCAGAGCGCGGGCGGCGAAGGGGCCGCGCCCCGCATCACCGGCGACTTCGAGCTGATCTTCTACCCGCACGTCGACGGCTCCCTGGTAGTCGACGAGATCGAGGTGGCGCGCGCCCATCGTCTGGTCCCGACGGCGGAGGTGAGGACAGTCCTCCGTCAGGTGCGGGAGCGGTACGGCCCGCTTGCTCTGGAGGCCTTCGCAGCCGAGACCGCCGCCCTGCGTCGGGCTTTCCAGGTCAATGCCGACCGGCGGGCGGCGGGCAGCTACCGCTCCGGACGGCGGGTGGGTACGACCAACCTCAGGCGATACCTCGCGTCGCAGGACCTGCGCCTGTTCCAGCGGATCGAGGTCCCCGCCCGTCTCTCCTACTACTTCCATCTGCTGGTCGACGTGTCGCCATCGATGCTGCACTTCAACAACGCGGCCAAAGCGCTGGCGGTCGCTTACGCGATGGCCGATTCACTGCAGGGGCTCCGCGTGCCTTTCGACGTCACCTTGTACTCGTCGGCGATCACCGTGCTGCACGACTGGCGAAAGGACGTGCTCGAGCTCTTCTTCGGCGAGGACTTCGGCTACTTGAGCGCCGGGACGTACGAGATCGAGGCGCTGGCCTACGCGAAGCTGCAGGCCGAGCGGGTCTCGGAGGAACGCAGGCTGATCATCGTCATCACCGACGGTCGCCCGAACGGCGGCGGGTTCTACGCCTCGGGGGCTTCCGACCTCAAGACGTACTACCAGCAGACGCTCATCCCGTGGATACGGCGGGCGGGCATCGACGTCATGGCCATCGGCATCGACGTCTATCCGGACTACCACGAGGACGCCGTGTGCATTACCTCGAGCTGGGACGCGATCGGCGTGCTGATGCGACTGCTCGACCAGATGATCGCCGAAGGGGAGCGCCGGCACGCGGCTCTCTGGCGGTGAGGGGTCGAGAGGCCGTCGAGGGGCTATCATGCCTTGCCGTTCGCGTCTGCATTGCGCACTTGCCATTACCAGACTCCGCGGTCCGGCCGGCGGGCGCCTACGACCATGCGCGTCGTCTAGTCGACGATCCCTCGACGCATCACCTCGCGCACGAGTTCGGCGCGTCGCTCCACGCCGAACACCTGCATGGCCTGATGAACGTGGTACTTGATCGTCGACTCCGACAGGTACAGCCTCCGACCGATATCCTTGTTGGTGAGCCCGTCGGCCAGCAGCCGCAGTACCTCGATGCGCCGTGGCGAGAGCAAGGCCTCCGTCGACCGCTCCACCTCCTGCCGCCGGAGCCGCTGCATCACCCGGCTCGTGATCTGGGGGTCGAGTATGGACTGACCCTCCGCCACTCTACGGATGATCTTCTTGAGTTCGTCGGGCTCCACGTCCTTGATCACATAGCCCTTAGCGCCGGCGATGATGCACTGGAAGAGCTTGTCCTCATCGAGGAATGTCGTGAGGACGACCACCTTGGCCTCCGGGTCGTTCTCGAGCAGTGTCTTGCAGATGTCCACACCCGACTCGCCCTTCAGCATGAGGTCCAGCAGTACGACGTCGGGCTTCAGCCGGCCGACGAGCCGGAGCGCCTCGCGGCTGTCGGTCGCCGTCCCAATGACCGTGAAGTCGTCCTCCAGCTCCAGGGTCGACTTGAGACCCTCGAGGACGATCTTGTGATCGTCGATGAGGAGAAGGCTGACCGGGCGCTGGGTCGCGGTCTCCACACCAAGCCTGTCAGCGCTGGGCTCTGAGGGGGGGTAGGGGGAGTTCCCGCAACGAGTGGACGGGGTGGGGAGCCGGCTGGTCGCTCAGCTCGCGTTCGCAGATCAGTACCGCTCGGAACAGCTCCTCCATGCGCTCTGCGTCGAGGTCGCGCGGATTGGTGGCGAGGCAGACGTCGACCAGCGCTTGTTCGACCATCGCGGAGACAGCCGCGTCGGTGACCGGCTCCGTCTCCGTCAGTCGGGTGGGGATCCCGATGTCGTTGGCCAGGTTGCGGACCGCCGCAACGGCACGCAGGGCGGCGTCGCGGCTGCTCAACCCCTCTACCTTCTCGCCCATGGCTTGGGCGACGCGGGCATAGCGGTCGGTGTCCGAGATGAGGTTGTACTCCATGATGTGCGGCAGGATGATCGCGTTGACCATGCCGTGCGGCAGGTCAAAGAGCCCCCCGATCTGGTGGCTTGCGGCATGAGCGGCTCCCAACGACGCGTTCGACAGGCAGATGCCCGCCTTGAGTGAGGCCATGGCCATGTTGACCTTCGCGCGGATGTTGTCCTTGCAGGCCACGGACTGCCGCAGGTTCTGGGCGATCAATTCAACGGCGCTCAGAGCGTGGACGTCGGTCAGCGGCGTGGCCGCCACGGAGACGTACGCCTCTATGGCATGGGTCAACGCGTCCATCCCCGTGAACGCCGTCAGTTCGCTCGGCTTTGTGGTCAGAAGACGGGGATCGGTGATGGAGATGTCCGGCACGAGGCTCTTGGAGCAGATCACCTCTTTGACCCTGCGTCGCTTGTCGGTGATGATTGCGAACTGGGACACGTCGGCCCCGGTCCCGCCCGTGGAGGGCACCATCACCATCGGGGGGAGCGGCAGAGAGATGCGATCGATCCCCGCGTAGTCGATGATTCGACCCCCGTTCGTCGCGATGATGGCCACAGATTTGGCCGCGTCGATAGGGCTGCCCCCACCGACCGCGAGGAGGGCGTCACACTCTTCCGAAAGGAAGAGTTCAGCTCCGTGATGCACTTCTACATCCTTGGGGTTCTCGCTCACACCATCCCAGATCACGTAGTCGAGCCCGGCTTCACGGAGGGAGGGGAGCGCGCGGTCGACCCATCCGTACGAGCGCACTCCGGGGTCGGTGACGAGGAACACGCGGCGGGCGCCCAGCCGTCCCAGACTACTGCCCGCCTGATCGATGGAGTCGAGTCCGAAGATGACCTCAGGAACGACGAACTTCTGGATGCTCATTCCTTCCCCCTGGAGAACTCTAGCAGTGGCCTATGAGCACGGATGCGAGCCGATACCCTCCTAGCGAGCCGGATACCCTGGGCCGCCCATGGGCCTGCGCAGATCCCCCACGGTGCGCTGTCCCCTTCAACCATCTTGCGCGCCCTTGTCCGGTTAGTCAAGTGTCGGCCACTATGCAACAGGAGACGTCTCGGGGGATGTCGCACCCGTCATTGTGGCCCCGCCGTCCTCTTGATGATCCCCCATCGGGGTGACAGAATACCGGCTACCACCGGGAACAGGGGGCTCCCGGGCAATGTCTAGGTGCTATCGTGAATGCAGCACCCTCCACGAATGTGTCGCGAGGTCTTGCCGGTGGCGCTCGGCTGCCGGTCGATCGAACGGGCGACGCCCCGAAACCCGATCCCCGCCTTGATGCAGGACCGGCAGGCCATGTGCCCGGCTCCCTGGTGGTCGGCGATGGCCGAATGCCCGATCACTCGGAGGATCTGCGCTTCGACTTCGGGGAAACTGAGCGGCGACATACCATCGAGCTGCTTACCGGGATCAACTCTTCCCGCAAGACCTACTACCCTGCCCTCAAACAGAAGGTCGCCGAACTCGAACTGAGCAACCTCCAACTCGACGGGTCGCGGGAGCGGGCCGAGCGGTTGTCTGAGGAGTTACAGCGGGCCGTCACGCGCACCTCGTCGGTCCTGGCGGCCACGCGGCACATCAGCAGCCACCTAGGGCTCGAAGAGGTGGTGCGGGAGACTCTGGACATCCTCACCGGCCCCCTCGGCTACTCCTGGGCCGCCATCCACGTCTTTCGTGAGGCGGGCACCCGAGAGGTGCTCTCGGAGGCTGTGTCCAGGTCGAGCTGTACAGTGGGTGACCACGTTATCTGTCTGGCTGAACTCGAGTTCGAGCAGGGCTTTATCGAGGCCCGCGAGAGCGGCCGAGTGGGCAGGGTGGACTGCGTCGCCGGCCGACAAAGCGGCCTCTCACTGGTCTTCTTCCCGCTTGTGACGGGTCTTCAATCCCTGGGCGTGATGTCAGTGCTCGTTGAGCAAGCGATGTCTGCCGACCTGGATGTCTGCGAGGGTATCGCGACTTCGCTGGCCTCCGCCATCGAGAATGCCGCCCTGTACCGTCGTGTGTTGTCCCAGACCAGCACTCTCGACCGCATGCTCGAGGGGCTGGCCTCCATCTCGCAGTCCTTGACGCTGACCGCACACGGTCAGGAAGCCTTCCTGGGGCAGCTCGCGTCCACAGTGTTGGAGCTCACGGGGGCACGGCACGTCGCGGTGCTTGTGAGCGACGCCGACAACGACTTGGTTCCGGTCTGGTGGACCTCGGGAGACGTGCCCGGGCGTCGAGACGAGGTCAGTGTTCCGCCGGCGGGTACGTCGGACGTGTCGAGCACGCGCGCAACGCTGGTGTCGCTTGTACAGCTGGCCAGGGCGGCGGGTAGGCCCGAGTGGGTGCCGCAGCAGGTGCTCGAGTTGCTCCGTGCGAGCGCCCTGGGGAGCCGACTCGGCCTGCCCGAGCGACTGGCCCGCAGTCTGTGCATCCCCATGAGTCGTGGTCTGGAGCTGTCGGGGGTGATCCTCGTCTCGTTCATCGGCTCCCGTGAGATGCGACCGCGAGAAGCCGAGATGCTGCGCATCCTGGGGAACCAGCTAGGTGTGTCCCTGGAGAACCTCCGGCTGCACCAAGAGGAGCAGCGGCTGCGCCAAGAGGCCGAAACCCTGTACGGCATGGCGCTCGCCCAGAAGAAGGAACTGGAGTACAGACATCGCGAGCTCCAGTGGGCCCTCGAGAGGATCCAGGACATCGAGGTGCAGCGGGTGGTGCAGGAAGAGCGTGAGCGCATCGCGGGCGAGTTGCACGATACGGTGGCCCAAGTGCTCTACGGCATCGGGCTCAATCTTGACTGGTGTATGGCCAAGACCGAACAGGGCGGCGCGTTGCACGAACGCCTCGCGGCGTTGCGGCGCCTAGCCGGCGGGGGCATTCGTGAGATCCGTCAGTCGATCTTCGATCTCGCTCCGCCATCGATCAAGCGCGGGCTTCTCAACGCGTTGCGCAACATAGCCGTCGACAACCACGCGCTCGGGTTCGTCCTCCACCTGCAGGTTCCCCATGAGCTACCTGGCCTGGGGGAGAAGGAGGAGATCGAGGTGTATCGCATCGTGCAGGAGGCCCTCGTCAATATCCGCAAGCATGCCCGGGCGTCTCACGTCTGGATTCGAGTGTTTGTCCTGGGGGAAGATCTCTGCGCGATCGTTGAAGACGACGGCGTGGGTATGAGCGAGGAGGGCGACTGCGGAGCGGGGATGAGCGAGGAGGCGAGCGACGAGGCAGCTACGGGTTTCGGGCTCGCGAACATGTACAGGAGGGCGGCTGCGCTGGGCGGAACGCTCACCGTGGAGAGCTGGCCCGGGGAGGGGACCCAGATCATGCTTCAGGTACCGCTCACAGTGACGCCGGTCTTGCGTTGATCCCGTCGCTCGACTGTGCGAATGGGCAGGGGGGTTCGACCATTAGGCGGGGGGGAGTCCCGCGGGCTTTTCGGTAGGGTAGTGGAGCCGCATCTGGCTCGGGTGAGCGGTGGCCTGCGGTGGTGGGGAGTATGGCCGGGGGGGCTATTCTGCTCTTCCTCAGTCCACAGCGAAGATTCCACGAAAGGAAGGGGTTTTCATGGCAAGTATTCTACGCGTCGACGTCGGGGCCGGCACGGCCACGTTCGAAGATCTGCCTCCGGATCTGGCCACCTACGGCGGCCGGGCTCTCACGTCCACTCTCGTTGCCCGAGAAGTAGACCCCAAGGCCGACGCCCTGGGCCCGGATAACAAGATCGTGTTCGCTCCCGGCCTGCTGGCCGGCACCACCGCCCCCAACTCGAGCCGGATCTCCGTGGGCACCAAGAGCCCGCTGACGGGAGGCATCAAGGAGGCTAACGCCGGTGGCCAGGCCGCGGGCCGTCTGGGCCGGCTCGGCATCGCCGCGATCATCGTACAGGGCGATCCCAAGGGCAAGAAGTATGTGCTGCACGTGTCCAAAGACGGCGCCCGGATGGACGACGGCGCCGCCTTCTGGGGCAAAAGCAACTACGACACGGCCGCCGCGCTGCGGGCCGCCTACGGGGCCAAAGTGGCCACGATCCAGGTGGGCCCGGCGGGCGAGCACAGCATGCGCAACTCCACGGTGGCGACCACCGACCCCGAAGGCAACCCCGCCCGTCACGCCGGCCGCGGCGGCGTGGGCGCAGTCATGGGCGCTCGGGGGCTGAAGGCCGTCGTCATCGACGATGCCGGCTCCGAGCGCGCTCCGATCAAAGACGTCGAGCGCTTTGAGAAGGCCCGCAAGACCCTGGTCGAAGGCGTTAAGGCCCACCCGGTCACGAGCCAGGGCCTGACCAACTTCGGCACCGCCATCCTCGTCAACATCATCAATGAGGCCGGGGCGTTTCCCACGCATAACTTCCACGACGGCCGCTTCGACCAGGCGGAGGCCATCTCCGGCGAGACGGTCCACCAGAACTGCGAGGACCGGGGCGGCAAGCGCAGCCACGGCTGCATGACCGGTTGTATCGTCCACTGCTCGAACGTCTACAACGACAAGGACGGCAAGTACATCTCGTCCGGAGTCGAGTACGAGACCATCTGGGCCCTGGGCGCGAACTGCGACAACGCCGACATCGACGCCATCGCCCGGATGGACTACCTCTGCGACGACTTGGGGCTGGACACCATCGAGATGGGCGGCACGTTCGGTGTAGCCATGGAAGGCGGTCTCCTGCCCTGGGGCGACGCCGCCCGCATGATCGAGTTGTTCGAAGAGGTGCGCAACAACACCGACCTGGGCAAGAAGATCGGCAACGGCGCCGGCCACGCCGGCAAGGAGTTCGGAGTCACCCACGTGCCCACGGTGAAGAATCAGAGCATGCCCGCCTACGACCCTCGCGGTATCAAGGGCATCGGCGTGACGTATGCAACGTCGCCCATGGGCGCTGATCACACTTCCGGTTACGCGGTGGCCACCAACGTCCTCGGCGTGGGGGGGAGCGTCGATCCCCTGAAGGCCGAGGGGCAGTGCGGCCTCTCTCGGAACCTGCAGGAGGCCACGGCGGGGTTCTTCGACTCCACAGGTCTCTGCCTCTTCCTGGCCTTCCCGTGTCTCGACCAGCCCGAATCCCTGGCCGCCATCCCGGAACTGGTCTCGGCCAAGTACGGTGTGGAGATCACGGTGGCCGACATGGTCGCCGCCGGGTCTAAGGTCCTTGATGTGGAACTAGGCTTCAATCGGGCGGCGGGTCTGACCGAGGCCGACGATCGCCTGCCGGAGTTCTTCAGCAACGAGCCCCTGCCGCCGCACAACGTGGTGTGGGACGTCCCGTCCGCGGAGCTCGACGAGGTGTGCGCTTGGAGCCCGGTGATCGAACTCGGGTGAACCAGCGCGGACTGTGCCAAGCTTGGAGCGGGGGAGGGCCGTCGGCCCTCCCCCGCCGCCTGCGGGCGTCTGCCGAAACCGGCCCGCGGTGAACGTCACCGTGAAGCTCGGGTCGACCTTGAGGGCGAAGGCTCCGGGATTCGTCGGCGGCGAGGGAGTGATCGAAGTGCCGGGCCACGGACCGCACGCGGTTGCCGAGGTCATGTCGGCGTTGGGCATACGGTCGGACGAGGTCAATATCATCTACCGCAATCACCAGCTGGTCGCCGTCGAGGCTTCTGTCGCAAACGGCGACCGGGTGGCTCTGTTCCCGCCGAACTTCATCCACTTCTCTCAGTTCTACCTCCGCAGGAAGGTCGATTGAGGCGGTCGTGGCGAGGTGGCCCGGTCGCCACGGGGCCGCTTGGTGGTACAGTGCCGTTCGCGTCGACCCTTGATGCCACGCGACGACGAATCACCTCTCGGAGCAGGTAGCGCGGAAGGTCTGCGACAACCTCATTCTCATCACGGGTGTGGGCACCGACACCGACGATCTTCCGATAGCCCATCTTCTTGGCGAAGGCGATCGTGTCCTCCACCCTGGTCCAGCGGGCGTTGATCGCGTCGCTGCCTGGGACGGGCTGATACTATCTTTCATCTCCCTACGTTGAGGGAAGGGTCTCTGGGTTCACCGGGTATCCGATTTCCCGTACGGCGTCGAGCATGGCTTCGATGTTCTCGAAAGGCGTGTCGGTGGGTAGGCTGCAACCCGAAGCTACCACGTATCCTTTGGGGTTCTGGTAGGCCTGGGCCACGCACTCCCGGGTAGCTTGGCGCACCTGCGCCGGTCCACCCAGCAACATGGTCTCCGCAGGGTGGATGTTACCCATGATCCTCGTTCGATGCCCGATTTCCCCAACGGCTGCGGAAAGGTCTACGTCGTTGTCGAGAGAGAGGCAGTCCGCACCGGTGTCGGCCATCAGATCCCATATGAGCCGGGTGTTTCCGCAGATGTGGAGGGTCACGGGCCTCCCCCTGCTGTGTACGTAGTCCACGAGGCGCCTGAGATAGGGGTACCCGAACTCCCGGAACTGCTTCGGGCCGATGACCGAACAGGACGACAGGGCGTCGGTGAGACTCGGTGTACACCCCACCTCCAGGATCGCTTCGGCGTAAGCGAGGGCCGTCTGAAAGGAGAGTTCGCAGAGCCTGTGGACGGCCTCGGGATCCCTGATGGTCATTCGCACCAATCGCTCGCTACCGATCAAGAACGACGCGTTGGTGAACGGACCCGTGATTGCGCCGGTGACGGGGACTTCCTCCCCCACGGCTTCTGTAACCCTCTTCATCGCCTCCAGATGGTGGGGGAGATTGCCGTCCAGGTTGGGATCGGCCGGCTTCAGGGAATCGATCTGGGAGACTTCGCTGATGGCGGGCGTCTTGAGATAGGCGGTTTCGTCGTCTGGGTAGCAGACCGTTGCTCCCATGGCTTCGGCCTGCTGGTAGAGATCGGTAAAGATCCGGATTCCGTCGTAACCGAAGCGCCGGTACGAGGCGAGTTGGGCCTCGGCGATGAGTCGCCCGTTGCCGCGGAACGCCGACACCTTCACTCCGAGGACGCGGGCCGCCGTATTGCCCACGATGGGCACGCAGGGGAGCCGGTCCACCGCCTCACCCCGGCCGTAGGCGTTCAGGCGCTCGGATGGAGTCATCGTGTCTTTCCTGCGGGCGTTGCCCATGAAATCGCTTCCGTGGATCGATGACAGGTGGCAACAGTACGACCCAGATCGCCAATGGACAAGGGGCTCTCGTCTGCCACCGTCCGATGGTTGAGTTTCGTGAAGGGCCGTGCGCCGACGGAGGGCTGGACGCTGTGGTGGTGGTCCGTGGCCAGGAGCCATCGCGGCGTCGCTGCCGGCACGCATCGGTGCCTGTCGCTCCCGGGTGCACGATTGCCGATACCGAACGGGCCGCCGAAGTGGTCGAGCGAGTACGGCGGCACACCGATCAGCCCGCACTCGTAGGCTTCGGGGCCTCTGGTCTGGAGAGCGCGGCGAAGCTCGCCGCTGTCTCCGACGGCGTCATCGTGGGCAGCCCGCTGCCGCGGGCGGTGCGGGACCTCCGGGGCGAACCCGCTGCTGCGGCCGCGGGGGCCTTCCTCGATGGGTCGGAGGTGGTTTCCGTCTACCAAAACGACCGTCACATTGATAGGGTTATTCCTAAGGTACATAGGTTGCGTGGACCCGTCGCCGACGGGTCCACGAATCCGCCGTCCTGACGGCCCACGCCTACGGAGCTGGCATGCGGATAATCCGGCGGTTCGCCGTATTCGTCGTCTTGGTGACGGGAGCGTTCCTGCGGCTGGTCACAGCCGTTCCGACGCAGCGGGTGCCGAGGTGGCGGACAGGCACCCCGACGGCACGTTCCGCCCGTGCCATCCGCACACGCGAGGCCAATTCACCAAGATGTCGGTGAGCGGCCTGGGCGTCGATACTGTCACTCCGGTTGTGTCTACGTTCGGCGAGCCAGGCACCTCGCCGGTATCGAAATCCTCGTGCGCGGTCCCATCGCGGGAGCTTCGGGCGACTACGCCTCACTCGAGGCCTGGTATAGGACTGAAGGGGCCGGATATCTCACCGCTTTCGACCTTCTCGACGCACCAGTCGGCGTTGCGTGTCTCGACGAACGCGGCGGCCGCCCTTAGCACCTCAGTGGCAGACAGCAGGGCGGCGTCTCGCAGACCCGCAGTCTGCTGAAAGAACCGAAAACAGGGGGGAATAGCGATGTCGGAAATCCTCACCTACACGCTTGGAGGGGTTCTCGACCAAGCGGCCGAGCGGTTCCCGGAGAACGATGCACTCGTGTATGTGGAGCGCGGCATCCGGTACAGCTACCGCGAGCTGAACGACCGTTGCCGAGAGCTGGCCAAAGGATTGTTGGCCATGGGAGTCCGGAAAGGCGATCACGTGGCTATTTGGGCAAATAACGTGCCCGAGTGGGTTCTCGTCCAGTTCGCAACGGCCAAGATCGGAGCCGTTCTGGTGACTGTCAACACGAGCTACATGTCGAGCGAACTCGAGTACGTGCTCAGGCAGTCCGACGCGAGCACTGTGATCTTGGTGGACGGATTCAAGGGCACGAGCTACTCGGACATCCTCTATGAGGTTGTTCCGGAGTTGTCGGACTGTGCCCCTGGTGCACTGGAGAGCGAGCGCCTGCCTCATCTCAAGAACGTCGTCTTCATCGATGATCAGGCTCGGCCTGGGGCATTCAGGTTCTCCGACATCGCCGGCATGAAAGCCGCACTGGGGGATCCTGATCTGGAGGAGGTCGAAGGCGGGCTTCAGGCGGATGAAGTCATCAACATGCAATACACGTCGGGAACGACCGGCTTTCCCAAGGGCGTCATGCTCACGCACGTCAACGTCGTCAACAATGGGTTCAACGTTGGCGAGTGCATGCGCCTCACCTCCCAGGATCGCCTGTGCATCCCGGTGCCCTTCTTCCACTGCTTCGGCTGCGTTCTGGGCGTCATGGCGTGCGTCACGCACGGGGCGACGATGGTGCCGATCGAAATCTTCGAGCCCGCCAAGGTGCTCGAGGTCGTCGAGAGCGAGAGGTGTACGGCGCTGCACGGCGTCCCGACGATGTTCATCGCTGAACTCGATCAACTCGACAAAGGCACGTACGATCTCTCGAGCCTCCGTACAGGCATCATGGCGGGCGCTCCCTGTCCCATAGAGGTCATGCGGCGGGTGATGGATGAGATGCACGTGCGCGAGATCACAATCGCGTATGGTCAGACCGAGTCCTCTCCGGTCATCACTCAGACGAGGACCGAGGATCCCATCGAGCTCAGGGTCCGCAGTGTCGGACGGGCTCTCCCTGACGTGGAGGTGAAGATCGTCGACCCGGTGAGCCGCCAACAGCTGCCGCACGGCCAACAAGGAGAACTCTGCACACGCGGCTATCTGGTCATGCGTGGGTATCACAGGATGCCCCAGGAGACAGCCGAAGCCATCGACTCCGAAGGCTGGCTGCACACAGGCGACCTGGCGGTCATGGACGAGGGGGGCTACTGCCGAATCACAGGACGGATCAAGGACATGATCATCAGGGGAGGAGAGAACGTCTACCCGCGGGAGATCGAGGAGTTCCTTCATCTGCACCCCGACATACTCGATGTTCAGGTCTTCGGCGTCCCGGACCAGAAGTATGGTGAAGAGGTTGCAGCCGCAGTCATTCTTCGGCAAGACGCTGCTCTGTCGGAAGAGGGACTCAGGGAGCACTGTCGCGCCAAGATCGCGCGCCACAAAGTGCCAAGATACGTCCGATTCGTGGATTCGTATCCCATGACCGCCTCGGGAAAAGTCCAGAAACACAGACTCCGCGAGATGGCCGTCCTCGAGCTCGGATTGCAGGAGATAGGGGAGACGGCATAGGGGGAAGCAGTGTGAGTAGCTACCGTCCGTTCGATTTCGGCCTCGGGGAGACTGCAGAGGATTTGGCCGGCATAGTCCCGCCGTCGGACGCCGGCGAGTTCCATCGCCGGCTTCGGGGTGAGGCACGATCTCGCAAGCATGATCAAAGGGGGGACCCAGAATGAGCTCTGCAGAGGCGTTTGTGGAGGCACGCGATTTCCTACTTCGCCACCGCGAGGACTACCAACGGGCGTATCGCGAGTTCACGTGGCCGATACTCGACGAATTCAACTGGCCTCTCGACTATTTCGATCGCTACGCCATGGGCAATGACCATCCCGCCCTGTGGATCGTGGACGAGGATGGAACCGAGACGAAACTGAGCTTCGCCGACATGAGCTCGCGCTCGAATCGAGTGGCGAATTGGCTGCGGGAGCAGGGAGTGAATCGTGGCGACCGGATCTTGGTGATGCTTCCCAATGTCGCTCCTCTGTGGGAGTTGTCACTTGGTGCGATGAAGCTCGGCGCGGTCGTCTGCCCCGCTACCACGTTGCTCATGCAGGGTGACTTGCAGGATCGAGTATCTCGGGGCGACATGCGGCACGTCGTGGTGGAAGCGTCGGCCGCACGCAACTTCGAGGGCGTCTCGGGCGACTTCACGCGCATCATTGTCGGGGGACACCAACCCGATTGGCTTTCTTTCCACGATGCAGAGGACTACCCGGGTGATTTCGAGCCTGAAGGGGTGACGCGCTCGAGTGATCCACTGCTGCTGTACTTCACCTCCGGTACGACCGCCAAACCCAAAATGGTAGTGCACACGCATCAGAGCTACCCCGTCGGCCATCTCTCCACGATGTACTGGATCGGCTTGAAGCAGGGGGACGTACATCTCAACATCGGTTCGCCCGGTTGGGCGAAACACGCGTGGAGCAGTCTATTCGCACCCTGGAACGCCGGGGCTACAGTCTTCTCCCATAACGTGCCGCGCTTCGACGCCGCCAAGACTCTGGAGACCATCTCACGATACGAGGTGACGACGCTCTGCGCTCCGCCTACCGTCTGGCGGATGTTGATCCTCGAGGATCTTGAGGCGTACCCCATGAAGCTGCGCGAGCTCGTCTCGGCCGGGGAACCTTTGAATCCCGAGGTGATGGAGCGCGTCCGCACTGCTTGGGGCCTCACGATCCGCGATGGCTACGGGCAGACGGAGACGACTGCACAGATTGGGAATTCTCCCGGGCAGTCGGTGAAGTTCGGCTCGATGGGGCGACCGCTTCCGGGCTACCGAGTAACACTGCTCGACGCCGATGACGCTGTGGCCGCGGAGGGGGAGATCTCTCTCGATCTGGATCCTCAACCGCCGTGCGGGCTTATGGCGGGGTACGCGGACAACCGCGATGGCGCCGTCGGCCTTGCGGGAGGAAAGCGGTATCGGACCTCTGACTGGGCCTCCCGTGACGAAGACGGCTACTACTGGTACATCGGCCGCTCGGACGACGTGTTCAAGAGCGCCGACTATCGCATCAGCCCCTTTGAGCTCGAGAGCGTCTTGATCGAGCACGAAGCAGTGGCTGAGGCCGCGGTCGTGCCCAGCGCCGACCCGGTCAGACTCGCCGTGCCGAAGGCCTATCTGTCCCTAGCACCCGGTCACGAACCTTCACGAGATACCGCGCTCTCCATCTTCCGCTTCTCTCGCCGGCGACTGGCGCCGTACAAGAGACTGCGGCGTCTTGAGTTCGCCGACCTACCGAAGACGATTTCTGGCAAGATCCGCCGAGTGGAGCTTCGTAACGGCGACAAGGAGAACCAAGAAGCGGGGACCCGAGGGCCGCTTGAGTTCTGGGAGGTGGACTTCGTCGAGCTTGACACGCGTCGGTCGACCGAACAACCGGCTTCAAGCTGAGCTATCGGACGGCCGCGATCCCCAGGGCAAAGCAGTCAACCATCTGCCGACAGGAAAGCCATCAAGCACTTCCGACTGACCTACGAGCACGCGACATCCCTCATCACGTCGGCTCGCCGAGATGGGAGCGACTACATCCTGAACGGCCGCAAACAGTTCATCACCAAATGCCGGTCACGCAGGCGCTCTCACTGCCCTTGCTCGCACCTCCCTGGAGGCGTCCAAGGCTAGGGGCATGTCGACGTTCATCGCGGACATGTCGCTCGAAGGGGTTTCGGTGGGCAGAGAGGAAGAGAAGCTCGAGGCCGGCGATCCCCGACACCTCGAAGGCCGTGCGGGCGGTGCCCGTGGGCCGATCGAGCACTGCCACCTCGTCCGCTCCCGCCCCGTAGCAGGCCACAGCCAGGTCGGGGCCGGAACCGCCGCCGGCACGCTCGCCTGGATTCGATGCCATGGTGCGCAAACTCCCACGCTCCTGGCTCCCCGACCAGTCCAGGAGCCGGCCGCAGCCTGAGCCCGCCAGCCCTCCGGCCCCCAGGAGCACGGCGCTTCCGGCCGGCTTGAGGAATTCGCGGCGAGAGGTCTATCATGATGTCCCCGGTTCGAGTCCGGGTCCCGCCACCTCAGACCGGCCCCATCGATGCGGGGCTTCCGTCGCTCGGCAGGCGGGCGATTCAGTCAAGCTCTGGAACGGCCGTCTCTCTCAGGAGATCTCGGACGCGATCCACGAACTCAGCAGCGTGGAGTAATTGCTCGTCGGCGTTCAGATTCCTCAGCGTTCATACTGCCAAGCCTTCCTTACGGACATTCCTCAGTAGGGGAGAGCCCTGTGCCTGGTAGCGATCGAGAGCGACGAAGATGCAGCTGATCACGACGTGGTGCTCGAGTGACAGCGCGGCGACGATGTCGATCGTGCGCGAGATCTCTTCCCCTGCGCGCACCTCGCCACGCAAGACGACCAGTACGTCGATATCGGATCCTTCGTCCGCGTCCTATGGTGAACGCGATCCTTTGCGCTATCATCACTACAGAAGGAATACTCTCGGACGCCGGAGTCATGCGTGGTGTTGGCCACCGTTGATCGCATCTTCCAGCAGATGAGCCGCGAACTGCCCGACGTGTCCTTCCGGACGCGGATGTGGGACGGCACCGAGCACCAGTACGGCAGCGGGCCGCAGGAGTTCCTCCTCTCCATCAACT
>Ga0180009_10001044_pt1 | contig 34925 bp, 38 predicted proteins | sample OS_PC_MetaG_FD_123537 | JGI IMG/M metagenome (GOLD analysis project Ga0180009, IMG submission 123537) | Groundwater microbial communities from the Aspo Hard Rock Laboratory (HRL) deep subsurface site, Sweden - OS_PC_MetaG | ecosystem: Environmental > Aquatic > Deep subsurface > Groundwater... | reverse complement strand
TAAGCTTCCGAAATAAATTCCTTCAATAATCTCCCTAGATAGATTTAATTCCTTTGCTATTGCTACCGACAATTGGCTGACGCGTTTTTGATGACTAGCGGTATAAGGATCTCTTTTCTCTGTTGCGATTGACATAATCGAAATAGAGTCTTCAAGCGATTTCTTAAACTTTAAATACATTTTCTCTTTTGCCTGATGCACGTCTTTTTTCTCACCAAGCATACGGAAACTCAAGATTCCAAAATTTAAATCGTTAGCGATCTCTTCTAATAAACGGACCTCGTCTTCATTGAAAACATCGCTATTTTTGGAATAGATATTTAACGTTCCATAGACCGTATTGTTATGCATTAAAGGCAATGCAATCGCCGATAAATAATTTAATTTCTTAGAAAAATTTTGATGTTGAGAAGAATTGTTCAAGTGATTTGCAACAATTGTCTTCTTTAAATGCACCGCGGCTTTAACCAACTCTTTAGGCCCATATACTTTCCTTTGCTCTACTTTTTCTAATGAAATTGGGTTGAATATCCTGCTGGGAAATGAATTATGTGACTGCAATTGCAAGGTATTAGACTTTATATCAACAAACCCGATCCAAGCAGAAGCATATTCACAGGTTTCCACCAAGATGTGACAGACTTCATGTAATAAATCGTTTTCGGAGGTTGAGTGTACAAGCGTTTGATTAATTTTAGATAAAGTGATGATTTGACGATTTTTCATCTTCAGTACATTTTCTAATTCCAAACGATGAGTAATGTCTTTAAAAAACATCATGAGGTATTTCTCACCGGCAATCTTGATAATTGAAGAACGTAGATCGCAGAAAAAGATAGTTCCGTCTTTTCTTAGTACCGGAACATTTGCATATGTTTTTTTAAAGCTATCCAATTTAAACCTATGATTAATATAAGAAACAGATTTTGTCGGATGAATATCCGACACTTTCATTCCCTGCATCAATTCGCTGTTTGTATACCCGGTAATCTTGCTCATTAATGGGTTTGCAAAAACAAAACGAGATGTTTTTAAATCCGAAGCAATAATTCCATCACTGACATTTTCAAAAACACTTTTGAATCTCTCAGAATATTCCAGCAACTCTCTTTCTAAATGTTTTCTGCAAAGAATCTCTGAAATCAAATAGATAAATTCATTTATTAACTGAATTTTCTCTTTCAAAAACGTTTTGTTACCCTTTTCAACATCCTGAGGTGCAGCAGAAATTTTAATACTTAAATTTCCATATCGGTGTAAATCAATTTCTTTTTCAAAAAATACCTCTGATTTTTCAATAGGTTTCGTATGAAATAGAGAATCGTTATAAACAATTTGTACGTATACTGGGTAAGAACCTCTGAATGCAGCAGCAATCATTTTGACAACTTGCTTCAGCCACCGTTTAACGGATAAACGAAAATCTTTACCAAAAATTCTCAATGACTTGCTAAAGTTATCTAATATTTCAATTTCATTATCTAATAATTTTGACGCGCGATGATTTTCTAAAATTAACCCACAAAATTGTGCATAGAATTGAAGTTGTTCCTTAGCCGCGTTAATGACAGCTTTAGATAATACAAATTCTGAAAATCCATCTTTTTTATTAAATATTTTAGGCAACTTGTTGATATATAAAAAACAAAGCCCTCCTGCACTTTCACCCTTTATCAGAATGGGAGCCGCATAACATTGCAAACCATCTTCACCTTTAATCTTTGTGGGTTTTCCGATCCGCATCGCTTTTTCAATTGTTTTCAGGCAAGAAGAATGACGTATTTTTTCACAAACCGTTTCTGCCCATTTTGGATGACAAAATTCAGCAACTAATTCACCGTCGAGTTCATAAATAGCAAATGAAGTGCCTATCGATTGCAAACAATGAGCCCCAAGATTCATCAGCCTCTTTTTGCCAATAACCAGAAGCAGCAAGCTTTTTTCATTGAATCTTTGAACACAGCTTTCACTGTTTTTTGTTATTGATAATTTACTTGAAGTCTTTCCTTTAACTTTCCGATTAATCATTTGTTTCTCCTTAACTTATACTTTTCATTATCAATTTTTTAACCAATACTCAGCTAAAGAGAATTAAGGAAATTAAAATAAGAAAATGCTTACAAATATTGTAATTTTTTTGAACAACCTTGGAGTGGTCGCTCAAAATTGCAAAAACACGCCTATAACGGCGGCATCAATGTGATCAAAGTTTTCGTTAGATCGATCCAACATAAACCTACGATACTGAATATAAAAAGAGGTATGCCAAGAATTAACCTTCTGTACAACAGCAACCCCATAAGCCTTCCCAACATCATTGTTTTGCGCATAGTGTTTTGAACGTTCGTAATCAACCGATAGAAAGGTTTTTCCAACCGTCCAAAAAGCCCTCTGATACCCCAGCTTGCAGTAAGAATAATGAGGATTATCTCTACCTGGACGATGAGCGTTTAATTTTCCAGTAGAGAAAGTCCCACTCAACCCGTTGTGCAACAACACAGAAATAGACCCATCAATAATATTACCGACCGCGTCATTTAATTCAGAGGGACTCGTATAAGCAACAGCTCCCAAGACCGTCATAGAATCAATTTTCTTATTGTATGTAAGCGCGACATCACCCTCATTATGTTTGATGGCAGATGTTGAAAGGGAAAAACCATGAAACTGCGGGGTGTCATAACGAATTCTTTTTTCACGACCAAGACCGTCTAAATCATTAAAAACATCTTCGACTTGTGGATTCTCGCTATAGGCATGCACATGAGGCGTCCTAAAGTACAACTCTCCTCCCAGATCCGCGATACCGGCATACATCACCATATCCGTACCAGATAGGTCGCTCTCCGCTGAATTGTCCGAAGCTGTTGACCCCTTACCTATCCAGAACTTTCCCCATTGTTTTGACTGAAAATACATTTCAACTCTACGTTTATCTAAAGAATCTGAAGGGGTGTGATCATCTTGCGTCATTGCACCAGACGCATTGACTTCCAAACCTAATTCAACACGCGCACCAATAGTGAAATCTTTATTCGGCTGTATTTCCCCTGAAACCCCGACCAGAGAAGGAAAGGAGTCATTTGTAGTGAAAAATACATTTCTCACATGCTGATCATTGGCATACAGCACCGCTTGATTAAATTGCCCGTAAAAAAAGAACTTCAATTGATTATTAAAGAAAGGACCAAAGGTTAAAGCCGATGTATGAGATGTTTTTCTCTCAGCGGTTCTCGGAACATGACGATGAACAAGCGTTTTTGTTTCTGTTGTTTTCGCACAAACAGATGAACTAACAATTAACAAACCTAATAAATAACGTGCAATCACATATTTTTTGCATCCATGCATCTCATGACTCCATTACTCACCCTATAATGATTGAATCTATTAATAACATAAGTAGATTAATTCATTCCACTTATCGTTTTATCGTTGCGTCGGTCGGAGTCATTATGCCAGCCCATTCAAAACTCAGCATGTTTTCAATCGCCATGATTGCCGTCTCGGCGATTTTCACTTTAAGGTCACTTCCGTTAATGGCGGTTTATGGATTATCTGCTGTTTTTTATTATTTATTATTCGCGATCATTTTTTTGATTCCGAGTGCTTTAGTTTGTGCAGAACTTGCAACGGGATGGCCGAAAACAGGAGGCCTTTATGTATGGATCAGCGAGGCCTTTGGAAAAAAATTTGGGTTTCTGGCGATTTGGCTCGAGTGGATAAACACAACAATCTCTTTTCCAGCGACTCTTTCTTTTATCGTAGCCTCCTTGGCGTTTGCAATTGCCCCTTCACTGATTGCAAATAAATACTATTTATTTATAGCAATGTTCGCCCTCTTTTGGTCCGCCACGTTTATCAATTTTTTCGGCATTAAATTTTCTAGCACAGTAAGCACGTTGGGGTTAATGCTTGGCACAGTATTTCCTTTCCTCGTCATCACCCTATTAAGTCTCTGGTGGCTGTTTTCGCATCATCCTTCGCAAATCACGTTTTCTTGGCAGGCCCTTATGCCAAGCACAAAAGCGTCGCATTTATCTTTATTAGCCGGACTCATGTTGTGCTATTCAGGAATGCAGATTGTTGGTTTTCATGCGCAAGAAACAAAAAATCCGCAACGAGATTTTCCAAAAGGCATATTAATAGCCGTCCTAATTATCCTTTTACTTTCGATTGTTGGATCGTTGGCCATATCCATCATCGTTCCACAAAAAAATATCAGCGTCGTAATCGGAATCATGCAAGCAGGACAATCGTTCTTTAATACTTTTCATATGACTTGGATGTTCCCTATTTTTGCTGTTCTGACTGCGGTCGGCACCTTAGCGATGCTCAACATGTGGGTAATAGGGCCCAGCAAAGGTCTATTGGCTACAGCACAAGATGGAGAGTTACCGAGATCCTTTCGATACAGGAACAAACACGGCGCCCCTGTAACCATCCTATTTGTACAAGCAATTATTGCCACCGTGTGCTCCGGAATCTATTTATTGATTCCTTCCATCAACAACGCTTATTGGATCTTGATTGTGTTAAGCGCCCTGCTCACTTTATTGATGTATGTATTGTTATTTGCGGCAGTTATTCGTCTACGTTACTCACATCCTCACATTCCGCGCGCTTATAAAATACCTGGGGGAATGATCGGTGTTTGGCTCGTCGGTGGCACAGGATTACTGGCCTGTCTTACAGCATTTTTCCTAGGCTTTGTCCCGCCTATTCAACTCAAAACAGGGAACCCATTCTCCTACGAAAAATATTTAGCTATCGGAACATCGACGATGTTGCTTGTGCCCTTCTTATTCTTTTTCTTTCAACGAAAAAAAACCTTACTAACTGTTAATAATGATGAATAAAAAGTTTCGAGCATTTTTTGCGTGGATGTTGCCCGAGCCATTGCAACTAGAAATAAAACCCTATTTAAATAGTCTAAAAAAAGAATTTCTATCGACAGACATTCGTTTTACCGCGTTAGAACAGCTTCATCTTACTTTGCGTTTTCTAGGGAATATCTCTGAAGAAGACAGTTTGCGCTTAGTAACAGCTGCGGAACATACTTTAAAAAACACACCTTCTTTTCCTATTCAATTGACGGGCATTGATTTTTTCCCTTCACAACAATCTAAAAAAACGTTGATTGCAACATGCCCGCCCAATCCTGCATTAATAACTCTCACCCACGCCATAGAGCAACTCGTGCAATCTCTAGGTGTGACGCCTGAAACACGCCCTTTTCATCCTCATGTCACGCTGGCCCGCATGCGTGAAAAGCTCAGAAAAGAGATAATCAACACAGACTTCTCTCTGCCAATTGATGGGATAGTGCAAGAAATAAGCCTCATGAGAAGTGACTCTACAAAAGATGGAGTCGTTTATTCTTCCGTTTGGACAAAAACTTTGAAGGACTGACCGTTTTTGTTTTTCGAGCGATAAAAAAATCAGAAAATCGGGTAAAAGATACTTGAATGAAGTGCTTAAACGTAAAACGCTTACAAAGATATGGGACATCGATCGTATTTGATTTTTTTACTTGCTCAATAAAATCTCCGCCGCTCATGTTCAATGAGCGACAAAAATAAATTTCAACTCAATCCTTTTCATTTGTGCATTAAGTTGAAAATCACACGTAGTGGATTTGCGTGGAAAGCCTCTAATTTTTCTCATCAATGGATTAATGATCTCTTAGCGATCGTGCGGCATGCATATGCTAAGAAGGCGTGATGTTTTGTTTTTGTGACGTTGTCTACATCAAAAATAAATAAAGAAGGCGTTCAATATGAATAAAACAAACCAAAACAAATTCGATGAAATCAATGTCAATGGAGTGAAATTATCGGTGAAGGAAGGTGAATGTGTTTATTACCTATTACGAGGAATGACCGCAAAAGAAATTGGAGAAATCGTTCATCGATCGAAAAGAACCATCGAAGGTCACTTCTTAAACATAAAAAACAAACTGAACTGTTCTAAAAAATCTGAACTGATCGAAAAATTATGGGAAAGCGGTTTTCCATTTACAGCCATTACAGAAGTTTTATACGGAAAAAAGAAAGATAAGACAGAGGAAGAGAATGAATAACCCCAGTGATTGTTACTTTGCGCTATTTTTCGTCATTTTCGCGAAAGCCAAAGATCCAGAAGAGAGATGCCTTAGATCTGGACTTGAATTTGGCTTACAGCTAAGACGTCTTTAGCGCTCTATCTATTAAGTTCAGTAACAATTCTTTTTCGACAGGCTTGGTGAGGTAATCGAAAACCCCTGCTTCAATCGCATCAATAATGTCATCTTTTTCTCCCATTCCTGTCAGCATAATGACAGGAATGCGTTGTAAAGCAGGTACGCGATGCATCTCTTTTAAAAGCTCTAAACCACTCATATAAGGCATCAGTCGATCTAAGATAATGACATCAAATTGTTTGGGGTTGCTTTGCAGTAGCTCCAAAGCTTGTTTTCCGTTTTCAGCCGTCTGACAGTGATAATCTGAACCAGACAAAAAATTAGAAAGAACGGTGCGACTAGACAGTTCGTCGTCAACCACTAAAACGTTCACAGGCGTTTTCTTATTTTTCTTCCACAATCTATGAAGTAAGCAACTTGATTTCATTTTATTAAGTCCATTCGTATTCAATCGATTCAGTTGTATAGCGCTCAACAGTAATGGTATTCGACCAATAATTCAAAGGCAGGCCAGCCTTTAATTTCAGATGTTGAAGGAAATTCTTAGGCTTTGGCAAGGACTCCCAAACAGAAGGCAAAAAAGTTCCTTTCATCCCCTGCTCAGTCAATACCAATCCATCAACACCGGGCCTCAATTGTCGTATCAGATCTTCTTCGGATTCAAAACTAATCGGTTCTAATGCACTTAAAACTGAAATATGAATCTCGATACGGTCCACTTCTTGTAGGCTCACCGCAGGAAACCGAGGGTCTGAAAATGCCGCCGAATAAGCATTTTTCACAACATCTAAAGCTAAAGGTTGGTAAGCAATTAAAGAACCAATACACCCTCGAAGTGAATGATCCATAAGCAATGTGACAAAACTGGCTCTTGTTTCGTGTAATTTCTCAGGCAATTGATCAAGCGTGACATCCATCATTGCATGATGCGAAAGCGCATATTGAATAGAGTCTTTGGCCAGTTTCAACAGAATCTTTCTGTCTTGTTCAGCATATTCCTGATGCATTTGTTCCTCTCAACGCGACTCGTAAAAATGAAAAGCGGCATAACCAACGACATGTTCTTTATCGCCAATCACATCGCCTGAATTTTGCGCTGCAATCAAAGTTGGCTGTAATTTTTTTCTTCGTGCTAACTGCAAAAGAGCTTGGATACCTATGCGACCACACGCTTGATCAACCCCAATTTTCTCAGGCGCAAGCGTTAAAATAGCTGCAATCGTCTGCTGATCCAAAGCAATCGCAGCATCGTAAGAAAGATAATGACTTAGATCCGAACTAATCACGACAAGCGTTTCAGAACCTCCCCAGAGCTGCTCTAAAACGTCCGCAACTTGATCCGGATTTTCTTGGCCAACCAGCAATGGAGTTAACGAAAAGTTGTTTAAAAAGGATTGTAGCAAAGGAAGATGTACTTCAATCGCATGTTCTCCTTCAAAAGCAGCATCAAGCAATTGAACATGTGGGTGATTGAGAATTTTAGAAACCGCCTTCTGATTAACAGGGATTTCCCCTAAGGGCGTTGCAAAAAAATCATCATCAACAACTGCAATCCCTTGGAACGGATAACGATGAGCGGGAGCAACGATAACTACATTTTTAATCTTTCCCTTGCTGTTTTGCAGACATGCATAAGCAGCTGCAGCAATCGCCCCTGAATACACATACCCTGCATGCGGAGCAATAATGGCTTTTGGAATGCTTGTGTGACTGTCTATATTTAGCTTTTCTAAGAAAAAACGAATCTGATCTGTCAGTTCTTCAACCGTCTCTGGATAGAACAAACCTGCTACATGAGGCTGACGAATATGGACCATAAGTACGCGTCCTTATTTTCTTTTGCTTTAGAAGCGAGATACTTTAAGCTTGTGAAATTTTTAAAGCAACACGTCACACAGGCAATGATTATGCGAAAGATTCAGCATTTTCTTCTTACGTTTATTTTCACAACGTTATGTTTTCAAAATGGATTTGCCGCACCTACTTCCCCACAAAAATCACATAAAACACCTTTCCTGATCGGCGCAATTTATAACCTTTCTGGAGAACAAGCGCCCATCGATGTCCCTTCCGCGAAAGGCGCAAAAATGGCAGTTCACATGATTAATGAAGAAGGAGGTCTTCAGGGGCATCCTCTAAAACTGATTTTAAAGGACGGCCACAGCGATCCTGAAACTGTTGTGGACATTGCAAAGCAATTTGTCAAAGACCCTAATATTAAAGTGGTTATTGGCTTAAATGGCACAGACATGGTGCAACGAGTTGCCCCGATTTTTTTAAAAGGGAAAAAAATATTTATTTCAACCGGCGCCACTTCTTCTCAGTTAGTTCTTTTATCCCCCAAATATTTATTCTTAATTTGTTTTACAGACGACGTGCAAGCATCGTCAGCAGCGGAATACATTTATCAATTTCTACAATTAAAATCAGGCGCTGTTTTATATGATGGAGATACTGACTATACAAAATCTCTGAAAGAATTTTTCTCTAAACGCTATTTAGAACAAAACGGCACAATTGTCTCTTCGCAATCTTTTCAACATACAGACCACGCTTTAACAGAACAAATTGCAAATCTAAAAAAGGATTCCAAATCCATTCAATTTATTTATTTAGCGGCTAATCCGGCTTCAGCTCCTCTTATTATTCGAGCATTGCGAAACGCCAATTTAGAGATGCCAATTATTGGAAGTGATAGTTTCATTGCGACAAACATCTTGAAAACGGTCGGCCCTACAGCCAATAACATTAGTTTTACCACACATGCCGTTGTGAACCCTGAGTTTGTCAATTATCTACCTGCTCTCATGCGTCAATACATCGCGACACAAAAGTTTTTTTATGAGTATCAAAAATTTTATGGAAAGAATCCGAGCAGTGTGTTTTCTGCATTAAGTTATGATGCAATTAACTTCGTTGTAACCGCTTTAAGCGATATTAAACATTACGATACCAACCGCATTCTGTTTGCGTTAAATCACCTCTCAACATTTGTTGGAGTCACCGGTTCAATCAGTTATGTGCAAGGTCAAACAGCCCCTAAAAAAACCGTTTCTATCGTAGATATCAAAGACGGAAAAGCATTCTTTTTAGGTAATTGGATTCCAGCGGTACTGGCCTCAGATAGTTAGATATTCATGTCAATCTCTATGACTTATATTCTTTTAATCATTGTCTTATTAATATTCCTCGGCGTTGTATTTTTTCAAGCACGACAAGGCCATCTAATCTCTCGTGAAATAAACAGCATCCGACCTTTTTTTGAAGAACGTGCACGTTTTACAGATGATTTATCACGTCGGATACAGCAAGAAAGTTTGGAAAAAGTCCTGCAATTCTTAAATGACAACCGTGTCAATTTTCAAAAGGAACTCAGTGATTTTCGGGCTCAATTTGATAAGCATCAAATGGAGTCCTTTAAAAATGTGCAAGAAAGCCTTTTTCAAGGCGTTCGCAACACACAGATGACCCTCACCTCTTCTTTGCAAGCACATTCTGAAGAACTGAATAAACGAGTCGAAAAATTAACAAAAGACACAGATTTACGTTTAAAAGAAATCAGCGGACAGGTAGAAAAACGCTTGTCCGAAGGATTTGAAAAAACAACCGCAACTTTTACAGACGTGATTAAACGATTGGCTTTGATCGATGAAGCGCAGAAGCGCATTACAGAACTGTCGAGTAATGTTCTAAGTTTGCAAGAGGTGCTCTCGGATAAAAAATCCAGAGGAGCTTTTGGTGAAGTACAACTGTCATTATTGGTGCGCGACAAATTGCCGGAAAACACTTTTGAGTTTCAACACACGCTAAGCAATGGAAAGCGTGTGGATTGCTTCTTATGGCTACCAAAACCAACGGGGAATATATCGATCGATGCTAAATTCCCACTAGAGAATTATCGAAAAATGCTGGATAGCGCTCTTTCTGAAGCTGAAAAACAGACTGTAAAACAACAGTTTCGACACGACATTCGTAAACATATTGTTGATGTGGCAGAAAAATACATTATTCCCGGAGAAACGTCGGACGGAGCCATCTTGTTTATTCCATCAGAAGCTGTCTTTGCGGAAATCCATGCAAATTTTCCGGAGCTTGTTGAAGCCTCGCATGCTGCTCGTGTCTGGTTAACTTCACCTACAACGATGATGGCTATTTTGACCACCGTAAAAGCGGTCCTGAAAGATGAAGCCACTCGCGAACAAGTCCATCTGATTCAAGAACATCTCAATCACCTTGCAACCGATTTTGATCGCTTTCAGTCTCGTATGGATAATCTCGCCAAACACATTCATCAAGCAAATGACGATGTCGACTTGGTTCATAAATCCGCTAAAAAAATCACTTCCCGTTTTAATAAAATTGAAAAAGTGGAATTACAAACCATCGAAAAAGAACTTCCAGGAGAAGACAATGATTAAACAATCAGTGTTGTGCTTGCTAGCTTTTCTAATTGTTTCAACAGCGCATGCGATGCTTGTTGATCCAATTTCGGTACACACACCACAAAACATCTACGCGTTAATTTCAAAAGAAACAGCCAATCAAAGGTTGATGACGGTGCAACAACAAAATCAATTTGTGCAAAATTTCTTTCACCATTTCTTTTCTCCTTGGCAGCCTGTATCAAAAAACACGATTCAAGCATTTAAAAAGGATGAATTACGTAGCATCCATTTTTACGAGAACAATCCAGGCTGGGGTGAAAATTTTCATCAACATCACGCCGATTGGGTCAAAAAAATCGTTCAAAACATGAATATGAGCACCTTCCCAAATACTGATCGTTACGCGATCACTGTTAATAATACTTATGTGCGCCAACTGCCTACGATTGAGCCTCATTTCTTTAATTTCAGAAAAGCTGGGGAAGGTTATCCGTTTGACAATCTGCAAGAAACATCGCTATGGGCTGGCACGCCTTTGCATGTTTTACAGATGTCTTGGCACGGAGACTGGTTATTTATTCAATCGCCAGAAGTTACTGGGTGGGTACAGATGAAAGACGTCGCGTTTGTTGATCAAGCGTTTATCCACCTATGGGAAAAGAAGAAATTCGTTGCAACGGTGGTGAATCAAACAGCAGTAAAAGATAGCGCGAACATTTACCGCTTTACTGCATATATGGGCTCTTTATTTCCGGTCGATAAAATCAAGAAACATCGTTACCGCATCTTTATTCCTGTCGCAAACTTAAATGATGAAGTGCAAATTAGAACGAGCGAGGTCACCGATCACGACATGCAACTCATGCCCATTTCCCCTACTCCGATGCACTTTGCCAACCTCATCAACCAACTGTTGGGCACGCCTTACGGTTGGGGTGGCATGTATTTTTACAATGATTGCTCGGGAACTTTAAAAAGTTTATTTACGCCCATAGGCATCTGGCTTCCAAGAAATTCAGGCGCACAAGCAAAAGTAGCCCCTCACATTACTTTGAATACCCTCTCTTCCTCCGAACAGGAGGAATTGTTAGATCAATCCAAGCCTTTCTTAACGCTGATCTATTTGCCGGGGCACATTATTTTGTATGTAGGGAAAAGAAACGGAAAATACATCACATTTCAAAATTTATGGGCATTCATCACAAAAAACGAAGACGGTTCAGAAGGACGTGCTGTGGTAGGGAAAGCAGCACTTATGAATTACTATCCGTATACAAATATCACTTATCAATTGATTCGATTGGTAAATTAATTAGTAAGGATTTGCTTTTAAGGATGACTATTCTCATGGAAGAAAATTTCAAGCAGTTACAGGTGATTGATCTAGATCTAGGAGCTCGCATCGTTGGTGGCGACAGAGAATTAGCCGAAGAAATGATTCGGTTACTCGTGCAAACATTACCAGAATTGCAAACTGCGCTAACAAATGCATACCAACAACATAACGCAACACAACTCCTCAAAGCCGCTCACAAATTGCACGGGGCAGCCAGCTACAGCGGCACTCCTCGCCTCAAGCTTGCTGCAAAACAATTGGAATTGATTGCGAAAGAAAATAACGAAGAAAAGCTCCAACAAGCCTACCAAACACTGCTAACAGAAATTGAAGCCGTCCAAAAAACCGCAATGAAATCGTAATTTCTGAAACTTTGAATTCCAGCAAGCAACTAGGAATGACGGAAAAACACACAATCTAGAAAAACCAAAGGATTACGCGACATCAATGCTTTGAAATAAAGCCGCTATTTACCGTATCTCAAATATAAAAAAGGACAGTCCATAAACTGCCCTTTGGATCTTTCAATATATCTATCCATTAAAGAATTTTCTTATCTCCCTTGAAGAAATCGTCGTTTTTCTTTTTCTTGTGATGAGGTAATTCCTCCAATTGTTCTTTAATGCGTTGATACACTTCCTCACGATGAATAGCGACATTATCTGGCGCGACAAACCCTAAACGCACATGCTTGCCATTGATGCTAAGTATTTCAATCGTGATATCGTCACCGATCCGAACATATTCCCCTGCTCTTCGTGCTAAAACTAACATAAACACCTCCCTTTCCTTGTTTTCTTGAAGTTCTCTTTAAGTAACCTAGAAATGATTTTTCCTCATTTCCTGAACAATATATCACCAACAAAAATCCAAATTAAACAAAAAGTTACAATTATTTTTTAACAGTTTATATTTAATTAACATTTTCACTTATCAAACACCCGATAACAGGCAATATCTAATTGTTTTATAAGAAAAATTTTCTCTCCCATTTTGTATAAAAAAGATAACTGTTAACATTTATTAACATTTTCTAAATGGATGGATAAGGGTATGAACAATGAAGAAGCTATTGAAAAATTTCTGGTGGATGAATTTAACCTTTCAAAAAAAGAAATCATTTTATATATGAATTTAGTAAAACATGCCCCAACAACAGTGTTAGAGCTCTCTGAAATTGCGAACCTGAATCGAATTACAACCCACGTCAATATAGACAACCTCTCCAAGAAGGGACTCGTTACGCAATTTCGAAAAGGTCGAGGTTCTAGACGTCAAATCACCGTCGAACCTCCTGAAAAACTTTCTGTAATCTTGCAAGCCCGAAAAGCGAAACTGGAAGCGGCAGAAAAACAATTGGACTTTATTACGCAAGCGATAGCCAGTTTGAACAAAGAAAATAAACAAATGAACAGCACTGAAATTCGCCATTACACGGGCAAAGAAGAAGTAAAACTCATTTATGATGAAGTATTAAAAGCAAAAGAAATAAGGACTTATGCCAATACAGGAGAATTGCTTAATATTTTCCCTGGAAACATCAATAAATTCGTTGAAGCACATAACAAAAATCAAGATATGTATATCTGGGAAATCATTGCAGACTCAGATGAAACTCAAAATTATTTAAAACAAATGGATCCGAAACGTTTTTTTTATAAATTCGCAATTGCAAAATTGGGATTACCTCCTATTGATTGCCTAATTTTTGACGGAAAAATTGCGATGATTGAAGCAAAAAAAGGCTTGGTCAGCGGGATCATTATTGAAAATCCGAGTTTTTATAAATACTCCGAAGCTATTCATGAATTTGTATGGGATTACCTATAAAATCATTGCAGATTAGTCAGCATATACATGCGGCTACTAATGATTGGTTTATATTTATATTTAAAACAATCCATCCCAGCATCTTCTGAACCGCCACAATTAATATATTTTGCTGTTTCTTCGTTAAAAATTACTTGCTTTAAAAAATCCATTAAATATTTCTGATCTTGTTTCAATGCAAGACAACAATAAACATTGGCTGTATTCAATCGCGGTCTTCGCTCAATTAAATAAAACCCGACGGGTTTTCCGTTCAGAAACAGTACTTTTCTAACTATATCTGCCTGAGCACTATGAAAAATCATATTGAAGTAGTCGAATGGAGTTGAAATATTGATTTTACGTCCCAATTTCTGATGCTCTAAAAAATATTCTTTCACAACAGACCATGCTTGTTGCTCGATATCAAAATCGTGAACTTTCAATTCGTTTTCACTCTCTACTTTTAAAAGACCTCTTCTTATACGGCCTAACGAAGAACTTCTGCTGGCATCCTTAATAGATCGCAAAGTTTTTTCTCGATCAAAAATTAATTCCGGAAAAGTATCGTCTTCAGAATGAGCAGAACTATGCCAAGGAAATTCTTCCGCACTCCTAAAACCATGCTTTAATAAAAATTGTTGTTGTTCTGGAAATAACTTTTTTACATAAGAAGAAACTCTATATTTCTTCTTAATATCTTCTGAAAGAGAACTAATAACAGACAATATCTTCTGACCCATCGGCCTAATCCAATACAACATCATGGTTTCTGGCTGTTCAATTTTAGGAGCAATAGATAACACGCATAGATTTTGGCCATCATAATATTTATAGCCCAACAGCTCTGGTCCAATCCCAAAAGTTCCTTGAGTCACATAAATCCACGAATTGCCATAAGTTGATTCAACTTCTCTACTGAAAAAATCTTCAAACAACGCATAATCCGCCAGCTTAATTGGCGTAATGTTTTCATTTTTTTCAGCGATTTCGGCGAGAATCGTATTAGCTTTTTCCAAATACTTTTCAAATTGATGAAATTCATTCGAATGAAAAAAATCATTATGTTTCACTGGAAAGAACACCTTTTAAATTCGTCTTTATAAAGGCGTTTATACCTTTTAAACCTACCTTTTCATTGTCCGTTATTATTTGCTCAAAACCCTGAGCACGAGCATTGTAATTACCTATTTTAAAAAACCAATCCTAAAGAAACTATATTATTTAAGCCTTTATCACCTCCACAGTTCCCGGCTTTGTAGTGGTTTGTCGCCTAGTAGAGGGTGAAGTGCTTGTTTTAGCAGGATCTTTGCTGCGGCTAGGGTGGATGGAGAAGAATAATCGTCTGCGGCTATGGCTAGTAGATCTTGGCCGGTAAAGGACAGCGAGTGATTTAGTGAACTTTCAGTACATGCGGCCTCTTCGATAAAACCCCTTTCATGAAAATAGTAATACCGTTTATCTCGCTCGATGAGCCGATGAGTTTTGATGTCGTGTTGCAGTGAGAGCCCATACCCCAGCTCATCTAAAAGATGTTTTTCGAAATGCCTTAAAGTACGTGGCAATGCCGATAACTCTATGGCGCTCAAGTCCCTTAACGTTTTGCCATAGAGATGAAAAATCGATTCAACAGCTTCGTGACGATGCACTAAACGCATAATGATCTCATTAATGTAAAACCCACTGATCAACAAATTACCTGTCAGAAAGACAGGACATCCATCGTTCTCGACCTGTGTGACCGTTGGCAAATCACCCTTTCCTTTCCATTCCATAATTAACGGCATAAACGGCTGCAACATGCCCTTTTTACTCGACTTAGCCGATCGCACGCCGCGAGCTAATAGGCCCAATCGTCCAAACGATTCAGAAAGAACTTCAATTAATAAACTGGTTTCGCGATAAGGACGAGTATGGAGGACAAAAACTTTTTGCATCGAATGATTTTTACAAGTGTTCAACAAGGAATAAAGAAACTTAACGAATACGGAGTTGAGACGCGATTTATCGCGTCTTGGCACAAAGCCTTTCTATCTAAACCCAAACTGCGCTAATGCTTTTGCGTCGTCTGACCAACCAGGGCGGATTTTTACCCATAGTGTTAAATGTACTTGTTTTTCAAATAGCTTTTCTAAATCACGGCGGGCACTGATGCCGATCTCTTTCAACTTACTTCCCTTCTCTCCAATCAAAATCACCTTTTGTCCTAATCGCTCCACCCAAATCGTTACATAAATATGTAACACATCGTCTTTCAATTCTTTTATATCTAATTGCACGACTGTGTCATAAGGCAATTCTTTATTCGTTAACCGCATAATCTTTTCACGGATGATTTCAGTAATCATAAAAGCATCGCTTTGATCCGTGAGTTGATCTTTCGGAAAAAACGCTTCTCCTTCAGGCAACAACCGAAAAATCGTTTGCTCTAATTGATCCACATTCACTTCTTTCGTCACGGATAACGGCACAATATCTACAAAAGATCGTTTTTCAGAAAGCTCTGCAAGACGAGGCAATAATTGCTTCTTATCTTTGATCGTATCGACTTTGTTCAACACCAAAATCACAGGACTTTCTACATCCTGTAATTTATCCAAGATCCACTCGTCTTCTTGCGTCCAAAAACGTGCATCAATCATGAAAACAATGACATCAACATCTCTCATCGCCGAAAACGCTGCTCGATTCATTAAGCGATTCACTTCTCGCTTTGCCTTCGTATGCATACCCGGGGTATCGATATAAAGCGCTTGCACATGCTCTGTGTTTTGAATTCCTAGAATACGATGACGCGTAGTTTGAGGTTTATGAGAAGTAATACTGACTTTCTGCCCGATCAAGCGATTGAGTAATGTAGATTTGCCCACATTTGGGCGACCCAAAATAGCGACATATCCAGAACGAAAAGGAATATCAATCATGCACTAATGCCTCAAGCACATGCTTGGCAGCATCTTGCTCCGCTCTGCGACGACTAGTGCCTTCGCCTGTCACCGGTTGATCCAAAGTGACAATTTTGCAGCTCACAACAAATTGTTGGGCATGCTCCTCCCCCATAGTGGATACCAAATCGTAATGCGGTAAAGGTAATTGGCGTGCTTGCATATATTCCTGCAGGATAGATTTTGGATCTTTTTGAATATCGTCTAAAGACAAATGATCAAACCGTTCTTGATACCATTTGGAAACTTTTTTGTAGCACTCCTCCATCCCACTGTCTAAATAGATAGCTGCCACAATCGCTTCCATAGCATCCGAAAGAATCGAAGGCCGCTCAGCACCTTTCGCTTTAATCTCACCAAAACCCAATTTCAGTGCAGGCCCGAGATGAAATTCCTTAGCCATTTCAGACAGAGTTTCTTCATTCACCAAATTGGCCCGCAACTGGCTTAAGTGCCCCTCTTGCGCTTTTGGAAAACGTTCGAACAACTCACTCGCAACAATAAAGTTGACTAATGAATCACCTAGAAATTCAAGCCTTTCATTATTCATCTTGCTATGGCTACGATGCGTCAAAGCATTTTCCAAAGTCTCTATCTCATGAAATTGATAGCCAATATGCTGCATTAAATCTTCAATCTCTGGCTGCATTTAATTACTCCTTACTACTTAATAAACCCTAAATGAGACCAACGCACACGATCGCGTCGACTATCCCAACTAAACCACACAAACACGGCTTTCCCGATCAGATTGTTTTCAGGCACAAACCCCCAAAAACGACTATCTGCACTCGCATCCCGGTTATCTCCCATCATGAAGTAATACCCTTTCGGTACGACCACATTGTAATCAACGGTCGCTCCACCTGTCGGGTAAACATAGATCTGATGTTTCACTCCCTCGAGATTTTCCTCATAAACTTTCACCGGAAGATTCGAAGCGCCTGGCTCATGATCGATCGTATTTTTAACAAAAGTCTGTGAAACCTTCTGACCGTTAATCGTTAATTGTTTGTTTTTGTAAACAATATGATCGCCCGGAACACCGATCACTCGTTTGATGTAATCCACTTTCGGATTACCGGGAAAACGAAAAACCGCAATGTCTCCGGCTTTGGGTTCCCCCATGCTCACCACTTTCTTATTTAGCACAGGAAGTCGAAAACCGTAGGCGAACTGATTCACTAAAACAAAATCATTCGTCAAGATTGTTGGTTTTAAGGAACCCGAAGGAACTCGAAACGGTTGCACAACAAAGGATCGAATAAGGAGAACAATCAAAAAAACAGGAAAGAAAGATTTAGCGTAATCGACAAGTACGGGCATTTTTTGGTTCGTTTCTTTTCTTTTCGCTGCAAAAAACAAGATATCTATTAACCCAATCGCCCCGCATAACAGCGTCAGCAGCACCAAAACCAACGGAAAATTAATAGTCATTCTAACCTTTTTCCACTTTTAAAATGGCTAAAAACGCTTCTTGTGGAAGTTCAATCTTCCCTACCTTCTTCATGCGTTTTTTACCCGCTTTTTGTTTCTCTAATAACTTACGTTTTCGCGTGATGTCCCCGCCATAACATTTAGCGGTCACATCTTTACGCAGCGCTTTCACAGTTGTTCTAGCAATGACTTGGTTCCCAATCGCTGCTTGAATCGCCACTTCAAACAATTGACGTGGAATCAACTCTTTCATACGACGCGCCAACTCTTGGCCCCGGTGATATGCATGTTCTTTGTGCACGATCGCTGCTAATGCATCGACTTTCTCACCATTAATCAGAATATCTAACTTAATGAGATCCGCTTTTTGAAAACGTGAGAAAGAATAATCTAGCGAGGCATATCCTCGACTCACTGATTTCAAGCGATCGAAGAAATCGAGCACGACTTCGTTCATGGGTAAATCATAGCTCAAAGAAACTGCATTGCCGTGATACATCAATTTCCGTTGTACTCCACGGCGTTCAATACACAACGTCATTACGTTCCCCACGTAATCTTTTGGCACCAAAATATTAGCAGTCACAACGGGTTCGCGAATTTCTTGAATCTGATTTGGGGAAGGTAATTTAGAAGGATTATCGACATGAATAACTTCGTTTTGAGTCGTCAAGACTTCAAATACGACCGTTGGAGCCGTAGTAATAAGATTTAAGTGATATTCTCGTTCCAACCGCTCTTGCACAATTTCCATGTGCAACATACCTAGAAATCCACAGCGAAACCCAAAACCCAACGCTTCTGACGTCTCTGGTTCATAAAATAAAGAAGCATCATTTAAATTGAGTTTTTCAAGCGCATCACGGAAGGATTCAAAATCTTCAGAATTGACCGGAAAAAGTCCGGCATACACTTGCGGTTTCACTTTTTTGAAACCGGCTAGTGCTTGCTCTGCTGGATGATGAAAATGCGTGACCGTATCGCCCACAGGAGCGCCGTGAATATCTTTGACACCGGCAATCACATACCCCACTTCACCGGCCAACAATTCTTCTTTTTCTTGTCGCTTAGGGGTAAAAATGCCAAGGCCATCGGCCATATAGCCTTTCCCTGTCGACATCATCAAAATCTTTTCGCCTTTGCGTAAACTCCCTTGTTTGACGCAGATCAAAGAGACAACGCCTAAATAAGCATCGAACCAAGAATCAATAATCAATGCTCGTAAAGGAGCCTCTCGGTCCACATGAGGAGCCGGTATCTTCTTGACCACATATTCCAACAAGTCAGCTATACCTTGGCCTGTTTTTGCGCTCACGGACAAAGCATCTTTTGCATCAATCCCTATAATCTCTTCAATCTCTTTAATGACTCGTTCCGGTTCTGCTTGAGCCAAATCGATTTTGTTTAAGACAGGAATCACTTCAAGACCTTGTTCGATCGCCATATAACAAACAGTCACGGTTTGCGCTTCCACACCTTGTGAAGCATCAATAACAAGCAAAGCACCGTCACAAGCGGCTAACGAACGAGACACTTCATAAGAAAAATCAACGTGTCCGGGAGTATCGATGAAATTCAGTTGATACAACTGCCCGTCTTTCGCACGGTAATGCAAGGTAACGCTCTGAGCTTTAATCGTGATCCCTCTCTCGCGCTCAATATCCATAGAATCTAGTACTTGAGCGGACATTTCGCGTTCGGATAAACCGCCACATAACTGGATTAAGCGATCTGCGAGAGTGGATTTGCCGTGATCAATATGGGCGATGATAGAGAAATTTCTGATGTATTTGATATCCGTTGTCATGTGTTTTCCACTATCCGAAAGGCGCAAGAGTTTATTGGAAAAACAGTGAAAACGAAAATATAAGACGTTATCAAAAATCCGATTTATATAGCTTCGATCTAGGCTCACCACAAAGCCAAAAATAACGGTGATTTATTTTCGGATAACAACCAACCTGAACCCGTATCTTTTGCTCTGATCTTGGTAAAAAAATCAGATACAATCGCGCTACTTTTTACAAAGGAGATCACGTTTATGGCTAGAGGGGTAAATAAAGTTATTTTAATTGGGAACTTAGGATCAGACCCTGAGACTCGTTATATGCCTAATGGTGGCGCTGTAACAAACGTCAGTTTAGCAACCAGTGAATTTTGGAAAGACAAAGAATCAGGAGAACAACACGAAAAAACCGAATGGCATCGCGTGGTTTTCTTTGGACGATTGGCTGAAATCGCCGGGGAATACTTAAAAAAAGGTTCGAAAGTCTTTATTGAAGGCAGCTTACGAACCCGTAAATGGCAAGACAAAAGTGGAACAGATCGCTATACCACCGAAATTATTGCCAGTGAGATGCAAATGTTGGATAGCAAAGGAAGTTCTGGTGGATCTAATTTTGACACCCCTGCTCCTGCAAAAGAGTCTTTTGGATCCGCGGCCCCTGCGCCTGAAGCATCCGCTAATTTTGAAGACGACATTCCTTTTTAACGTTTATTTTCCATTCCTAGCGGCAGCAGAAATCCAAAATGCCTTCAGCGTCATCCCCGCGAAAGCGGGGATCCATTAATCATCGGGTCGATCTGGTCTACGAGCGGCGAGTCATCCCCGCGAAATGCGGGGATCCAGTTTCCAGGAGGCATTCCTGGGGCATTTTCTCTTGGTCATCCCCGCGAAAGCGGGGATCCATTACAAGAAGACAGTCGCTACTGTTAGTAAAAAAAAGGCGAACTTAAAGTTCGCCTTTTTTGATAACTCGTTCGTCTTTATTTGACTTTCACATCAATACGACGAGAAGTTGTTTGCTTCTTCTTTGGAATCGAGACCACCAAAACCCCGTGTTCTGAGTGTGCATCTATTTTTTCCGCTTCTGCATCATCCGGCATTGTAAAACTGCGATAGAAACTTCCAGAAACTCGTTCAACACGAGAATATCCTTTTTCATTTTCTTTGGTTTCTGTTTCGCGTTTCCCTTTAATGGTGAGCATATTGCCTTCCATAAAGATCTCGATCTCTTCCGGTTTTACCCCCGGAACATCGACAAAGATCACATAACGATCTTCTTCGCTTTTAATATCCACCGATGGAACCCACTGACTCAAACTTCCTTCTCCTTCAGGATGTTTTAACAAACGATGTTCCAACAGATCATCTAAGTCCAACAATCCCCAAGGATGACGATGAGTTAAATTTTTCATAGAACGAATCTCCTTTTGTTGTAACGTCGTAAATAGTGGGGACGAAAAATTATTTTTCAAGCAACAAATCTTGGGGCATGTTTGCTTTTATTAATTTCGTCATGCCTAGTTACAGCTGAAATACATCTCAGTCATTCCCGCGTAGGCTAAGAATCCAGAAAAATATATTAAATCTAGGTCCCCACCTTCTCGGAGATGACGGAACGGACCTGGATCCTTAGCTGCAACTAGGGATGACAAGAAGGAACAAGGATATGGAACGGAAAGACATTTTGAAATTTGCCAAAATGGCGCGCATCAGACTCTCGGAAGAAGAAATCGACTCCTTTGCTGATTTCGAAAAAATGCACTCATTCCTCCGACAATTGGACAATGTGGGGGTCACAGGGATTGAGCCGATGGCGCACCCTTTAGAACAATCACAACGCTTACGTTCCGATGAATACGATCCAAAGATAAACAGATCCTCTATTCAGACTTGCGCCTCTCATACAAAAGATTTTATTTACCTTGCCCCTGAAAACATTAAAAAATCAACGGATTGACGATGCTTCTTAAAACAATTTCTGGAATATCTCATGCTCTGAAAAAGAAAGAATTTTCCTGTGTTGAATTAACAAAGATCTATTTGTCTCGTATAAAAACCTTGAACCCTGCTCTCAATGCATTCATCACCATCACAGAAGAAACAGCGCTCAACGACGCACACCAAGCAGATCAACGCATCGCTTTAGGCTCCGCCACTCCGTTGACCGGCATCCCTATTGCTCATAAAGATATGTTTTGTACACAAGGCATCAAAACCAGTTGCGGGTCCAAAATGCTAGACAACTTCATTTCTCCCTATGACGCCACAGTCGTACAGAAACTGAAAGAAGCTGGCGCGGTCTTGTTAGGCAAAACCAACATGGACGAATTTTCCATGGGCTCTTCTAATGAACACAGCTTTTATGGGCCTGTCAGAAACCCCTGGAATCTCGAAGCCGTTCCAGGCGGATCGTCGGGAGGTTCCGCTGCCGTCGTTGCGGCAAGACTCACATTGGCAGCGACAGGAGCAGATGCGGGAGGATCGATTCGACAGCCGGCCGCGTTCACAAACGTTACAGGACTTAAACCTACGTACGGCCGAGTCTCTCGTTACGGCATGATTGCCTTTGCTTCTAGTTTCGATCAAGGCGGCACGCTGACACGATCTGCGGAAGACGCAGCTATGCTCCTAAATGTGATCGCCGGAATGGATCCAAAGGATTCAACATCGAGTAATCAACCCGTTCCGGACTTCACTCAAACATTGAACGCGACTTTAAAAAAGGTGCGCATCGGTTTACCAAAAGAATTTTTCACTGACCCGCTCGACCCAAAAATTGCCGACTTGGTTTTAACGGCCGCACAAACATTAGAAAAGATGGGAGCAACATTGCACGACTTATCGCTCCCTCATACGCCCCTTACGATTCCCACTTATCACATTTTGAGCTCTGTGGAATGCGCATCGAATTTAGCACGTTACGACGGCATCCGTTTTGGACATTGTTGTGAGCATCCAAAAGACATAGATGATTGGTACGAACGTTCTCGCGCGGAAGGGTTTGGGTTAGAGGTGAAACACCGTATTTTGATGGGCACTTATTTATCCTCGAAGGAAGGGTATGAGGATTTCTACATCAAAGCGCAAAAAGTTAGACGATTGATTGCAAACGATTACATAGAAGCGTTTAAAAAAGTAGATCTCATCCTCTCTCCTACGACGCCTACAACCGCATTCAAAATTGGGAGCAAACCAAATCGAGTGGCGATGTATTTGTCGGATTTATTGACAGCCTCGGCCAACTTGGCGGGATTACCAAGTTTATCGATTCCCTGCGGTTTTCTGGACAACATGCCCGTTGGTTTGTTACTGACAGGCAAGCCTTTTGATGAAGCACGCTTATTAAATGTGGCACATCAATATCAAAGAAATGCCGACTGGCATCGTCGTCTACCGAAGGAGTTTTCATAATGGAATGGGAAGCTGTCATCGGCATCGAAACACACATTCAACTGAATACAAAAAGCAAGCTGTTCTCAGACGCCCCAATTCACCGTCATTCTCGCGAAAGCGAGAATCCACTCCTCAGTCATTCCCGCGAAGGCGGGAATCCAGAAAATTTCAATCTGGATCCCCGCTTTCGCGGGGATGACGGTGGAAGCTTTCGCGGGGATGACGGTATCAACGACAAAGCATCTCCCAACTCACAGGCCTGTCTCTATGACTTAGGCTTCCCAGGGACTCTGCCACAACTCAACGAAGCCGCTGTCAAAAAAGCCATCCGTTTTGGTCTCGCCATTCATGCAGACATTGCCAAGCACTCCACATTCGCAAGAAAGAATTATTTTTATCCCGACCTACCCAAGGGATATCAAATCACGCAACACGAGCAACCCCTTATTCAGCATGGCCATATCGACATATTGCTGTCTTCCAACACAACCAAACGCATCAAGATTGCTCGCGCTCATTTAGAAGAAGATTCAGGTAAGACTTACCACTTCTACACCCCGGAAAAGATGAGTCTAGATTTCAACCGTTCAGGAATCCCTTTACTAGAGATCGTTTCAGAACCTGATTTACGATCTCCAGAGGAAGCAAAGATTTATCTAAAAACCTTACATGCATTAGTAACAAAATTAGGCATCTGCGATGGACATCTAGAGAAAGGTCAGTTTCGTGCAGACATTAACGTGTCCATCCGAAAAAAAGGCGACCAGCAGTTAGGCATAAGAACCGAAATCAAAAATCTCAATTCTTTTCGATTCACCGCTCAAGCCCTCCATTACGAAATAGAAAGACAAATCGCCTTGCTCACGCAAGGAAAAACCATCACACAAGAAACTCGCCTATACGATGCACGAAAAAAAGAAACGCGAACAATGAGGCTCAAAGAAGAACAAACTGAATACCGATATTTTCCCGAGCCTGATCTACTGCCGTTGGTTATCGAACCTGGCTGGATTGCCGCCACTGAGCGGCAGAAGATTGCATTGCTTCTGATGCAACAGAACGCTTCGATTTAGATTTATGCGGGAAAAAGCGATTTCTAAAATAACATAAAGGACGCTTCAACGGAGTCAATAATCCAAAACGAAAACGCTTTTTCGTCGGCACACGCACCACTTCTCCAGAAATGACTTCAAGCTCAGTCAATACTTTTTTTCTTTCTTCTAATGGAGAGGCTTGCAGCAATTTCCAAATGATGTGTTTGTGTTTACGTGGAATTCGAGAATAGCCCTTTGCAAAATCCTCAGGTGATAAATAGCTAGGGGCTTTTCTGTATTTTTTCTCTATTGCTTGTTGAGCAGATTGATTAAAAGGTAAACGTGTATATATCGTTTTCAATGTATTCAATAAAGCAGCTACTTTTTTAGATGCATTCTGCGCATCCTCCTCGCTTTGTGTTAACCATGGAGCGGCATTGTTAAAAACATCCATGCTCATTTCGAATGAACTCAAATTCACCATCCCTTTAGAAAAACGCCTCTGAACCTTAACGGGCATTGCTTTAAAACTTTCTTGAAGATCACTATAAAATGAACTCAATATCTCTTCCGCCCCTTTCTCTTCGAACATAAAACTGCTGCGATAAAATTCGTAATAGGCATCCAATAAAAACATCACACGATCAAAACGACGATGACATAGAACTGGAGATAACTTCCATAAAAATTGAGTACTTAATAAACGTCTGTAATCTGCTAATTCTTCTTTCGTTTGCTTTTGAAACAGTTGTCGTTGTAATGAAAATAGCTGCACATTTTGAGACATCTCTGAATCACGAAGTGGCCCGTTTGAAATCACACTAAGTTTATAAAAAAATGAGGTTTGAATTTGCGTAAGATTGCTTCTTTTTTGTTCTGCCAATGAATCATTCTGCAACAAGACAATACAAGCTTTTATTAGACGCAAATAACAGAACTGTAATGTTTGAGAGGAACAATCTTTATAAGTTCCTTGCAATATTCCTAGACGATTTTTAACAAAATGAAGCTTGTCTTTTTTTAATGCCTTTATAAGTTCCGATAAACGCTGACCAAGTTCAATGTCACACTTCTCAAGATCGTAAATTATTGTATCCAGATGATCTTTTAGCTGCTGATCATGAAATAAAAAATAATCGCCATATGGTTCATAGGAAGAAAAATCTGATGTATCGCCTGTTGTATATCTTCTTTCATCACCGTACATATTTTTTCCTCTTATTATTAATGGTTGAATGAAATAAATTTATCGCGTCTCTAAAGAGCTCTGTCGTCATCCCCGAAAAAGCGGGGATGACGATACAGCTGCTCCTGCTATACTGGATTTCATTTATATAGTAAGTAAAAACACCATGACTCAACAGCTAAAAAAATACTCATTCCTTCCGTGGATCATTTGGGGCTTAAGCGCCCTTTTTTATTTTTATGAATTCTTATTGCAAGTCTCTCCAAATGTGATCGCAGAAGACCTCATGCGAGAATTTCATATGGACGGCGCTGCTCTCGGTTATTGCGGCGCTCTCTATTTTTGGTCCTATGCCCTCATGCAAATTCCTGTCGGGATTTTGCTCGATCGTTTTGGCTCCCGGAAATGGCTCACCATCGCCGCCTTCGTCTGCGCATTAGGTAGCTTTGGTTTTGCATCTTCCTCTTCGATCATCGCGGCCGATTTAAGCCGAACCCTCATGGGCTTTGGTTCCGCATTTGCGGCCGTCGGTTGTTTAAATTTGGCCGCCCGCTGGTTTTCTTCGAAACATTTTGCATTACTCACCGGTCTGATGGTCACGATCGGAATGTTAGGCGCAGCCTTTGGAGAAGAACCCTTTGCGCTCGTGATAGGCACAATGGGTTGGAGACATGCATTGTTTGCTCTGGGTTGGATCGGATTGTTTCTGTCCGCACTTATGTGGCTTGTCATTCGAGATTATCCAAAAGGCAAACATCCTCGCATCTCCCCCACCAAAGCCCCTCTCTGGGAAGGTCTGCGTCGTGTCATCTCGAATAGGCAAAGCTGGATTGCGGCCATCTACGGCGGACTCATGTTTGCCCCAACACCGATTCTAGGCGCACTCTGGGGAACCAGTTTTATTGAACACTCGTACCATTTTTCACACACAACAGCCGCAGGCATGTCCTCTGCCATCTTCATTGGTTGGATCATCGGCTGCCCATTTTTCGGCTGGCTTTCCGATCATTTCTGCTTACGCAAACCGCCGATGTACATCGCTAGTGTCGGCGCTCTGATCTCGGCACTTCTCTTTATTTATCTCCCTATCTGGTCTCCTTTAGTACTTGCCGTGCTGCTAGCATTCTTCGGTTTTATTTCCAGTGGGTTTGCTCCAGCTTTCTCCATCGTGCGAGAAATCAACCCGCATCGATACAGTGCCACTTCACTTGGATTTATGAATATGGCCAACACCTTAGGTGCAGCAGCCGCACAACCTGCGATCGGTATCATTTTAGATACGCTATGGACAGGTACGATGAACAACGGCGCTCGCATTTATTCCGTGCATCAATATCAAATTGCCCTCTCCGCCATTCCAATCATGATCCTCCTCTCGTTATTCTTATTGCCATTCATTCGCGAAACACGTTGTGTCGGCTATGAGGAAAATCATGCATAAAAAGCTCTTTATTAAAACCATGGGCTGTCAGATGAACGAATACGATTCCTCTCGTATCAAAGACTTATTAAAAGATGAGCTGCAAGTACAAATCGTCGAAACCCCAGAAGAAGCCGATATTCTTTTATTGAATACCTGTTCTATCCGCGAGAAAGCACAAGAAAAAGTGTTTTCAGATTTGGGGCGGTGGCGACAAATGAAACAATCCAAGCCACATCTAATCATCGGTGTTGGAGGCTGTGTTGCCAGTCAAGAAGGTAAAAACATCATCCGTCGCGCCCCTTATGTCGACATTGTTTTTGGTCCACAAACGCTCCATCGATTGCCCTCCTTCATTAAAGCTGTTGAAGAACAACAACAAAAAGCAGTCGATATTTCTTTCCCCGCGATAGAAAAGTTCGACAACTTGCCGGACCCACGTGTCGAAGGGCCTACGGCATATGTTTCTATCATGGAAGGCTGTAATAACTTTTGTAGCTACTGCATCGTGCCTTACACAAGGGGCCGAGAATTCAGCCGCCCTGTATTGGATGTGCTGAAAGAAATCGAGACGCTGGCCAAGCAAGGAGTGCATGAAATCACTTTGCTCGGACAAAACGTCAATAACTATCGCAGTGCAACAAGCGATCTAGCCGATTTAATAGAACAAGTAGCGAAGATTCCCGACATCGATCGCATTCGTTTTATTTCTTCACATCCGAATGCTTTTTCAGATCGGCAAATCAATATGTATGCAACAATTCCTGCACTCGCCAGCCATTTGCATTTGCCTGTCCAAAGCGGTTCCGATCGCATTTTGGAACTCATGCGTCGCAAATACACAACTGCAGAATTCAAAGCGAAGATCCAAAAGTTGCGCTTGATTCGTCCGAACATAAGCATTGCCTCTGATTTCATTGTCGGCTTTCCGGGGGAAACCGAAGACGATTTCGAACAAACGATGCAGTTGGTACAAGACGTGCACTTTGATCATTCTTTTAGCTTTATTTATAGTCCTCGCCCCGGCACACCGGCTGCGCGATTGCCTGACGATGTCGATTTAAAAACAAAGAAAGAACGGTTAAAAAAATTACAAACGTTGCTCGATGCATACACGTTAGAAATCAATCAACAGATGGTTGGAAAAGTAGAAAAAGTATTGGTAACTCACGTGTCTCATAAAAACCCAAAAAAACTGGTCGGAAGAACGGACAATCATCGAACGCTCTATTTCGTTGGTGATAAAAAATGGATTGGCCAATGGGTAGACGTTGAAATTACAGAAGCGTTGCAAAATTCGTTGCGTGGAAAAGTATGAAATCGTATCAGTCGTTGCAATTCCAATTATCTCCTGAAGACAACTCCCGTTTGCTAAAAACGCTCGGAACACAAAACGAAATTCTTAAACACATCGAAAAAAAATTGTCGGTGGTGGTCAACAATCGAGGTTTTTTGTTCACGGTTCAAGGAGAAAAAAAAGCCATAGAAATTGCACAAACTATTATCGAAAAGCTGTATGCCCTGGCGGTAAAAAAACAAATGATTCCAATGGAGGAAGTACATCTAATGCTTTATAGCGAAACTCAAGACAATGCTTCTATAAAAACAAAGAAGCACATCAGCGTGCATTTAAAACACGGTTTAATCCAAGCGCGCAATCAAAATCAAGCCCTCTACTTGAATCGCATTCTTGCTCATGACATTAACTTCGGCATCGGTCCTGCTTGGACCGGAAAAACATATTTAGCCGTTGCGTGTGCGGTGAATGCTTTGGAGCATGAAAAAGTCAGGCGCATTATTTTGGTCCGCCCTGCAGTTGAAGCAGGTGAAAAATTAGGTTTTTTACCCGGTGATTTGAGCCAGAAAGTTGATCCTTATCTACGGCCTCTTTACGACGCGTTGTACGAATTTTTAGGGTGTGAAAAGGTTAATCAGCTCCTAGAGACCAATACGATTGAGATTGCGCCTTTAGCTTATATGCGAGGTCGAACGTTGAACGATTCCTTCATTATTCTTGATGAGAGTCAGAACACGACCACAGAACAAATGAAAATGTTTTTAACGCGCATAGGGTTTGGTTCAAAAGCCGTCATCACGGGCGACATTACGCAAATTGATTTAAGCCACAAAAAACAATCCGGGCTTTTGCAAGTCATTGACGTACTAAAAGGCATTCCGGATATCAGTTTTACTTTATTTAATGCAAGCGATGTCGTTAGACATCCTTTAGTACAAAAAATCGTCGAAGCATATGCGGCATCTGAACAAAGAGAATTCTCTAAGTAGACACGTTTTTATAGGAGTCGGTTGATGAGCATTCAAGTTAACATTCAAAATGTTACAAAAGCACACGTTCCTTCTCATGAAGAACTAGAACAATGGGCAGCATTGGTTTTTTCTGCACGACGAAAAAAAGGTGCAATCGGGGTACGGATTGTTGGAGAAAAAGAAATTCAATCGTTAAACCACCAATTCCGAAAGGTGGATAATCCCACCAACATTCTCTCCTTTCCCTATGAAGATGTTGTGGATGAAGAAAATGTTCCGATCCTTGGAGACTTAGCCGTTTGCGCCAGTGTCGTCAAAAAAGAAGCGATCGCGCAAAAGAAAGAGCTAATAGCTCATTGGGCTCATTTAATAATTCATGGATGCTTGCATCTGCAAGGCTATACACACAACGACGAAGAAAATGCCAAGCGAATGGAAACAAAAGAAATACAGTTATTAAAAAAACTAGGTTTTAAAAATCCTTATCAATCGAACTAATCGACAGGAAACAGGGATGTCAAAAGTTTGTCTGCACTATTTCATATCAGGAAGAACCCAAGGCGTTTGGTTCAGAAAATTTGTAAAAGAAAAAGCCGTATCGCTAAAGCTCTCCGGTTGGGTAAAGAATAGCTCTGACGGACGTGTCGAGGTTTACGCCTGTGGCGATAAGGCACAACTCGAAATGCTTGAACAATGGCTTTGGAAAGGCCCCTTACTAGCAAAAGTCACACAAGTCACCCAAGAATCTGCTCAATGGATAGAGTTTCCTGATTTTTCAATCGCATTTTAAAAGGATTGACTTATGTCTGACACCTCGACTCATCATCCTCACATCACCGTTGCAGCGATCATCGAAAAAGAAAATCGCTTCTTAGTCGTAAAAGAAAAGCAAGACGGTCGCATCCTATACAATCAGCCTGCGGGACACCTCAGGCCTCGCGAAACAATCCTCGAAGCCCTGCACCGAGAAGTCCTCAAGAAACCGGTTGGATTACAAAAATCACTCGTTTCGTCGGGATTTATCAATACCACAGTCCCTTGAATAACACCTCTTACGTACGCTTCTGTTTTGCCGTAGAACCCATACGTTACATAACCGACAAACGGCTAGACAAAGAAATAGTTGAAAATCAATGGGTTACATTAGCCTTCTTAGAATCAAAAAAAGATATGCTTCGTAGTAATATGGTTTTACGTTGTATTAACGATTATTTAGCTGGGATAAAATACCCAATAGAGATCTTAAAAGAGATCCAGTTGTGATTTATTTTAGACAAAATCGAAAAAAACCCGCCTCCTAAACCAATGGCGCAAAAGAGCTAATAATCAAATGGTTATATTTAATTTCGACGTTTAAAAAAAGAAAGAAGCACTAACCCTTTATAATTTCGTCACCTCCCAAAAAAAACTTGCTCAAAAAAAACTCTCTATTTTTTGAAGGGTTATGTGAAATAGTCAATCACTTACTTTAGAGAAAGAGGAACGATTATTTTTCATTCCAAGAGATTTCCACAACAAGCACAGCCCATTCAGGATTTACTTGGCCCATCGCCTTCAAGCAGAATGCGCCCTAGTTTCAGCTAATGGTCATCAAAAGGGAGGTTGATGGGATGTTAGAGTGGAATAGTGTAATCAATCCTGTAAACGATACAGAATTAACTTCAACGCCACACAAGCAAGCAGTAAATGGCTATGACGGCCATGCTATGCATCGTGGGCAGGGGCTGTATTGCTCTCACGATTATTCCAAACATTCAACACAGATTCTTAATGAACAAGACGACTCAGACGATGATTCCACTGGAGGAAGCACATCGGGGCGCGTCAGTGCACGCTATTCACTACGCACAATTAAAAAAGCCTCTAACTTCTTTAAAGGCCATTTAGGTGAACATTCTATTTTCAACCACCCTATAGAAGAAAAAATCGATAAAACGTTACGTCGCAAACAAGCAGAAAAACGTAACAAAGACACAAAACAACAAATCAGGAAAATAATAAAAAAAGCAGAACGCAGAATCTCGGATAAAAAGCTTAGCAGTTACGAGCGTAAATTAGCTATTCAACACTTTAACGAAATCCACAAGAACGCTCATTCCTATAAAGAACTTGCAATGATTGCCCTACTGAGTGTGATTTATTCCTTGATGAATTCCAAAGGATTGAAATCAATGTCCCAAGTCAATTGGGCAAATCAATGGATGGATCCAGAAGTGATTAGCAATCTCGGAGGAACTTTTACTTTAGAGCAAATCAATCATTTCTCTCCTGACCCAAACATCATTGGATTAGATGTCAATGCCATTAGCGCCATGTTGTCCGCGCCTAACTTTCTAGACGACTTCACAGAATTTCTTGAAAAGAATGGTTGTTACTTCAATCCATCAACCAACACATTCTGGACAACAGATCCAACGATTATTCGTTTCGACCTACCTGCCGCTCGTCTATAAAACTTCCGTCATTCCCGCGAAAGCGGGAATCCAGAAGAGAGATATATTAAATCTGGATCTACATCGAAGCGGGAATAACCGAATGGACCTATATCCTTATCTTTCGCGAAGATGACGATACAGTTGCTACGTTTCTTTTAAGAGTTCTTCTAGATGTGAGATTTGATCCCTCAATTGTGCCGCTTCTTCAAACTCTAAATGATGCGCATGCTCATACATTTGGTGTTCTAACTTTTGAATCCTTTGAACAATTTCTTTTGGAGAATAAAACAACTCGTCCATTTCTTGCACTCTCAACGTCGTTGCTTTTTTATGCGCATAAGCCCCTTCCATAATGTCTTTAATTGCCGTTTTGATCCCTTGAGGAGAAATGTCGTGTTCGAGATTGTAACTTTTTTGTTTTTCCCTGCGTCTCTCGGTTTCATCTAACGCTCTTTGCATAGACGGCGTGATTGAATCCGCATATAAAATTGCTTTCCCATGGAGATGACGCGCTGCACGACCGATCGTTTGAATCAAAGCACGATCTGAACGTAAAAACCCTTCTTTATCTGCATCCAAAATCGCAACCAAAGAAACCTCTGGAAGGTCCAATCCTTCTCGAAGCAAATTAATCCCAACCAACACATCAAACTTTCCTAATCGCAAATCACGCACAATTTCAACACGCTCGACTGTATCGATATCAGAATGCAAATATTTCACGCGCACTCCATGATCCGCGAGATATTCCGTCAAATCTTCAGCCATCCGTTTTGTTAATGTTGTCACTAACACTCTCTCATTAACCTTTGAGTGCTGATTTGCTTCAGACAATAAATCATCCACTTGAGTTGCAACAGGTCGAATCTCTACTTCAGGATCTAACAGCCCTGTTGGTCGTACGACTTGTTCGGCAATCTGATCGGAATATTGCATTTCATAAGGTCCAGGAGTCGCCGAAACAAAAACAGCTTGCGGCATCTTTCGTTCAAACTCTTCAAACTTCATCGGTCGGTTGTCCAATGCAGAAGGCAAACGAAAGCCATACTCCACCAGAGTCGTTTTACGCGAACGATCGCCGCGATACATCGCGCCTAATTGTGGAATCGTGACATGCGATTCATCCAAAATGAGCAAAGCATCATCGGATAAGTAATCAAACAAAGTGGGAGGTGGCTCCCCTGCGGCGCGCCCGGACAAATATCGTGAATAATTTTCGATGCCCGAGCAATATCCCAGCTCAAGCAACATCTCAAGATCAAAACGAGTCCTCTGTTCCAAACGTTGTGCTTCTACTAATTTATTAAGTGCTCGTAAGTCATCTAGCCTTTCTGTCAGTTCTGTTTTTATTTTTTCAACAGCGTCCAGCAAAAGGTGCCGCGGGGTTGCAAAATGTGTCTTTGGATAAACGGTAATGCGCGGAGTTTCTCGAAGCGTTTTCCCTGTTAACGGATCAAAATACAAAATACGTTCAATTTCATTTTCAAAAAGTTCGATCCTCACAGCATCACGTTCAGACTCTGCAGGAAAAATATCAATCACATCCCCGTGCACACGATAAGTAGCTCTATGCAAATCAACATCGTTACGCGTGTACTGTAATTCAGCCAAGCGCCTTAATATCCAACGTTGATCAACCGCATCGCCTTTTTTTAAATGCATCACCATGCTGAGGTAAGACTCAGGATCTCCTAATCCGTAAATAGCAGAAACCGTTGCCACAATAATTGTGTCTCGACGCTCTAACAAAGCTCGGGTTGCCGACAAGCGCATTTGTTCAATGTGATCATTAATAGACGCATCTTTTTCTATATAGGTATCGCTCGCTGGAACATAGGCTTCAGGTTGGTAGTAATCGTAATAAGACACAAAGTACTCAACCGCATTGTTAGGGAAAAAATCCCGCATCTCTCCGTACAGCTGGGCAGCTAAAGTTTTATTGGGGGCAATAATCATCGTGGGGCGCTGACACGCTTGAATGACATGGGCCATCGTGAACGTCTTACCGGAACCTGTGACTCCTAATAACGTTTGACGCAACAAACCTTGCAAGAGCCCATCTGTTAGAACACGAATAGCAGCCGGTTGATCCCCTGCTGGTTGAAAGGTTGAAATCAATTCGAATTTTTTTTGCATCATAAAAATCAGTATAAAACCTCAGAATGGAAACATTATAAGCAGGTTTGTTGGAAACGTTCTTTTTGACCTTTTCTCAATACAACACATAAATTGAGCGAATAAAATACAACAGAATAATTAAACAAAAAAACGTCAAAACCTTTTATTTTTCATTAAGTAGCGATAAATACCTTGCATTATTAGTTATTATTTATATAGCAACTTTCCTACAAAATTATAAGCATTTCTGCTTAGCCGAACCCCAAACACTTTGCCAAACTTTTAGACGATTTTTGAACAACTTGAACAGTAAGTTTTCAAGCTCGATCTTCTAACCACAAAAAGGAAAACAAATGAATAACAAGAATGAATTACAAGACACGTTTTTCGACTTAATGAAAACAAACAAATTGCCCGTTTCTGTTTTTTTGAAAAGCGGCATTCAACTAAAAGGGAAGATCATTAATTACGACCCATACATCATCCTACTCAAGAATAATTCCGTCATCCAATTAGTCTATAAACATTCCATCTCCTCTGTTGTCCCAATGGACGCCCCAGCCTTGGATCAACTACAAAAAGAAGATTAATCCAAATGAGCCGTACTCGCGTTCAGCAATATGTTTATCTTCAAAAAAATTCTTATACAATTTGAAAGGTAAAAATAATTACAACAATAAAAACCAATTATAAACAAGGACCCTTTTATGCCATCCTCCTCCTATTCTCCTGAATTGTTTGGACCTCTTGCCATTCCTGGACAAGTTTTAAAACACCTCCCAACCACGATCTCTTGCAGCATGACGGAAACGTGTAATGGAACACAACGTCTTATTATTACCTTCAAAAAAAGAGCCAATGACGTCACCGCGCTAGCAGAAGAACTCACCGAAATGGACATCATCTGCTCTGTTACAGAGAATGGACAACTAGTAGTCGAAGACAAATCCGTATTGCCATTTATGAAATGGTTAGAAAAGTCATCTGAAGCCCTTCCCTTTAGAGCAAACGCAAAACCAAGCATTTAACAAACTATAAAAACAAATCAAACCCTGAATAAAAAAAGGAATTTCTGTTAGCAACAAATAAAGATGTCCGGTTTTAGAGCAAATAAACTGTCCGGTTTTGTTTTGCTGCGTCGGACATTTACGCGGCAACATTTTCTATCAATCGTCCGGCTCGGTCATAACAG
>Ga0180009_10001043_pt1 | contig 34954 bp, 44 predicted proteins | sample OS_PC_MetaG_FD_123537 | JGI IMG/M metagenome (GOLD analysis project Ga0180009, IMG submission 123537) | Groundwater microbial communities from the Aspo Hard Rock Laboratory (HRL) deep subsurface site, Sweden - OS_PC_MetaG | ecosystem: Environmental > Aquatic > Deep subsurface > Groundwater... | reverse complement strand
TAGCAGCAATTTCCATCGCTACAGGGCTATGTATTACACCAGCTGCCACAACCGCAGGTGTGGTATCAATCGTGCCGCCTATCCAAGCACCAGCAACAGCGGGCGGCATGCCCATTATTTTGGCAATGGCCGGCATGATTACCAGCATCGGTATTGCCATCAACAGAACCAGCGATATTGTATAACTTATCTCCTTTGGGTCTCCCTTAGCTGCACCTCCAGCCGCAATTGCAGCGGAAACACCGCAGATAGATACAGCGCTTGAGAGTATCACTGCCAAAGACTTTTTCAGTCCAGCCCACATAGCGAGGTAGAAACAGGCGTACCATACTACCAAGACGACGAGAAGAGCCTGCAGCATGGCATAAGGTCCTGCTTGCAGAATTTGGTGAAAGAGAATCCTAGCTCCTAACAGCACAAGACCAATCTTTATGAACATCTCGGTTCTCACTGCGGGCATAACCCATTTTGGGGTGCCAACTGTATTGCTTATCAAAAGACCGAGCACCAGTGCCCAGAGTGCATATGCTAAGCCCCACGCCTTTATAGTCGCCTGCGTTGAAAAGAGCATAGCCAGGAAAGCAATGAAAAACACCAACGTAAAGCCTGTCCAGTACTCCTTTACACTCTTTCCTGCTCCTCTTATCGCCAGCGTCGTTATTATAAGAATTCCCAGACCCACCAGTGCATAACCCCATAGCAGGTTGGGCGAAAGGGCGGCGCCTATATCTGTCCATTTTCCAACCTTGGGCACCTTTGTAATAATGCCTGCTATACCTAAGAACATTATAAAGAATCCGAGCCACACTGCCCACCAGTCTTCACTCTTCCACAAAGATGACCAATCTATTTTTTTCTCTGCCATCTTTTCATCTGCCATCCAAACACCTCCATTGCTTTATCAACGTTTTTATTAAAAGGAGCCAGTATATTTATAGTTTGTGGTGTTGTGCGCAACGGTGCACAACCCTATAACAACTATTTCTGAGGTCTTTCGCCGATAGTTAGAGCTACAGATTTCTGCTCTTCGTTCCTGATAAAACCTATCTCGATAACCTCGCCCACGCTGCGAGTGCTGAGGTGCTGGGATATGTCTACCATCGCCTTAACTTTTCTTCCGTCTATCGAGGTTATCACATCTCCGCCTGCTGTGATTTGCATCCTTCCGACAACTATCTCCTTACTGCCTCCTCTCAAGCCCGCCTTATCTGCAGGACTTCCTGATACTACCTTTACAATGAGAACTCCTTCCTTAACAGGCAGGTTGAGAGCCTTGGAAATTTCCTCAGTTAAGTCTGTCCCGGAAATTCCGAGCCATGGATGCGAAACGCTCCCTTTCTCGATTAGCTCCTTCACGACTTTCTTTGCGGTGTTTATCGGAATAGCAAATCCTATTCCCACAGAGCCCTGTATAGGAGAGAATATAGCTGTGTTGATTCCTATTACCTCGCCCCTTGAATTTACCAAAGGACCTCCCGAGTTGCCTGGATTAATCGAAGCATCTGTCTGAATCACGTTTACGATTATGTATCCCTTGTCGGTTATTAAAGTTCTGTTCAGGGCGCTTATTACTCCTACTGTTATGGTCCTGTCCAGACGGAAGGGATTTCCTATTGCGATTGCACGCATTCCTACTCGAAGGGCATCTGAATCTCCGAGAGCAGCGACCTTCAGAGTGTGTGTGGGAGCAATCTTTATCACCGCTAAATCTGTGCTCGGGTCTGCGCCTACGAGCGTTGCATCATTCTCGCTTCCGTCGGGCAGCACGACTTTGATGAACTTTGCATTTCCTATTACATGATTATTTGTCAGTATGTATCCCTCGGGGCTGACGATGACGCCAGAGCCCACGCCCTCCCGTGGAACGACCTCCATGAAAAAATTTCTCGTCAGCACAGTCGAAGCTATGTGCACGACTGAAGGCGCAACCTTGTCGTAAGCACTGATTATAATTTCTTCCTCGACGTTTACTCCACCTCCACTTATCTCGGCAGGTTTCACTATTTCTATGGTTTTCTGACCGAACCCGAGGTAGCTAACTGCCCCTAAAATAAGCACTCCGCTCAGCAGCCCGCTGAGCACTCCAACTAGAGCATAAGATGCAAAAGAACCTCTTTCCATGCATGACCTTTTTTTCTTTTAAAAAGTTAACGACTGGTATTACTTCCATACTTCTCGTCTATCCTCTGCCTTATCTCATTGAGAGATAAACCGTCGATATACCACGTATAAGCATCCAGCGCTTCGTTTATGCATGCATCGCAGTAAACTGCACGGTCTGTAAATCTTCCCTTGCCGTCGAGAAAGCAGCTCAGCAAACTCTTGCACCCGCAGTAGCACGGCAGCTTTTCGAACACCTCTGGAATTTTAGTTGCTATCGTATATGCATCCAAGGTTTTCTGATTACGGTACGCATAGTCTGGCAGAGGAATTGAAGATTTTTGCTCACCCATCGAGCCCCCGCTCAAAAGTGCATAGGCTGCGACTGCGCTGACGAATATGAATATCGTAAAAAATACGAATGTATAATTCGGCTTCTCTTTTTTCGCTACTCTCTTGCGCTTTACCATATCCATTTACTCCTTACTTAGCGTTATCAAAATTATAAAATTGGCGGAGCATACGGGAGCAAAACTTTCTGTACGTACCTGTCTATGCCAAAGAGCATTGCAGCTCCAGCCAGAATCAGAACCCAGCCCGCAATTTTCCTTATCAGCACCGAGTTTCGACTGATCCATTCGACTTTGCCTGCGGTGTACTTGCCTCCGTACGCTATTGCGAGCATGGGTAAACCCAAGCCAATCGAGTATACCAGCAGCAGTACCGAGCCCTTCAGCAGTTTGCCCTGCACCGCTGCATACGCAAGTACAGAGCCGAGAATTGGTCCAACGCAGGGAATCCATACTATTCCGAGCGACATTCCAAGAACGAATGCTCCGAATAGAGAATCTTTTGAACTGCCAACCCCTCTCCTCAAAAGAATATTCACAAGCTTCGAAGAATACCTTGCGTAAATCTCGTCGATTTCTTCGTCCACCATGACTGCACCAAAAGCAATTATAATTGCGATGAAGAGGAATCTCAAATAATCCACTGCGCCGGAAGCTATTAATCCAAAGGCAGAAGCTGCGCCGCCCATAAAGGTGAAAGTTACTGCGCTGCCCAGAACTATAAGCAGCGGACGCAACCTGTGCCCAACGCTGCCCGCGAGCATCGGGGGTAGAATTAGTATCACGCAGGGAGTTGCGATTGTAAGCACTCCTGCTAGGAATGCCAAGAATATCGAGGGCTCGCTCATTTTTCCACCTTTAACACTGCGAGCATGCCGGCCACAAATAATATAATCCCGAGCCAAAGATAGTTTACGAGTGGTATTATCTTAATCGTCAGTGGAATTTCATTACCGCTCATGCCCGTGAATATCACGTACACGTCTCTAAAAATTCCCCTGTCTATCATAACTCTCTTGACGTTGTCCTGCCGATACTGCACGACCTTTGCGACTCCTCCGCCGACCTTGCTTTTACCTTCGTAAATCTCAACATTGATTTCCTGCGTTTCTGAAACTGCTCTCATCGAAGTATATATTTTATTCGAAAGCATTATTACTTCGTAAGCTTTGTTCTCTATTTCTACATCGAAAATCAAGACCCCTGCAGCTGCGATTTCTGTACCCTCGGGTATGCCCGTACTGCGAGTTGCCACCCACAAAAATTTATCTCCGTCAGCTAACTTGAGAAGTGCGATGCTACCCAGACTAACGATCTGCTCCAGACGACCTCTCACCATATATGCGTCTGAGTGGCTTAGATTTTTGGAATAAAATTCTGACAGGCTTAAAGCCTGCGGCAGCTCTTTTTTTTCTTTGGAGTACTCTGCGTATTCTCTGTAATCCAGCAGCTTTGCGCCGTAGCTATTTGAGTAAACGATTTTATCAGATGCATCTATGGAAACTGAAAACTCTTCTGTAAATAAAGTGCTGAATACTGCTCCGAGCAAAACGAGCACTACGCCGAGATGAATAGCCAGTATACCAGCTTCTCTGAGCTTTCTCTGCCTGTTTAATCTCTCCCTTCCCCTCTCGAAGAGGCTGTAAAGTATGTAAATAGAGGGAGGTATAAAGCTCAGGCCTGACATAGAACCGATAAAAGAGTAGAGAAACGGCTTCTCCGGGGTAACTATTGCAGAGTAATCGACGATATTCCATGCTTCCGAGGGTCTGATAAATGCAAAAATAATCGTCAGCGCAGTAAATGCTATGCATTTCTTTATTCGCCTCTCTTTTTCAGAGGGCTTGAAATTCAGACCCAGCCCAAGCAGCAGCATGGCTGCGATTATAAATGGATAGCTCCATAAATTGAAGAAGGCAATTCCTACCCCGACCTTATTGCCTGTCATCAGCTTGTAAATCGCAGGGAAAGTTATTCCCCAGAAGGAAATGAAAGTCAAAATTATGAAAAGCAGTATAGCGCCGTAAAAAATGTTGGTTCTGCTCAGAAGCGAGACCTCCTCTTTCCCCTCTCCGCTTTTCACGTATCTGGCGGCTGCAGGAAAAAGTGTCGCTGCACTGCACACCGCAATCAAAACTACTAAATACGTTCCGACTTCACCTGAGCCGAAGGCGTGTATAGATTCAAAGAAACCGCTCCTCGTTACGAGAGTTGCGTAGAGCACGAGCACAAAAGACAGAGCAACTAACACAGGAGCCAGAATGCAGTACTTTTCTCTATTATTTCTGTGTTCAGCCAGCGAATGAAGAGCACCGGTCAAGAGCAGCCATGGAACGAGCGAGGAAGTCTCAACGGGGTCCCAAGCCCAGAAGCCCCCCCATCCCAGAACCTTGTAGCTCCAGAAGCCCCCAACAGCTATTCCCAGAGTTAAAAAAATCCAGCTTACCCTGCACCACCGCACAACATTAGCTATCCAATCATAATTCTGAGTAAGCAGATACACAATCGCAACTGCAAAAGAAACGGTCATCGCAGCGTAGGCTATGAATATCAGGGGCGGGTGTACAGCCATCCATGGGTCGATTAGGAGAGGATTTAAACCGCTGCCGTCGCTCGGCACGAAGGATACATCCAGCCCTGGATTTGCAGCATAAATCGTCTTAAAAGGGGAGTCCAGAAGCGTAAGAGCGACGAAGTATAAGCCGAGCGATATAATGATTATCTGCGCACGCCTGAAAAAATCATTATTGCTTTTTTCGCTCAGCCATAAGCTTCCAATGCCTATTAGAAAAGCCCAGAAGAGCAGCGTACCCTGCTGCCCTGCCAACACGCCGGACAGCTTGTAAACCAGGGGCAAATCCCTGCTCGTATATCTCCAAACATAATCTATCGTTAAATCTGGTGCTAGAAAGTAATAAGTCAGCAAAACAAAATCTGCCAGCAGCAATAGAACGAAAATTCTAATCAGCCACTTTGCATCTTTATTTTTAAGCAAAAATGCGAGCGCAGATATTCCGGCTGCCAAGCTTAGATATAGAATTAAATTTCCGGTCATATTTTTCCTTCTTTGATTTGCTCAAGCATCAAAAGCAGTTGCTCCTTGAATGCAAATCCCGGAATTCTTGTTATAATCTCGCCCTTAGAGTTTAAGAATATCAGATAGGGGGGATATTGCACCCCGAAGCGCCGGTCATCCATTTTGTTTTCATCCAGGTCTATTGCAATTAAAACGAAATCTTCCTTTAAAATTTTCGAAACTTGCTGGTCGGGATAAACCTCTTCGTGCAGGGTTATGCAGTACTTGCACCAGAGAGCCCAGAAATAAACGAGCATAGGTTTGCCCTGCTCTGCCGCAGCCTTCTGCCCTTCCTCGTAATTCTTGTACCACTCCATCCCTGCAATATAGGTGTACTTCTCATCGCTTATCAGGGGTGCTGCATCCATGGAGTAATACACAAATAAGACCACAGCGACGAGCGCTAAAATTGTAATTGCCTTTTTCACTTTCATTTTTTCTGCCTCGTGTATTCCAAAAGCTTTTCTATTCCTTCTTCCAGCTCGACTTCCGGCTTCCAGCCGAGCTCTTTTTTAGCCTTTTCGATGTTTAAATAAATTCTCCTGACCTCTCCTTTAATCGGCGGTGCATGCTCTGGCTTGATGCTCGTATTTAAAATCTTTTTTATCATGTCAAAAATTTCATTGACCGAGGTTTCCTTTCCAGTAGCGATGTTGTAAACATTCTTGCCCTTCTCCATTGCAAGAAGATTTGCTCTCGCAACGTCGGTAACATAAACGAAGTCTCTTGTTTGAGTACCGTCACCGTTAATCGTTGGTCTCTCGCTATGAAGTATTTTATTTGCGAATATCGCCACAACACCGGCTTCGCCTTCGCCGCTCTGCCTGGGACCGTAAACATTTCCATATCTCAGCGCAACGTAATCCAAGTCATAAATTTCCTTATAAACCTGGAGGTATTTTTCTGCGATGTATTTCGAAACTCCGTACGGAGAGAGCGGAGCTACTGGATGCTCCTCGTCCACTGGCAAATATCTGGGCTCCCCGTAAACAGCTCCGCCTGAAGAAGCGTAAATGAATTTCTCCACTTCCTTGCAGCATTCAAGCAGATTGAGCGTGCCTTTGATGTTCACATCTGCATCGAGAATTGGGTTGCTTAGGGATTTTCTGATATTAATTTGCGCTGCTTGATGAACAACGATGTCGATTCTTTCTTTTCGAAATATCTCCTCTAACCTATCATTTAAGCCTGCTTTGTAGAACTTCGCATTTTTGTTTACGTGCTCTTTTTTGCCTGTGGAGAGGTCGTCAAAAACTACGATATGGTATCCTTCAGAAATCAGCGCATCGACAATATGCGAGCCTATGAATCCTGCGCCGCCTGTTACTAAGATAGCCATTTAAATACCTCCGGAATTTCGTGAGAAAGATGGTGAACCCGCCATCTTCCTATCGGAATAGTGAGAGCATGTGAAAAGTGTTCTAAGTTCTAACTTTCTCATAGAGCTGCTCTATAACTTGTAGTAGAGCTGAATTAATTAATGAAGTTCGTCCTGCTTCAAATTGCTTTTTGCGAGCGTATCCAATATCGCTTCCCTCCTCTCTATTTCCTCGTCTATTTCTCTCACCGTCAGGTTCGTCAGTTTGGCTAGCTCCTGTATTATATTTGTTAGTATATTTCCGCCTTCTCTGCCAGAAATCTCAGCTACTTCGAATACCCTTCTAATAAGTTTTCCCTTTTCCATCTGCTTCTTCTGTGCGATTATTATATCCAGCACAGGTATCATTACGTCAGGCACATTCATCGGATGATTTTGCAGCCTAGCTAAGCCTTCCCTTGCAGAATTTGCATGAATCGTTGCCGTGCAGCCGTCGTGACCTGTGTTCATTGCAGCGAATAAAGTAAGCGCCTCTTCCCCGCGCACCTCGCCAACTATTATTCTGTCCGGTCGCATTCGAAGCGCATTCTTCAGCAGGGCGTCCATGGTAACCTCATTTTTCGTGCCGGTGCTGGGCGGTCTCGTTTCCATTGGTATCCAGTGCTCGTGCTTTAGGCTTACCTCCATCGTATTTTCTATGCTTATTATTCTCTCGTTCGCAGGTATAAAATACGAGAGCGCATTTAGCGTCGTAGTTTTGCCTGTTGCAGCGCCGCCCAGTATCAGTATATTCGCAGGCTTCGTTCTCAGCCCCTCGACAGCAACCCACAAAAATGCAGCCAGCTTGGGACTCATAGTTTTGTGCCTTATCAAGTCTGCAATGGTAAGAGGTTCCCTCTTAAATTTCCTTATCGTTATGGTGGAACCTCTCGGAGTTACTGTAGAGAGAGTTGCGTTTACTCTGCTGCCGTCTGGCAGTCGAGCATTAAGAAGTGGGTTAGAATCGTTAACTGATTCCTCCAATACCATGTCTATAGCAACAGTCCCCTTTTTCTTGTCGTAAACATAGACAGGGCTTCCATCTCCAATTACCATTATTTCCTCAAGCCCCTCGTCCAAAAGTAAAGAAGCAATTTTTTCCTCCAATATTTTTTTAACTTCGCTCTGCATCTCTGCCATGCTCCAAAATTTAAATAATCAAGTATAAATAAGCTTATCCTGAAAAGGGAGCAAAACTTTATATATCTCCTGTCCCAGCATATATCACGGAGGTATTAAATTATGTTCTATGTAAACGGTTTGGAATATCTGGGCAGAGACGTGAAAATACAAGGGAAGACGATGAAGGGTGTGGAGGCAAAGCGCTTCGTAACTTTGAAAAAGACCAACACCAAACCCACAAGGGATGAAGTATTGAGCCTGGCAAAAGCCAGAAAGGGAGTCAAGAAAGTCTGGGTCATGGAGATGACTGGAAACAAGTGGAAGAAAGTAATGAACGTGATAAACCTTTAGTCATCTCCATTTTTTAATTTTTGCAGCAACCCTTCGTCAAAGGAATGAAGCGAGCACTCTTAAGCTTTGAAACAGGCATTGGGTTTGCAGTCCCTATAGTGGTGTGCAGGTTCATGGAAGGGTTGTACTTTCATCTCAAGCCTGCCAGCTATATTTCACGCATGCTCCTCAACCCAGACTTCCCCGTCTGTGGTAATCTCTTTCTTCCAGATTGGAACTACTCTCTTGAGCTCGTCTATGCACCACTGGCATGCTTTAAAAGCCTCGTTTCTGTGCTCCGCTGCAGCGATTATTAAAATTATGTTCTCACCGATTTTAATTTCTCCAGTGCGATGGATTATTGCCACCTCGAGCACATCAAAATTTTGCAGAACTCTCTCTCTCAGCTCCCCCAATTTTTTCTGCGCCATCTCCGGATAGTACTCGTATAACAATTTTTTAATCTCCTTGCCCCTCGAAAATTCTCTGGCAGTTCCGAGAAATGCTACTACACCGCCTATCCTCGCAGACTTTGCCTTAACTTTTTTGATTTCCTCTTCGACCGAAAAATCTTCTTTCTGAATTCTTATGAATCCGCTCATTGAATTCACCCTCCAGAAACAGGAGGAAATATCGCTATCTCGTCGCTCTCTTTCACAACAGCATTTTCAGCAGCTACCTCCTCGTTCAAGGCTACTACCGCATTGCCTTCCTCTATCATTTTTTTCAGTCCAGGAATCTTTTTATCCAGCACTTCAATCACATTTTCCAGAGTAGTCTCCCCTTTGGTGCTCCATTTTATTTCAGATTTTCCAATTTTTTCCCTGAAACTCGCAAAAAATTTTACAGTTACCATGGTATTTACTCTATCGTTGCATGTCGCATGCGCATATAATCCTCGCTTTTTCCTAAGCGTGTCATTAGATCAGCTATCAAGCTGTCCAGAAAAATCAAAGCAGAAACCTCGAAAAGCGTTCCGAGAGGCGCAAGCGAGTAGTGCTCTCCCTTAATCTGCCTCATTAGGAAATCCTTGTCTCCCAGAAGCTTTGTCCTGCCCTTTACTACTACAACGCAATCCGCAAGTTTGCCTGTCGAGGAGTCTGGATAGGAGGTTATGAGAGCTACTTTAGCCTTGACGTCCTTCGCTATTTTAGCTGCGTTGACTACGGAAGTAGTTTCTCCAGAGCCGGAAATCGTTATCAGCAAGTCGCCTTTTCCTATCGCAGGAGTAACGGTCTCTCCTATCACGAATACGTTTATTCCGAGGTGCATCAAACGCATAGCAAAAGCTCTCGCCACCAAGCCCGACCTTCCTGCGCCATAAACAAAAACTTTATTTGCCTTTTCCAGAGAGTTTAGCAGGGCATTTATCTGTTTTTTATCCAGAGAATTTGCAACATTTTCTACGTGCTGCGCAATGCTGGACATGGCTTCCTTCAAAACGTCCATAGAAGTACTTGTTATTGCTTTCTATATATCTTTTTTGTTTAATGGGCAGTAGGCATAGACGCAGGTTGTGCAGTCCCCTCTCAGCGCCTTTATCTCCTTCTCGCCTTTTATCGATTCTACGATCTCGATTGCTTTTCTGACTTTTTTCTCTTCACCCTCAACGAGGAAAGTCCTGCAGGCGGAGTTTCCTATGCTTCCAGAGCCTATGGAAACTGCGCTAACGCCTGCGAGAATTTCGAATGCCTCGATTTCGGTAATTACCTCTCCAGAAACCGGCATTATGCCAACTGGAATGCCGGTTGAATAGCTGACTTCGTAGATACCTGCTGCTTTAGAAACCTCATCTATGGAATTGGGAATCAGCTTTTCTAACCCGACCGGGATAATCAGCTTTATCCCTCTCGCCTTTATCACGCCTAACACGTTCGCAATTGTGCCGCCTATTAGACTTGCCATCATCACGCCAGCCGTGCCTTCAAAATCCAAAGCATTTGCTCCCTTTATAAAAACGTCATTATTCTTCATTCTTTTTACAACTTCCTCTACATCCTCTTTTATTATCCTGCCTTTTTCTAGAACAACGCTCTTCAATCTTTCAGGAGCAGGTATAACGCAGGTGCCACGCTTGTCAACAAAGCCTGCAATGTATTTCTCCTTCTTTATTTTTCTTCCAAGTATTTCCTCTGCAACGAATGCATTCGTCGAACCCAGAGCTATGGCTACGATGCCGTTCTTCAGGGCTTTTTTGACCCATTCGTGCTCCTTGACAGCCCTGCCAATCAGCCTTTTTGATTCTGGAGCACTAAGAGTAAATTGTGCCTTCCTCACTCGAGTCTCTCCCTGATGTAGTCTATCCTGCATTCTGTATCCTTTGCGAGTTTCTCAATTTTTTGGACCGCTTTTTCTCTGTCTTTTTTAGAACCGACTAAGTAGAACCTCATAACAGAGGGCATCTTTTCCTCTATTCCAGCCTTCAAGGCTGCGAAGGAAACCTCGCAGTGCATCACGTCTACGTCTATATCTTTAATTGCCTCGGAGAGTTTGAAAATAACATCCCTCTCCAAAATGTGTCCAACTATCCTTACCTCAGTTTTCGCTTCAAGCAAAAGACCACCTCTTTCAACATAGAAAATTTCAACGTCTGAAATTTTTACCGAAGGTAAAAATTTCTACGTTGAAAATATGCAGCCGATTTACAGTGAGAAGGCTCTGGTGCTTGGGGAATATATTGTTATAGCTGACCTGCACCTCGGCATAGAGCACGAATTTTCTGAGAGCGGAATAATAATTCAATCGCAGTTAAAGAAAATGGAAGATAAAATAACAGAGCTCCTGAAAATTTCAAAGGCTAAAAAACTCATAATTCTCGGGGACCTGAAGCACAACATACCGGGGATATCCTGGCAAGAGTATGCAGAAATTCCCAAGTTTATCAACAGTCTATCAAGGCATGCGAAAATAATTTTAATAAAAGGAAACCATGACGGAAACTTAGAAAAATTGCTACCAAAACTTAGAATACTGAAAAAATTTTCCATCGGCAAAGATGCCCTGCTAACGCACGGGCACATGAGCGAGACCGAGTTGAATTACAATTGCATAATCATGGGGCACAATCATCCCTGCATAGACTTCAAGGACGAATTTGGGCGCAGCATTAAAGAAAGTGTCTGGATAAGAGCCAAGTTCACTGACAAAGCCAGAAAATTCTACAAACTTAAGAAAAATCCGAATATAATAATAATGCCGGCATTCAACGATTTGCTCTACGGCATCCCGTTCAATGCAAAAACCAATCTTCTGGGTCCTTTCTTCAAGAGAGGGCTGATAGACTTGGAGAATGCTGGGGCTTATCTCCTCGACGGAACTTTTTTGGGGAAAATAAAAGAATTAGAGACTCCCAGCAAGGAAAGCCACTAATCCAAAGAACATTCCAAGCTTTATCAGCTTTTGCGCTTCCTGTGCTTTTTTGCTTTTCAACTTTAGAGCAGCGTAAACAAAAATGGCATCTGCTAAAGCAACTGCCATGAGGTAATTTACGCTTAAAATTCCAAACACATAGGGCAGGGGGCTGATAAGAACTGCTGCCAGTATAAAAGTGCTTGCAAGTACTGCAGATTTTTCAACCCCTATTTCCATTGGCAGAGTTTTTATAATTTTTTTATCTCCTTCCAAATCTTCTATGTCCTTGATTATTTCTCGTCCAGTATTTGCCAGCCCTGCCAGCAAAGCTAAAAGAAGAGTAACTGATGCATTCCCAACCGCAACGCCCCCAAAAAGAAATGGCGAGGCAACCAAATAGCTAACTGTAAAATTTTTCTCAATGCTGCCGCTCTTCTTGATTTTCCATGCATATAGGTAAAGCAGGAATGAATTAAAGGCAGCGAGAAGCAGTGCATATTTATTTATGAAAATACACAGCGCAACGCTGAACATGAACAAACCCAAAGCATACAGATGCGCAACTCGCAGCGAAATTTTTCCAGAGGGCAGGGGTCGGCTGGGATTGTTTATCTTGTCGATTTCGAAATCAAAGTAATCGTTTATAACATTCCCAGCACCGCACACAAGGAAAGCTACCAGAAATGCGAGATAAACTTTTGTTGTAAAAAATGTTTCAGATGCTATGGTAGCGCCTACTATGACAGCTATACCCGCCATAAAACAATTAAATGGTCTCAAAATATTAATATACTGAATCAGGGTAATACCCCAAACATTCACTTATGACATAGATATTTAAATTTAATCATCAGATTGTGGTATTGCTTGCAATACCACTATTTCACTTGCGTCAGCAAGTGCAACCATGGGTCAAGACGTGAGCACGAGGAGCGGAACGACGAAGTGCGAAATGGATTGAAAAGCCCGGTAGTGTAGCGGTCAATCATGCTGGCCTTTGGAGCCGGCGACGACGGTTCGAATCCGTCCCGGGCTATCCTCACTATCATCGAAGCAATTGCTTGCAAGTGCGTCAGTTTCGCTACCGATTATCATCGAAGCCCGGTAGTGTAGCGGTCTAACCTTCTTAAAGGTTAATCATCAGAAGGTCAAGACATGAGCCAACATTCGTATAGACTGATGCGAGAAGCCTGTTGGCGAAATGGATTGAAAAGCCCGGTAGTGTAGCGGTCAATCATGCGGGACTCTGGCAGCCCTTTTGCCTCGCAAAAGCGCTGGCGGAAAATGGCTGTGGAAATCCTGCGACAGAGGTTCGAATCCTCTCCGGGCTATCTAGCTTTTCAAAATTATCTCACCGATTTTGCCATCCTCTTCGTCTCGCTCGAAATTCTGGAATCCTATGCTGACTCTGATCAAGAACCCCACAAACAAAGCTACTAGGAATATTCCATATGCCAAAAAACTCCTGTAAATAGAGGCTCTCTCTCTGGCTGTTGTAGAAATAATATTCCTGACCAAATCCGCATCGCTGGATTCTCCAGCCTTCCTGTATAAAATTTCAGCGTCTTGATATTTTTTAATAGAGATATCATATTTACCCACCACAAAATCAAAAGCCAGCGGATTTAAAATAAAATACGAATCGCCTATATGCAGCATTTTTTTTCTTCCATTCTCCAATTCTTCTTCAGCTCCGTTTTTATTATCTATGGCATCACCTACAGCGCTTGCATAGATGTTCTCCATCTCTTTTTGTCTCTTAAAGTATTCCTCTGATTTTTCGGAATTGCCGAGCAATGCGTATATCCTGCTCATCCGCTTGTAGTACAGGGAGGTGAATTTATAGTTCGAATCCTTGCTTTCTGATGCCTTTTCGTCGAGGAGAAGGAGAGCATTTTGAGTAGCTGAATTCCATATTTTTTCAGCCGATGCTACGCTTGCGTTCGAGTATGCTCTTAAGTCCTTTTCCTCCAAGTTTTCATTGCCAACCTTCATTCTGTTCAAAGATGTCCTAGCTTTAATTACAGCATCTCCAACCTGATGAATTTTATCCTCGCTCTGGCCCTGTATCGCCTCTTCGATATTGGTTATAAAGGTGCGAGTTCCTGTATATACTGACATCGCCATTGCAATTGTCCTAGTCTCTGCCACGCCTTTCAGCTTCTCCAGGAGAATACTGGTGTTTCTGATAAGATAGCTCGACTCTGCGTAGCCTCCAATTTGCCCCTTGCCCTGCAGGTAAGTTAGGGCTTCTTCAATGCCCGGGAAGTAAACCATAACCTTTGCTGCCACTTCCCTAGACCCTGCATACCCAGTACTCAGCCCGAATACCCACTTTTTCTCTCCAATTGTGGCATCTTGGGGTAGGTAAATCCTGAAGCTGTAATTCTTTGAACTTCCGGGAGGTATATAATCGTCTTTGGAATAAGATATCCATCCCTCCTCTCCAGACTTGAGCGCAATAGCAAATCCCTCGATAGGAGTATAATTGCCGGTTTCCCTTACTGCCAAAATTTTTTCTGAAGTATCCTTTCCGGGCTCAAAGGTTATCTTGCCGAGGTCTAAAGAAGCTTCGCTCAAAAGCATTTCAGGTACTGGAACGATATATGTAGCTGGGGAAGCATTCACAGAAATAGCGCTGTTTGAGCTGAGCAAAGGAGCTATACTGTACGTATCTGGTCTTAAGTTGCGCTCCGGTATTGCAACTGTTACATTAATGCTCTTGCTACCGAAAGTTGAAATATTGCCCAAGGTTCCTGTATAGTTTATATTTGCAGGACCAAAGCCGCTCAGCAGCACAGAAACATCGCTTGCAGACTTGTAACCCATCACCTCAGAAACATTCAGCACCCGAATAAACACCGATCCTGCCCTCACCTTTCCCCAGTCCTGGTTCCAGGCAGCACGAAGTGTAGCATTTGGATACACTACCTTGAGTGTGATACGTTTGGAGAGGGAATATGCGTTTGTACCTGAAATCGCTAAAGTTCCGGTATAATCGCCCTCGCCCATCGTTGCAGGTACTGTAAAAGTTATAGAAATATTTACGGAATCGTATTCATATAGCGTTACATAGGTCCTTTCTAATGAGACGTTAACTCCGGCTATATTGACGGATGCTGTGAGACCTGACACTCCGACAGTTTCGTTTCCTACGTATAGACGTATGACGTCAGTTGTGCTGAAAGACGCTGCAGTTCCCTTCGGCTTGCCAAAGAATATAATAACGGTTGTATTCTGGAAATCAATAGAAGCCGCTGCATGCACGCTGGGCACTATTAAAATCGCAATCACCAAGGCAACTAAACTAAACCTCACCTTCACTCACCCGTATAAGCTCATTTCCCAGGTAGTACTCGTAGTTGTCGCCGCTCCACGCCATCAGACGATTCAGCAGGAAAAGAGACATTGTTATAAGCAGTGCTATTATTATGATGAAATACAGGCCAAGTTTATAAGTCAGGGAAAGCGCTGTCTTTGCAACCTCTAGAATTCTCTTATTAGTTTCCTGGATTTTTCCTGTTTCGTGATGATGCTCGTAATAAGCCCGAGCCTGCTCAAAGTGTTTTATAGAATTTTCGCACAGAAGATATGCACTGATTCTGGAAGGAATGCTGAGCGATTTGTTCAGTGCAGCTGCATATTCCGATTCTGCAGTTAAAAACAAAGCGTCAGCAGCCCGCATATCCTCTTTGTATTTCTCTTCCAGATTATTCCACTTTATTCTAACATTTGCAGCCTGTATGCTCTCGCCCGCAGCCTCGTAAGCTAGGGTGGCGTATCTATAGTGAGAAATTTTTTCCCTAGTTTTAACTACGCCCTCGGCTTCTCTGGCGTTGGTTTCTGCCTGGGTAATCAAAAAATCATTGATAGCTTGGTCTGCAGATTCTATTATATCCTCGGCTGCTGCACCCAGAGCTTTGCTTTCTCTCAGTTTCTTTGCAGTTTCCTTTAGTTTGTAAGATAAATCCAGTGCCTTGATTCGCTCTTCTATATCATTGGATTTAGATAATTTATAGGCTGCATCGAAATCGAAGATAAATTTTTTTGTGGCTTCCGCAAAATTTGCGATGTTCTTGCCGCAAGCACCTCTTTCCCTCCCATACAGTATCAGCAGCATGCTCTGCTTCACATCATTTAGCTCGGAATACTCGTTGAAGGCAGGAGAGTGATATACCCTAATCTCCCTGGCAAGTACGCTGCAATCCTGGGCACTTGCCGCAGGCAGTATCGCCAAAGCAAGTACGACTGAAAGCAGTGCGACTTTGAGACTCATGTTTTTTGATACCACCATAAAATATATGTACTTTTGTGTCGTTCTGTTATCTATGCCGTATACATTCATAGGAGTAGGACAGTGCGGAGGAGGCATAGTAGATGCAGCCTTCTATGACGAAAGCATGTTCAGGGTAGCTGTTCCCATCGCAATCAACTCTGCCGTGCTGGACTTACAGACCATGAAGAATATAAGCAGGGAATACTGGATTGGAATGTCCAGAGACCGAGGATTCATCGACGGCACAATGCCCGGCTTCGAGCACTTCGTTGTAGGAGGATACGGCAAGAACAGGGCGAAAGCAGAGCAAGATGCTAAAGCGCATGAGAATGTAATTAGAGATATGATAATCGAGAGAGCGAGAGTGAAAGGAGCGGAGGGAGAGGGCATTGGCATTGCAGTCGCTTTTATAGTTTTTGGGCTTGGCGGCGGCACAGGGAGCGGTGTAGGGCCGGTGATAGCTAAGGTTCTGAAGGAAATGAAGATTCCTATTATTGCGGTAGTTGTACTGCCGGCAAGCCATGAAGGTGGCTTAACAGCTAAAAATGCGGTGGAGAGCTTGAATAGATTAACCGAACATGCGGATTCCATAATTCTGGTAGATAACCAGAAGCTTGCCTACGCAGAGAGCACAGAAGCACTGTATCAGAGGTATAACGAATACGTTGCAAGGAGCTTGAGAGACATTGTAGTAGGTACTGCTCTGGAAAGCGTTAATCCGGCTGACTTCGAAGGCTATGCGCCTGTGATAGACCTGAAGGACGTGATAACTGCAACTTCGTTCAGGCGAGGCGAAAAGCAGCGCCCGGGTTTTGCTTGTCTGGGAAGGGCAAGCGAAAAATCGAGAGACCTGCTCCACTATATTCTTCCTGTTAGGGGATACAAGGAGATAGATGTGATCAGCCTGCTCTATCGAGCATTCATGAAGCTCTCGCTTGAAGATGTCAGAGTCGAGGATGCTGAAAAAAATCTTGTGCTGCTTAGACTTCCGCCTGCCTATCTAACCAAGGCAGGAAAGATAAACACGAGCATGGCTAAGAGAGTCATGGAAGAGCGCACTAGACTGGGAGAGACGCATTTCGGAGTTGCGCTCACCAAGAGGAACCTCGCAACCGCAGTGGTGCTTCTGACCTACCGTCCAAATCAGCTTTCAAGACTTCGCACTCTGAGCCAACTTGCAGGTCAGTACGAAGATGTATCGCTGCGGGTGCTCGATGAGTATGAGAAGGACTTCGTAACTGGGGTAGCGAATGAATGAATATAAGCTTACCGCAATCGCTATATGGATTATTTTGGGCTTGGGATTTGTATTCCTTATATATTTTGGAGTATCCCAAGTGACCTACTTTGGAATATCTATAATTCTACTTTCGCTGGCCGGAAGTGTTGTATACGCATGGTGGAAAACGCAGAGCGACAAAACCATAGAGAAGCTCAAGGCTGAAATACTCCTAAAAATTAAGAAAGACTACACCGATGCCCAGAAGCTTATCGCTGAAGCTGGAGAGATGGCGAGCATAGATAGCGTCAGGCGTGATTTGGAGTCGCTGCGCAGCAATCTAATAAAGCTGAAATTGTATGATGCGGATTTCAACACGGCAGAAGAAGCAGCAAAATATACCCTAACTGTAATCGAGCAGGAGAATAGGAGAGTTGAGCAGAGGCTTCGTAGTTTGGAAGCTCTGGCAGCTATAGAGGTAAAACCCAAGCTGGATGAATATATCCAAGAGCTCAGACTAAAACTGGATAAATTGGGAAAAGCGGGATATAAAATTGAGGAGGAAGTTAGGAGTTTCGAAACCATCGAAGCTCAGGAGAGCAAGAGCCTAAGAGAACTGCTGGAAAAGAAGGAAAAATTGACCGAGAAGTTTGTTTCGATACTCAACGACTGCACCGCAGAGGCAAGTGGAATTCTGGCAACAAGCCAGAGATACGGCATAGTTAAAACCGTTGAGCATGCGCTTCTAAAAATTAAAATAGAGGATTTCGACGGTTCTGTTGCTATTCTCGTGGATGCGAGAAATAGACTGAAAGATTTCCTGAAGGACTTCTTTGCTGTAGAGCGAAACGAGTTTTCTGCATCTGTCGAAGGCGTATATAAATTGTTGGATAGCGAGCAGGTAGCGCCTGAAAAAATGAAGGAGGCCGAAGACCTCAAAAGCAGGGTTTTATCGATGAGCGACCCAGGAACCATAGGAGAACTTCAGGAATTGAAGATTCGATTCAAAAACATCACAGCAAGTATAGTTGCTGAGCTGCACGAGAAACTTCGTTCTCTAAAAGCAGAGATAAAGGCTTATGCGCCGGGTAGAGAAATGTGGACTTCCGACGAGCTCGCCGAGCCCCTCGTGAGGAGAGTAAACACAGAGGACGAGGTAAAGGTATTTACCAGGCATGCAACCAATGCCCTGGAGCACGTAACCAAGCAGCTCGCCAAGGATGCTGCATTCATCAAAATACTCCAAAACTATGATAAGGTGGAGCAGATAATCTCGAAGAAGCTGGAAGAGAGGGGAAAATTATCTGCCTCTGCTCTCAACGTAAAATATCCAGAAAAATTTCTGATACTCTACAGCAAACGACATCCAGATACTGAATATACTGAGAGCACTACCACGCTCAAAATGAAGGCAAGGGCATGAACGAAAGAACAAAATGGGGCATAATCGCAGCAGGAGAAGGTGCGAACAGAATTTCCTTCCAGTACTACTCGCAGTTCAGGAATCCAGCAATCGAGGATAGAGTTCTCCTCCTGAACACTACAACAGCTGACGTTAAACTCGATAAAACCTTCGAGTTTATAATTTCGAAAGATGCAAGTTTGCAGCAGGTTTATGAGGAAATAAAACGGGGTAAGATATGCATTTTTGGCAAATCTCCTTCAGGCGCAGGAAATAACTGGAAGCTTGGAGAAAACGAAGCTATGGAGGACTTCGACTCTATAATGAGGTATATAGCAGCTTTGAAATTAGCAGAGTGGGATGTAATTCTGGGAGTAACAACTCTGGGAGGCGGCACTGGCAACGGCTCCCTTCCGTACATCATTCACAGGCTGAAGTACGGAGATGACCTTGCATCCAGGAGAAAAATCAGCTACCTTGGTCTGGGAATAATCCCCTATGATTTTGAGGCGCCGCAGAGATACTTCAACACGATATGCGGACTGACAAGATTGCTCAAGTACGGCGAGGATGCGAAGCAAAATGCGGACATGCTGCTCCTCGTGGACAACAGCCAGGTGGAGAGAATGCTGAAAGCCGGGACATCTATCGGAGAGGAGAGGTACTACCAGATAAATCAGGAAATAATAAAAGCAATAAATATGATGATTGCTCCAAGCGGCATCGGAGCAAAATCCACAATAGACGTTGCAGATTATTATCAGCTGCCGAGCAACATAGGCGTTTATCATTTTACACCTTGCATGAGCCTCGGCAATGACCCTGAGATTTTTGAAATGGAAACTGCACTTGAGATGGCTGCGAGCAATCCAATGGCTCCGCTTGACTTAAAAACTGCGATAATGGCATATATAGTGGCTCTCGTTCCGCAGAAGTACGTTGACAATGGCAAATTTTCCCAGGAAGACCTCGAGGCAAAGGCTCATGAATGGGCTGTAAAGAACATCGCCGGGAAGTGGGGGGGAATACTGAGATATGCAAGCCTGGTTTCGTCCAAGGAGCAGGAAACTCTTGACGTGATGATACTCCTCGGCGGCTTCAGCCTTGATAAAATCCTTGCAAAGAGCCTGCAGAAGTACTATGACTTCATAGACATTCTCAGAGTAGACAAAGGTGAAGTTGAGCTGAAGGACATCGAGACCATTGAAACAAGACTCAAAGAGTACATCACACTCACGCAGGAAAAAATAGAAAAAACGCAGGAAGTAAAAACAGACCTCGTGGAAAAACTAGAAGAGTGGGGATTTGGAAAGAGCAGGAAATAGCTAGCGACACCCGCCGCAGGAAGGTCCGCAATTACTTGCATGCACATTTGGATTGTTTATTACGAAACCAGTGCTCTCTATATAATCAATTTCTGCCCCGCTCAGGAGAGCATCCATATTTTCGTCTAGGAATATCCTCACGCCGTTGCTCTCAGTTACCTTATCCTCTTTTGTTGCATTTTTCTCCAAAGTTAATCTATACCGGGGACCGCTGCACCCAAATCCGGCCATGAATATTCTAAGACCGCAGCCTTTCTTGTTTTCCTTCTCTAAAATGTTTCTAAGCTCTGCTGCAGCCTTCTTCGTTATGCTTATCAACTTACCACCTCTGAATAACCCCTTCTTACTTTCTATCGTCAAAAATGATTTTGGAAATCAGCAGCAGTACAAAGGAAGACATCGCAATCAGGCTGAGAATTGCCAGAAAATTGAAAACTGCTATAAAACTCTCGCTGCACCAGACATAGCCCGCCGAAGCAGTTCTTAGTCCGAGAATCGCAAGCGATAAAGAGGCTAGAATAACGACGCTTTTTTTGTCTGACTTGATTGTGGCTGAAAGGAGAATGAAAAGGACTATCAAAAATTGAAATGATTTTGATAGCAGACCTGCAAGCCAGAAAGGAAAGCCTTCTCTCAGCAGTTGAACCAGCCATTCATTCTACTCGAATGCGATTATCTTTTCAATTCCACCTGAGCACGTGTATGTAAAATACAAATCCAAGAATGCGCCAAAGAGATATATGCCGAACGAAAAGTACAGGATAGAAATTTTCATTTAGTATCCTTTCTCCCTGTGAAAGAACCTGAGTAGATAAAGCTTCTCACCTTCAGTAGCATAGACTAACCTATATGGTTCGACCCTCACGCTCAGTTCTCCCTTCAACTCGTAGCTCAGAGGTTTACCTACGTGGGGATTCGCTATTATCTTCTCGATCTGCTTAATTATTTTCTCCTTAGTCTTGCAGTCCCTGATTTTCTTAAAAGAAGCCTCAAAACTTTTGGTCCAGATGACTTCTTCTATCACCACTTCCTAATCTCCCTGAGAAAGTCCCCAGCCTTTGCCCTCCTATACTCCCCTCTCTCGATTTCCTCCCAAGCTTTGCCAACCTCTTCGAGGATTCGGAAATCCCCCTCGTCTATAAGACTCCTAACAGGCTTCATTATTAATATTCCCTTGCGCATATCCACAGCTATTGGTGCGCCAGGTTTAAGCTGTAGGGCATTCCTAAAAATCTTAGGTATTACTATTTGACCCTTACTGCTTATTCGAGCTATCTCAGGGATTTTGTGCTTGATTTTTTTCTCCATCAGATTTATGTAGGAAAATCTTACCATATAAAAAATAATTGAAAAAAACGAATAGGAGGCAGACTATGGCACTTCGTGCACCGCCACGCTTTCGCAGCTTGTGCTCCTTCATCATGCACCTGTCCATTACAACAAGCAGCCCGTGCTTTCTTGCTTCCCTCGCAGCCTCCTCGTTTTTTATTCCTTCTTGCATCCAGACTGCCTTTGCTTTTTTTGCTATGGCTTCTTTAACTATTTGCAGAACTTCATTCGAAGGTCTGAAGATATTTACTGCGTCTATGCTTTCCTGCACCTCTCGCACAGGATTTCCTCTGCTGTCGGATTGACAGGTATTATTTTGTACCCTTTCTCTTTCATGTATTTCGGAACGTAATGCGAGGGCTTACTCTGGTCTTTTGATAATCCAATGACTGCAATTTTTTTCATTTCACTAGAGTAAGAACAAGGTCTCTCTCGGTCAGTATTCCGGTCAGCTTACCGTCCTCTACAACGCAAACCGTGCCCGTGCCCTCATCCTTAATTACCCTTGCTACCTCTCCCAAGTCCATATCCTTCGTGACTGTCGCAGCTCCGGTTTTCATTATTTCCTCGCATCTCGTCTTCAAAACTTCGTCCACCTTATTCTCAACGATTTTCGCAAAGATGTTATTTCTGCCTATGAAATCTATTATCGTACGGGTTGTGAGCATTCCGACGAGCTTTCCGTTGCTGACTATCGGCAGCCTCCTGAAGCTGTTCTCGGTCATTGTTTTTGTCGCCTCGCCCAGGGTAGTCTTGGTAGAAGCTGTTACAACCTTTTTGGTCATGTACTCCTCGACCTTCTTGCCTGTCAGCTTGTCAGCTAATAGAAAAGCCAGGTCATGCTCAGTAACGATGCCCAGGACTTTCTTGTCATCATCGACTACGACCACGCCTCCAATTCTGGTTTTAATTATCAAGTTCAAAGCATCTTTGATGGTTGCATCCTTGCTAACAGTCAGCACGTTAGTAACCATTATCTCCCTAACAGACTGATTTATCGCTGCGAGGAAATTGCCCCTGTACCTTTTCTGGATTATCTGGACTTTGTCGCCCCCACCCAGAAAGTCTATTATATCACTGCTGCCTATGATTCCCAGTAATCTGTTAGTACCTGGATCTGCAACTGGCAATCTCCTGAACCCGTACTTCGTCATCGTCTCTGCTGCGCCCTTTATGGACATCGTCGGAGGTATGGCAACGACTTCTTTTGCTGCTATGGACATTATCGGGCCTTCTCTTTCAGCTACTCTGCTCCCAAGCTCTAAAGAACCTCTCCTCCTCGCCTGCGTCATGCTTGGCTTGTCCAGCTTGTATCCTTTCATATCATCTCTCCAAGTATTGTTTTATAATATCGTTCCTATCAACTAAGCCCAAAAGCCTGCCTTTCTCTATTACTGGCAAACTTCCAATATTCTTCTTCAGCATTATTGCTGCAGCATCCTCAATTCTTGCTTCTGGGGCAATTGAAATAACTGGAGTTTGCATAACTCTCTCCACAGTCGAGGTTCTGCTTTTTCCGCTTTCATCCTCTCTGTGAATTCTTGCAAAACCTGCAGCTATTATATCTCCTCTGGTTATCATCCCAATGACCTTCTTTTTCACAACTGGCATGCCGGTGCAACTGACCTCCTCCATCTTTCTCCAGACTTTTGTTATCAAGTCGCTTGGGGAGCAGGTGGGTACATTTCTATTCATTATCTCTTTAACAAGTTTTTTTGGAGAGCGGCTCTTCTCGAACAGCACTTTTAGAAGGTCATGGGTACTCACAACTCCGACTAACTTCATGCTCTGCCTAGACTCGACGACCATCGCCCTTCCCACTTTTGCCCTGAGCATTTTTTTGGCAGCGCCGAGCAAATCTTCATCCGGGGTGAAGTAAACAATAGACGAGGACATTATTCCCTTTGCGGTAACATTAGACTTCGTAGAAGTAATGTTCAGCATATCGCGCCTCGTGATAATGCCAATCAGCCTTTCTTTTCTGTCAACAACAGGCAGACTTCTGTATCCCGACCTCCTGAAGATGGACCTGACTTTTGTAGCCAGATCGCTGTCTCTGACAGACAGAGGTCTGCTCATTACTTTCTCTATTAATTCATTCCCCACCCGGCTTTTCCTCCTTACAGCTCTCGCAGACGTAAATGCCATCCACCTCGTATATTGGTATCATGTGATCTCCACAAACCTCACACGTTCCCTTTTCCGGAGCTTCCCTTGTGGAGTGCACCTCGGCATTCATCTTTGAAAGCTCTTCAAGTATTTCAATCATTTGCGGAGAGATTGCAAGTATATCTTTATTCGTTATGATTCCCACTAAAACACCTTTATCTATCACAGGCAGCCTTCGAATATTGTGCTTCGCCATTAATCTGGAAGCCTGCTTTAAGGTCATGTCAGGTACAACAGTTTTCAGCGGAGCTGACATTATATCTTTAACCTTAACCTTGCTCGGCATTTTGTTCTTAGCAACCACGCCGAAGCAGAAGTCCCTTTCTGTAACTATGCCTATCGGCTTTCTGTCATTATTGACGATTACAACGCTTCCGATATCTTTCGTTGCCATCATCCTAGCTACTTCATCTGCAGGTGCATTCTGTCCAACCGTCACAACGCTCGGTTCCATTGCTTCTCCGACCTTTATCTCTGTTTCCATGTTTTTCCTCTATTTAAACGTCTGAAGATTTTGCATTCGCTCGTCAAGAGCGAGTGCTTCACTAAAATCTTCCGTTCAAATATATATTTATGCTTTGCTGATAATCCTTTATGAAATTCATTGCAGACTCAATGCTTGGTCGCCTGGCACGCTGGCTGAGGCTGAGCGGATACGACGTGCTCTATGCAAATGATATCTTGGACGAGAGCATACTTGAACAGGCAAAATCTGGAGGCAGGGTACTGCTGTCAAAAGACAAAAACCTGTGCAAAAAAGCTGAGAGCAGAGGCATTGATGCAACGCTCGTAATGAACGACGATATTCTGGAGCAATTGAAGCAGGTTGCGATGGAGAGAAATCTAATTATTCGTTCTACTCCAGAATTTTCCCGCTGCCCTCTGTGCAATGCTGCTGTAGAAAAAATCGAAAAGGAAAAAACAAGAGATAGAGTGCCGAAATCTGTATTCAAGCGCAGCGAAGAGTTCTGGGAATGCAAGAGCTGCGGAAAGATATACTGGCATGGTGGGCACTGGAAAAATATAAGAGAAAGGGTGAGGAGAATTGACGTAGGGGGTCATTAATGTCAACCTACTCGACCCCCTACGTCTGTGTTCAAGGAGCTTGAAAATGTATAAGATACCCGGAGAGGAAGAGCTTGGCAGTGCTATTACCAAGATTTTGGAAAAATACAGAGAAGTTGAATCGCAAAAGCTGCTCCGTTCACTGGTTTTGAAAAAACTGAAAGAGCAAAATCAATATTACATGCTCTCCGAAGACAGGGTGAGAAAAATTGCATCAAAGCTGCCGAGGGTAAAAATCTTCGTTGAAAAAAAGAAAGGAAAGCGAGAAGCGAAAAAATGCTTTGTGTGCGGCAGCGAACTTGAGGTGCTAAAAGCAAAAGACCTGTACGGAAATGAAACTGCAGTCGGCAAAAAATGCAGGGCATGCGGATTCAAAATGGACAGGAAAAACCTAATGCCGAGGAAATATGTTTTTTTGAAGAAGGGGTAGATAAGAATTCAGCCAAAAATATGACGTGGGGCGGGATTTGAACCTATGGCCCAAAGCCCCACTTGGGAATAGAAACCTTTTTATTAAGGGGGTGGAGAATAAAGTATATAAAGTGAGGATATTAGGTTGTATTTATGAGTTCCACTGTTACCAAACGTGAGGATTTCAACGTTTTTTTGCCGAGTGAGATATTTTTGGATATTTATAAGCTGTTTATCATGATAAGACAACCTATTTTAGAGGCGAAAGAGATATTGTTACGGAGACACCGCAGAAGTTTGCTTAAGGACATAGAAAAAATTGTAGAAATTCCTGAGGAAAAAAGAGAAATGCTACTTGACACTTTAACCGATTTGGTTGTAATCGAGGACATAGACGTAGAAGCTCCTAAGCGCGCTAACGAAAAAATAAATAATCTATTAATTCACGATAAAGAAATAGGGAACTCAATCGCCAAATTAGATAGGGAATTAAAAACGTTAAACAAGAAACAGAGAGAACAACTATATCGAGAAATGTGCATGAAGCTTTCTGGAGAAATTAAGAAAATTAGGATAGTGACTAACGATGCTGCAAAGGAGATTGAGGACATAAAGATGGTACTGGCAGTTGACCAATTTTTATATACTTTAGATAAGTTCTTGACAATTCATCTTTCTACTTGGAGGAAATTCGACCTAGATGTTCTGAACTACGCTGCTTTTTCATTATTGTGGCTTGACGCATTAAGAAGAGGAAAATTAAAGTTTGAAAATTTCTACGATTTTTCAAGTTTATTAAGTTTGCTGAGCGAAAATAAGCACGTTTCCAAATTTGATGACTCATTCATAGAATTAATGGCTTCTGTCTGACGATGTATTACTCATTAGACACCAATTTAATTTTTGGATTAGTAAATACTTACGATTCTTTACATCAAGAGTCTGTGGGAGTAGTTAACACATATAAAAATAAGAATTTCAAGTTTATATGGCTACAGAAAGTACGCACAGAAGCTCATATCCGATTTCAAGAAAAATTATCAATAGTCGTCGTTGAATTTCTAAAGTGGCAAAATAATATGATTAAGCTCTGGAACGATGATAAAGCGCTCAAGTCTTTTCTTAACGAAAAAATAAATGAACTCCAGAAAACAAATCCGTATCGAAAAAATTTTTATGGTTACCTACACTCAAAGGTAATAGACTTCAAAACAAATGATGGAAACCCACATTATTTATTTTCGTACCTATCTGAACTTTCTTCCGAAATACCTACGATTATAGAAAAGGAAATATTGAATAGATGTGAAGCGATAGATCTTTCATTACTCAGCCCGCCTGAGAGAAAGAAATCGCGCGAGTTAAAATTTTAGTATTTATCAAAAGTTACATTCAAAGATAGTTGGGATGAAAAGATTTTTTACGAAGTCGTATTTTTATCGCAGAAAAATTATCCGTTTTATTTTATTTCTGACGATAGCGAGTTCATGAATGCGGCAAACAAAGCAAAAGAAACATTGGCAAATAAAGAGCAGCTTGATGGTTCAAAAATTTATTTCTTTCATATTTCTGAAGTTAAATAGCATTTTCTTTCTACGCACTGGAAAGACGAGAATTATCGTTGTGACAAATTAGAGCTTATTTTTACGAATCCACATTTAACTTGGAGAGCTTGCACATGGCGAATCTACAGAGTTAGGAATGCAACAATAAGAGCCATGGTCCATTAGGAATGAAGATAAAAAAATCTTGTACACGGCGAATCTACAATCCTAAAATTCTTATACTTCCTGCGCTGATTTGTATGCGATGTTCGGGTATGAAGTTATAGATGGGTCGTCACCTATGAATCAATACCGCAAGGTAGTGCGTAAGACTCACGGTCTTGCTCACAATGAATCTCTTCTTTGGGGCGAAGACCTTTCTTCTAAAGAAAGGGATTCATAATGTACTCTTTGGAGGACGGCGCTTTTTTAGTTAAGCTTGCCAGAAGCGCAATAGAGAAATATCTCGAAAAGAGGAAGCTGATTGCACCGCCTAAAAATGCGCCTGAGAAATTGAGAGAAAAGGCAGGAGTTTTCGTCACTCTCGAAACATACCCGAAAAAAGATTTGCGAGGCTGCATAGGCTATCCTGAGCCTGTAATGCCGCTCGTAGAGGCTACAATAAGGGCTGCGGTCTCTGCTGCGGTGCAAGACCCAAGATTTCCGCCAGTTTTGCGTGGAGAGCTCAACAATACAATAGTGGAAGTAAGCGTGCTCACTCCGCCCGAGCTCATAAACGTAAAATCTCCGAAAGAGTATTTACAAAAAATAGAGATTGGCAGGAATGGCTTAACGGTTGAGAGAGGACTCAGCAGAGGTCTGCTCCTGCCCCAGGTGCCGGTCGACGAAAACTGGAGCAAAGAAGAATTTTTGTCCTACACGTGCAGGAAGGCAGGCTTAACGCCAGACTCTTGGTGCGACAGCAGAACGAAAATATACAAATTCTCAGGCATCGTTTTCTGCGAGGTTGAGCCGAAGGGCGAGGTTGTGGAGAAGAAGCTTAAAAAATGTTAAGCTCATTGCCTCGCTATCATTACCCTCATTCTGTCCCCACAGTTCTCAGCATGGTCAGCGACTCTTGCGAGCTGTCTTGTTAAACGCATCATTAGATAAAATTCTCCATGGGTGAATTCCTTCTCCACATCCAGCAGGCGCTTCCTAATCTCTATCACAACGTGGTCAGTTATTTCCTCCTTTATGTCCAGCTCGTTTACGTACCCGCAGTATTCCTCTTTCTTCTTTTTATCAGCAAAAGAAGTCTCCAGCAGTTCAACTATGCAGTCCAATGCCGGAGGTATAACATCAACCGTATCACAGGCTTTGTTTGTCAAATCTATAAGCTGCTCCTTTACACTATGTGGAAGATTCACTATCTTTCTCTCAGACCAGTTTTGCGTTCTTTCGTGCACCAGCATTATCGAAGACAGCAGCGCAGCTATACCTATGCTCATTACCCATACCAGCGCAATTGTTTCCTTTTCTATCATTTCACCACCAGCACAGGAATTTTTGAAAGATGAATAAGTTTGGAAGAAACGCTCCCGAGCAGGAATTTATTAACGCTCCCCCTGCCATAAGAGCCGGCGATTATTAGATCATACCCGCCTCTCTCAGCCGCTCCAATTATCTCTTTTGCAGGATTTCCCTTCAGCAGCTTCGTATCCGTTTTTGCACCGAGTTTCACTGCAATTTTTTCCCCTCTGAGAAGATATTTTTCCCCCTCCTGCTCCAGATAACCGAGAACCTCTTTAAACAGTTCTATTATGTCTGCCTTGGTCGTGGGTAGCCTTGCAACCACGTAAACCAGCGTCAAACCTGAACCCGTTGCGCTGGCGAGCCTTGCAGCAAATTTTATCGCCTTTTCAGCGCCTTTTGAACCGTCCGTTGCTACGAGAATCTTCATGATGCAACGCAAAAATTTAAATGCAAGCAAATTTATAGTTTTCCCAAATAATATATATAGACTATATAGAAGGCTGGACATTGAAAAAAATTTATCTTTTAAGCGGCATTGTTTTTCGCAGAGCTATCCCCAAAGGAAAGTGTCGTGGAGAGAAAGCTGAAATAAGCTAGGCTTGATCTTCATTATTTAATCCATACTCTTTTTCCTTCCACCATATAGATAACTCTGGCTCCGGTCTTGGCTACTATGTCGCCGATTCTCTCGAGGTATATGGCAACAAAAAGCAAGTCTGTCGCATCGTCTATACTGCGCGGGTCTTTCATCATAAAAGTTAGCAGCTCGTTGTAAACCTGCTGGTAGAGGGAGTCGATGAAGTCATCCCTTTTAGCGAGTTCTTCGGCAGCCACGCTTCGCTGCTGCGCTATCGCTTCCAAATCTATATCAAGCATTTCTCCAACCGTTTCAGCCATCCTCGGAATGTCAATCAGCGGCTTGAGCAATGGTCTGCCAATCGTCTTCCTCGTAATTTCGGTAATCTTCACAGCCAGGTCGCAGATGCGCTCGAAGTTGCCGCTTATATTTATCATCGTTGCGATGAAGCGCATATCCCGCGCCACTGGCTGCTGCAGAGCAGCAAGCTTGAGGCAGCGCTCCTCCACGTTGAAGTTGAGCAGATCGCTCTCCTCTTCGATTTTGCAAATTTTCTCCACAAGTTCGAGATTCTGCTCCTTGAGCGACTGCATGGATAAAAGCACGCAGTCTTTAGCGTAGCTTCCCATCTTCAGGACGTCTTCCCTTATGCTCGCCAACTTGCGGTCAAAGGCTTCCCTGACCATTTTTATCACCTTCTTCTTTTAATGCCATCATCCGAATCTCCCTGTGATGTACCGCTCCGTTAGCTCCTTCTGCGGCTTCTCGAAGAGCCTCGCGGTATCATCATACTCTATAAGCTTTCCCAGATATAAAAATGCGGTGTAATCGCTCACCCGCGCAGCCTGCTGCATGTTGTGCGTAACTATCACGACGGTGTACTCTCTCTTCAGCTCCGTGATTAAGTCTTCTATCTTGACAGTAGCGATGGGGTCCAGATCCGAGCAGGGCTCGTCCATGAGAATAACCTCCGGTTCAACTGCGAGAGCTCGAGCAATGCAAAGGCGCTGCTGCTGCCCGCCGCTCAGGCTTGCTCCAGACTTGTGCAGCTCGTGCTTTACCTCTTCCAAGAGGGCAGCCTGCTTCAGGCTTTTTTCAACAATCTCGCTGAGCCTGTTTTTGTCGCGAATTCCGTTCAGCAAGAGCCCAGCGGCTACATTTTCGTACACGCTCATCGTGGGAAATGGATTGGGCTTCTGAAAAACCATTCCCACCCTTCGCCTTATGTCCACTGGATCAACATCTCCCTCGTAGATATTCTTGCCGTTCAGAAGCACTTTCCCAGAGACCCTTGCTCCAGGCACTACCTCGTGCATTCTGTTAAGGCAGCGAATGAGCGTTGACTTTCCGCAGCCAGATGGACCTATTATGGCGGTGATTTTTTTCTCAAGTATGTCGAGACTTATGTCCTTGAGCGCCTGCTTGCTTCCAAACCAGGCATTTAATCCCTGAACGCTTATCTTGACTTCCATGCTCAGTACCTCTGCCTTGCTGCAAATCTAACGCATACGTTTAACATGAGCACGATAAAAATCAGCACGATGGCGCCTCCCCACGCCTGAGCGTGCCACTCCTCGAAGGGCGAAATTGCGTAGGTGTAAATCATCACCGGCAAAGTCGCAACCGGATTCAGCACGCCGTCGAACCAGTAGCGGTTGTTGAAGGAGGTGAAGAGCAGGGGCGCGGTCTCGCCTGAGATTCTGGCTATGGCGAGGAGCGCCCCGGTAATAATCCCGAAGCGAGCCGTGCTCAGAACTATTCTCAGCGAGGTTTTCCACTGGGGTATACCGAGAGCGAGAGATGCTTCCTTTAACTCCAGGGGCACAAGCTTCATAGCCTCTTCTGTAGTTCGCACCACAACTGGAATCATTATCGTCGCGAGAGCCACGCCCCCGGCGATGGCTGAGAAGGTGCCCAGAGAGAGAACTACCAGCACATAGGCGAAGATGCCGGTAACTATCGAAGGCACGCCTGTGAGCACATCTGCCACGAAGCTCACCGTCCTTCCAATTTTATTATTTCCATACTCTGCCAGGTAAACCCCTGCCAAAATGCCTACTGGCAAGCCGATTACGCTTGCGATGCCAACAACAATGAAGCTCCCATGAATTGCGTTTCCGAAGCCTCCTCCTGGCTCGCCCACTGGCTTCGGGAGCCCTGTCAGGAAATCTAAATTTATGGAGCTTAAACCCATTTTCAGCACAGCGTACAGGATGCTAATCAAAGGCACCATAGCTAAGACCACGCTCAGGGCAGCGAGGCAGGTAAAGGCTCTGTCCTTGAACTTCCTCCATCCAAGGCTCATGCTTCGCCTCCTTTCACCCTTAAGAACTTCCAGACTATTGCCCTAGCTAAAGCGTTCACGAGCATTGCTATGGCGAAGAGGATTAGACCCACTTCGATGAGCGCGGATAAGTATAAATCACCCGTCGCCTCTGTAAACTCGTTAGCTATAACCGCTGCCATGGTGTGACCGGGGGCGAGCAGCGAGGCGACGATTTGCGGTGTGTTGCCTATCACCATGGTTACTGCCATGGTTTCGCCTATGGCGCGGCCCAAGCCCAAAATCACTGCCCCGAAAATCGCGGCTCTGGCATAGGGAAGCACAGCAATGGTAATTGCCTCCCACCTCGTTGCTCCAAGAGCAAGCGCAGCTTCGCGCTGCAAATTGGGCACAGCCAAAATCGCTTCTCTGGAAACAGAGGAAACTATGGGTATTATCATAAAGGCAAGCACTACGCCAGCGGTGAGGAAAGACAAGCCAAAAGCAGGTCCTTTGAAGAAAGGCAGGAAGCCGAGGTAATTCTGAAGGGGGGGCGCGATGTGTTCGCGCATGAAAGGGGCGAATACGAAAATTCCCCACAAACCAATGATAATGCTTGGAATTGCCGCGAGCAACTCTATGATTGGAGTTATAATAGCTCTAACTTTGCTGGAGGCAATCTCCGCGAGGTATACTGCTATGCCCAAGCTCAAAGGCACGCCGATTACTATCGCAAGGAGCGAGGAAATGAGAGTGCCGTAGATAAATGGTAGCGCTCCAAAATCGTTGAAAACCGGGTCCCAGACGCTCTGGTATAGAAACCCCAGCCCAAAGGCTTCTATCGAAAGCATTGAGCCTAAAATTAGCTCTTTGAGAATAAGCACCGCAAGACCGATTACGCCCAGAAGGGCAATGCCGCCTGTGAAGAGCTTGAAAAGATTGTCAGCGGTGATGCTCTTTCTCAGCTTCTCGCGTCTGTGAATAAAAAATGGAAAAAAATTCATCTTCTACCCGACGAAGGATTTGCCCTGATAATTTATTAATTTTATTGTTTCTTCGTTCAGCTTAACCACTTCGCTGGGTAGAGGCACATAAAGCAGGTCTGCGGAGTACTTCTGTCCGTCGTGTATTACCCACCACAGGAACTCCACGAGAGCCCTGCCCTTGACCTCGTCGGCTTGGTCCCTGTAAACCAGCAAGTAGGTGAAGCTAGCTATGGGATACGCATCTTTTCCAGGGGCATTCACTATGCTCACTTTTGACCAGCTCTCGTAGCCTTTGGGCAGCATTGGCACAGCTCCAGCCGCAGCCGTTGCTGTAGAAGCAAGAGTTGGCTCCACAAAGTTACCCTCGCGGTTCTTAATAAAAGCGTAGGGAATCCTGGTTTCAGTGGCGTAAGCCAGCTCCACGTAGCCTATGGAGTAGGGGATTTGCTTTACCAAGCCAGCCAAGCCTTCGTTGCCCTTTCCACCAAGACCAACAGGCCAGTTAACACTCGTGCCCCTGCCCACTTTGGTGCGCCACTCATCGCTCACCGCAGATAGGTAGTCTGTGAAGACAAAGGTGGTGCCGCTGCCGTCGCTCCTGTGGGCGACGATTATGTCCTTATCTGGAAGGCTTACTCCTGGATTAAAGGCTGCTATTTTTTGGTCATTCCATTTTGTAATCTTGCCCAGAAATATGTCAGCCAAGACCTCTCCGCTCAATTTGAGACCTTTTCCTACGTTGGGCACGTTATAGGCAACTACGACTGCGCCTATTGTCTCCGGAATGTGAAGTATCCCAGGAAGCTTGCTGTACTGCTCATCGCTCAAAGGAGCATCGCTTCCTGCCCAGATGACTGTTTTCTCAGTAATCTGCCTTATGCCGCCCCCGCTTCCTATGCTCTGGTAGTTCATCTGCACGCTGGGCTTAATTTTATTGTACTCAAAGCTCCACCTGGAAATCAGGGGGTATGGAAACGATGCCCCAGCGCCGTTTAGGGTTATCTTCTCTGCTGCAGCGACTGGCGCGGCTGCAGTCGTCGCTTTCGTTGGAGCAGGCTGCTCCTTTTGGGGCGCGCCTGCGCAGCCTGCTAAAACAAGCATCACCGCAACAGCAAACAAAACAATCTCGTTTTTCATATTCCAACAGCCCCCTTTACTTCTCGCATAAAAACAAAGCTGCTTGGAACTTTCCCCTTGAAGCACTCCTCGTGGTAGTAAAGCAGGCCCCCAAAGCTTTCCCGCGCTACGGCGCTTCCGTCAATCTTTCTCTTGCATTTCTCGCATTTTTCTTTCATTTCGCTCACCGATTAAGGCATTCCCCAAAATATTTATATAGTTTTCCCAAATAATTTATATAGACTATATATAAAATTTGTAAAATAAGGAGATGGAAAATGGAAACCAGAAAAATCTATCTAACGGGCGGTTCGACTTACGTTGTTTCGCTGCCCAAGAAGTGGGTTACCAATGCAGGTTTAAAGCGCGGCGATAGCGTATCAGTTACGATGCAGGAGGGCTCGATTCTAATAGAGCCGGGAGCGGTGGAGAAGGGGCACTCGGAGATGGAGATAAAGGTGTCGCAGGTTTCTTCTACAGAAGCCTTGGAAAGGCTGATAATATCCTACTACCTCGTTGGCTATGACACGATTAAAATCAAGCTCGACAGGAAGGAGCACCTCGACTACAAGGAGAGCATAAGAAAGATTTTGAATTTTCTTATCGGCGTGGAAATCGTCGAGGACACGGGCGATTCTGTTACTATAGAAATACTGCTCGACCATGAGAGGATGCCCACCATACAGGTGCTGAAGAGGAGCTACATGATAAACAAATCCATGCTTGCGGACGTTATAAAGGCCTTCAGGGAAGGAGACGCAAAGCTTCTCGGCGACGTAATAGTGAGAGAAGGAGAAATAGACCGCCTCTACTTCCTCGTTGTGCGCCAACTCAAAAGTGCAGTTCGCTATCAGCAGGTTGCGGAAAAGCTCGGGATAACACACCAGAGGGACAGCCTAGGCTACAGAATCGTGGTAAAGAGCTTCGAGAGAATCGGAGACCACATAGAGAACATCGCAAAGAGCGGACTCCAGCTGATTGAAAAAAAACAGAGTATTGAAAGATTTGAGGGGCTCGCAGCCAGGGTTCTCGAAGTTTACGAGAAAGCTGCGGGCGCGCTGTTCAAACAGGACGTTAACATGGTGGACGGGGTTTTCGATGACCTGAAAGAGATAGAGAAAATGTACCTGAAGATTTCCAACAGCCTGTTCCAGCAAAAAATGGGCGTGCAGGCATCGCTGCTCCAGAAGACTGTCCTGGACAGCCTGAGCAGAATCTCAGGATACAGCGCAGATATCGCAGAGATAGCAATAAATATGTCTGTTAGGGTGCCGTAAATGAAAGTGCTCTTCGTATGCGTTGGCAACTCCGCTAGGTCGCAAATAGCAGAGGCGCTTTTCAACAAAATTGCAGGAAAAAAAGAAGCGCAGAGTGCAGGAACTCAACCTGCGGAGAAAGTAAGCCCAAAAGCTGTGGAAGCAATGCGGGAGATAGGCACCGATATAAGCATGCAGACGCCAAAGCTGCTAACCCAGGAAATGGTTGAAAAAGCTGAGAAAATCATAACCATGGGCTGCCTTAACAGCGCCTCCTGCCCTTTATTTCTTTTAGAGGACAAATCGAAGATTGAAGACTGGAAGATAGAGGACCCAAGGGGCAAGCCCATAGAAAAGGTAAGGAAAATCAGGGACGAAATAAAGCGAATGGTGGAGAAGCTTGTCGGGGAAGAGAAATATTAATATACTCGAAGAGGTTTAAAAAATGGGGGGTTGAAGTGAAATACGACGTTGTCATAGTCGGCGCAGGTCCCGCTGGGATGTTCGCTGCATACGAGCTTGCCAAGAAGAGCGACTTGAGAGTTTTAATTGTAGACTTCGGCAAGGACGTGAGCGAGAGAATCTGTCCAATGGAAAAGACCGGCGTGTGCGTGAAATGCGAGCCGTGCAATATAATGAGCGGGGTAGGGGGCTCTGGAGGCCTGAGCGATGGGACGCTGAATATAAAGCCGGACATCGGAGGCAACTTGTATGAATTCATGAGCGAAGCAGATGCCTGGGAACTCGTTAGATACGTGGATAAGATATATATTGAGAACGGAACGCCAAAAAAATTGTATAAAGCTACGAGCGACGAGGAGGAGATGCTTTCCAGAAAGGCTGCCTCAGCAGGC
>Ga0180009_10001042_pt1 | contig 34965 bp, 37 predicted proteins | sample OS_PC_MetaG_FD_123537 | JGI IMG/M metagenome (GOLD analysis project Ga0180009, IMG submission 123537) | Groundwater microbial communities from the Aspo Hard Rock Laboratory (HRL) deep subsurface site, Sweden - OS_PC_MetaG | ecosystem: Environmental > Aquatic > Deep subsurface > Groundwater... | reverse complement strand
CTGATAGGGACGGTAGATTTGAAGATCCCTCGGATGACCTCGGGACGCGACTCTTCTATGCATGAGACGCGACTCTTGTATAGACGCTGTTCGTTTCCTGAGCGAGTCCGACGAGTCGAAGGACCTTCAATCCAGCCGCAGCCTAGTTCTATTTGACCGGAATCTCGTCCGCGGGGATCTGGTCGAGGTCCGCATCCGTGATGCCGAGGCTGTAGAGGCGCATGAGACGATAGGCCTCGTCGCCGTTCTGGAGATAATGGACCGATAGGTCCTTCGGATGGATGTAGTATGCCTCGCCGTGTTCCTGGACGCGGAGGACGATACGGCCTCGGAGGCGGTTTTTGATAGACCAGTCGCCCCGCTCGATGGTCGCGTAGTCGGTCTCGGAAACGCCGAGGCCGAAGCTGCGCATCATCTGATAGGCCGTGGGGCCGTCCTTCATGTAGAAGCGCGAGCCATCGGTCGGGTTCAAATACCAGGCCTCTCCATGCTGTTGGACCTGCAGGAGGATGTAGCCGCGCAGACGGTCGACGAGCGCGGCGTTGACGCGGGCACGGACCTGTTCCTGATACAATGCGGGCACGGCCGTCGCGGCGCCGGGCTTCGCACTCGGCAGTTCGTCCATGTACGCGTCATAGGAGCCCCACATCGTGGCGGTCTTGGTCGCGGACGTGGAGACGAATTGCTGGCCGATCCATCCGCGGCCGCCATCCGTCTCGACGCGATACCAACCGTCCGTGAAGCCGATGACCTGCACGGACGTGCCGGCCGACAGGGTCGAGAGGATGTTCGTGCCGTCCGTGCACGCGTCGTCCCGCAGGAAGACCGCGGAAGCGATGGTGCCGCTGCCGGCATACTGGTAGACCGGGTCCACATAGCATCCCGAGCCGGCGTAGGCGGGCGTCGGGGAAGTCGAGGTCGCACCGAGGAGACATGAACAGGCTGTGAGGATGGTGAGGAGACGTGTCATATGGTGTGTTGGCTTTCATGCTACAGGACCATTGATGTTTCGCCAAACGTCTGGTACCCTCGGCCGATATGGATCTCGTCCGCCTCGGCACGACGCTGCGCGACCGCAAGGAACCCGCGTTTCGTTTCGGTCAGGCCAAGAAGGCGTTCACGGTCGACCTCGTCGACTCGTGGGAGGGGCTGACGACGTGGTCCAAGACGCTCCGTGCGGACATGGCGGAGGAGATGTCGTGGGACGAGTTGACGGTCCTCGAGACGCTCGAAGGTAAGGCAGGGGACGCGGTGAAGTTCCTGTTCGCGTGCGAAGATGGCGCGAAGATCGAGACGGTCGTGATGCGGCACGAGGACGACCGCAACACGGTCTGCGTGTCGTCGCAGGTCGGATGTCCGATGAAGTGCGCGTTCTGCGCGACCGGCGCCATGGGATTCACGCGGAACCTGACGGCCGAGGAGATCTTCGACCAGGTCATCCATGCGGCGCGGTGGCTCGAGAAGCACGGAGGGAAGGTGACGAACGTCGTTTATATGGGGATGGGGGAGCCGATGCACAACTATGACGAGGTGATGCGGTCCGTCCGGCTCCTGAACGACGGCGAGGGCTTCAGCCTCGGTGCGCGGCACATCAGCATCTCCACATGCGGCATCGTGGCGGGCATCCTCAAGCTCGCGGAGGAACCGGAACAGGTGAATCTCGCCGTTTCCTTGCATTCGGCCGTTCCGGCCACGCGCACCCGGATTATGCCCGTGAACGAGGTCTATCCCATCGACAGTCTCATGAAGGCGGTCGCGACGTATGCGGAGAAGACGAACCGCAAGGTGTTCTTCGAATATCTCCTCCTCGACGGCATCAACGACACCAAGAAGGAAGCCGCGGCGCTCGTGAAGCTCATGATCAAGAACAAGCGCCTATATCACGCTAACGTCATCAAGTACCACGACACGCACGTGTTCACGCCGACGCCTCGGGACCGGCGTCTCCAGTTCGTGACGTGGCTGCATGAAGGAGGTATCCCTGCCACGGCGCGCCGTTCGTTCGGCGAAGACATCCATGCGGCGTGCGGGCAGCTCGCGACGGAGAAGAGATGAACGGGACGCTCCGAAAATACCTACCCCATCGGAAGGGGTCGGTATTCTGTCGTCGTTGCCTTCGTGCGGGATGAAATGGTCCTGGCATGCCGGCCGACGGTCTGCACATGCTTGGTGATTACGTCGGTCCGATGCACATCAACGCCGTCTAGCGGCTCTTCTTTTTCGATGAGGCCGTCCGTCGGCTCCGGACATGCATGAAGACCAAAGCGCTCAAGATGGCGGCGAAGAAACACCAGACCGAGGGACCTGCGTTCGTATACACGGTGAACGCGACGGCGCAGGACGCCACGAGGGCGAGGCCGAACGTGACGATCCAGCGGGAACTCGATAGGAGGCATACCAACGTCCCAACGCCGACGTAGAACAGGCCGTAGAGGGGATTGATCATGGGCACGCCGTACACGAGATGGCTGCAGGAAAGGATGACCGGCGTCGGCGACAGGATGACGGCCACGAGGCCTGTCGTGCCGATGACCCAGCCGGCGATGACCAGCGGGAGCATCATCCGTCTCCGCATCGGCGAAGTTTCGGACATGCGGACGGCCCACGGGATGTAGGCCGGCCAGAACGCGTACGCGAACACGAGATACGACTTCACGAGGACATCGTTGAGTACGGTCCTGCCGAGCGTGAGCCAGACGACGCCTTCGACCGCCTGCTGCGCGGCGAAGATGAACGGCACGGAGGCGTATGCCCGCTCGCGTCCGTTCGGCGCCTCGAGAAGGCTTGCGGCCCCGATGGTCCCGATGGCGCCGCTCGCGATGAAACTAGCCGTCGCGGAAAAACACATGCGGTGGCGCGGTCATGGATATAAAAATCGGGCTTCCGTCGTGCCCGGTGTCGTCGTTCCCTTCATTCATGTCGATAGTAGCACGGTGTGTCGGCGTGACCGAATCCCGCATGGACGTGTCGACCTGATATACTCGGAGGGACATGGAGGCTTTTTGGGCGTTCCCGTACCTCGGCGTCATCGCGTACGCCGCCTTTGTCTTGTCGTTGCTTTTCGTCTCGCGTCCGGCCTATCTCGCGTTCCGGAGACGGCACAGCGGATTCGGCGTCGTGTTCAACAGCGTGACGGGCATCCCGGAACCGCTCGTCTCGGTCCGGCTCCGCGATCTGCACGGGCAGGTCGTGGGGTCCGCGGTGACCGATCGCGCCGGGCGCTACCGCCTGCTCGCGCATCGAGGCGAATACCTCGTGGACGTGACGAAGGAGGGGTTCACGTTTCCGTCCGCGTATCTCGGCACGGGGCGTCGCAGTACGGTCTACGGCAATCTCCTGCCGGCGAAGCACGTCATCATCAAGGACCACGGGGTCATCACCAAGAACATCCCCATCGACCCTATCGCGGGACGACGGAGGTCGCGTGCGTTCGCGTGGCGGCCGCACATCGATACGAACGTGCAGGTCGCGGCAGGGACGCTCGGTCCGCTCGCGGCCTTCGCGCTCCCGTGGTTCCTGATGCGCGATTCCGTCGCAGGGTGGGTCGTCTTCGTCGGGTATGTCGGACTGTCGGTCAAGCGCCTGCTCTCGTTCAAGCCCGCGGCGCCGCCGTTCGGGACCGTCCGCGACGCGGGACAGGGGACGCCGGTCAGTCGTGCGGTCGTGCGCATCTTCGACGCGAAGAACAACAAGGTGCTCGAGACGCAGGTCACGTCCGAGAAGGGGCGCTACGCGTTCATCGTGCGGAAGGGCGCGTACTACGTGCTCGTGCAGGCCGAAGGATACCGGACGGTCCGTCTCAATTTCCCGAACGTGAAAAAAGACGGGCACCTGCTCGTCACGGACGTCCGCCTCCATCGCCTCGGCTCATCCGAGAAAGATCCGCTTATCGAGAAGTACGGAGGGATGAGCGTGCCGGACTAAAAATAATCGTCGTTGCGAGGAGTCAGACGACGAAGCAATCTTACCGAAATCCTTCGACCGAAGAAACAAGGTAAGATTGCTTTGTCACTCGCGGACTCGCTCCTCGCAACGACGGAATCAACGTTTTAAGTATCCCACTCCTCTATCTGGAGGACGTCGCGTTCGATGGGATCGGCGAGGCGGAGCGCGGCGATTTGCGAACGCGTGAGGATGGGCACGTGCGGGATGTCGGCGAGATGTTCGGGGACCGCCCAGACATCCTCTTCGGCCGTCATCCATCCGATATCATCGAACCGCGAGAGGTTCACGGGTCGGGAGAAGGAGCGGAGCGTTTTGCTGCCGTCCCCGATGATGTATTCGTGAAAATATGACATGACGAGCTCGCGGATGGTGCGGTAGACAGGCTCACGATAGCGGAGCACGGGATAATTCGTCTTGGAGATGGCGCCCCAGTAGCCGCCACGACGGAATACGGCGATGACATGGTCCAGGTCACGTCTTGAAGCGGTCAGGTCCACGACGAGGGGGCGATCGCCGTGGAAGCGGAGCGCGAGCGCTGCGAACATCGCGCCTTCGACGCAGTGCGCACGTTTCTCGCGGAGCATCATGCGCGGTGAGAGGCACGTGTCGCGGTCGTTACACGAGTTTTCCGGAATCTTTTCGAGGTAGTCTTGGATTTTTCGCGGCGTATCGAGCGGCTTGAGGATGGAGAGTTCACGGTCGGTGAGGCCAAACATATCCTCGACAGGATAGCATAACGAAGAGGTTCCGATGACATCTGGACAATCCCGTTTTTTTCCGGCATGATCATCCCCATCCCACACCCGGCACCTCCCTTGGATGGGCGGTATTCCCGGGCGATTTGGGTTCGAGAATCCTATGCAGGACAAAATCATCATCAAGGGCGCGCGGGAGCACAACCTCAAGAACATCTCGCTCGAGCTGCCCCGCAACAAGATGATCGTGTTCACGGGCTTGTCCGGATCGGGCAAGTCGAGTTTGGCGTTCGATACCATCTTCGCCGAGGGCCAGCGCCGCTACGTCGAGTCGCTGTCGGCGTACGCACGGCAGTTCCTCGGACAGATGGACAAGCCGGACGTGGACGAGATCGAGGGGCTCTCGCCGGCCATCTCCATCGACCAGAAGGCGCACAGCGCGAACCCGCGTTCGACCGTCGCGACCATCACCGAGATCTACGACTATCTTCGTGTGCTGTACGCGCGCGTCGGCCATCCGCAGTGTCCCATCGGCGGGGAACCCATCCGCAAGATGACGGTGGACGAGATGGTGGACGCCATCCTCAAACGGACCATCGAGATCCATTCGGTGCCGGAGGAGATCAAGAAGCGGCAGAAGACGAACCTGAAGGACGAGATCGTCGTCCTTGCGCCGGTCGTGCGCGGGCGGAAAGGGGAATACCACCAGTTGCTTCAAGATATGTACGAGGCCGGATTCCTCGAGGTGCGTCTCGACGGCAAGTGGCGTTCCCTGCGCGAACGCGTGCCCATGAGCCGATACCGCACGCATACCATCGAGGTCGTAGTGGACCGCGTGCCGCTCGCGTGGCCGGTCGAAGGCAATACGCAGATGCGCTCGCGCATCGCCGAGGCGGTCGAGACCGCCCTGGACCGCGCGGACGACACGGTCATCGCGATGCTGGACGACGGCACCGAACACCTCATGTCCGGCCGTTTTTCGTGCCCGACGCACGGGTTCGCGTTCCCGGAGATCGAGCCGCGTCTCTTCTCGTTCAATTCCCCGTACGGCGCATGTTCGACCTGCAACGGCCTCGGCACGAAGTTCCTCTTTTCCGAAGACCCGTGCGACGCCTGCGAAGGTCGTCGGTTGCGGACCGAGGCGATGCATGTGCTCGTCGGCGGCAAGAACATCGTGGAATGCACGGCGCTCACCATCGACCGCGCGCACGCGTTCCTCTCGGAGCTGAAGCTCGACGCCAACGGCACGGCCATCGCTGAGCCCATCCTGAAGGAGATCCTCGCACGTCTGCGGTTCATGCTGGACGTCGGCCTGCAGTACCTCTCCCTCGACCGCAAGGCCGGCACGCTCTCCGGCGGCGAGGCCCAGCGCATCCGGCTCGCTTCGCAGATCGGTTCACGTCTCGTCGGTGCGCTCTACGTCCTCGACGAACCGACGGTCGGCCTGCATCAGCGCGACAACGCGAAGCTGGTCGAGACGCTCGAGCGCCTGCGCGACGCGGGCAACACCATCATCGTGGTCGAGCACGACGAGAACACCATCGCGGCCGCGGACCACCTGGTCGACTTCGGCCCGGGCGCGGGACGGCACGGTGGCGAGATCGTGGCGCAGGGTTCCATGCCGAAGGTCCTCGACGATCCGACAAGCCTCACCTGCTCGTATCTGCGCGGCGACAAGGTCATCCCGTATCCCGCGAAGCGTCGCCCGCCCGCCAAGGAGCATCTCGTCGTCCGCAAGGCGAACGAGAACAACCTCAAGAAGATCACGGTGAAGATCCCGCTCAAGCGGCTCGTGTGCGTGACCGGCGTGTCGGGCAGCGGCAAATCCACGCTGATGATCGACGTCCTGTACCGCGCGATGGCCCAGAAACTGTTCGGCGCGATGGCGAAGCCGGGCAAGCACGAGCGCGTGGACGGCATCGACTGGGTGGATAAGATCGTGGACGTGGACCAGTCGGCCATCGGACGGACGCCGCGGTCCAATCCCGCCACGTATACCGGCGTGTGGACGCATGTCCGCGACCTCTTTTCCATGACGCCCGAGGCGCGCATGCGCGGCTACAAGCCGGGGCGCTTCTCGTTCAACGTGCCGGGCGGTGGCCGATGCGATCACTGCGAGGGCAACGGCCAGATCGCCATCGAGATGCACTTCCTCCCGACGGTGTACGTCGCCTGCGACGTGTGTAAGGGCAAGCGGTTCGACCGCGAGACGCTTGAGGTGAAGTACCGCGGCAAGAACATCTCGGACGTGCTCGGCATGACGGTGGAGGAAGCGGTCGTGTTTTTCCGCGACCTGCCGCCCATCCATGACAGGCTCAAGGTCCTCGACGAGGTCGGGCTCGGGTACATCCAGCTCGGGCAGTCCGCCACCTCGCTTTCGGGTGGCGAGGCCCAACGCGTGAAACTGGCGACGGAGCTCGCGCGACGCGATACCGGGCGCACGTTCTACCTCCTCGACGAGCCGACGACCGGCCTGCACATGGAGGACATCCGCAAGCTGCTCGAGGTCCTGCATCGGCTCGTGGCGCGCGGCAACACGGTCGCGGTCATCGAGCATAACCTCGACGTCATCAAGAACGCGGACTGGGTCATCGACATGGGTCCGGACGGCGGAGACCGCGGCGGCAAGGTGGTGGCCGAAGGCACGCCTGAGGACATCGCGAAGAATCCCAAGAGCGCGACTGGGGAATATCTGAACAAGGCGCTGAAGCGGAGATAAATAAACGGCCGACCAGAGGGGTCGGCTTTCGGTCGGGGGAAAGGGCTAGGCGACTTAGTATCTGGCGACGAACAGCGTACAGCTGTTCGGGATGCGGAGGGGTCCGCTGTCCACGATGGTCTCGTCGATGTCGGAGACGATGCCGGAACGGATGTTGGCGTCCCAATACGTCTCCGCCGTGGCGTACGAGGCGACGAGATACTGGATGACGTCGTCACCGCTCGTGAAGACGAGTTCGTCCGGATAGAGATGGGCGATGACGTTCCCAAATTCCGTGAGGAGGAGATCCTTTGCGTTTTCTTGGCAGAAGGCGTTCTCCTTCGCGACGATGGCGGCGGCGAGCTTCGGTGCGTGGTCGTGCAGGATTCTCGCGAGATGACTCCCGCGTTGGCCTGTCCGACATGCCGCATAGAGCCTCGCGCGTGGTCGCATGACGCGGCGGATGTCCTTCAATGCGCTTCGGACGTCACGGACCTGCCGGAAGACATGCGTCGCGACGACGATGTCGAATGAGGCGTTTTCGCACGCGATGTATTCGGGGTCGAGGATGAGGCCCGAGACGCGGATATCCTGGTCGGTCATGGCCTTGAACGCCGCGACCACCGCATCGCGTGAGCGATCGGCGATGATGATGGCCCAGCTCTTCGGGATGCCCTTGGCGTTTTCCGACCAGAGCCTGCCCGTGCCGCATCCGAGGTGCAGGACGCTCGCTCCGCGCTTACGCTCGATGCGGTCGAACGCCTAGGTGTGCCATTCGATCGGGTTCGTCCCGATGAGGTCGTGGAGTCGGAATCGCGTTTCGAGACGCTCACGTTCGTTCCTGTGCCCGTTCCGTCCGTCTTCCGTGGTATGTGGAAGGTTCATCATCGCTCCTTCGTCATCTGGATGGATGAGGCTCCAGCGTAGGCGACGCCGTGGCATGCGTCAAGGATTGGCACGTCTCCCGTGTCGCGGTACGCTATCCCGCATGGCGATTCCTGCCAGTATCAAGATCAAGAATGGCGTGCTTCCGGATGCTCCGGGGGTGTATTTGATGAAGGATGCGAAGGGGAAGGTCATCTATGTCGGAAAGGCATCCTCGCTCAAGCGGCGTGTCTCGTCGTATTTCCAGCGCCCGTCGGATGATCGCATCAGCCAGATGGTCCGTGAGATTCGGCGCATCGATTACCTCGTGAAGCCGACGGCCATCGAGGCGCTTATCCTCGAGGCGAATCTCATCAAACACTACTTTCCGCCGTACAACATCAAGGATAAGGACAACAAGAGTTTCCTCTATCTCGTCATCACGAAGGAGGAATTCCCCAAGCCGCTCCTCGTCCGCGGTTCGGACCTCGGCGACGACGCGACGAATCGATATAAAGCCGTGTTCGGGCCGTATACTTCACCCCGGTCGCTCCGTGCGGCGCTCGACCTTATCCGCAAGGCGATTCCTTGGTCCATGTGCGAACCGGGCCAGCCGAAGCCCTGCTTCTACCGTCACCTGAACCTATGTCCCGGCGTGTGCGACGGCACCATCTCGAAGAAGGACTACGCCAAGATCATCCGCGACCTCATCCGGTTCTTCGACGGGAAGAAGGATGTCGTCATGAAAACATTCGTGCAGGAGATGCGGGTCGCGGCCAAGGAGAAGCGGTATGAAGATGCAGCGACGTTGCGCGACCGTATCCACGCACTCGAGCATATCCGCGACATCGCGGTTCTGAAGCGCGAGGACGACGACGTGGACCGTATCCGCGAGGGCGAGGCGCCAGTGGACCTGTACGGCCGCATCGAGGGGTACGACATCTCCAACATCTCCGGTACGTCATCTGTCGCGTCGATGGTCGTGTTCGAGGACGGCGCCCCGGTCAAACAGGAATACCGGACGTTCCGCATCCGGTCCGTCCCCGGCTCCAACGACGTCGCCTCCATCCGCGAGACACTGATGCGGCGGTTCCGCAACCCATGGCGCCATCCAGATCTTCTCCTCATCGACGGCGGGAAGCCGCAGGTCAACGCCGGCACGTCGGTCATCCGCGAGCTTGAGCTCGGCATCCCGGTCGTGGGCCTCGCGAAGGGACCGAAACGGAAGAAGGACGAGCTCGTCTGTGACAAGAACAACCTCGAGATCTGCATCGCGTGCGGGAAGAGCCTGCCGCTGCTCGTCGCCGTGCGCGACGAGGCGCACCGGTTCGCCGTCGCCTACCATCGTCGTCTGCGCGGACGGAAGATGCTTGAATCCTAATCGTTTCACGCTATGTGCGGCATCGTCGGCTACATCGGGACCCGAAAAGCGCAACCCATCCTTCTGGACGGGCTGCATCGCCTCGAATATCGCGGCTACGACTCGTCCGGCGTCGCGCTCGTGGACGCGACGCTCGCCGTCACGCACGCGTCCGGCCGCATCTCCGAACTCGAGACGAAGCTCGGCGGCACGGTCCCGGCGTCGACGTGCGGCATCGCGCACACGCGGTGGGCCACGCACGGGCCGCCGACCGAGGCGAACGCGCATCCGCACCGTGACTGCACCGGCCGCATCGCGGTCGTCCACAACGGCATCATCGAGAACTACGCGGAACTGCGGACGGAACTCGAGGCCCGCGGCCATACGTTCACGTCCGAGACGGACACGGAGACGCTCGCGCATCTCATCGAGGAGGCGATGAAGGCGGGGAAGGGGCTGACGTCCGCGGTCCAGACGGCGCTTCGACGCGTCCGGGGCACGTACGGCATCGCGGTCGTCTCCGCCGACCAGCCGGACAAGATCGTCATCGCGCGGCTCGGCAGTCCCATCGTGCTCGGCATCGGCGACGACGAGCTGTTCGTCGCGTCGGACGCGAGCGCCATCATCGGCCATACGCGGGACGTCATCTACCTCGACGACGGCGAGATGGCGGTCCTCGGACGCGAGGGGCATCGCGTGATGTCGCATGACGCCAAGGTCGTCACGAAGGAGACCACGGAGCTCGATTGGTCGGACGAGGACGCCCAGAAGGGCGGACATCCGCATTTCATGCTCAAGGAGATGCTCGAGCAGCCGGAGGTCATCCGCAACAGCATGCGTGGCCGTCTGAATGTCGAGGAGGGGACGGCCGTGCTCGGAGGGCTGCGGGACGTCGCGGGACGCCTGCGCGACATCGATCGGCTCGTCGTCGTCGCCTGCGGGAGCGCGTACTACGCCGGGCTCGTCGGCGAATACATGCTGGAGGAATACGCCGGGATCCCGGTGGAAGTCGAGCTCGCGAGCGAATTCCGCTATCGCAAGCCGCTCCTGACGAAGCGGACCGCGGTCCTCGCCGTGTCGCAGTCCGGGGAGACGGCCGACACCCTCGCGGCCGTGCGTGAGGCGAAGATGAAAGGCGCGCTGACGCTCGGCATCGTGAACGCGGTCGGCTCGACCATCGCGCGCGAGACGGACGCCGGCGTCTACAACCACGCGGGTCCGGAAATCGGTGTTGCGTCGACAAAAGCCTTCCTTTCGCAGTGCACGGTCTTCGCGCTCTTGTCCGTTTTCCTCGGACGCCAGCGCCAGATGTCGCTCTCGATGGGAAAACGCATCGCCGAGGAGATGCGGCGCCTGCCGGATCTCGTCGCGGGCATCCTGGAGGGACGTGACGCCATCAGGGCCATCGCGGAACGATATGCCGCGACGACCGACGCGTTCTTCCTCGGGCGGAAGTACTGCGCGCCCATCGCGTTCGAAGGCGCGTTGAAGCTGAAGGAAATCAGCTACATCCACGCCGAAGGCTACGCGGCAGGGGAGATGAAGCACGGTCCCATCGCGCTCATCGATGCGACGTTCCCGACGGTCGTGCTGTGCCCGAAGGATTCGGTCTACGAGAAGACGCGCTCGAACATCGAGGAGATCCGCGCGCGCGGCGGGAAGATCGTCGCGGTCACGACCGAGGGGAACGAGGAGGCGCAACGCTTCAGCGACGATGTCATCTACATCCCGAAGACGCTCGAGATGCTGACGCCCATCCTCGCGGCCGTGCCGCTCCAACTCTTCGCCTACTACGTCTCGACGTCGAAAGGCATCGACCCGGATAAGCCGCGGAACCTCGCGAAGAGCGTGACGGTGGAATGAACGTGCGTTTTCCTAATATGTTATATTTCGGGCATGATATATCTTATCGGCGGGTCGCCGCGTGTCGGGAAGAGCATCGTCGCGAGACATATCGCGAAAACGACGGACGCCACGCTCGTTTTGACGGACGATATCTGCGAATCGGTCGAGAAAAAACTTCCAGAAGATGAACGTCAGTCAAAGTTTCCATTTCCGAGCTTTTCAGGCACGGCTTCGGAGAACGTCCATACGTCGGATGAGCTGGTCGACTTCCAATACGCGACTGCAAAAGCCCTTAGGCCAGAACTCGACAGGATTGTTGAAGAGACTCTATCGAACGGTGAGTCCGCGGTCATCGAAGGCGTGCATCTTCTTCCAGAACAGGTTCGAGAACTCTCTGATAGGCATCCAAAAAATATCCGTGCGGTATTCGTCGGTTCGGAGGACATCGGACGCATCATCGACGGGATCATGAGGAACACAAGCCCTGATAACTGGACAAGGGACAGCGATTCGGAAGTGGTCAGACAGATTGCCGAGTTCGCCTCCATATATAGCGGCCTGATCCGGAAAGAAGCGGAAGCGAATGATTTGCCGTATATTGAGCGGACCGATAATTTCGAGAAGGACATGAAATCCATCGTTGAAGCGATGACCAGTCATTGAAGACGGATGTCAACTATGCAGAATAATCATGATCGGCCGCCGGAAGCGCCGCAAATTCGTGCAAAGGATATTTTTGTCGATCCGCGACATGTGGAGCACTCGTTCGATCTACCGTTCTGGAGGGATGATCGGAAGCTTTGGGCATTGAAGATTCCGGCGGAAGACATGGATATCGATGATCTCCGATGGATACTCGATGTGCCGTTTTGGGAGGATACGGAAGGGAATATCGTAATTACCCCAAGCGACGTCATCCGTGATATGGACCGATTCCCGGACCATCGGGACAGGATTTTGCGTTGCGATACGTCGCATCCCATCGACATCATGAAGAACAGGAAAGGGGAGTGGTTGACGTTGGACGGTCTGCATCGACTTGTGAAACAGATTCTTGAGGGCAAGAAGACGATTCGTGTCAGAAAGATACCGCCCGAAATGGTCCATCTCACCGCGAAGGATGATATAGATACCTGATAACCACTGGAGAGAACATTATAAAGAGAGTGTCAGTGGGAAATCGACATATCCCCATTGGAACAGAAAAAGAACAGAACTATGGCTCAATCGAGCCGTATTTTTGGTTTTCACCGACCATTGACCATAGGGTGTTAGTGGCATAGAATGGGGATTAGTGGGACGGAGTGGGAATAAGAAGCAAGAGCTTTCCGGTCTTATGTTCATCGGCGAATTTCACCATACGCTAGATGAAAAAGGCCGGCTCGCAGTGCCGGTCAAGTTTCGTGCAGGACTCGCGGCAGGTGCCGTGGTCACGCGTGGATTGGACCGATCGCTGTTCCTGTACCCGAAGGACGTGTGGGAGACGCTAGCCCTCAAGCTCGCGTCATTGCCCATCGGTCAGGCCGATACCCGTGCATTCGCGCGCTTGATGCTCGCGGGCGCCATGGAAGTCGACCTGGACAAGTCCGGGCGTGTGACCATTCCCGAGGTCCTCCGCACATATGCGGGGGTCGCCAAGGATGTGGTCGTGACCGGTCTCTATGACCGGCTCGAGATCTGGGACGAAGCGTCCTGGAACGCATACGCCTCCAAGACGGAACAGGACAGCAATGCGATCGCGGAACGGCTCGGCTCCATCGTATGAACGAATCCGTCCATATCGCGGTCATGACCTCCGAGGTCATCGACGCGCTCGGGACGCGTCCAGGAGGACGCACTGTCGACGGCACCCTCGGTGCCGGGACGTATGCGGCATCCTTGCTCGAGGCAACGGCACCTGACGGCAGTGTGCTGTCGCTGGACGTGGATCCCGGCGCACTTAAACGGGCGCGGGAACGGTTCGCGCCGTACGGGAAGCGCTGGGTCGGCGTCGAGGCGAATTTCCGTTCCCTCGACCGCATCGCGGAGGAGCGCGGCTTTCGTCCTTGTGAGGGCGTCGTCCTGGACCTTGGGGTCTCGTCCGACGAACTCGCTGACGCATCGAAGGGCCTTTCCTTCATGAAGGAAGGTCCTCTGGACATGCGTCTCGGACCCCGCGCGAACGAGGATGGGCTCACGGCAGGCGATATCGTCAACTCCTGGAGCCGCGACGACCTCATTACGGTCATCCGCGACTACGGCGAGGAACGGTTCGCAGGCCGCATCGCGGACGGAATTCTCCGGGCACGCAAGGCGGCACGCCTCGTGGGGACCTTGGATCTCGTCTCGGTCATCCGTTCGTCCGTCCCTCGGACGTACGAGCACGGCCGCATCCATCCTGCGACACGTACGTTCCAGGCGCTCCGCATCGCCGTGAACGACGAGCTTGAAGCCTTGCGCGACGCCATCGCCGCCGCACGACGCATCCTGGCGCCCGGCGGACGCATCGCCGTCGTTTCGTTCCATTCGCTTGAGGACCGGATCGTGAAACATGCCTTCAAGGAGGCAGACGACCTGGTTCCCATCACAAAACGGCCCGCCATACCGTCAGAAGATGAGATGACGGCCAACCCCCGCAGCCGGAGCGCCAAGCTCCGCGTGGCGGAGAAACGTTAGTCCGGTCCGTCCACCTTAAGTCAAATCAAACACAAAATTCTTATTCATATGTCACGTGCGTTTGCATTCGCCATGACACGACCTCATGAACGCCTCGGCCTTCCGCAGCCGATCGGACGCCGCCTCCCGCAGGGGCTGGCCGGTTGGAATATGGTCATCGCGGTCATGATGTTCGCCTGCGTCTTCGGTTACGTCGTGCAGGTCAATAGCGCCGCTTCAAGGGGATTCGAGCTTCGGGACGTCGAGAAACGTGTCGAAACGCTCCGGTCTGACGTGATGGGTCTCGAGGATACGGTCGCGACGCTCTCGTCCGTCCAGGCGCTGAATGAACGGGCCATCGCGCTCGGATTCGTCCCTGTCCAGGGCATCGAGTACGTGAACCCTGCCGGCAAGACCACAGCGATGCGCTGACGGTCGAGGACTTGGATGAGCCGCAAGGCTTCTCCAAGGCTTCGACCATGAAGGGGCCTCGCGAACCGAATATCCTCCCGACGTGCGTGTCAGGAGGATTTTTCGTATCCCTTACCTCGGGACACGAAATGATGGGAGAGGGATGGCTCAGGATGACTGAAGACGTGTTATAATCACGCCATGCATTCGCGGACAGGAGCCGTGGCGAAACTTCTCATTGTCGATCTCTTCGGGAGCGTCGCGTGGTTTCCTGTCTGGTGGTACACGAAGGGGCTTGAGCGTGTGTTCGTGTGGGTACGACGTTCGTTGCAATACCGTGCAGCGTCGTACGCGTTCCGCATCTGGATCAAGAACATGCTCGTGCCGATGTACGGGCAATACGACTGGACCGGTCGTCTCGTCAGCGTGTTCATGCGCATCATCGTCCTCATCGGGCGTTCCGTCGCGTTCGTGGCCGAGGCGCTCGTGTATGGGATCGGCATCATCGCGTGGATCGCGGCGCCGATTATTTTTGCTCTGCTTGCGGCGTGGAACATCACGTCAGGAGCCTTCCTCCGAAACGTATGAGCGAACTTGCCCGACCTGTCGCCATCGTCTGCGCCCAATGCGGCGCGGATCCGCGTCTGACGGCATCGTGCAAGGCATGTGGCGGCGCTGGTATCGGCGTCGCGTCGCCGGATGGGTTCCTCGTCTGGTCCGACCCGGTCGACGACTTCACCATCGCCCTGCGTGCCATCAAGAAGAACGCGACCGTCATCTTTCATCTTGCCATCATGATCGGCCTCGGCGTAGCCGTCGCGGCGATTCTGTGGAGTCTTACGCGCCTCGACGACGTGTCCGTCATCCGTGAGGCCTCGTTCTGGGTCTCGGGACGATGGGACGTCTCCCTCGCGTGGTTCGCGGCGTTCCTTGGCTGTTTCCTCATTTTTCGGCTGTCGGAGTATTCCAGCGATGTCCGGAGCATCCCCGGATGGGCCATGACCGAAGCGCAACTCGAAGCGCATGACGCCGCCGCTCCGACCCGCGCGGACCATCGGTTCGAGATAGCGCCGCATTTCTCCGAGGAAGCGCGCGACACGGTCGAGCGAGCGTACGGCATCGCACATGACCTGAAGCGGACCGAGGTCCGGCCGGATATGCTGTTCGCCGCGGCGCTCACGGGTCCGTCGGGTGGCCTGTTCATGGCGCGGCTCGGCCTCTCGTTCGACCTCGTGAAGAGGCCACTCGCGACGCTGATGATTTCGGACGCGTCGGCCGGGAATCCGCCCATCGCGTTCTCGAAGGAGACCAAACGGTCGCTCGCGCTCGCCTATGCCGAAGCGCGCACCGCCCGGCGCAAGCACGTGAGCCCCATCGAGCTGTTCCTCCAGTCGTTCAAGGACAGTCCCAAGCTTCAGACGCTCCTCGATCGTCTCGGGTTCCCGGCGGAACATGTGATGAAGGTCGCGGAATGGGTACGTCTTCAGGAACAGTTGCGCGAGGATTACCTGCGCTTTGTCGAACTTGCGGCGTTGAAACCGAAATCCGTGATGAACCGCGCCATGACGGCGCAACAGACTCCGCTCCTTGACCGGTTCAGCGAGGACCTGACCATCGCGGCACGCAACGGCTATCTCCAGCCCCTCATCGGACGCGAGCGTGAGATGGAGGAGCTCCTGCGCGCCATCGAGAGCGGCAACAGGTCCGTGGCGCTCGTCGGCGAGAGCGGAACGGGCAAAGGCGCGATGATCGAGGAGCTTGCGCGACGGATGGTGGAGGAAGACGTGCCGCCGGAGCTGTTCGACAGGCGTCTCGTGTCGGTCAACGTCGCGCAAGTCGTCTCGGCAGGCGAATCCGGCCTTGCGGCCGAGCGTCTCATCACCATGTTGCGCGAAGTCGGCATGTCAGGGAACGTCATCCTTGCGGTGCATGGCATCGAATCGCTTGTCGGCGGCGGCAGCGGACCCATGGACCTCGCGGAAGCGTTCGCGAGCGAGTTGGACCGCGGATATTTCATCGCCATCGCGACGACGACGCCGGCTGCGTGGACGCAGTACATCGAACGGCGATCGCTCGGCACGAAGCTCGTCAAGGTCAATGTCACGCCGCTCGAGGCGGAAGACACGCTGCGTGTCCTCATGGCGAAGAGCGGGTCCATCGAATACGTGAACAAGGTTTTCCTGTCGTACGGCGCGCTCGAGAAGGCGACGACCTTGGCGATGCGCTATCTGCGCGACGTGGCCCCGCCCGAGAATGCGCTCGACGTGGTCCGCGAGGCCGCGGTGCTGGCGCGGAAAGCGCGGGGCGAGCGGACGTTCGTGACCGCGGAGGACGTGGCGAAGGTGGTCCATGACAAGACGAACATCCCGGTCGAAAGCGTCACCGGCGGCGAGACCGAGAAGCTGCTCGACATGGAGAACCGCCTGCATGGCCGCGTCATCGGTCAGGATGAGGCAGTGACGGCCGTCTCGCAGGCGTTTCGACGAGCACGCGCGGACCTGCGTGAAGGCAAGCGACCCATCGCGAACTTCCTGTTCCTCGGACCGACCGGCGTGGGGAAGACCGAGCTCGCCAAGGCGCTCGCGGCCGAGTATTTCGGCGACGAGAATCGCATGATCCGGCTCGATATGTCGGAGTACCAGGACGCGACGTCCATTCATCGGATGATCGGACAGGCAGGGGACCAGCGCGGCGGTCTGCTCACCGAGGCCGTGCGCCACGCGCCGTTTTCCATCGTCCTGCTGGATGAGGTCGAAAAGGCGCATCCGGATATCCTCAATTTGTTCCTCCAGGTCATGGACGACGGACGCCTCACCGACGGGGTCGGGCGCACCGTGGACTTCACGAATGCCGTCGTCATCATGACCTCCAACGCCGGGACGTCCTTCATCCAAGCGGAAGTCACGAACGGCACGCCGTTGGACGTCATACGGACCGCCCTGCTCGAACGTGAGCTGAAAGGGATCTTCCGTCCGGAATTCCTCAATCGGTTCGACGGCACCATCGTGTTCAGGCCGTTGACCATGGACGACATGACGCAGATCGCGCATCTGCAGATTCATGCGGTCGGTGCTCGGCTGGAGGCGAAAGGCTTCATGTTCCATGCGGAGGATGAGGCGGTCGAAGCGCTCGCGAAAGACGGGTACGACCCGATGTTCGGCGCGCGTCCGTTGCGACGTCTCATCCAGGAACGCGTGGATAACGCGCTCGCGGACGTGCTGTTGCGGCATCAGGCGGAGCGCGGCGACACGATCGTGCTGAAGGCGGATATGACGGTGGAAATACGGAAAGCGGACGCGGTATGATTACGGACCGAACCATCTTCCTGACAGCGGCGCTTACGGGCGCCGTGTTCGCGATGGTCTGTTCCTATCTCCTGACGCACCTGACCGCGTTCGTGGCCGAACGCGTCGGCGCCGTGGACAAGCCGACCGGCGGACGGAAGATCCACACGCGAAGCATCCCGCTGTTCGGTGGGGTCGGCATCGCCGTCACCATCCTCGTCGGGATGGGGCTTTTGGCAATGAACGAACTGCTACCCGGCATCTCCGGCGTCCAGCTCGCCGGATTCGCGGTCGCCATCGTCATCCTGACAGTCGGCGGCATGATCGACGACCGATATCCGCTCACGGCCGGTATCCAGCTTGCGTTCCCACTCCTCGCGGCCGTCACAATCGTCGCATCAGGGACCGGGATCATCCAGGTGACGAATCTCGTAGGGCATGGCGCGTTTTCCCTTCGTTGGTGGTCGTTCGGACCGGACGGACTGTCGTTCCCCGCGGATATCCTGACCATTTTTTGGTTGCTCTTCGCGACGTATGCGACGAAACTCATGGACGGGCTTGATGGGCTCGTCGCGGGCCTCGCGGCTATCGGAGCGAGCATGGTCGGCGCGCTGACCATCTCGCCGGCGTATTTTCAGCCGGGCGTCGTCTGCCTCGCGGCGACGGTGAGCGGCGCGTATCTCGGGTTTCTGCCGCGCAACATCCATCCGGCCAAGCAGTTCCTCGGCGAAGCCGGAAGTACGCTCGCCGGGTTCACGCTCGGGTTCCTCGCCATCGTCTCCAGCGCCAAGGTCGCCATAGCGCTCGCGGTGCTCGCCATCCCGCTCGTGGATGCGGGCCTCATCGTGCTCGGACGTCTGCGTCGCGGCAAGAAGCCCTGGATCGGCGATGACACGCACCTGCATTTTCGTCTCCTGCGCGCCGGTGTCCCGTATCGTACGGCCGTCGCCCTGCTCTGGGCCGCGGCTTTCGCTGCCGGACTGCTCGCCCTCGGCCTGCAGACGCGCGGTAAGGTCTTCCTCGTCCTCGGTCTCGCGATGCTGACTGTGTTCGCGTCGTGGTTGTTGAATCGGCACGCACGAAAAAAGAAAAAGGCATCGAAATGACGACCCTCCGACGCACGCGGCGGCCTCGTACGCCCTCGACGAATCCGATGACCGTGACCCGAGCACTGACGATGCTCCTCCTCGCGACCGCGTTCGCGGCCACCGTCCTTCTCGTTTCGCGAGTGAGACCATCCGCGTCGTCGAGCGGCATCGCGGACGTGACGTCGCTCCGGATGGAGATCGCGGATACGGACGCCTCGCGCATGCGCGGCCTGTCGGGCCGGACATCGCTCGCACCCGAGGCGGCCATGCTCTTCGTGTTCGGCGAGCGCGGCATCTATCCGTTCTGGATGAAGGAAATGCGGTTTCCCATCGATATCGTCTGGATCGACGGCGACACGGTCGTGGACGTCACGACGCTTCAGCCGCCCGAGGAGGGGATGAACGTCCCGTCGAACCACATCCCGTTCGCGATGGCGGACCGCGTCCTCGAGGTGAATGCCGGACTGGCCGAGAGCCTCGGTCTGACGAAAGGTGCGACGGTCGTACTGCCGAGATGAGGGACGCATCCGTCAACTGAAAAAGCCCCAGATGGGGCTTGAGGCGTCTCATGGCCGGATGGCCAGACGCGAGAGGTTATACGTCGACGTGACGGCGTCGGCGATATCGAGGAGGTTGCGGCACGGCGTGGAGCCGGGGAGCATCATGTCCGAGAACGTCCCCTGCGGGTCGTAGTGGATGGCGGACATGCCGACCGCGAGCGCGCCGCGGATGTCCACGTCCGGCTGGTCGCCGACGTGGAGGCAGTCTTCCGGCGCGACGCCGGCGCGTCGTGCGGCGAGTCGAAAAATTTCGGGGTCGGGCTTCGCGACGCCTTCGACACCGCTATCGATCACGAGCTCGAACGCGTCTCGGATGCCGAGCCCCGTCAGGAGCCGTCCGACCTTCCCTTCGCTGTTCGAGATGATGCCGAGACGTTGTCCCGCGACCGTGAGGCGACGCAGGGTCTCAACGACCTCGGGGCCGAGGACCGTGAACCAATTGTCGGTCTTCTGGTGGTCCCACCAGGACATGATAGTGCGTCGGAACGCGTCGGAATTCGGGTCGATGCCCGGGATGCCGGCATGCATGAGCATCGTCGCGTAGTACGCATCGATGCTCGTCGGTGGAGCGTTTTCCGACGCCGGCATGGTCGACGTGTGGCCGTTCTCCTTCACGAACCGGTTGATCATGCGGCGTGCCTCGCGGTCGCCACGGGCAAGCTGGGCCTGCGTCACGGGCGTGCGAAGCTCTCGCATCGCCATGTTCGCTTTACCCTGTAGGTCGTCCCATGCGAGCGTGTGGCCCACATCCAGGAACATCATGCGGCACGTCGTCATCTTCGACCTCCTGTGTTGGAAGGGACGTAATCGCGTTGTAGGGGAAAACGCCTGTCGTGTCAACCTTGCAGTATAAAAAAACCGAGCGGAGGGAGGAGGAATCCGTCCGTTCGGTTCAGTTCAGTGCGTGCGCGTCGCGGCGTCGACCTGCGCAACGAGGACCTCGTCGTCGAGGAGGGCGTTGACTTCAGCCATCGCATCTTCCTGCTCAAGGAGCGCGCAAGGTTCGTCGAGGATGCGGACCCTCGGTGCCGAGATGGGTTCGTCGAGGCGGTCGAGGAGCTCGGTCAGGGCCGTGCTTTCCGCTTCCGTCTCGAGGTGTCGGTGCCTCGCCTTGAACGCATCTTGGCCTTCCTTGAGCCTGATCGTGGCCTTGAGATTCTCGGTGGCTTTTGCGATGCCGTCATGAGCCTTGACGATGAACGCGTAGTATCGTTCGGCGAGCTCTTCGTCGGGTTCGCGCAGGCCCTCGTCGACGGCATCGTACCAGGCGACGTACCGGTTGCAGTGCTTCCGATAGTCTTGGAGCGCTTCTTCGATGAGCTGGGTCCGCCGGTACAACGGGTCAGTCTCGAGCTTCGCTGTCTGATTACGTTTCGCTTCGTTGTCGCGGTTCACTTCACGGATGCTTGTGACGATTCCGGTGAGGATGAGGCAAGCGGCGATGAGGAAAGGGATGCTGAGCGGTCCCCACGGAATAGGTTCCAGCGCCGGGCCAGGTCCCCGATAGAGACCTTCCAGCTGTTCACGTTTATCCAACATGCCCCGCAGAACCCCGACCCACGCGACGCTGATAATCAGACCAGTGAAGAGGTATACGGCACTCCACGAGGTGGATTCTGATTCGACGGTGGAGTTTTTCGTTTCATTCGATTGTTTCGTCTTCCATCGTTTCACCTCGCTTACCTCGTACTCGAGGTCGAGCAGTCGTTTGGAAAAGTGCTTCATGGATTCCTCCCACGGTCGCTCATGGATGAGCGGACGTAGGGTCTATATAGCGGGAAACGGCTCTTCTGTCAAGACAAACGCCACGCCCGAGTGGAGGGCGTGAGATGGGGTCATCGTTTGAAGATCACGTCGGCGATGCCGCGTTTGTACGCGACGTAGTCATCGAAGCTGCCGGCGTTCCGCAGCATGCGCACGAAGGACAGATGTTCCTCGATGCCGCCGTTCGGATGGAAGGTCACGAGCGCGTCCCGGCCGTCCGACCCGTCGCGAAGGGGCTGCCAATGGAAATGGATAACGCGGCCCGTGAGACGGGCAAGGTGTGACCAGTGGAGGAACTGATGCCACGGAGTGCTTCGATAATGGAGTGCCCGGTACGTGGGCGCATCTGATTCCTCTGGCGCCAGGAGCGGTGTACCGCGTGTCCCGCGGATCGAGGGGCGGACCTCTTCATTCGGGTAGATCCGCATCAGTTCGATAATGTCGAGCCCAAGGGCTTCGTAGACGAGCCAGGCCGTGACGCCCTCGGCGGCTCCGACGACACGAATGGCATCTTTCCTCGGTTCGCAGGTCGTGTTTCCGATGTAGACCCATTCTTGGGCATCAAGAATCGCTTGAAGACACGTGGGTGCTTCCAGCCGGACGAGAGGGTCGTTGTCCATGGGCTGTTCCTTCCTCTTAAAAAGGGCTGTCAGTGAGGCTGTGATAACACGGATTTCCACGACGGTCAACGGTCCGTCTGACGGGTTGACATGGCAAACGCTCCCGTGTATGCTCATCCACATTATGATTGCCGTCATCAAGACCGGAGGGAAGCAGTATGTCGTCAAGGAAGGCGACGAACTGAAGATCGAGAAGCTCACGGCGGGTAAGGGCGAGGATGTCTCGCTCGAGGTTCTTCTTGTCGCGGAATCGGACGGTTCCAAGGTGGATATCGGCGCGCCGTCGCTCGATCGAACGGTCACGGCCGAGGTGGTCGCTCATGGCCGCTCCAAGAAGGTCGAGGTCGTCAAATACAAGCCGAAGGTGCGTTACAAGAAGCGGACCGGCCACCGACAGGAGTTCACCAAGATCAAGGTCAAGAACATCGCATAACGCGACAGGATACGAGCCACGAGCTACCCGCTACGGGCTCGTTTTTTTATTGCTTCCGTCGGTTTGTGAAGGCGTCGGCGACGGTCGTCTCGTCCGCGTATTCGATTTGTGCGCCGGTCGGTAGGCCGCGTGCGAGGCGCGAGATGCCGATGGACAGGTCTTGCATGCGTTTGGCGATGAAGAGCGCCGTCGCGTCGCCGCGTACGTCCGGGTCGAACGCGAGCACGACTTCTGTGATGTCGTTGTCCGTCGCCGAGACGCGGACGATGAGCGCGTCGATGGAGAGGACGTCGGGCGTCGTTCCTTCGATGGGATCGATGAGGCCGCCGAGGATGTGGTATCTGCCGCGGAACGCGCCGGAATTCTCCACGACGCGCATGTCCTGGTCCGTCGCGACGACGCACAGCTGCGTGACGTCGCGACCGGGATCGGCGCACACGATGCAGATCTCCGACGTCGACCATGCACCGCACATGCGGCAGTGCGTCACGCCCTCGGAGACGGCGAGCATGGCCTGTGCGAATCTGCGGATACGTTCCTTCGGAAGCGAGACGAGCCAAAACGCGTACCGCAACGCGGCCCGTGGGCCTACGCCGGGAATACCGTCGAATTCGGACGCGGCGTTCCCGATGACTTCCGGGATGCGGCTCATTTCTTCTTCATCAGGCTCTGCATGTCTTGCGCGAGGTCGAGGCCGCCGAGGTCCTTCATCTTCTCGGCGAGGATCTTTTGGATCTTCTCGATGCCGTCGTTCACGGCATCTTTGACGAGCCCCTCGAGCTTCGCCTTGTCCGACAGCAACTCGCCGTCGATGGCGACGGAGACGGCCTTCTGATTACCGTCCATCACGATCTTGACCTTTCCCCACCCGGCGCTCCCTTCGGCGCGTTCATCCGACAAGGCGGACTGGATGGTCTTGGCACGGTCGCGGATGTCCTTGAACTGCTTGAGCTTGTTGAACATATGATGGAATCGTGGAGCGTTATTCGTAGAGTGTGAAGCGTCGGATGTGACGGGTCTCTTATAGCATTTCCGTCATTCCCACGAAAGCGGAAATCCATCCAGCCGGTTTCCCGCCGTCGCCATGTATGCTCTGCGGGAATGACAGGAAATTAGACTGGATTTGACGTGACGATGGGGGCGTTCGGGTCGAACGACGACGATTCCGGGGCGGCGAGGGCCGGAGCCTGCGCACCGGGTCTGAGATTCTGTGTCGGCGGACGGCCTCCGCCCTGTTCGTGACGGGCGAGGTTGCGGAAACTCGCACGCGTGGCGTCGAAGAAGAGTCGCACCATGCCGGTCGGTCCGTTGCGGTGTTTGGCGACATGGATCTCCGCGATGTTCCGTTCGTCCGGCGAGAGGTCCTCGGTCCGATAGTTCTTGTCCACGGCCTTGCGGTAGATGAACAGCACGACGTCCGCGTCCTGTTCGATGGAGCCGGATTCGCGCAGGTGCGAGAGGCGGGGGATGGACGGCTTCACCATTTCCACCTGGCGCGACAGCTGGGAGAGGGCGAGGACCGGGACGTCGAGTTCGCGTGCGATGGACTTGAGGCCGCGCGTGATTTCCGTGACTTCCTGCACGCGGTTGTCCGACCTGGACGAGCGCGATTCCATGAGCTGCAGGTAGTCGATGACCACGAAGCCGAGGTTATATTCCATCTGGAGGCGCCGCGCTTTGGTGCGGATTTCCATGATGTTGGCGCTCGCGGAGTCGTCGATGTAGATGGGCGCCTCGGACAAGGTGCCGATGGCGTGGCCGATGCGCGAGAAGTCGTCGTGCGAGCCGTCGTCCTGAAGCCGTCCCGTGCGCATCTTCCAGAGGTCCACGCCGGCCTCGGCGCAGAGCATGCGGTCAACGAGCTGGTCCTTGCTCATCTCCAGCGAGAAGATGCCGACCGGGATCTTGTGCTTGACCGCGACCGTGCGCGCGATGTCGAGCGCGAGCGACGTCTTGCCGCATGAGGGGCGCGCCGCGAGGACGACGAGGTCGCTCTTCTGCAGGCCACCGAGGATGCTGTCGAGATCGGCATAGCCGGTCGACAGGCCCCGGAGCTTTCCTTTCTCACGATGGACTTCGTCGATACGCTCGAAGGCGTTGTCGAGGACGTCGTGGATGTGCGTGAATCCGCTCTTCAGGAATTTGCGCGAGACGTTGAAGAGCTTCTGCTCGGCCTTGTCGAGCACGGTCGCGACGTCGTCCGCTTCCTGATAGCCGAGGCTCGAGATGTCTGACGCGGCCGAGAGCAGGCGCCGGAGCGTAGCCTTCTTCTGGACGATCTCCGCGTAGTGCACGACGTGGCTCGAGGTCGGTACGGCGTTCGTGAGCTGGATGAGCTCGGCGCGGCCGCCCACGCGTTCGAGCTCCTTCTTCTCCTCGAGGCGGTTCGCGACCGAGAGGAGGTCGATAGGCTCGTGTTTGCGGAACAGGTCGAGAATGGCCTCGAAGATCATCCGGTGCCTGTCGGAATAGAAATCCTCGGCCACGACGCGGTCGCCGACGCGGATGACCGCCTCCTTGTCCAGAAGGAGAGATCCGAGCAGGGATTGTTCGGCCTCAAGGTTCTGGGGCGTCACCTTGTCGGTCGTCATATCCCGCCGACCTTATCGCGGCGCGAGGAGGAGGGCAAGATGCTATACTGTCCCCATGTTCAAAGGGAAGAAGACCCTGGTCCGCGCGACGCTCACCTTGATCGGGACCATTATCGGCGCGGGAATCTTCGGAGTGCCGGCGATGATGGAGCGCGTCGGCGTCATCCCGGGTTCAGTCCTGTTCGCGGCTATCTCGGTCGTGGTGCTGGCGACGCATCTCCTGTTACTCGACGTCGTGGCGCGGGATCCCGTGCGTCGGCGGTTCCCGGGATATCTTGGTGAGATCTTCGGACCATGGGCCAAGCGGCTCGGGACGGTGACGCATATCCTGCAGATTTCTGGGGCGAATTTCGCTTACATCGTCCTCGGCGGCATCTTCATCGCCGAGCTCGCGTCGGTCTGTGGCATCGACATCGGCGTCTTGACGTGGCAGATCGTGTTTTGGGGCGTCGGCGTCGTCACGGTCGTGTCCATGTTGCGTGTCGTCTCGCGCATCGAATCCCTCCTGACATGGTTGCTCGTGGCGCTTCTCGTCTTCCTGATCGGGTCTGCGGTCCCGCAGGCGGACATCGGTCGCATCGCCACGTCGTCATGGGGCTCGTTCTTCGCTCCGTTCGGCGTTTTCCTCTTCGCGATGTTCGGGATGACGGTCATTCCGGAGGTCTATGAGATCGCTGGAAGACGCATCGCACGCTCTCGCCTCGCCGTCATCATCGGGACCCTCGTCGCCGCGGTCGTGACATGGTCGTTCGGCGTCTTCATCCATCTTGCGACCCCGCCCGGCATGGCCGGAGACCTCGGTGCCCTCGCGCACGTCATCAACATGCCGGCGCTCCGGCTTGCGGTGCCGTTGATAGGTTTCCTCGCCGTCATCACGTCGTTCATCACGAACGCCTTCGACTTGCAGGCCATGATCAGGCTCGACCTGCGACAGCGGCCAATCGTCAGCAAGATCATCACCCTCGGTATCCCGTTCGTACTGCTCTTCATCGTACAGCGGGACTTCCTCGCGGCCATCGATGTGGTCGGCGCGCTGTTCGCCGCCTCGAACGGCCTCCTCGTCGTCGTGGCGGCCTCGGCGGTCCTGCGACGTCGGACTCGGCCTCGGACGGAAGCGGATACCGCGTCGCCGTTTTGGTGGCGTGTCATCGTTCCAACCGTCGCTGGGGGGGTGTTCGTGCTCGCTATCCTTCAACGAGTAGCCTCAATCGCGCTATAATGACCTCACTATGTGGTTCCGTTTCCTCCTTATCTCGTTCCTCAAGTTCATCGCGACGATGGCGGCCATCGTCATGCTGGTGAAAATGTTGCCGGACGCCACGCCGAGCGCGGTCATCATCATCGTGAGCTGGGCCCTTGCCCTTATCTTCGCGTTCCTCTTCGCGTCATGGGCCTTCGGGACGCGGCTCCCGATACGCAAGGACGTCCTCTCGCTGGTCACGATATGGAGCCTGGTCTACGTGACGGGCTTCCTGATGTATGGCATCCTCCTGTCGGTCCGGGGTCCGCGCGTCCTCATCTCCATGGAAATCCTCGTGCAGCTCGCACTCGAGATCGGCGCCATCCTCTTCGCCGCCTACAGCATCCGACGTCGTCGCTTCGCTGCCGTCCTCGGCGAGGGGATGACGGTATAGATCAGGTTCGCGTCACGAAAACAAGAATTTTGCATCCTGAGCGAAGGCCATCAGATGGCCGCAGTCGAAGGACCTTCAAACGAGCCGTAGCTTGTCGGAGGGCTGCGGTAGATGTGAAGATCCCTCGGATGACCTCGGGACGCGCATGTGTATATAGCCCGACGCGAAGTCTTATGTGCGGCGCTTTGCCAGCTCGAACGTATTCTTAAGCAGGAGCGCGACGGTCATGGGGCCGACGCCGCCCGGGACGGGCGAGAGCCATCCGTCGACGCTTTCGAACGAAGCGGCGTCCACGTCCCCGACGACCTTGCCGTCCGCGAGTCGGTTCGTACCCACATCGATGATGCAGACGCCCGCTTTGACCATCGTAGCTGTCAGGAAGTTCGCGTGGCCGATGGCGATGACGACGATGTCGGCATCTTTCAGTTTCGCTCGGTCGAGATCGGCCGGTCCGTAGATGTCGGTCGCGCATCCGGCGACGGTCAACAGGCGCTCGAGCGGTGCGGCGAACGTCTCGGAGTTGGCGATGATGACGGCGTTGGACGTCTTCAGGACGACGTCGGTCGCGCCGATGAGCCGAAGGATGCCTTCGTGCACGGGCGGGAAGAGCGTGGCTTCGCCGGCCAAGAGTGCCGCTTCGTTCGTCGGATGGAACCCGTCGACGTCTTTCTTCGGGTCGATGGCGGCGATGACGGCGTCCTGATCATGCCCGGACGGGAGCGGAACCTGCACGAGGATGGCGTCGATATGCGCGTCTGCATTCCATGTTTCGATAAGGGCGACGAGATCCGCAGACGATGTATCGCCAGGTAGACGTCGGATATCCGTCACGATACCGGCCTCGGTGCAGGCTTTTTCCTTGAGGTTCACGTAGATGCGTGACGCCGGGTCGTCGCCCACGAGCAAGACCGCCAGCGTCGGAGCGATGCCGGATGTCGCGATGTCCGCCCGGACCTTTGCGCGGATGTCCGTCGCGAGGGCCTTCCCATCTATACGATTCATGGCGCAGAGGATACGCGGAAACAGGGGAAATGTCCACGAGGGATTGACATGGCCATTGGTCCGGCGTATGGTCCTATCGGCGAGTAGTTCCATTTCGTCATGTCTCCGGATCCGTAGGTAGCATCAGTTGCACCGCCGTAACGACAGGGCGGTCAGCATCGCTGGCCATGGACATCGCGGATCCTGTCCAGAGAGCGTCAGAACGGACCTTGCCGTATGGTTTTCCCCCCCAACCAGCGACTTCGTTCGTTCTCGCTCACCCTTTCGTCACGGTCCTTCTCCCACGGACGCCCCTCGGCGTCCGATTTTTTATGTCAGGGCCGGAACAGGGAACCCGGCGCAGAACGCTTCGACGTCTTTCTTCATGTCAGCGTAGAACGTATCCGTCGAAAGTCGGTCGGAAAACGCCCTCATGACGGCTTTACGCTCCTCCTTGTCTTCTGGTACCTGGATGTCCGTGAGATGATCGCGGACCTTCGTGATCCACTCGGCGATGCGTTCCATTTCGTTCGGACCCATGCCACGTGTCGTCGCGGCCGGCGTCCCGAGACGCAAGCCCGACGGTCGAAGCGGATGCGGGTCCTGCGGGACCGTGTTCATGTTCGCGTAGAGACCGACGCGTTCGAGCGCGTCCTGCATCAGCTTGCCGCGACCCATGCCGGTCGGCCGCAGGTCCACGAGGAGGAGATGGTTGTCCGTGCCGCCGGAGATGAGGGTGAAGCCATGTGCGATGAGCGATGAGCTGAGCGCCTGCGCGTTCTCCACGACACGGCGCGCATACTCCTTGAATTCCGGCGCGGCCGCTTCGTGCAGCGCGACGCCGATACCGGAGATGGTGTTGAGATGCGGTCCGCCTTGGAGACCCGGGATGATGGCCTTGTCGATCTTGGACGCGAGGTCCGCATCTTTGGCGAGACCTTTTTCGGTCACGAGAATCATGGCGCCGCGCGGTCCGCGGAGGGTCTTGTGCGTGGTCGTCGTGATGAGATGCGCGTGTGCCACGGGGCTCTCATGCTGTCCACCGGCGACGAGACCCGCGATATGCGAGATGTCCGCGACGAGCAGGGCGCCGACCTCGTCCGCGATCGTGGCGAATTCGGCGAACGGGATGGCGCGCGGGACCGCCGTGCCGCCGCACCAGATGATCTTCGGTCGGTGTTCCTTCGCGAGACGGGCGATTTCGTCGAAGTCGAACGAACCGTCCGGCTTCAGGTGATAGGGGATGCTCGTCCAGAGCTTCGCTGTCGCGCTGAACTTCCACCCATGCGTCAGATGGCCGCCGTCCGGCAGGTCGAGGCCCATGATGGGGTCGCCCGGTTCGCACGTCGCGACGTAGACGGCGAAGTTCGCGGGGCTTCCGCTGTACGGTTGGACATTCGCGTACGGAACGCCGAACAGCGCCTTCGCCCTGTCTTGGACGAGCGTCTCGAGTTTATCCGCGACCGCGTTGCCGCTGTAATAACGCCTACCCGGATATCCTTCGGCGTATTTGTCGCTGAAGGTCGTCGCGAGCGCTTCGAGGACGGCGGGCGACGTGTGGTTCTCGGACGGGATAAGCTCTAACCCGGTACGCTGGCGTTCGTCCTCGGCGGAGATGAGGGCGCGGACATCCGGATCGGACGCCGCGAGACGGTCGTAATGCATCATGCGGAGGATGGTAGGACGATTGGGACCGGAATGCAAAACGAAACGCCCCGGAGTCGGGGCGTACATGGAGAGAGGGGGTAGGTGCGTCACGCGAACGATCTCAGCGCCGGGTAGATCCGATCGAGTGCGAGGTCGATCGCGGCCTGCACTTCGTCAGGCTCGTTCGACATGATCTCGTGGGCGAGAAGATCCGGATGGTACTTCAGGATGACCGAGCGGACCGTCTTGCAGAAGGGCGTCTGGGATTGGAGCGTCTCCGATGTCGACTTCTTCGGGAAGAGTGTCCGGAGGCGTTCGGTGGCCCTCGTGAGGAAGACGGCTTCACCGTCCGGGATGCAGAGCGACGTGTCGAACCGGCGCTCGTCGTCGTGGCACTTCCTGCAGAATCCGTCGAGATGATCGATAATGCCGAAGACCATGTCTTGGGTCTCCGGATTTTGTCCGATGACGGAAAGTCCGACCCGGTTATTCGCTTCTCTGGCAAGATATGCCGTGAGACGGTCGAGACGTTTCAGATACATCTTGTGCCCACTTCGCTTCTGTCCTCCCTGAGACATCTTCCCTCCTTGCGGCGCGCGCGCCTATATAAAGTGCATGCCGAGGATGGACAAAAACCGCCGTTTTGTCAAGCGGGATGTCCTGTCACGGTTGACGAAAACGTCTTTTTCGCCTATGGTGGTGTGCACGGACATTTGACAGACGGCTCACGCCGGAGACAGGAGGGATGATGCCGAAGAAGAAGGATACGTGTTTCGGAAGGACGAGGGCGACGGACAAGCGACCGCTCTCATGGGTCGTGATCGACATCGATGCGTTCTATCGCGCTGTGGAAAAGGAATCGCCCGTCGACCATCAGGGTAGATTCCTCGCCCGCATCCTTCGGAACGAGAAGGGGGTATCGGGACAAAGAACCAGGCCTACGGTCGGCGTCGCGCGTGCGACGGAGGCGTACAGCTCGCCTCAAGCGCGATACTGTGCATCGAACGGCGGCAGTCCCCATGAGATGGGGGAGCGGAAGAAGAGGGGGGAGTTGCGTCGAAATATCTACAGGGACGCGCGGACGTATGCGGTCGTCGAGATGCGCGTACTGCAAGAGCTCTTCCAGATGCGGGAGATCCGATGGGGTCTTGACGAGATTCGTCGTGACCTCGTCGCGTGTGAAGGCAGGGACGTCCTCGTGCACCTATGCGCGCGGTTCCATCCGAATCGCGACCCGACCAGTGAGGAAGCCCTCTCCGAATCCCTACGACGCAAATGCGGAAAGGTATTCCGCATCGTGGATATGGACGCGTTCCGTTCGACCCTGGCGAAGGAGCGGGAGGTACTCCGGAAGCGGCATGGCGCGCGGTCCGGACTCGCCATACACGAAGGAAATCTCCTCAAGCGCGCGACCATGCGGGCCAAAATCACGGCCAAGCAGGAATACCGCGCGCTGGAGATCTACCGCCATCGCGTCCAGGGCGGCATGAACGTCCTGCCCCACGGCATGTTCATGGCCATCGACGACAGGACGTGGTCGGAGCTCATCGACCGCGAGATCCTTCCGACGAACTACACGCATCCCTCGTGGGACGAGACGTCGCAGGGCGCGAACCGCGAACCGTTCATGCTCGTGCCTGTCGAACCAGGGTTGGCGCCTGTCCCGCGCAAGAGCGCCACGCGCGTCAAGAAGTCGACACCGGAAGCGCCCGCTTCCGATCGCCAGCTCCTTCTCTGGCTCGGAACGTGAGTGTTATCGACCCGTCTGTCGGGTCATCCCTCGCCGCCCCCCGCTTCCACGCAGGTCGGGCGGCTTTTTTCTTGCCTGGCCTCGTCCGTTCGCGTAGGCTATATGCCATGAATCGCACAACCTTGAAGGCCGTTCACCTCATCGGTGCCGGCGGCATCAACATGAGCGCGGACGGGAAACTGCTGCTCGCGTCAGGCATCACGGTCACGGGATCGGACATGGAGGAGAACGAACAGACGAAGCTCCTCGCGGAACGCGGTGCTCGGATCATGATCGGCGAGGCGGCAGACAATATCCCGGAGAAGACCGATCTGGTCGTCTATACGTCGGCCGCCCCCGCCACGAACCTCGAACGCATCGAGGCGACCAAGCGGGATATCCCGCAGATGACGAATTTCGCGTTCCTTGGCCAGTGGTTCGAGGACGCCAAGACCATCGTCATCTCCGGCACGCACGGCAAGAGCACGACGACCGCGATGCTCGGACTCATCCTCGAAAAAGCTGGGCTCGACCCGACCGTCGTGGTCGGGAGCAAGGTTCCGGCGTTCGTGGACGGGAATCTCCGGATGGGACGGGAGGACCTGTTCGTGGTCGAAGGCGACGAGTACGCGCGGCACTTCCTCGAGTTCCATCCGTTCGGTCTCATCATCAATAATCTCGAGCTCGACCACACGGACGTGTTCCGCGACATCGAAGCGCTTCTCCAGTCGTTCCACGAGCTCGTCGGGCAAGTGAAGGAGAGGGGTTTTGTGGTCGTGAACGTGTCGGACCCGCGCCTTAGCCGTCTCATCGAGACGGAGCGTCCTTCGCTTGAGGCACGCGGCGTGACCATCGTCCCGTTCGGGTCGGAGGAGGGGAAGGGTGTTTGGCACGTCACGAGCCGTCAGGACGGGGATTATCGCGTCGTGATGCTCGCGAAGGATGCGATGACCGCGCGGTTCAACCTTCAGGTCCCTGGGCATTTCAATGCCATGAACGCGTCCGGTGCCGCCTTGATGGCCAAGTCTCTTGGCGTCGCCTATCAGGACATGGGGCATGCGCTCGAGTCCTTCAAGGGCATCTGGCGTCGGTTCGAGTTCCTTGGGGAACAGGAGGAATCCCGCATCTACTCCGACTACGGCCATCATCCGACGGCGGTCTGCGAGACCCTGAAGGCCGCGCACGAATCGTTCCCAGGTCGGAAGGTCCTGCTCTGTTTCCAGCCGCATCACCGCAATCGCACAAAAGCGCTGTATCAGGAATTCATCCCGTGCTTCGATGCGACGGACGGTCTCGTGATCTGCGAGATCTACGAGGTCGCGGGACGCGACGCCACGGAAGACGCTGACGTCTCATCGCGGAAGCTCGTCGAGGACGTGACGAAACATGACGCGGAGCGTAGCGTGACGCGGATCGTCGCTTACGCACCCGACCCGCCGAGTGCCGTCAAGAAGATCCTCGAGATGGCCGGCGCCGACGACATCGTCATCGTGATGGGAGCAGGGGATATCGACGCGGCTATCCGCGCAGTCATCGTATGAAGACCCTCCAACCGAAGCCCGTAGCCTCCTATCTCGCGGCTGTGCCGGACGCGATGAAGGATGAACCGCTGTCCGGCCATACAACGCTTCGCATCGGTGGGCTTGCCAAGCTCTTCGTCGTCGCCGGGACGAACGACGAGCTGATCGCGGCCGTCGAGGCGGCGAAGCGGCTCGATATCCCGTGGGTCATCCTTGGAGGCGGTTCGAATACGCTCGTGTCGGATGACGGGTTCGAGGGGGTCGTCATCATGGCCGGGAACCGGAAGATCGTCATCGACGGGACGTGTATCGTCGCTGATGCCGGCGCGTTTACCGTGACTGTGGCACGGCAGGCGGCAGAAGCAGGTCTCCTCGGGTTCGCCTGGGGCGCGACCGTCCCAGGCACCATCGGTGGCGCGACCGTCGGAAACGCAGGATGTTTTGGAGGTGAGATGAAGGATATCCTCACCACGGTCGAGGCCTATGACGTCACCGCGTCGAAACGCCTGACGCTCGCGAACGATGCCTGCGGATTCGCGTATCGGGAAAGCCGCTTCAAGCGTGAGCCGCTTCTCGTCCTGTCCGTCACGTTGGCGCTGAAGGCGGGGAACGCGGAAGCTGCGCAGAAGGAGATCGAGACGATGGTGTCCAAACGGAAATCCTCCCAACCGCTCGGTGAGGCAAGCGCCGGATGCATGTTCAAGAATTTCGAATACACGGACGCGTCCGCGCTCGACATCCTCAAACGGCACGTGGACGAGGTCCCGTCGGACATGCTCGCGAAAAAACGCATCCCTGCCGGATGGCTCATCGACCGGCTCGGATTGAAGGGGATGTCCGTCGGAAAAACCGCCGTGAGCGGTACGCACGCGAACTTTATCGTGGTCCAGAACGGCGCCCGGGCGCAAGATGTCATCGCCCTCACGAGCATGGTCAAGATGAAGGTCCGTGACGATCTCGGCATCCTTCTGGAGGACGAACTGCGGCTGATTGGATTTTAGGAGGTGCGTGCGCTACGATGAAACCATATGGTTATCAACATCCGCGCGGTGGGGATGGAGCTGACGCCAGCCATCCGCCAGTACGTCGAGGAGAAATTCGAAAGCCTCGAGAAGTTCGCGCCTAAGGCGTTGCAGGTCGACGTGTCGGTCGGGAAGGAGTCGGACCACCACAACAAGGGAGACGTGTATTCATGCATCGCCAACATGGAGATGCCGGGCGACCTGCTGCGGGTCGAACGGAACGCAAAGAACCTCTACAAGGCAATCGATAAAGTGAAGGATCACCTGCGAGAGACGCTTGCGCAGAAGAAGGAAAAGGAAAACGACCATCACGTATGAACTGCCACGGCCTTACGGCCGTGGTTTCGTTTTGTCAGGATACAAGTCGGACTTGTCCTCTGTCCTCCTCCGGAGTGGCTTCATCCCAGGCATGATGGCCGTGGGTTTGTAACGGGATTACGTAAAGTTATTCAGAGGTTCCTATGGTATAATCACGCGGAAGGTCTTGGGCCATGTTTTTACCAAATCCGCATTCATTTATATTGGTAAAATCGAAACAGCTGGTTGTTCGATTTGGTATCGGGGAATCCGCGACCGGCAGGGATGCGTTTTTACCGTCTTCGCATTCATTTACGTTGACGCGATCGAAAAGGACGGTCATCCAATCGAGCGTCGAAGAATCTGAAACGCTGTTGCCGTCAGACCCCGCCCTGTCGGATCCCGGCAGGGATGCGTTTTTACCGTCTTCGCATTCATTTACGTTGACGCGATCGAAAAGGACGGTCATCCAATCGAGCGTCGAAGAATCTGAAACGCTGTTGCCGTCAGATCCTGGCGGGAATGCGTTTTTACCGTCTTCGCATTCATTTACGTTGACGCGATCGAAAAGGACGGTCATCCAATCGAGCGTCGAAGAATCTGAAACGCTGTTGCCGTCAGACCCCTCCCTGCCGGATCCTGATGGTCCTATAGGCGCTGATAAGAACAAAAGGAATTTTTTGAAAGTGGCTGGCATCGCAGGCGCTGGGATTGTCGGCTCCTTGCTTTTGCCTAAAAAAGCCGATGCGTTGATCATGGGCAGTTCGCCTACGACGGGAGTGGTCGGCGTCAAGGACGCGACCAACACGAGGATCAACCCCGCGACGGAAGAGACTCTCGACACGCTCGTCAAGACGTCGGATCTCTCGTTCAGCTCTGGGGCCTTGAACGTCAACGTCTCGTCGCTGTCCGGCGGAACCAGCAGTTTCAGCGACGCGACGGACGTCGCCAAGAGCGCGTTGGTCGACGCCGATCGGCATGTGCAGGTCGACGTCCTGTCGTCGACCTTGCCCACATCGGCTTCGACGGAAACCACCCTGCAGACGATTTCGTTCGGTGGTTTCAAATTCACCATCCGTCTTGATACGGTCGGCGCCATCGATTACGTGGGCGAAGCGGCCATCGGCACGGCCACGTCTGCCTTGTCATGGCGCATCAAACGGCTCGACAACACCACGGGTATCGTCCTCCAATGGGCCGGTACGGGAGTGTTCGATCAGAGATGGGACGACCGCGCCACCTTGACATATACGTAACACCCCTATGGCAACAAAGGATATCCACATTACAATACGTACGTTTGGTGTATAATCTTTCATGAACCAAATATCGCGGGAATTAAT
>Ga0180009_10001041_pt1 | contig 34965 bp, 32 predicted proteins | sample OS_PC_MetaG_FD_123537 | JGI IMG/M metagenome (GOLD analysis project Ga0180009, IMG submission 123537) | Groundwater microbial communities from the Aspo Hard Rock Laboratory (HRL) deep subsurface site, Sweden - OS_PC_MetaG | ecosystem: Environmental > Aquatic > Deep subsurface > Groundwater... | reverse complement strand
TGTCGAACGCTATGACGGTCTGCGCACGCAGATTGCCGGAGGCCGCCATGCGTCATGATCCTGCCAGCGGTGCCATCGTCATCATGCTTCGCAGCCTGAAGATGCACGGCATGGCGCAAGCCGCCACCGACCTCATCGATCAGGGTGCTCCGGCCTTTGAAGCAGCCATTCCTATCCTGTCGCAGCTGCTGAAGGCCGAATTGGCCGAACGAGAGGTTCGTTCCATTGCCTATCACATGAAAGCCGCACGCTTCCCGGCCTACAAGGACCTGTCCGCCTTCGACTTCGCCGCCAGCGAGATCAACGAGGTCACGGTGCGGACGCTGCATCGCTGCGAGTTCATGGACGGCGCGCAAAATGTCGTCCTGATCGGCGGTCCGGGCACCGGCAAGACCCATGTCGCGACCGCCCTGGGCATACAGGCCATCGAGCATCACCGTCGAAAGGTTCGCTTCTTCTCGACTATCGAACTGGTCAACGCGCTGGAACTGGAAAAGGCGAAGGGTAAGGCTGGACAGATCGCCGAAAGCCTGACCCGACTCGATTTGGTAATCCTGGACGAGTTGGGATACCTGCCGTTCAGCACCTCGGGCGGCGCGCTGCTATTCCACATGCTGAGCAAGCTTTACGAGCGCACAAGTGTTGTCATCACCACCAACCTGAGCTTCAGTGAATGGGCTACGGTCTTTGGCGATGCCAAGATGACCACCGCACTGCTCGACCGACTAACGCACCGTTGCCACATCCTGGAGACTGGAAACGACAGCTTCCGCTTCAAGGCAAGCTCAGCAGCAGCCACCAGAAAACATAAGGAGACTAATCATGCCTTGACCTCAGCATGAGCAGAAATCCATACTCAAAAGTGGCTCACTTCTCGATGGAAACCCGGGGCTCAGTTCTGAGCGGAAATCAACACCGTTGGGGCCAAAACGGCATACATCGAGCCTGGATCGCCCTGGGAGAACGGATACTGCGAGAGCTTCAATGGCAGGATGCGGGATGAATTACTGAACGGCGAAATCTTCTATTCGCTACGCGAGGCCCAGATAATCATCGAAAGCTGGAGGACCCACTACAACACCAAACGACCCCACCGTGCTCTGGGCTACCGCCCGCCTGCGCCAGAGGCCATCGTCCCGATGGACCAAAGGCCGACCATGAACTAACTTTCAAATTGGACCACTCAAGTGGGGCTGCTCACTGCAATCAAACAGGCTGCCTAACGGCGGGACAAACTAGTTACAACACAAGACTGGCATCGCGCGTTTGTAGCAGGCTTGCCTGCGACCGCACGAAATCCGTTCGTTGCGAAACATCGAAGTCAATAGCAAGATAACTAACCTATCATTGGCCGAACTCCGCACATTTGCTGACCCCCACCAACGCCCCTGACAACACATTTGCAGTAGAGCCGCTGTTAGCGTGGTGAAGGATCTCATCGCAAGTCAAATTGATGGCGATGAGATCCTGCTTCCTTCATATTAGGAACTTGAACGAGCGCCGCTACATTGACAGCGGACACGGCAAGCGGCTTGCGAGTTCAGAATTCCTCCCACGCTTCAGCTGTCCCGGAGGCCGTACCGGTTTTCCGGCCGACGGCATTCGCAACTTTCTGGATCAGCGCGCGCGCCGGAGAACGTAAGGCTGATGCTGGCCGATGTTCCTTCCCACGTGTTTCTCCGAATTTGAACCGGGCGAGCAGACCGTTGAGAGCCGCGGCTTCCGAAGCAAGGCTGTGGCTGGCTGCCGATGTCTGCTCCACCATGGCGGCGTTCTCTTGGGCGCTCTGATCCATGAGGTTTACGGCCTTGTTGATTTCCCCGAGGCCAACGGACTGTTCCTTGGCGGCCTCGACAATTGCGACGACGTGCTGGTTGATTTCCTGCACCTCGGCGACGATCTGCTTCAAGGCATCTCCGGTTTCCCCGACAAGCGAAACACCGGAACTGACTTGCTCTGACGAACTCATAATCAGAGATTTGATGTCTTGAGCCGCACTTGCCGATCGTTGAGCGAGTTCACGCACTTCCTGGGCAACGACCGCGAAGCCCTTGCCAGCGTCACCTGCGCGCGCCGCTTCAACACCTGCATTCAAGGCCAAAAGATTGGTCTGGAAGGCGATACCGTCAATTACTCCGATGATGTTGCTGATTTCATGCGAAGAGGTCTCGATTGCGGCCATAGCCGCTACCGCCTGCTCGACCACGGTACCCGAGTGTTCCGCCTGCTGACGGGTGCGGGCAACCAGATCGCCCGCCTCACCGGCTCTCGCGCTTGTATCACGAACAGCTGTCGTGATTTGTTCGATCGCCGCCGCAGTCTGTTCAACAGAAGCAGCCTGTACTTCAGTACGCTTTGCAAGATCGTCGGCAGCGGCACGGATCTGCTCGGACCCGGAATGAATTGCAGCGGCGTTGTCTCCAACCATGCGCAGAGCCTCTTCCAATCGTTCCGCAGACTGATTGAAGTCTAGCCGGATCTGATCGAGAGAATCGACGAACGGAACCTCGATCCGGTGACCCACATCTCCTTCGGCAAGATGACCAAGCGCCGTTCCGAGCGTATCCGTCGCTGTCTTCAACTGTTGGGCTTCAGCGGCCTTCTGCGCCTCTCGCTCCTGCCTTTCACGTTCCGTCAGTTCACGTCCTTCTGCTGCGGATTCCTCCAGGCGACGATTATTGAGGCCGGCCTCGCGGAACACCTCGACTGCGCGCGCCATCTGACCGATCTCGTCACCACGCTCAACGGATGGAATGGCAATGTCGAGGTTGCCATCCGCTAGCCTGGACATGGTCCCTGTTAGTGACTGAATCGGCCGCGCGATGCGCATCACTACGATCCAGAATGCAAATGCACCGATCGAAATAGCCAGGAGCAGGCCTATAGCGCTAATCATAACATCAAAACGCCCGCTGCTTTCCACCTGATTTGTGTAGCTACCGGCAGATGCTCCGATGGAGTCCGAAAGTGCAAGCAAGCTGTCGATTGCGTTCGTCGCTGCACTGATCCATTGGTCTCCCGTCAGCGGATAGTCACGCGCTTCCGCGCTGGCCGCATAAACACTTTTCCGCGTATTCTCATAAGCGGTGAAAAACGTCTGCCGAGCGTTATCAACGGCGGAGATGACAGATGAACTTGCAAAATCGCGGCTGGAATAAAGGTCCACTGAAGCCCATGCCTGTTCAAGCCGGCCACGGTAGTCGGCAAGCATTGCCATCTGTTGGGGATTGAGCTGGGCACCCCTTGCTATAGCACCACCGATCACCGCGCGTTCCCGTCCAGCATATTCCGTGATCACCCACATGGCCTCTCGCAGGTCAAGCAGTATCTGGGTCCGCGCAAGCGCACTTGTCGGTACCGTCTGCGCTGCCTTCCTCAGGTTCTGAGAGGACATGATCACTGCGGTGATGCTGGGCACCCATTGGGCCATTGTTTCCTGATCGCGAACGGCGACGTCGAGAGACAGTTGCTGATCCGCCTTGTTCCGGATGTTCTCAAGAGTTGCCCTGTTCTTGGATACCAATGAGAGTAGGGCATCCTTACCCTTGAACTCAGGCGAGTTGGCTACTTGCGCCAGCGCCGCGTCCAATGCCCGATCCCCGCGTTGGCGAAGGTCGGCGATGCGAGCAAGCAGCTCGGCCGGTGCCTTCGCTGAACTGGAAAACGCCGTGTTGGTGATCCCCCTTTCTTGCGCGAGCGAACCTGCGCTCGCAAGGAAGAAATCGCCGGTTTCATTGTTGCTGCGCATGGCTTGCGCGCTCTGCATTCGGTCCCAAGCCGACAACATGTTGATGACAGCAAGGACAAGCAACCCTGCGACGAGAGTTGAGAGGATCGCGATCAATGTGGCCCGGATGCTGATCGATTTCCGGCGGGTCGGCGTGGCGGCATGCTCGCGGCAATGCTGTCCTCACCACGCAGGCCCTCCAGCACGATACGGATTTTGTCCTCGGAGGAATGGTGTTTGCGCGTCGCGCGGCGAATGTCCTTGATCGTCTTCTCTGCCGCCGATGTCTGCGGCCCGGTTTTCTGTCTCATCTTAGCTTCCTTTGAGTGAGCTACGATGAGCCGAAAATCCTCTCTTCTCAATTAAACCAAATCTGTCTCAAGGGCGCTGATGTCGGACATGGACCAAGGCAGGCCTTGATCGCGTCCAGATCCAACGTTTCCTCAGCCTCTAGCCTGACAACAAGTCGCATAACCTGATCACGGTGCTCGTCGATCAGGTGAACCGCCTGTTTTTCGGCTTCATGCAGTAAGGTGATCACCGCTTGATCGACCCGTGCAGCGGTTTCGTCTGCGAAAGTCCGAGGCTGAGCGATCTGTTGCCCGAGGAACGGATGATCCTCGCTTTCACGCAGATCGACCGGGCCGATTTCGGGGTCCATCCCCCAGCGCGCGACCATTGAGCGTGCCAGCGTTGTTGCTCGCCCGATGTCGTCATCAGCACCGGAACTGACCGATCCGAGCAACACCTTTTCGGCAGCCCGACCAGCCAGTAGCGTGGTAAGTTGACCCCGCAGGTAGGCTTCCGGCAGTGTGTGGCGTTCATGTTCAGGCAACATATGCGTGCTGCCAAGGCTGCGTCCGCGCGGGATGATCGTGACCTTGTAGAGCGGGTCAGCACCGGGATTGTAAAAAGCGGCGGCAGTATGGCCGGCCTCATGCACCGCCAGACGGTGCTTTTCATCTGGCATAATCGCTAGCGTGCGGACAGTGCCCATCATCACCTTGTCTCGCGCCTCGTCCAGGTCGGCTGACTTGATATCCGACCCCGATCGACGCGCAGCGGTTATCGCGGCTTCGTTCAGCAGGTTTTTCAAATCTGCCCCAGAAAATCCCGGCGTGCCTGCAGCGACCAGATCGAGATCGACATCAGGGTGCAGGGGCAAGTCCTTGATATGCACATTCAGGATTGCGCGACGAGCAGGCTTGTCGGGCAGCGATAGGGTTACATGGCGGTCGAAGCGGCCCGGACGCAACAGCGCCGGGTCCAGCACATCCGGGCGGTTGGTTGCGGCCAGAACCACAACCGCCTCGCGTGCACTAAACCCGTCCAGTTCCGCCAGGATCTGGTTCAACGTCTGTTCACGTTCATCATGACCGCCACCAAGACCCGTACCACGGGTGCGCCCGATACTGTCCAACTCGTCGATGAAGATGACGGACGGTGCCTGTTTTCGTGCCTCCTCGAACATCTTGCGCACACGGCCAGCGCCGACCCCCACGAAGACCTCGATGAATTCCGAACCCGAGGTGGAGAAAAATGGTACATCCGCCTCACCGGCCAGCGCGCGGGCAAGCAGGGTCTTGCCGGTGCCCGGTGGACCCATCATCAGGACTCCATGAGGCACTGTCGCGCCAACCTTCTGGAATCGATCGGGATCGCGCAGAAACTCCACGAGTTCGGAAACCTCGCGCTTGGCCTGATCCTGCCCCGCCACATCATCGAAGGTGACCTTGCTGTCCGGTTTGGTGGCTTTCGAAGCTCGCCCGCTAAGGAAATCACCCATGCCGCCGGGCAATCCACCGCTCATGCCGCCACCGAACCCACTGCCCATCATTCGGCGGCTGAGCCACAGGTAGAACCCTACAATCAGTATCCAGGGCAGCAGCGAGCTCAGCACCGAAGCTGTCCTTGGCTCTTCGGCGGTCACGATGACGCCCATTTTTTCAAGCAACGGCAACAGCTCCGGGTCTACCTGCTGTGGGGTGACAGCACGCACCTTCTCTGCGCCTTCTGCGGGTGGCTTGCGCAGTACCGCGACAATGGCCGAAGCCTCGAGCGTCGCCTCACCGACAGCGCCCTGCCGGATCATCTCCTTGATTTCGGTGTAGGACACGGTCCTTACTGCGGTTGCACCACCCGGCCATTGCGTCGACATGACGAAGAAGGTCATCAGTCCCGCCACCACTGCCAATAGCATTTGTGCCAGAACATCGGATCCAGGCTTCTCCGGCGGATTTGCGTGGTTGGCCATATCGGCCTTTCCCAATTATCGCATTACTGTTTGTCGCAGTTTGCTGCCTGTCACATTGTATGTGTTGAACATTCCCACAAGAATCCCGGCACCGCCTTGACACAGGTCAACGGCTCGGGCTCCGTGCGACGGGGCGCGTCGGTCATGCCGCGGCGCGGACAGAAACCGGATCGTGTCCCAAGGCGTTCTCTAATCGCCGTGGTCAAGGGCTGATCCTTCTGCGCCTTGATTCGCGTGCCGGGCTCTTGGGTTCTCTCCGCGGTCGTCGCTTTGGACGCCGTATGTTTGCGTTCAGGGTTGGGTGGATCGAAGTGGTGTGCGCGGTCTTGGCCGCATAGCGCGGAGCGATCTCACGCTCGCCGCGCGTCCCGGCTGGACGCATTCCGTTGCGTTGAGGATCAACGTCGTTTTGATTTCTGGGCCTATGCCATGGCCGCCTCCCGGAAGGGCGTGTTGGTGCGCCACATGGCATGCAGGGTCACAGCCAGCTTCCGCGCTGACGCAACCTTGGCTTTCCGGGGGCCAGTCCGCTCTGCAATCGCTCTGGCCCAGCTGCGCAGGCGCGGGCCACCCAGGTTTCGGCAGAAGATCGCGTTTGCCGCCTCGTAGAGGCACTTTCGGGTGAACCCGTCCCCGAGCTTGGAGACCCGTCCATTTCGGCTGATCTCACCGGATTCATATCGCCTTGGCGTGAGGCCGAGATAGGCTCCCGCGCTCGATGACTTGCGGGACCTGTCTGCGTCATCAAACGCCGCAACGACCGCCATGGCGGTTATCGGCCCCACGCCAGGGGCCGTCATCAGCAATCTGACCGTCGCATGGCACTTGGCAATCGCCCGGATTCGAATGTCGAGCGCAGCAATCCGAGCCAGGATGTCGCTGCGTGCCTGCATCAGGGCCTCGAAGATCGGCACTAGTTCCGGGGTGACAGCCAACGCAGTCACGCTAATTGTTCAGGGTGAAATCCGGCCCTACGAAAATGTTCGGTCGAGCCGACGTATGAACGAAATGCGGCTAATCGAACTGCTATGGCCCATCGAAATCCTTCAGGAACTCGGCAACACGCCCGTGACGCTGAGAATTGCGCTCAGCACCTTCATCGCCCCAAACCCGTCTGAAACGGCCAGAGGAAAAAACTACGGTATGCGTCTCATGGCCTTCGGTTCAAACTGAAAGGCGCGGATGAAGACGTTGACCGGTTTGTGCGCCGGGTCGGGAGAGTATCTACAGTCTGGCTCTATTATCGGTTTCCTCTGAGCCTGCGTGACGTTGAAGACCTGCTTGCTGAGCGTGGCATTGATGTCTCGTTTCAGACCATCTCCGAGTGGGTTGCAAAGTTCGGCAGCAAGTTCGCGCATCGACTCCGGCGACAGTCGCGAGGTAGCTTTGCCGACAAGTGGCACCTTGATGAGATGGTTGTGTCCATCAAGGGACAGAAATACTGGCTATGGCGCGCCGTCGATGCCAACGGATACGTCCTCGAGGCTATCCTGCAAAGCCGCAGAAATCGGAAGGCCGCTCTCCGGCTGATGCGAAAGCTGCTGAGAGCCCAAGGTATCACGCCACGTGTAATGATTACCGACAAGCTGCGCTCCTATTCGGCCGCGAAAGCTGAGCTGATCCCAGGCGTCGAGCATCGCTCGCATAAGGCTTGAACAATCGCGCAGAGAACTCTCACCTTCCTCTGCGACGACGAGAAAAGCGTATGATGCGGTTCAAATCGGCGCGCCAATGCCAGGGTTTCGTCTCAAACCACGGTCAGATCGGCAATCTCTTCCATCTTCATTGAAAACATCTTACCGCAACCGATCATCGCCAACTTCGCGCCCATGCCACTACGGCCTGGCGGGAGATCGCCATGTTGATCGAGGCCTGAAAGCTCTGTCAAAGACTGCTTTCACCCCAGACACGATTAAGGCGACGCTACCATCGAAGGTTCCTTGCGTCGTGACATATTGGGTCTCCTTCTTACCCATTATGCCCATCCGCAAACGAAATTCATGACAGTCCCTGATGGTTCGTGTGTTTCCTGATGCATCACAACACCACCACCTTTGCACCAACCGGCACTCTTTCATAAAGGTCTTCGACATGTGCATTGATCATGCGAATACAGCCGTTGGAGACCGAGCGCCCAATCGACGAGGGCTGTGTCGTGCCGTGGATGCGGTAGTAGGTGTCGCGTCCGTTCCTGTAGAGATAAAGCGCGCGTGATCCGAGCGGATTGCCGGGACCGCCGGGGACACCCTTGGCATATTTTGCGTATTTGCCGGGCTGGTGCCGGATCATGTTCTTCGTCGGCGTCCAGCTTGGCCATTTCGCCTTGCGAGCAATCGTGGCAGTCCCTTTGAAAGTAAGGCCCGCCTTGCCAACACCCACGCCGTAGCGGCGTGCAATTCCATTGCTCAGTTGCAAGTAGAGAAAGTGGTTCGTTGGGTCGACGATAACGGTACCGGGCGCGTATCCCGAGAATGCTACTGATTGTGGCTCAAACTTGGGGTCGAGCTTGAATAACTTTACATGCGCGTGAGCCTGCGGTGCCGACATCAATGCCAAAGCCGCAAAGCCCAACATGAGTTTTCGTTTGGAGATCATGATTACCTCGTGACTGATCAAATTCCGGAAGCGCCCGTTGGCGCGGCTATCCGTGATCAGGACAGCCCAGAATAGCGCGAACTCAATCCCATGTAGCAGCATGATGGCAAACGAAACCGCTCCAAGGATCAGGTTCACAACGGTCTTGACGAGCAGATACTGCCCAATCCGTTCGTATATTCGTGATGGAAGCGAAATTGCGCGGCCATCGGCCCCTTCGCCGCCCAGTGCAATCACCATCTTCTGCGTCATCACGCCGCGTTCGGCCATGAAGAAGCTGGCATAGAGCACCACGAGGAAGAGGGTGCCGTTAAAAATGGAAGGATTACCGTCCAACGTCGATCTAAATCAACGATCTCGAACCGGTTCGCGGTGCGATCGACACGACCGCATTACACCTCAGAGCCAGCGTCCCGGCCAGACCGTAGTCCAGCCGGAATAGGCCTTATCGGATGCCCGCGACCGCTTCTCGTCCGGCTATGCGCCCCATAACCAGACAGTTGGCGAGTGAGCCGCCGCCGACATAGTCATCATAGAACACGTGTCCGGCACCTTCACCAGCGGCATAGAGACCGGGGATCACCCTGCCGTCCGCCTCAAGCACTTCGGCCTTTTCGTTGATCATGATCCCTCCAAACGTGAGGGTGACACCTGGAGCCAGCGAACGAAATGCATAGAAAGGCGCCGTCTCGATCTTGCCTGCAAGTGCGGCTTTCGGCGGCGAGGCCTTCGGCGCGGTGCCGTTTTCGACACTAGTGTTGAACTCGTTGACTGTCGCCACCAGCGCGTCCGCTGGCACACCAATCTTCTCAGCAAGTTCTTCCAGAGTTGCGGCCTCGGCCATTTCGATTCCGAGCCTACGGAAGGTGCCCATTGTTGTCTGCGAGGGTGGTAGTTCAGCGATCTGTTGATCGAAGACCAAGGATGCGCGCTGGCCAGGCTGAGCCAGAACGGCTTTGCCGTGCGCAACATATCCCTTCGATTCGTCGATGAAGCGCTTGCCCTCCTGATTCACGGAAATGCAGTAGGGGAGAGCGGCAAACGGATTGCCTGCGGCTGTTTCGACCGCGTCGACCGCCGCGATGTGAAGGGCCATGATTCCGCCCATTCCGCGCAAGCCGGCACCGACCTCTTCTGCCAGGACAAGTCCGTCGCCGGTCGCCCATCCGATTCCACGTACCATCATGGCTTCGGCATTGGGATCGGAGTAGGCGGCAATGATCTGAGGATTTCCCGCATAGCCCCCGGTGGTGATTACCACCGATCTTGCCGCCAATTCCACGACACCTGCAGGGCCAACCGCTCGCACCCCGGAAACCGCTCCCTTGCCATCAATCACCAGCTGTTTCGCCTTCGTGTCAAAGAAGAAGCGGCCGCCCATACCCGTGATCTTCTTGCGTAGGTCGGCCAGCGTCCGAGGCATACCCATGTACGGACCGGGTGCGGTCGTGGCGGTCGCGATCCGGTAGGGTGGCATCGTTCCCTCCGGAAGAAATTCGACGCCGTGGCTGCGCAGCCAGTCCACGTCGGCACGCGCCGCCTTGGCCATGAGTTCGTAAACTGTGCGATTCCCGCGGCCTTTGCCCTTTGCCACAAAGTCTTCAAGAAAGGCATCTTGATCGCCAGCGGACTGGGAAGCGGGCATTGCGATAATGCCTGCTGAAAAGGCGGAGTTTCCTCCCGCGCGATTTTCAGGCGCCTTCTCCACGATGGCGACCTTTGCTCCGCTCGAGGCTGCCTCAAGCGCAGCGACGGTTCCCGCCAAACCGGTTCCGATAACTACGACGTCGAACGTTTCGACAGTCTCAGGCGACGGCAGGTCAGCGGCCTTGGCCGATGTCACCGCTCCCAACCCGGCGAGGCCGGCGCCGGCTCCGAGTGTTGCGAGCATGCTTCTCCGGCTGAACGTGTTTTTTGTGCTGTCAGTCATGGCTATCTCCATACTCAGCCACCAGTGGCGGCTATTTGATCTGAAACTCGAATCCCCGGTGACACATCACACACGTCACCTCGGATTCGCGGTGGATCTTGTGGCAGTCGTTGCAGGCTGGAATTTCGTCCGGTCCCAGATGGGGAGACCGGTGAGGATCGGGGAACACTGCCGGGGCATCCTGCCCCAACATTGCTCCGTGACAGGCGACGCAAACTGCATTCGGGGGCGCGACCGCAGCCGGCTCCTCCTTGTGGCAAGCGGTGCAGGCAACACCGGCTTCTTTGTGCACGTCATGGAGTGCCTGTCCCTGCGCCATCGGCAGTATCGCCAAAACCCCTGCCAAGGTTGCGACAAGTGTTGCAATTCGTAACCACATGTATGTTTCTCCTCCAGTCAGGTCATTCCCGCATTGATGGAAATCAACGAATGTTCACGCCTGACTGATAGCTTCCCGTCGAGTGTATGTTGGGGGAACGACAAGCACATCGCATTCGGCGCTGCGCAGCACGTTTTCGGCCACACTGCCGAGAAAGAGCTTCGCAACGCCACTTCGGCTATGGGTTCCGATGATGACGAGATCCGCCGTTTCTTCCCGTGCCGCCATGAGTATCTCGTCGGCCGCAGAGTGCTGCAACTGACGAACCTTTTGTCGAATGGAACGCAACTCCAGCCTGTTCACGAAGTCGGCGAGGCTGCGTGCCGCCGCCTTTCTCTGATCGTCAAGATAAGTCTGTCGCTCCTTTGTCCGCATTGTATAGCTCATGGCCAAATGAACCGCCGGAGCATCAAAGACATGCAGAAGCGAGGCTCGGGCTCCTCGCGCTATCTCCAGTGCCACGCCGGTTTTCACCACGCGCTCGGACCCCTCGGACAAGTCGGTGGTGATCATCACATGCCCGTAGGGGGCGACAGGCGGGGCGTTGACCATGAGCACGGGACAGGTGACGGAACGTATTGTTCGCTCGGCCGTCGTGCCGACGAACACATCCCGCAATGCCTGCCGTCGATGTGGTCCGATGACAAGGAGGTCCGGCATTTCCTCCTCGGCCGCTTGGGCGATCCCGGCGAAGGGATCGGAAAGCACCACACGGGACTCGCAGATGACTCCATCGACATTCTTCACCGTGAGCTGCAACTCCCGGAGCAGTACGGAGGCCATATTGCGTTCGTTATCGACAATGCGCTGCGGTTGGTCGTCATCGACAACATGAACAATCGACAGAGAAGCGTCGAACTGCTGGGCAAGCAAGGTCGCACGCCGGAGTGCGCGATCCGACCTCTCGGATAAGTCGGTGGCCAGCATGATCTTTTTCATATCGTACTCCTTGCCGAAGCGCCGGTGATGACGTGTTCAGCAAACCATGTCGAAGGGGTTTTTCATTTGATTCAGATCATCTCAATTGCACACAGCATCGCTATTCTGCACCAAAGAACACCAGACAGGGCACAAGATGGCGCGTGATCAGTATCAGACGGTGAAGGATGTAGCCGACCGCCTGAAGGTCAGCGAAGCGACGGTCCGTGGCTGGATCAAGGACGGAGAATTGCGAGCGATCGAGATCGGCAAGGGCTGGCGGATTGCCGACATCGACCTGGATAGCTTCCTTTCCAAACATGCGACGCGTGCGCGCGAGACCGGCGCGAAGGCAGGAGTGTCGTCCAACCTTGACCCGATGACCGGTAGCGAGAGCGGTGAATGATCGACACCCTGCTTCACTCGCCCTTTGCCGAGGTCGCTGTCCTGCTCGTTATGGCCGCCGCCATTGGCCTGTTCGGCATCTTGCTGCGCCAGCCGCTGATTGTCAGCTTCATCGCAGTCGGCCTGGTTGCCGGACCGTCCGCGCTTGATGTGGTCCATTCCGACGAGCAGATCGATCTGCTTTCCGAACTCGGCATCGCCGTGCTACTGTTTCTTGTCGGCATCAAGCTCGACGTGAAACTCATCCGGTCGCTCGGCCAGGTGGCGCTGATGACCGGCCTCGGCCAGGTCGCGTTCACCTCGATCTTCGGATACCTGATCGGGCTGACCGTGGGGCTGGGGCATGTCACCAGCCTATATGTCGCCGTGGCACTGACCTTTTCCTCGACGATCATCATCGTGAAGCTGCTGTCGGACAAACGTGAAATCGACAGTCTGCATGGACAGATCGCGCTCGGTTTCCTGATCGTGCAGGACCTCGTTGTGGTCCTGGCGATGATCGTGCTGTCGGCCATCGGCATCGGTGCCGCAGGCGACGGCGGCCATGGCGGCGGGTCGGTTCTGTCGGTGCTGGTCTCCGGTGCCGCGATGGTGGCACTTGTCGTACTGTTCGTTCGCTACATGGCCAACCCGCTCACCGAACGGCTCGCGCAGGTGCCGGAGCTGCTGGTGATCTTCGCTATCGCGATGGCGGCGATGTTCGCGGCAATCGGCGGTTTTGTCGGCCTCGGCAAGGAGGTGGGCGGTCTTCTGGCGGGCGTCGCGCTTGCGTCGACGCCCTATCGCGAGACCATCGCCGCCCGGCTCGCGCCGCTCAGGGATTTTCTGCTCCTGTTCTTCTTCATCGCGCTTGGAGCAACACTCGACTTGTCGCTGCTCGGAGCCCACGTCACCGGCGCTATAGTCTTCTCGTTTTTCGTGCTCATCGGCAACCCGCTGATCGTGCTCGCGATCATGGGAGCGTTGGGCTATCGCAAGCGCACGGGCTTCCTTGCCGGGCTCACCGTGGCGCAAATCAGCGAGTTCTCCCTGATCTTCGTGGCCATGGGCGTCTCACTTGGACACGTGCAGGAGGACGCACTCGGCCTCGTAACCATGGTGGGGCTCGTCACCATCGCGGTCTCCACCTACATGATCACCTATTCGCACCAGCTCTACGCCGTGTTCGAGCCACTGCTCGGCGTGTTCGAGCGCAAGGGCACGCCGCGCGAACCGTCCGAGGCGGGGGCGCATCGTGAGGACGGTTACAGGGTAGTTCTCTTTGGGCTCGGACGGTTCGGCACCGCGATCGGAATGCGCCTGCAGAAGCGGGGCGTCCGGGTGCTCGGTGTCGACTTCAACCCTCTGGCCGTGCGCCGCTGGCGCGAGCTTGGTCTCGAGACCGAGTTCGGCGACGCGACCGACCCGGAATTCGTGGCCGAGCTACCGCTGTCGCGGGCCGATTGGGTCGTCTCGACCGTGCCGATCCACCCGACAGGTCTCAGCCACGAAGACACGCGCACGACGTTGATCCAGCTGGCACGCAGCTCCGGCTTCCGTGGGCGTGTGGCCGTGGCCTCGCATCACCTCAAGGACACCGAGGAACTGTTCGCTTCTGGGGCGGACATGGTGCTGGAGCCGTTCCAGGACGCCGCTGACCGAGCCGTCGATCTGCTCTGTGGCGCACCTGAAGAAGAGCGGACAGAGATCCCGTCCATCGAAACCGAGTGAAAACGGGCATCATGGAGGTGCATATTCCGTGTTTGTTGAAGTCGCACTTGTCTTGCTCCTGATCTGCCTGAACGGACTGCTGGCGATGTCAGAACTCGCCATCGTCTCGGCGCGACCAGCCCGTCTCAAGGTCCAGGCCGACCGAGGCAACCGGGGCGCACGCACGGCTTTGAATTTGGCAGCCGATCCCGGACGCTTCCTCTCAACGGTTCAGATCGGCATAACCCTGGTTGGGATCCTCGCGGGCGCGTTCTCTGGCGCAACGATTGGTGTGCGGTTGGCGGACGTCCTTCCCGATCTCGGCGTACCCGAAAGAATGGCGGACGAAGTCGGCGTCGGGCTCGTCGTCGTCGCCACGACTTACCTATCGCTGATCATAGGCGAACTGGTGCCCAAGCAAATCGCGCTCGCGGCGCCCGAAACTGTCGCCTGCCGCGTCGCGGCAGCTATGTACCTGTTGTCTCGGATCGCCGCGCCGGTGGTCTGGTTGCTCGACCGGTCGGGCAAAATGGTTCTTCGACTGCTTGGCCAGTCGGGCCGGCGGGAGGCCTCAGTCAGCGACGAGGACATCCGGATGATCCTCTCTGAAGCTGCTGGAGCCGGCGTTATTCACAGGGCCGAGAAGGAACTGATCGGCGGTGTGATGCGCTTCTCGGATAGGCGTGCCCGCGGCCTGATGACTCCGCGTCATAATGTCGAAATCGCAAAGGCGGGCGAGACGCGCACAGAGATTCTCGCGCGGTTTCGCGCGTCGGGCCATTCCCTTCTTCCGCTGCGCCGGGGTGGCCGGGACGACATCGTCGGGGTCATTCACAGCCGCGATCTTCTGACGACGACAGTCAACGATCTCGATGCAATGGCGCTGATGCGTCCCGCTCCGGTGATCCAGGATAACTTGCCGGCGCTCGACGTGATCGAGCGCTTGCGCAATTCCCCGTGCCATATGCTCCTGGTCTACGACGAGTACGGACATTTTGAGGGAATCATCACGCCCATGGACATTCTGGGTGCTATCGCGGGCGGGTTCGACGAGACCGATGCGGACGAGCCGAAATTCGTCGAGCGAGAGGGCGGATCATTGCTCGTCGCCGGCTGGATGCCGATCGACGAATTCGCGGAGCGCCACGATCTCGTTATCGAGGGAGAACCGTCTTATGAAACGGTGGCAGGTCTGGTACTCGAACGTGTCGGAGAGGTTCCCGCAGTTGGGCAAAGCATTACGGTCGACGGCTGGCGGATTGAGATCGTCGACATGGACGGCCTGCGCATAGACAAGCTGCTCGTCAGCCGGATTCCTGAAAGTACTTGAGGTCAAAATCGATGTCTGATCGTCCACAGCAATTTGCAGCTCACGCCATACCGATCGACGCAGTGCTTCGGTCTCTCGATGCCTCGGCCAAGGGACTGAGCTCCGAGGAAGCGGCAACGCGTCTGGACAGATACGGAGCGAACAGGCTGCCCGAGCCGCCGAGGCGCAGCGCGCTTCTGCGGTTTCTCTCTCATTTCCACAATGTGCTGATCTACGTGCTGATCGCATCCGCCGCGGTGACGGCGGCAATGCAGCACTGGGTGGACACCGGCGTGATCCTCGCAGTGGTAATCGTCAACGCGGTGATAGGTTACATTCAGGAAGGCCGTGCCGAGCAGGCAATGGATGCAATCCGGGGAATGTTGGCGCCGAGGTCGGCCGTGCTGCGCGACGGGCGACGGATCGGCGTCGATGCGGCCGAGCTCGTGCCGGGCGACATCGTGCTGATCGAGGCAGGCGACCGGGTGCCCGCCGATCTTCGGCTGATCGAGGGGCGCGGGCTGAAGGCGGAAGAGGCGATCCTGACGGGCGAGTCCGTGCCGGTGGACAAGGGCACTGCCCCGGTGGCGGAAGACGCGGCTCTCGGCGACCGGACCTCGATGCTGTTTTCCGGCACGCTGGTGGCGGCGGGCGCGGGGCGTGGCGTGGTCGCCGCCACCGGACCCGGTACCCAGATCGGCCGGATCAGCGGCATGCTCGCCCGCGTCGAGACGCTGACGACGCCGCTCGTCGCCCAGATGGACGGCTTCGCCCGCTGGCTGACCGTCTTCATCCTGATCATGGCCGGCGCGCTCCTGGCCTATGGCTATTTCGTCGGGCATCTGCCCTTCTCGGAACTCTTCATGGCGGTCGTCGGCCTGTCGGTTGCCGCGATCCCCGAAGGACTGCCGGCGGTTCTGACGATCACGCTGGCCGTGGGCGTGCAGGCCATGGCGCGGCGCAACGCCATCGTTCGCCGCCTGCCGGCGATCGAGACGTTGGGCTCGGTCTCGGTTATCTGCACCGACAAGACCGGCACGCTCACGCGCAACGAGATGATGGCGGCGACGCTGGCTGCGGCCGAGCATGTCTATTCGGTCGGTGGCAGCGGCTATGCACCCGAGGGCGCGGTGCGCTGGCGCGAGGCGGACGCGCATCCCGACGAGCATGCCGTGCTGATGGAGTTCGCGCGCGGCGCGGGACTGTGCAACGACGCGATGCTGCATGCCCATAACGAGGGCTGGCGGGTCGAAGGCGACCCGATGGAAGGCGCGTTGATGGCGCTTGCTGGCAAAATCACCGGCGACGGCCCCGAGCCTTTCCGGCAATGGACGCGGACCGACTCGATCCCCTTCGACGCCGCCCATCGCTACATGGCGGTCCTGCACCACGACCACGGGGACCACGCCTGCATCCACGTCAAGGGTGCCCCCGAAGCGGTGGTGGCTCTGTGCGCCGACCAGCGTGCCGCAGACGGAGGATCGGAGCCGCTCGATGTCGACCACTGGCATGGAATGGTGGAAGAACTGGCCGCCGAAGGTCAACGGGTGATTGCTGTGGCGGTATGGGCGGTGCCGCAAGAGCAAACGATCCTGAACATTGCTGATCTGGAGGGGCAACTCACGCTGATCGGATTGGTCGGCCTGATCGATCCGCCGCGGACCGAAGCCATCGACGCCGTGGCCGAGTGCCACGCCGCCGGTATCCGGGTGAAGATGATCACCGGGGACCACGCAGCCACCGCGCGCGCGATTGCGGGCATGATCGGGCTGAAGAACCATGACCGCGTGTTGACCGGTGCCGATCTCGAAGCGATGGACGACTCCGCCCTGGCGGATGCGGTGATGGAGACAGACATCTTCGCCCGCACTTCCCCCGCTCACAAGCTGCGCCTCGTAACCGCCCTGCAGGCGCGTGGCCTGACTGTGGCAATGACCGGCGACGGGGTGAACGACGCACCAGCCCTCAAGCGCGCCGATGCCGGCATCGCCATGGGGCTTAAAGGCAGCGAGGCGGCGAAGGAGGCTGCCGAATTCGTGCTTGCCGACGACAATTTCGCCTCCATCGCCGCCGCGGTGCGCGAGGGGCGCACCGTCTACGACAACATCAAGAAGGTGATCAGCTGGACCCTGCCCACCAATGCGGGCGAGGCGATGACGATCATCGTGGCGCTCTTCGCCGGCATGGCGCTGCCGATCACCGCAGTGCAGATCCTGTGGATCAACCTGATCACTGCCGTGACGCTCGGCCTCGCACTCGCCTTCGAGCCATCCGAGCCCGGCACCATGTGTCGGCCGCCCCGCCCGCGAGATGAGTCGTTGCTGACGGCCGAACTCGTCTGGCACATCGTGCTCGTCTCGACCCTGTTTCTGACGGCGGTGTTCGGCATGTATTTTTACGCGATCGATCGTGGCTATCCGGTGGCGCTTGCCCAGACCATCGCCATGAACACGCTGGTGGTGCTCGAGATCTTCCACCTCTTCTTCATCCGCAATATCTACGGCACATCGCTCACCTGGGCAGCAGCGAGGGGTACCCGGATCGTTTGGGCCTGCGTGATCGCCGTCACAGCTGCGCAGTTCGTCATCACCTATCTGCCGCCCCTCCAGGCGGTCTTCGGAACCCAGGGCGTGCCACCGTTCGACGGCCTCCTGATCGTGGGGGTGGGAGCCGTCTTCTTCGCGTTGATCGAGACAGAAAAGCAGATGAGGCTTGCATTCCGTACCCCACATTCGGAACGTCGCATCGAGACAGGTGGAATTCCACCTATGGCTCAGTAGACCCACGCCTGTCTGACATCAGCGCCCTTGAGACAGATACGGCTTAATTGAGAAGAGAGGATTTCTGGTGGCGTTGTCACGTTAAGTTTGGCAGGCTGAGAAGGGCCGGACGTTCCGGAATTTTCAGGCGATGCAGGCCGCAATTTTCCATGCGTCGAGCGCTTCGAAGCGATGGTAGCGAATTGTTTGTGCGGCACGGCGGCGGGATGGAATTGAAAAGCAATTGCGGATAGCCGAGTGCATGGAGACGAACCGTTGCAGCGCTCCCGGCGACCGGTGGCCTTGCATTGTTCGTTCTCGCTTTCGAAACGGCAAGTGACTGTTTTCGGCCCGATTGTTGAGACCCTTGTGCGACGGCGTTGGTGCGCGGATCAGCCGATGAGCGGAGCTCGTTCTTTGATGGGTCCGCTTATTTGGTTGCTCCCGCCGATGCTTGGCAACGAACGGATTTCGGGCGTCCACAGGCAAGCATTCGGTTAAGTATGGCCACGCCGATCGCAGCCTCTGTCTGTTGAGCAAGGAATGAGCGAGCACGCAAACGCGGCCCGATAACGCCCTTGTATCGACCCATCGCGGTTTCAACCAAAGCTCGCTTGCCATAGCCGGTTGATGCCTGCCATTTCAGCCGGCCATCTATCTGCATGGAGGTTATGTGGTCATCTCTCTGGCAGCATGCTTGGGCGGTAGGCCGTTCAACCGCGTTCGATCGCGGTGGAATGACGACCCTTGCGCCTGCGCTGTGATGGAAAACAGCGTCGTAGGTGGGAGTACCATCATAGGCTCCATCGGCAGTGAACTGGCCGATCTCATCGTCGATCTGAGCCAGCAATGGCTCCATCTGCGAGGTATCGCCGGCTTCCTGATCTGTCAGGCTATGTGCAATGATCTCACCACTGTCGGCATCAACCGCCAAGTGCAATTTTCGCCAACCACGCCGGCACTTCGCCCCATGCTTTTCTTCCAGCCATTGGCCAGCACCATAGATCTTTAGCCCGGTGCTATCGACCAGAACGTGAATGGGCCCGTCAGCCGCATGCGGTCGGTCGTTGCCTCTGGCCAATGGCCTCCAGGTTCTGGCCCTCCGGCTCAGCGTGGTGTGATCGGGCACAGGCAGATCCAATGCCATCATATCAAACACCGAACACAAAAGCCCTTCGCTCTGGCGCAACCGTAATCCGAATACCATGCCCAGCATCAGCGTCGTTTCGATCGCCAGATCAGAGTAACGCGGCTGCCTCCTCTCGTCATGCGCCGTGGGGCGGCCCAGCCTGCCAGCGTTTCCGGTGTTATCCAAAGTGTCAAACTGCCACGGCGGCTAAGACCCGCCTCGTACTCCGCCCAGTTCGTCACTTTGAATTTCATCTTACCGATGTGATGGCGGCCGGCGGCGTTATGTTTGTGCGGCATGCTGGATCAATCAAGCTATTTCCGATCCCGGTCGCATAGATGCAAAACGTTGAAATTTGATCCCTGCACCAATGCCATTCTGATAGAGGAGCCCATTATCGCTGGCCCGGCTGACTTACCCGGATCAGCGAAGCGAAACTGGTTCGCTCGATGTCGCGAAAGGGCTGCTCACAAGATAATGCCGCGTGCGAAGGCTTCTTCGGCCGGTTGAAAACGGAACTCTTTTATCCACAAGACTGGAAGACCATCACAATCGAACAGTTCGTCGCCGAGGGAGATGCCTACATCCGCTGGTACAATGAAAAGCGCATCAAGATATCGTTGGGATCGCTCAGCCCGGTCGAGTATCGAAAAGCCTCGGCCTTACCGTATGAAACAGTCCAACTTTTTGTCCGCATCCCCCGGCTCAGTTCTGAGTGGAAATCAACACTGACGATCAATTAAAGAACTTACATCGAGGTGCGCGGGCAGTGGATGTATCTTTACCGTACTATGGACAGTTCCCCGGCTGCGCATAGCAACTGACGAGAGCATCAACGCGGGCGGAGGAGAAGAGGAAAGCCTAGCCACCGTCAGCTGTAAATCCAGCCCCTTCAATTGCTGCAATTGCACAGGCTTCGTCATTGTCCGACGAGTCACCCGTAATGCCCACCGCACCCAACAGCGTGCCATCGCGTTTTATCAACACCCCGCCCGGTACCGGGACGAGCGATCCTGAGGCCAGACTGTTCATTGCCTGAATGAAGAACGGTTGCGATTGGGCACGCTCAAAAAGCGCACGTGAGCCCAAACCCATGGCGACAGCGCCGCGAGCCTTTCCCTGCGCTATTTCGGGGCGCAGGTTGCTCACGCCATCTTCTCGCAACAGAGTAATAAGGAAGCCACCACTGTCGAGAACCGCGACGGTAAGGGGCTTCATGTTCTTTTCTTTACGCCATTCCAGCGCAAACGAAACAATGGACTGTGCGGTCTCTAGATTGAGTTCCAAGACTTGATCTCCCCGTATCTGATCACTCGAATAGCGCTGATTTTCGTCGCCGGGTATCCCGGCATACGTCCAATATCTGCTGCTGACAGCCGAAGCTGCAGGTCACCATAAATCCAGGACCGGCAACAGATCAGGTTGAAATGACTGCCTCGGTGCGGATCAATTCATCAATGTCCGCGGTATCGTAACCTATCTCGACCAGGACCTCTTTTGAATGCTGACCCAGAAATGGGGCCGCTCGGGTAATTCTGGCAGGGGTTTCACTGAATTTTACCGGGTGTCCCAAAGTCTTGACCTGCCCCGCCCTCGGGTGATCAACCTCGACAATCATGTCACGGGCCAGAGCCTGGGGGTCCTCATGCATTTCGAGAATTTCCAGAACCGGCCCGGCGGGCAATTTTGCCTCTTCCATCCTGGCCAGCCAGTTCGCGGTGGTGTCTTTCTTGAGAAAATCATCAAGTATCCGCACCAAGGCAGGCAAATTCTTCATCCGCTGCAGGTTTGAGGAAAACCGCGGATCGGCGTCGAGTTCAGGGGCGGAAATCACACCCAGGAATCTGAGCCAATTGCTTTGATTGGCAGCCCCCACATTGATCCATCCATCGCTGGTCTCGAAAGACTGGTAGGGTGCGTTCAAGGGATGGGCCGACCCCATCGGCTTCGGATTTTCGCCTGTTGCAAAGGCAATCGCGGATTGCCAGTAGGTCTGGACGATTGCCGCCTCGAACAGCGACGTGTCAACCTTCTGCCCGCGTCCGGTCTTGAGCATGTTTGCATAGGCCGCGGACACCCCCATGGCCGCCAGGATACCGGCATTGATATCGGATATCGGAGCGGCGACCTTCACCGGCGGACGCCCGGGTCCCTCGCCCGTGATGGACATCAGCCCGGACATGCCCTGGGCAATCAGGTCAAACCCGCCGCGTTGCGAATAGGGCCCGGTCCGGCCGAAACCCGAAATCTCGCAATAGATCAGGCGCGGGTTGATTTTCGAAAGTTCTTCATAGCCGAGCCCCAGCCGCTCCATCGTGCCCAGCCTGTAATTTTCAATGACAACGTCTGCATCCAGCAACAGCTTGTGCAGCACCTCGACCGCCGCCGGATCCTTGAGATTGAGCGCAATGCCGCGCTTGTTGCGGTTCATCATCATGTAGGCTGCGGATTCACCTTCGATGTCAGGCGGTACGAACCTGCGGCTGTCGTCACCACTGGGTTTTTCCACCTTGATCACATCCGCGCCCATGTCGGCCAGCATGAGCCCACACACCGGACCTGCCATGATGTGAGCCAGTTCGATGACTTTCATACCTTTGAGTGGGCCGGTTTGTGCGGTCATTTGCCCTTCCATTCCGGCTTGGTCTTGCCGAGAAAGGCCTCCATGCCCTTGCGAAAATCATCACTCATGTAGCACATGGTAATCAGGTCGGAATCATCCACCTTTGTCGCCACCCGGTTGCGGCGCATGGCCTCCTTGGTTGCCCGCAAGGTCAGCGGCGCCATGGAGCCTACATGATTTGCGAGTTCCTCGGCCCGGACCAGCAATGCTGCCTCGTCTGCCAGGATCTCGCTGACAAGGCCAACCGAAACGGCTTCATTGGCGGTCATCAGCCTGGCTGTAAAAACCATCTCCCGGACGCGACCTGCACCAACCAGATCTGAAAGACGCTCAAGATTTGCCGCGGCCAGACAATTGCCCAGAGTCCTGGCGATCGGAAATCCGAATTTCAGACTGGCCGAGCCAATCCGCAGGTCACATGCCGCCGCAATCGATGCGCCACCCCCGGTGCAGGCACCGTTGATGGCCGCGATCGTCGGCAGCGGGCACTGCTCGACCGCATCAAGAACGCTGTTGATCCGCGTTTCATATTCCAGCGCATCCTGGGCCGTATCAAACGCCCGGAACTGGGTCATGTCGGTTCCGGCAGCAAAGGCCTTGCCGCCAGCGCCGGAAAGCACAATCGCGGTGATGGAGCCGTCTGTCGGCGCGTCCCGGCAGATCCTGGCGAGCGCCTCATACATCTCAAATGTCAGCGCATTGCGGCTTGCCGGGCGGTTGAACGTCACCCAGAGCGTCTTGCCGCGCAATTCCTCAGTCAGGTCAGGCGTGATCTCGCTCATCGGTAGAAATACTCCACAAGGTACATCGGAACCGCGGGTACGTAGGTACAGAGCATCAGCACCGCCAGAAGCACCCCGACAAACCAGATATTGACCTTCGAGACTTCCCAGATGTTGGCCCGGGCCACCGAGCAGGCGGTGATCAGAACCGAGGCAACCGGTGGCGTCTGCTGACCGATGGCAAGATTGAGCGTGACAATGAGGCCGAAATGGACGGGATCAATGCCTGCAGCCGTAATCAGCGGAATCACGATCGGGATAACCAGGATGATGGCGGCGGCCGAATGCAGGAAAAAGCCAATGATCAGAAAGAAGAAATTCAGGATCAGCAAGATTGCCCATTGTTCGGTGGTGATCGACAGGATGCTTTCGGCCAAATGCTGTGGAATCTGGGCGCGGGTCAGAAAGCCACCCATGAGAACCGACGCTGCGACCAGAAGCATGACCACTGCAGTCTGGATGCCGCCGTCCAGCATGGCCCGCCGCAGGTGGCTCCAGTCGATGTTTCGGTACCATGCCGAGACAACCAGGGCAGCCAGAACAGCAAGGCCTGCAGCTTCAGTCGCCGTGACAAATCCGCCGAAGATGCCACCAAGGATGATCATCGGCAGGGCAAATGCGGGAAGAGCATCAACAAATGTTTCGCGCACACGCGGCATGTTGAAGGCTTCTTCGGTCGGAAAATTGTACCGCTTCGCAAAGAGGTAGGCGACGCCCATCAGCCCTGCGGCCCCCAGAAGACCAGGCACCACACCGGCGACAAAAAGCTGTTCAACCGATGTATTGGCCGATGCTGCGTAAAGGATCATCGGAATGGACGGCGGAATGATGATGGCGAGAGACGCAGACGATGAGGTGACCGCCGCCGAGAACTCCTTGCTGTACCCGCGCTTCTTCATTTGCGGGATCAGGATCGACCCCATGGCCGCAACGTCCGCTACCGCCGAGCCGGAAATTTCGGCAAAGAACAGGGACACCCCGATATTGACCATGGCAAGCCCGCCACGGACAAACCCGATCAGGCTGGAGACAAAATTGATCAGCCGGTCTGTGATGCCGCCGGCATTCATGATGGCGCCGGCCAGAACAAACATCGGGATTGCAATAAGCGAGAATTTGGTCGAGCCGTCATACATGTCAAGCGCGATGGTCACTAGACTGTCGACGCCTTCGGTCAACACGAGACCTATGACACCACACATGGCAAGGGCCACGGCGATGGGAACATTGATGCAGATCATCAGCATCAACCCGACAAAAATGGCGAATATCAGCATCAGACACGATCCTTGTTTTTTGCAAGCTCAGCTTCGACTTCTTCCTCGATCTCGGCGTGTTCGATCGAAATCCCCGCTGCAGTGGTCTTCCAGTAACCAGGCAGACTGAGAAGTTGGCTCAGAATATACAGCAGGGCGCCAATCGGGATAACCGATTGCGTCAACTGCACTGGAACCCAGGTAATCGAAATCAGTGTATCGCCTTCAAGTACTTCGAGGACCCGAAATCCCGCACGCGCCATCAAGATGAAGAACACCAGAACAATCGCTTCGCCCAAAAGCAACGCAGCCATCCGCAATGTGCGGGGCAAAGCCAGCAAAACAGTATCAAACCCGATATGACGACGGTGCAACGCCGCAAGCGCCGATCCGTAATAGGTAATCCACGCCAGCATGATCGCAGCCACTTCATCATACCAGGAAAAGCTTTGACCCAGCAGGCGCGCGATAACGGCAAGCGTCACGATCACGGTCAGGGCGACCATGAGAGATATGGTAATCCACTCGAGTATCTTGCCCAGGACCAAAATGATCTTAGGCAGAATTGAGGACGAGGTTTGCTCCATTGCGGACCTGTCTATTCTGATTTTCAGGAAGATTCCGGGTGGTCAAGCGAGCTGTGGCCACCGCACGACGTCCTCTTTTGAGGTGATCGGGCAACGGGCCAAGCCCGTTGCCCGATGACAATTCAGTTGCCCTTGGCAAGACCGAGTACTTGGTCGATCATTTCCTGACCACCGTCCACTTCATCGGCAAACGCCTTGTAAATCGGCTTGGAGGCTTCAATGAAAGCAGCCTTGTCGGCCTCGTTGACTTCGACACCTGCGGCCTTGATGACGTCCAGGAGTTCAGTTTCAAGCTGTGCCGCCGTTTCGTAGGTAAAATCCTGCGTTTTGCTGGCACAGTCGGTCAACATCGCCTGCACATCCTCAGGAAGTCCTGAAAAACTTTTCTGTGAGGCGAGGATATAGGCCGGTGTGTAGACATGACCGGTAATGGACAGATACTTCTGCACTTCCTGGAATTTTGCAGAGGCAATCTGCGCATAAGGATTTTCCTGCCCATCCATCACACCGGTCTGCAAGGCGGTAAAGACGTCCGAAAAGGCCATTGGCGTCGGGTTGGCTCCGTAGAGCTTGAACATCGACACACGCCATACACCGTTCGGGGTGCGCAGCTTGATTCCTTCAAGGTCTCCAGGAACGTTGATTGGGCGGGTGTTGTTGGTGATATGGCGGAAGCCGTTCTCTGCAAGACCGACGATGTGGTAGCCTTTTGCCTCGGCTGCAGACTGGAACTTGTCCATCATTGCACCCTGAACCCGGCGCATATGGTCACGATCGGAGATAATGTAAGGCATTTCAAAAATGCCAAACACATCATCCACCGAAGACATCACAGATGATGGCAAGGCGAAGTCGACCTGACCGAGCTTGAGCTTCTGCAAAAGCTCCTTGTCCTTGCCGAGCTGCGAGGAACCGAAGGTCTGGACTTCAACCTTGCCGCCACTTGTCGAGTTCACGCATTCTGCAAAATTGTTGGCACTGGCTTCAAACAACGACCCAGGCGCACCAACGTGCCCGAATTTCATTGTCATGTCCGCGGCAAGAGCGCTGCTTGCCATTCCGATTGCTGCAGTCGTTGCAAGAATTTTTGCGATGATTTTCATAGTTCTTCCTCCCAGTAGACTATTCAGATTTCGTGATCTTACTCCGCCGCAATGCTTGATTGATTCACCCCCTGAAGCGATTGCATTGCAGCGCTTACTCCCCCGGCGTTGTGGGGAACGTCAGCCTTTTTCAGGCCCATTTCCACACCAGCCAGAGTGGCCATCAACATCAGGTCGTTGAAGTCGCCAAGATGGCCGATCCGGAACACCCGGTCGGCCACTTTGGACAGGCCGTTGCCCAGTGACATGTTGTAATTTTCCAGGGTTTTCGCCCGGAACTGGTCAGCGCTATGCCCCTCCGGCATGAGAACGGCAGTCAACACGCCACTTTCCTGGCCCTGTTTCGAACACAGCACTTCAAGACCCCACGCCCGAACAGCAGCGCGGGCTGCCCTTCCATGGCGCTGATGCCGCGAAAACACGTTGTCGAGCCCTTCCTCATGCAACATGTCGATCGCTTCATTGAGCCCGTAGAGAAGGTTTGTGCTTGGCGTGTAGGGAAAATAGCCATTCTTGTTGGGGCCGACCATGTCCGCCCAATCCCAATACGAGCGCTGCAAGCCGGCCGTCTTGTTGGCAGCCATTGCCTTTTCGCTGACCGCATTGAACGAAAGCCCGGGCGGCAACATCAGCCCCTTCTGGGATCCCGACACGGTGACATCAACACCCCATTCGTCATGATTGTAGTCAAGCGAAGCAAGGCCGGAGATCGTATCGACCAGGAACAGCGCAGGGTGCCCCGCATTGTCGATTGCCTTTCGAATGGCGGCAATTGGCGAGACCGATCCGGTCGACGTCTCGTTGTGCACGACACAAACGGCTTTGATTTCATGTGCTTTGTCTTCAGCCAGATAGGCTTCGATCAGGTCAGGGTCTGCGCCGCCGCGCCAGTCACCCTCGATAAACTCAGCTTTCAGCTTGAGTTTTTCGGCAATCTGTTTCCACAGGGTCGCAAAATGTCCGGTCTCGAACATCAGGACCCGATCACCCGGTGAAAGTGTATTGACCAGTGCCGCTTCCCAGGCGCCGGTACCGGACGACGGATAGATGATGACATTCTGTTCCGTCTTGAAGATCGCCTTCAGGCCGTTCAGCGCTCGCATCCCGACTTTCGCAAAATCCGGGCCGCGGTGGTCAATGGTCTGCGCCGAGATCGCCCGCAGAACACGTTCGGGAACCGAACTCGGTCCGGGTATTTGCAAGAAATGATGTCCTGTCTGTCTCATGATCCCCCCGGGATTGTCTCCGCGTCTTACCTGATCTCAATGGTCTGATCGGGGTCACGCATAAACTTTGTCGTTGTGCAGATTACATTTTGAATTCATAATTAAGTCAACAAGAATCTCGTCTCATGATTTCTGGCCAGGTGAATCACTTGTCGAACATTGCTCAAATCCTTTCCAAGCGCGTACAGGGCGACATCATGTTCGACCGGTATTCCCGTGGTCGCTATGCAACGGACGCTTCCTTCTATCAGATGATGCCGCTGGGAGTTTTGTGCCCCAAATCCGAAGATGACATCAGCGCCGCTATCGATATTGCGCGCGAGCAAGGCGTGCCCATCCTCGCCAGAGGTGGAGGAACGTCCCAATGCGGCCAGACCGTCAACGAAGCCTTGGTTCTGGATAACACGCAATATTTCAATGGCATTCTGGAGCTCGACATTGAAAACCGGCGGTGTGTAGTCCGTCCAGGCATCGTCCTGGATGAGTTGAACCGAGCACTAAAACCCCATGGCCTTTGGTTTCCCGTCGATGTTTCCACCGCTTCCCGGGCAACCATCGGAGGCATGACTGCGAACAATTCCTGCGGCGGCAAGTCGCTTCACTACGGGATGATGCGCGACAACGTTCTGTCAATTAAGGCCTTCATGGCTGACGGAAGCCACCATCATTTTGGTCCGGACAACACTCACCAGTCCGAGCTCTACGCCGCGCTGTCAGCTGATCTTCTGGCCTTGGGAGCGCGGGAGGCAGCTGAAATCGATGCCCGTTTTCCAAATGTCATGCGCCGGGTTGGCGGGTATAATCTCGATGCCCTTGTCCCGAAGGCGACCCCCAACAATCTTTCACATCTGCTGGTCGGTTCAGAAGGTACGCTTGCCTATTCGACCGCGATCGAACTGAAGCTGTCACCACTGATTTCAGGCAAGGCGCTCGGCGTTTGCCACTTCCCGACATTTTACAAGGCCATGGATGCGGCACAGCATCTGGTAACCCTGATGCCACAGGGCGTGGAGTTGGTGGATTCGACAATGATTGCGCTGGCGCGCGACATTCCGATGTTTAAAAGCACCATCGAGAACTTTGTCACCGGCGACCCTGAAGCACTCTTGCTGGTGGAATTCATCGAGGAGGATAAGGCCAATAACGCGGTCAAGCTGCGTCAGCTCGAGGAGATGATGGGAGATCTCGGCTTCTCCTGGTCGGGAACAGGTGACCGCTGGGGCGGGGTGACACCGGTCACCGATCCGGTTCTGCAAAGCCAGATCGCCGAGCTTCGCAAATCCGGGCTGAACATCATGATGTCGATGAAAACGGACGGAAAACCGGTCTCCTTCGTCGAGGATTGTGCAGTAGAGCTGCCAGATCTGGCTGAGTATACGGCAGGCCTGACAGACATTTTTGAGAAACATGGCACCAAGGGCACATGGTATGCCCACGCCTCGGTCGGATGCCTCCATGTGCGACCGGTGCTGAATCTGAGGCTCGACAAGGACGTCAAAACGATGCGCGCCATTGCCGAGGAATGTTTTGACCTCGTTGCCCATTACAAGGGGTCGCATTCCGGCGAACACGGTGACGGTCTTGTGCGCTCCGAATTCCACGAGAAAATGTTCGGATCGCGGATGGTCGCGAATTTCGGTGAGGTCAAAAAGCGGTTTGACCCCAGCGGCCTGTTTAATCCGGGAAAGATAGTCTCTCCGCCGAAGATGGATGATCGGCGGCTCTTTCGCTATGGACCGGACTACGCCGTTCCCGACATGCATACAGAGCTTGACTGGTCAGAATGGACCGGCAGTGGCGGTGGCTTTCAGGGTGCCGTTGAGATGTGCAACAACAACGGCGCCTGCCGCAAGCTCAAAGGCGGTGTGATGTGCCCGTCATTCCGCGTCACCCGCAAGGAAAAGGACCTGACGCGAGGGCGGGCAAACACTTTGCGGCTCGCAATTTCCGGGCAACTTGGTGCGGATGCATTCGCCTCCGATGAGATGGCTGAAACCATGAAGCTTTGCGTGTCCTGCAAGGGATGCAGGCGCGAATGCCCCACAGGTGTGGACATGGCCCGCATGAAGATCGAGGTGCTGTCTGCGCGCGCGAAGAAAAACGGCCTCGGTCTACATGACCGGCTGGTCGGTTATCTGCCACACTACGCAGTCTGGGCTTCAAGAATTCCATCCCTCATGAATTTGCGTGACCAAATTCCCGGACTGGCTGGACTGTCCGAAAAGCTCACGGGCTTCACGGCAAAGCGCGCGCTGCCGCAATGGAGTGCTACCCCCTTCAAGGACAGCGAGCTAAAAGACAGTCCGGCTCCACAGGCGGTGCTGTTTGTGGACAGTTTCAATCGCTATTTTGAGCCTGAGAACCTGCGGGCAGCGATCCGCGTGCTGCAGGCGGCTGGCGTATCGCTTGACGTGGTAAAGGCTGTCGACCGTGGCAGGCCGCTTTGCTGCGGTCGCACCTTTCTGTCCGTCGGGCTGATCGACAAGGCGAAGGAAGAAGCGCAGCGTCTCGTCGACGCATTGCTTCCCTATGCCGAAAAGGGTCTGCCCATTATCGGCCTTGAGCCAAGTTGCTTGTTGACCTTGCGCGACGAGATACCTGCACTCTTGCCCGGCAAGCAAACGGCATTGATTGCAAAAAATGCCTTCATGTTCGAGGAGTTCATTGCCGACCAATCTGAAAATTCGGCTTTCCGTCTGGAATTGAAATCGCCAGCTGCAAAGATCGTCTTGCACGGGCATTGCCATCAAAAGGCAATGAACGTGATGTCGAGCGTTGAGCGGGTGTTGGCGATGATACCGGACACGTCGGTTGAAAAAATTGAAAGCAGTTGCTGCGGCATGGCAGGTGCATTCGGCTACAGCGCAGACACCCATGAGATATCTCTGCAAATGGGCGAGATGGATTTACTGCCAGCGGTGCGCGCTGCAAATTCCGACGCAATCATTGTCGCCGATGGTACCTCTTGCAGGCATCAAATCGCCGACAATACAGATCGCAAACCGATGCACGTCGCCCGACTTCTCGACATGGCACTAAAACAGGATGCCTGAGACGAAATGGACGCAATGACCGATACCAATGCAATTGAACGAAGGTCGCTTCATCTCGAATTGGTGGAGCGCATTCGTCCGCTCATCGTTGAAAGCCAACTGAACCCCGGAGACAAGGTGCCGGAAAAGGTCCTGTGTGAACGCTTTGGCGTTTCACGCACGCCGATGCGCGAAGCCCTCAAGGTGCTGGCAGCCGAAGGCCTTGTCAGGTTGGAACCCAATCGCGGGGCATGGGTGACGTTGGTCACTGTTGAAGAGGTGGAGGAAGTGTTTCCGGTTCTGGGTGCTCTCGAGGCATTGTCGGGAGAGCTCGCCTGCACCAACATCGCCGATGCAGAGATCAGTCACATCCGTCGGCTTCATGACCAGATGATGGATAGTTACCGCGACAGAAATCTTGTTGATTATTTCAAGACCAACCAGGAAATTCACCGGGCCATTCTCCTGGCCGCAAAAAACCAGAGCCTGACAAATACCTGCCAGGCGCTGTCAGCCCGCATGCAAAGGGCCCGTTACGCTGCCAATTTGTCCGAGGAACGCTGGGCCGATGCAGTTGCCGAACACGAACAGATAATCCGATCCCTCGAGGCCCGCAATGGTAGGGAATTAGGCCAGATCTTGAGGCAGCACATGAAAAACAAGCAGGAATCAGTCTTGAAATGGCTGAGAAAAACAAACACAGACCAAGAGTCTGAATGTGCAGGTCCTGGTCAGCAGTGCTGACGCGAGCATATCCAATGCGTGCCATTTGCAACTCCAGCTTCTAGTGGATAGCGCCTGACAGAAGAGTCCGTTTTGGGATTCCTTTTTGGGCGTCGGCGTGCGATTCAATGTCATGCGCACAGGGATCACATTTAGAGTTTCGCCGCCTGACCGCCTCCGCCTTGAGCGTTTGGCAGCATTGGTGCAGGGATCAAATTTCAACGTTTTGCGTCTATGCGGTGGGGATCGGCGTTGGTGCGCGGATCAGCCAATGAGCGGAGCTCGTTCTTTGATGGGTCCGCCTATTTGGTTGCTCCCGCCGATGCTTGGCAACGAACGGATTTCGGGCGGCCACAGGCAAGCATTCGGTTAAGTATGGCCACGCCGATCACAGCCTCTGTCTGTTGCAGCCCTTTAACCTAACGGTACCATTCAAACCGCCCGGAAGCGATCGACCGCCGTCAGATGTTTGACAGATGGATCGGCATCCCAGCGATAGATCTCCATCCGCAGAAAATGCAGCTCCTCGTCGAGCTTCTCTTCAGGCAACTCCACCCACCAGGATTTCGGTCGCCCGTCGGAGCCGTCCGACCAGCGGTAGCCGCGCGCCTTAAGATGATCCTTCATGTCGAATGGGGAATTCTCCGCATAAATGCGGACCCGTGACCACTGGCTGGCTTGATGGAGCTCCGCAAATGGCGTTGCTATCGATCCGGGCCGTGTCTGCCCGAGAACTTCCAACAGCGCGAAACAATCGTCGACAGCGCGGTGCCCATCGTGAAAATATCCCGACTGTCCGATCAGGTCCCCGAGCTTGCTTCCCTCAAAGCCGCGCGCCGACCAATCTATCTCGGAAACCGAACAAGCCCAGGGCTTGTTGCAAAACATCGGCGAAAATGTTTCGCAAAAGGGCCGGTCGAAACCTGCGTTGTGAGCAATGATCAGGTCAGCCGGCTCAATGAAGTATTTGAGGCGGCTAACGTCGATCGCCCGACCGGCGACCATGTCGTCGGTAATGCCGGTCAGCCGTGTGATTTCGGCTGGGATGGGAACTGTCGGCTGCTGAAGTCCGCCATAGACACCAGTGACATCGCCAATGTCACCTGCGTCATTGAAGCTGAAAGCGACTACGCCGATTTCGATGATTTCGTCGGATCGGTAGTTGAGGCCGGTGGTTTCCGGGTCGAGAATCACTCCCTGTCGTGGAAATTCGGGTCGAGCATGCTCGACAACTGATCGGGGCGAGAGCCTTCGCAAGATGCGATAGTTTCCGGTCGCTTCCAGATGGTGGGCCATGGCCTCATCATCAGAACCAAAGCCGCCTTGTCCCCTTCCAGTAATAGCCTCCGGCTTGGCCACTTTCGTGGTGGCCGACAAAACAGGAGCTGCAAAGAAGTCGAGTTGCGAGGTCATTGTATTCCGATCCGGTCGCGGCATGGTTGACGCACAATACGCATCAGAACAGGCGCAAGCAACGACCCGCCCGATCGGGTGCACGCCGTACGGAGCCTGGGACCCCTTCATATCCCCAGCACCCCAGTGACCGGATTGCGTGTTGCATTTGCGAGCCGGAATACTGAACTTGCCCAACGTCCCACTTGACCGTAAACCCTGGGCAATTGTGATATTAACGAGCGAACGTCTTTGGAGCAGCCGGTTGACCCTCCCTATAGATCCAGACAGGTTCCTTGCCGACCTCCACACCCTTCGCGGTTTCGGAGCTTCAGGTGTCGCCAAGGGAGTGGCGCGGCAGGCATATTCGGCTGCAGACGTTGCTTCCCGATCTTGGTTGGTGGATCAGTTCGCCGCAGCCGGCCTTGAGCCTGCTGTTGACCCTATAGGGAATATTTTCGGACTGGCGGGAAGCCGCTCGCTTCTCGTTGGTTCGCACAGTGATACCCAACCGGAGGGAGGCTGGCTGGACGGTGCGCTCGGCGTAGTCGCCGGACTGGAGATCGCACGGGCGGCGAAAGAGGCCGGTGGGCCGCCAATTTCGGTCGTATCCTTCCAGGATGAAGAGGGACGGTTTGGGGCGATTGCCGGTTCAGCCGTGTTTGCCGGCTTGCTGGCCCAAGACGAGGCGGATCAATTGGTCGATGCTGACGGCATAAGCCTCGCGGAAGCTCGACTGGCGATGAACCAATTGGTCACCGGGCCTATTGTCCGACATCAGCGCCCTTGAGACAGATTTGGTTTAATTGAGAAGAGAGGATTTTCGGCTCATCGTAGCTCACTCAAAGGAAGCGAAGATGAGACAGAAAACCGGGCCGCAGACATCGGCGGCAGAGAAGACGATCAAGGACATTCGCCGCGCGACGCGCAAACACCATTCGTCCGAGGACAAAATCCGTATCGTGCTGGAGGGCCTTCGTGGCGAGGAGAGCATTGCCGCAATCTGCCGCCGCGAAGGCATCGCCGAGAGCCTGTATTATAGCTGGTCGAAGGAATTCCTCGAAGCAGGCAAGAAGCGTCTTGCCGGTGATACTGCCCGCTCGGCAACCAGCGACGAGGTGAAGGCGCTGCGCCGTGAAAGCCGCGACCTGAAGGAGGCGCTGGCCGACCTCACCCTGGAAAACCGCCTGCTTAAAAAAAGCATGATCGGGGATGGGGGCGACGAAGAATGAGATATCCTGCCACTGAAAAGCTTGAGATCATCCGGTTGGTCGAGCAGTCGCATCTGCCGGCAAGGCAGACACTCGAAAAGCTCGGCATCCCAAGGCCGACCTTCTACCGCTGGTATGATCGGTTCCTGACACACGGTGTCGAAGGGCTGGAAGACCGGACATCCGCGCCGTCACGGGTGTGGAACCGCATTCCTGACGATGTCAGGGATCGCATCATCGCACTCGCGCTTGATCATGCCGATCTGTCGCCGCGCGAACTGGCCGTGAAGTTCACTGACACAGAAAGCTATTTCGTGTCAGAGGCTTCGGTCTATCGCCTGCTGAAGGCCCCTCTCAGCGATGCTTTGCATCGCTTGCCGGGCAGTGCATGACCTGATCACGTCACCAGCCTATATCGTCATCAAGGCCAACGACGCGTTCAAGGACAAGACCACGCAGCCGAACGAGATGTGGCAGACTGACTTCACCTATCTGAAGGTCATCGGTTGGGGATGGTTCTACCTGTCGACCATCCTCGACGACTTCTCGCGATACATCATCGCCTGGAAGCTATGCACCAGCATGAAAGTGGACGACGTCACCGACACCCTCGACTTGGCACTGGCCGCCTCGGGCTGTGACGAGGTCAAGGTCGAACACCGCCCACGCCTGCTATCGGACAACGGTCCGTGTTACGTCGCCTCCGATCTTGGCGAATGGCTGGAGAAATACAAAATCGATCAGGTCCACGGCGCTCCCGGCCATCCTCAAACCCAGGGCAAGATCGAACGCTGGCACCAGACGCTGAAGAACCGCATCCTGCTGGAAAACTACTTCTTCCAGGAGGACCTCGAAGCCCAGATCGCGGCCTTCGTCGAGCATTACAATCATCGACGATACCACGAGAGCCTCGACAATCTCACCCCAGCCGACGTCTACTTCGGACGCGGCCAGACCATCCTGCTCGAACGTGAAAGGATCAAACGAGACACAATCAGACAGCGACGCTTGAACCACCAAGCCAAAGCAGCTTAAATCAACCCGCAAACCGAGCCGGAAACTCCATTCTTCCAGAGCCCCAGAAGTCTCAAATCATTCGACGACGGACACCCGTCGCAGGTCTCGGCGCAGCCTTCGAGCTTGCCGCCCGCACGACACCACCCATCAACGACATATCGACCGATGTCGAAGATCCGCCGGTATTCTGGTTCACGATCACTCCGACGGACTACCCGGCGGCAAACGGCGAGCTTCAGCGTGCCGCTTACCCCAAGGTGCAGCCGATCGACCTACCGCTCACGTTTGAAGAGGCCCTCGCCGCGGCGCTGGCTCTCATCGAGGATCGCGGATGGGAGGTGCTTTCCGCCGACCCCGCGGAAAGCCAGATCGAAGCAATTGCAAAAAGTCACCTATTCGGCTTCGAGGACGAGGTCGCGGTGAGGATTGCCGTGACTGACAGTGGCACCCGCATCGACATGCGCTCGCGTTCCCGCCTCGGCCAGATCGACCGCGGCGCCAACGCCCGCCGCATCGAGTCGTATCTCGCCGATCTCGAAACCCGCGCCCTGGAATGAAGACCTTTCAACGAATCACCTGATCCTGCTCAACGACCCGCCTCACGGCACCCAGCCCAGATTCAACGGCTTGCGCATGGCCGATGCGCAGGTGAAGAACAACCCGGAGGGGCGTTGGTGCGCGGATCAGCTAATGAGCGGAGCTCGTTCTTTGATGGGTCCGCTTATTTGGTTGCTCCCGCCGATGCTTGGTAACGAACGGATTTCGGGCGCCCGCAGGCGAGCATTCGGTTAAGAACGGCGACGCCGATCGCAGCTTCTGTCTGTTGAGCGAGGAATGACCGAGCGCGCAAACGTGGTCCAATGACGCCTTTGTATCGACCCATCGCTGTTTCAACCAAAGCTCGTTTGCCATAGCCCGT
>Ga0180009_10001040_pt1 | contig 34984 bp, 47 predicted proteins | sample OS_PC_MetaG_FD_123537 | JGI IMG/M metagenome (GOLD analysis project Ga0180009, IMG submission 123537) | Groundwater microbial communities from the Aspo Hard Rock Laboratory (HRL) deep subsurface site, Sweden - OS_PC_MetaG | ecosystem: Environmental > Aquatic > Deep subsurface > Groundwater... | reverse complement strand
CATTTTCTAAAAAAGTGCGTGGTCGGCTGGGAAATCAAAAATCACAGGTTTACAGGATTCCCGGAAAACTCAACCAAGTCCGTCTGGTTTTCAAATCGGTTTGAGTTGGATGATACTTTGATTCTAACTGAAGCCGGGATCGAAGCGCTTTCGTTTTATGCTCTCTTTCCTGAATTTTTTGATCATGCCTGGTGCCTGGCCACGGCAGGCGGTTGGGGTCCAGAATCTGAAAATATGATTAGTATGGCAATCAAGAGCTTCCCGCGACATAACATTATTACCGCTTTCAATAATGATAATGAAGGGATCAAATACACGGATGCTATTAAAAATATTCTGGTGGGTCTGAATGATAACAGATCTCCGATCATTCTCAAGCCCAAATCAAACGACTGGAATGATGATCTCAGGGCTTCTAAAATTATGTAGTTTTTAAAGCCTCCGCACGTGTCAGCGTTTCTATTACGTTTGCAAGAGTTTCCAATTCTTTTATTTCCTTTCTTGTTTTATCTTCCCGACTCACTAACAAGCAAAATCGTTTTTTTGCCTTTCCCAAGGGCTCAATAACGCCCCAGGATTCTTTTTTTATCCAATCGTATAGTGTTGACGCCGGAACCTTTAAATTTTTGATTATTTCGGTGTTTGAATAGCCATTTATAATCATCTGTTCCGCTTTTTCTTTTTTTGTTGACCTGGCGGTTGGTATTTTTGCGGATAGTTTATCACTCCAATACCTGAGAGTTGATTTCGGAACACCGGTTTTTTTTGATATATCAGCAATCGTAAAACTTTCACTTTTGATCATACTTATTGCTTCTTCTCTCTTCCCTGTCATTTTATAATATTAGTTGTTTGCGTGTTATTTTTGTTTTTTGCGGTAATTTCCAATATTTAACTTATGTCTGATCGCTTTGGTAAAAACGGGAATCAATAAACCTTAAGCTCAACATTGATAGCTTATAAGCCTGTTTTTATATTCATTGTAATTATTCTATTATCTGCAATTTTATATAAAACCAACTTTTATAGTTTTTCGAATTTTTTGGTAATTCCCGCATTAGTTCAACCTTCACTAATTACTTAAAGCAAAGATTCCTCAATTCTGCCCGATATTACAACCGGAATTTTTAACAAAAAGGTTCAAAACCCGTGCGGTGGCGGGGGAGTCCATTTTATTAGGTGGTATTAAAGAGATCGGAACAGTTCTTGAACTTTCTTCTTCCCTGCTGCCCTTTGTTAATTGTTTAAATGGTGAGCGTAGCGAACACGACATTTCAGTTGTATAATTGTCAGCGTTTAGCTGACTCCATAAAGAATATTGTATTTAGGCGAGTGCAACGAGCACTATTGATTCCTACTGCCCGTGGGTTGAGTGAGAGGGATAGGTGGCCAGCAAAGGCATTTTGTCCAGGCCGCTCTAAGCGGCAAATTTTTTTTTGCCCAGATGGATTTTACGGCAGGTTTATTCCTGTTGCATTTGTTTGTGTGTGTTTCCCTAAAGGGATAAAGGGATAAAAATAAAGATATGGTTAGGCTGCTGTAAATTGCCTTTATTGGGCTGTTTTGACTGCTTATTCGTGGTTTTTACTGCGAAGAATCACGACTAGGTTACTGCGAAGAATCACGACTAGGGTGGGGTTACTGCGAAGAATCACGACCAGGGTAAAAGTCTTTCTGCGAAGAATCACGACTAGGGTGGGGGGTTACTGCGAAGAATCACGACTAGGGTGGGGGCTTTCTGCGAAGAATCACGACTAGGGTGGGGGCTTTATATGTTCGATTTTTTGGTCCTTTGCTAGGCAAATTTTGCTCCTGCGAAGAATCACGACTAGGGGTATGTTCGTTTTCAACAGTTTTTGCACAGGGTTTTCAACAGGTTTTAAACAGGTTTTCAACAGGTTTATAGTACTCCTTGTTTTTTCAGTATGTTAATTCTATGTTCAATCTTTTCTGCCGGAGTTCTTGCGTTATCGATCTTTTGATTTGCTTGTATTATCTCATCACAAAAGTTTTTTGATATTCTGAGGTAATACATTGTGTTTATGGTTTTTTTCCCTTCCTTCTCATCTTCTCCCCAGTACTCTTCAACCGATCCGCACTCCTTCATCTTATTCAGAGCGGTGATAACCTGTCGTTTGTTATCCCTGTAATTTTCATAAATCGGCATGTTTGTATCCCGTTCCAGCGTGCTTTGCGAAATCCGGAAAACATTTTCCTTGCCATTGTAAGCGGCATATTTCATGTTTCTGGTGATTCTCATATGAAGATGATCGGCAATGATGTTCTTGTACTGCATCAGCATCTTATAATTATACATTCTCAGTGTTTTTTGGTTGATAGAATCTGTCACCATGGAATTAAAAATTACAAAACACTTTGAGTCGTTAACACCTTTGTTGTAAGCTGCCAACGTCTGTGTATAACTGTCACTGACATAGTTTACAGATATTCGGGGAAATGCGTCATCATCCAGGCATTTGATATCAATCGTGGTTTTTTTTAAAACTTCTATGGCTTGCATAATATCCGATTTGTCATACCCCCGCTTATGCTCTTTCAGGAGTTTGTGCAGTTGTGTGACCGTAAAAAGAGCCCCTGCTTTTTTGTCAAAATATTTGCCCTGGCCACTGAAGGCAAGTTTTCGAATCCCCAGCTCGACGACTTCCTCCCGGATCGTGGGGAATAGGTCTCTGAATACACCGTTTTCAACCTCTATTGTTGCGGGAGTAATTGTTACCTGGAATCGTAAATCCTTCCCGTTGATCTTAATGACAGGGTATTTTTTGATGGGTTCCAACCGGCCGGTATTGCTTCTTGGGTTTCTGTTGAGAAACTTGGGTACCAGGTCAAAGATATCGACTGTATTTGAATAGTTCTCTTCGTCCAGAAACTCAAATATTGTCAGTTGGCTTGGTTTGCTGATTTCGTAGTCTTGAAGTTTCTTTTCCACTTTTTTACCGTTTTTGTCATAGATCAGGGTTTCTTTGCGATCTGCCGTTTGTATAACCATCATACTGACCTCCTGCGTGAAAAGAACTCGGGGTTCTTGCTCACTTTTCGCAGTCGATCGTTGAAACGTTCAAGTTCGTCCGGATCGTTGTCATTAAGGACTTTGCGCAATGCCATTACCAGTCCCTTTATTTCGTCCTGTTTTCGGGACTTTACGCCTCTGATCTTAGAGTAATGGAAAACCGAGATTTCATAGCATTCAAGACACTGCTGAACAATCTCGCCGGACTGGCCGTCCTCGTCGGGGTTGGTTTTGACAACAACGTATCGTTTTGATCGGCAATATGGACAATTCATGGTTCGCTCCTAGCACGAGGTTTTTGCGCTTCCCATGCACCGGGCGAACCGAATGACAAGGGAAGCGCCAAAGTCGCACCTGTGAGTAGTGAATTCACAAGTCCAAAAAGGTACCCAAGCCATTCGGCCCATATTGTTTTTTGCTCGTGGGTCACTACTCCCGGCGTCCCCTTTGGAAGGACCAAGCAAAATGAAAAACAATCGGACGAATGATTTGTCTGAGTTATTCTTGCCCAAAGCTGGAAAGCTTGTCAAATTTTTTGATCGTGTTCGATCAGGTTTTAAAATCAGTTGATTAATAATTCAAATTTTTCCGTGGTTGATTTTTATATTGGGTATGGAACCGGGATATTGTATAATACAAGCCGATACCTACTTCAATATAAATTTCCTATTAAATCATGAACATGTAAGCCTCGCTTTTTTTCTTCAATGTTTTCATTTGTTTATAATCATCGTATTTTTTCGATTTCTGCATGAACATGCAAGGGCTTGTTAACATGAACTATTGGAATATTTTGATTGTTGACGATATTCCCGATTTTCATCGCATGATCAAGATGATTTTTCGGAACTATACTTTCCAAAAAAATAAAATTAACTTCGTAAGCGCTTATTCTGCGTACGAAGCAAGGCGAAAACTTGAAAAATGCAAATTTGAGCTCATCCTGTTAGACGTCGTCATGGAGTCCAAAAACGCAGGGCTTGACCTGGTTCGTTTTATTCGTGGTTCCCTTAACGACGTGCTGACACGGATTATTGTGATTACCGGGCACCCCGGCGACATCCCTGCGTCCAAAGTGATCATGGATTATGCAATTGATAATTTTATCGAAAAGGGCGATTTGCTGAGTCAGCACCTATACACGTCAATTACTGCCTGTCTGAGGACATACTGTGCGCTAAATGAGGCTATGGCAGGTCAAGAAATACAGAAGAAATTGAAGCATTTTGCAAGTAATTTTTCGATCTATTCGTCTGTTGACGTGCTTGCAAAAGCTGTTTTTGACACTCTCGTTGAAACTGAATCTATCAACCACCCCGCCGTTTTTTTTAATGACGTTCTGAAACACTATCAGACTGATCGTAAACTCCTGGAAAACACGTTTCAAAAATGGGTTGCCGGTGGCAGATCCGCCACGCAGTTGAATGATTTTTTGATCTATACAACCGGCGATTATAACGATTATACGTTTATGTTTCGGTGTAAAAACTCCCTGTCAAAAAACTACGCCCTGGCGATTTTTGAGCAGGTGCGTTTTATTGTTGGTAATTTGCGTTTTGTTATTAATTCAGATCTATTTAAAAAAATCTGTACCCTGGGTTATGACCGGAATTCCGTTATTTCCGTCAAAGCGGACGGAAGGGCAATTCTTGTTGATTTCGGCAAGCTCAATTCAACAAGAATCGAGTTATCGATTTCAGATGTTTCCATGTTTTTCGATGAGTCCTTTTTAACCCGTGTCCATCGCTCCCATTGCGTCAATCCGTCCAAGATCTGCGAGTTCAGAGGGAAAAGGGTTCGATCACTTAAAATGGTAAACGGTTCAATCATCCCGGTTGGTCCCTCGTATTACAAAGCATTCGATCAATTAAAAATTGCTCACTAGCTAACCGCCTGGGCGCTTTCGGTTTTGGATGCAATCAAATCCCTGAAATCAGAGAATTCGACCTGCCCATCCGGCGGCAAATGTGGATTAAGCATTTCAGCAAAATCCGCCTGTATTTGTGCTATTTCGTTGACTGCATAGTTGTTGACGGCGTCTTTTTGTGAGCCAAAATTTGCTTTGCCTGGCATCACGGCCATCATGGCCAACGGTACCCGTTTGGTCATTAAAACCTGGGCGGTTGTGAGCTCCATGATATTCCTGAATTCATCTTTTGACGTGATTTCACCGACCGGTTTTAATTCAACTTTGTTTTCACCGTCTTTGCCCTGGGTCCTGGTTACTATCAACATGGAATTGAAATTACCGGCGCCCTTCTTGGCTTTCAACTGTTCCTGTACTTTTCCCTGTTCTTCCTTTGTGAATTTAGGATCGTGAATATGGAGCAAATAACCCATGTGGGCACCGTTCACAAAATATTTTGTTCTGAATTTTACGCTTTCGGTGGCCAGGGCTGCCTGCCCGATGATGGCGACATGTTCCGGCATCCCGTATATTGATGATGAGGGGTTATACTCGTCTATGTGTATGATTTCCTCTTTGTCGAATTCCAGCGGATCGTCAAAATCCCTGAGCTGGTAAATCTTCTTCTCTCCGATCCTGGTCGGCCTGGTCGGTAAGTGCTCAAGCCGTCTAAGATTTCGTAAGCCGCCCAGGCGTATACGCAGGAAAGCGTTGCCGAAAATATCAAAATCTATAAACGCCCGTTCCATCACCTTTCTGGATATGTATTTATTCGGTTTATAGGTTGAGATAAACGAGCGTTTGCGTGCGTGGATTGCGGATTGTAGGGCCGGGTTTTTGTTAAATATTTTATTCAGCAAATCAAATGACACCGGCGGCAGGTAGTATTCCCCGTCGATATGCCAGAAGGTCTGTAAAATATCCTCAAGCCCGTCCTCAATTACTGGTTCCGGATCTCCAAATGTGAATATCAGGGCCGATTGGTCTTGTGTGGCTTCCGTTTCGGTTTGCATTAGCTTATAAATGATATTGAGGTGCCAAGTTCCTCGGTGTATTCGTGAAATGACAGGGCGTTAATGATCGCCCAGCCTTTGTCGGCATGATCCCCGGTCTTTTTTATGCGATCGCTTTCATAAGTCAGAGCGTGCCCCGACTTGGTCGGCTTGCGTTTTATCCTGACCAGGGCGTTAGCCAATTCATAATCATCGATCGGCAGTTCAATCAATCCCCGGTCAAAAATGTCCTTTGCCTTGCCGACGATTTCGTTTTTTATCTGATTGGAGTACCAAAGCCCGCAAACATGGGGGAACCATTTTTCAACGGTTGCCAGAAATCCCTCACCCAGCCCGTTATAGTCGAGGGCAAATTGTGTCATGTTAAAATCGGCCGTGAGCTCTTTGATTCCGTTTGAAACTCCCTCAAAATGGACGTTGTTCCAGGTTTCCGTGATCAGGACTTTATATTTTTTCCTTAACGGCGTCGGGGGAGACACCAAACCGAAGGCTGCGTCATCCCCTCTTAAAGACGGATCTGAACCGCCCCAGGATGGGGATTCCCTAAGCTCTTTCCAGTCCCAGGCGCTTGTATCTTTCATCAGATGTTCTATTTTTGTCCAAGGGAAAACTGAGTCATTGTCGTCAACGAACTCACAGCCACACAGTTGAGCATAATCATCCTTGTACTCTTTTTGTATCTGCTCTTTTGTCTGCAGATTAAACCCTTGGGCAATGGCTGTTTCTAAATCTATAATCTCCCGGTAGCAACCGTCGGGTCCTTCAGCATCTAGTATAAAATCCTCAATATCATCGGGCATCCACATTCTGTACGCTGGATGCGACTTAAACGACGGGGCTGAAAAATAGGTTCTTGTCCATTTGGCGTGCATGGCGATCGGTCGAGCTGCTTTTTCGACCTTATCAAATCCCGGTACCCAAAAACATTCATCGATAAATAAGTGGGCGCTGTATGACTGCCCTGTCCAACTGTTTGATCCTCTAAATCTGCATTTTGACCAGGGCTTACCGTCTTTTGTGAACTTGATTTCATCGCCCCCGGCATCAACTTCGATTCCCAGGTTTTCGGCGCAAAATACAACGATGTAATCTCTGATTACAAATGCCTGAGCTTTTGAAGCTGAAATAACAACACAGTTATTGCCCTTGCTCTCAATCATCAGCTCTATGATCTTCCAGGCACATGCCCAACTAAAACCTATCTGTCGGCTTTTTAGTAAAAAGTGGAACCGATGTCGGGATTTTATAAACCGGATTTGATACTCGAAAAATTCGGGCTTTTTTATCTCGTCCCATTTGACATTTGTAATGTCATTTCGCTTGCCCTTCTTGCTGCCTGTACGTTTGCCCCGTTTGCCTCCACTGTCCGCCTTGATTTTCTCAATCTCTGTTTTTTCCAGTGTTTTAAGCAGACTGGCGAGGGCTTCAATCTCTTCATAATCGGATTTACTCTTTTTATCTTTGTTGACGAGTGCCCCGATTCGTTTTTGCGTTACTTCTATTAGATTGTATTCTTTGCCCAATTTCCCCCGCATGGTTAAACAATAGATCGTTATTAATCTATATTAATATTTTTATAGCTTTCAATAAAAAAAAGGTTGGGAATCCAACCCGAAAGTTCTTGAAAAAAACCTATTTTTATTGTTTATTCTGGTTGAATGGTTTTGTGCTGTCGTAAACCTTTTATGGTAATGATAATGAAGATGATTTTTATTTTAGCGTTTTTTGTAGTGATCATTTATCAGACAAATTTGTTAGCTGATCAGATATATGGTGGAGTCTCATTGTTTACACGTCCAGGACAACCTGATTTTGTTCCTGATGCAAATATAACGTTTGCCCTGTCCACAAAAGCAAAGGGTCTTGAAAACTGGCGGTTTTCTTACTCCCTGGCTAACTCCCGCCATACTGACGACACATCGAATACTATCCAGTCTCATATTTTATCAGCCGAAACTGTTTCAATTCTGGATCTGGCCGCCAATGTGCGGATATTCTGGGCTGTTGGTCCCGCTTTTTTTATGACTTCGGTAGACACAACAGATACATACTCGGCTTACAATGCTGGTCTATCTGCGACAGCCTCGTTGCTGTATGAGCTTACTGATACCCTGTTTATATCCGGGTCCCTGATGTATAAAAACTGCGCGCTGCATGTTGACGGGAATGTTGTTGACGCCGGTTTCAACGGTTTGTTTTTTAATTTTGGAGGGGAGTTCTAGCCATGTCTGACAAACTAAACAACCTGATCACCGACTGGATTTTGATCATGACGTCCGGGCAAACGATAGACGGTCGGGACGTTACTGATAAAATGGTCACTGACTGCGCCGCAACGTACGATCGCAACGTCTACACGGCCAAAATTAATTGGGAGCACCGCGACTATTTATCTTATTTTGGCAAGGTTTGGGAAACCAAGGAGGGAGTTGCACCATCCGGCGTTAAGGCGGTCTTCGCGAGGTTGGCCGCAACTGCCGATTTGGTGCAACTCTCGCGTGATATGAACGGCATTTTCTTTTCCGGCGAGCTCCATTTAAAATTCCCAAAAACCGGCGCAACCTATCTGTATGGATTAGCCGCAACAACCCGCCCGGCCTGTTTGGGACTTGAAGAATTTCATCTTTCAGAACGTACCGGGGACCATCTTCTTACAGAGCCGGTAAAATGCGAAGAATTAACGTTGTTGTCCGATCGGAACAATCCATCTGACAATTCCGGCTCTGACGGGAAGTTACAGCAAATCTTAAACATCTTAAAGGGTAAAAAAATGAGTGATAACGACATTAAAACGTTTAACGAACGTCTCTCAGCGCTGGAAGCAAAATTTTTGAGCGATTCCGATACAGGCGGGGGAGAGGAAGAGGAAACCGATACCGAAGACCTGGCACAGGATGAAAAACTAGGCAGAGTCCTGACTGTCATTGAGGACTTTGGTTCCAAGCTGGACGGCATCACAGAGTTAAAAGAGATTAATCAAAAACTTTCCGACCGCATCGCCAATCTGGAAATAATCGCCGGTACCGATTTAGGCGATGACATTGCCGACGTAACCGGAGAATTCAACGACAATGAAAATTCCAAAGATGATAAATACCTAGCATAAGGGGCTATAAATGGCTGGATCTCAAAAAACAAGCAATCGCAAGCAAAGACGTATTTTAACAGGGGAAGAACAAATTTCCTCATATATGGCGGCTGTTGCGCGTGCCAATGGTGTACAGAACGTTTCACAAAAATTCAGTGTTATCCCTACTCTTTTTCAACAGTTGCTAAAAGAGATTCAGGAATCGACTGAATTTATGCAGCGTATTAATCACTTTACGGTTAACAACCTGAAGACCGGTAAACTCTATTCTGACCTGGGGTCTCCGATCACCAAACGGACAAAAGTAACCGATACGGTTAAACGTAAGGCGTTGGTAGGATCGTCCGAATATCCCCTAGAAATTGAGCTCACCCGGTACGAACACGATATCAGGACGGACTGGGATAAAATCGATGAATATGCCAGCTTTCCGAATTTTCGGCAGATTCTTCAGGAACTCAAAATCACCAAGATTGCCTGTGACCGAATGTTCATTGCCTGGAACGGCACAAGCAGAGCCGACAATACAGACCCGGCCAACGATCTTAAAGACGTCGACATCGGCTGGCCGGAGCAATTGCGTATTGCTAACCCCTCGAATTATGTATCCGAGGGACAAATCGCCGGCAGTGGTAGGGTCACTATAGGCAAATTCAAAACCGTAACCAACAAGGGCGATTGGGCTGACGCTACAGCCTACGTTGTAGGTGACGCTGTTGTTTCGGATAGCACACAGTTTTTTTGTATCAAAACCCATACGTCCGCCTCTGGTACCCCTGCCGTTGCAGCTCCAACGGTCGCAGCTCCAACAGCTAACTGGACATTCAGACCTGATTTTAAAAATCTCAGCCAGGCTGCAGCCGACATTAAATTCATGATTCCGCCCCGGCTTCGTAACGGCAATAATCTGGTGCTGATGGTTGGTGAGGGGATCGTACAGCACGAAGAGTCCAAAATTTTTGGAGAATGGGGAGATATCCCGAGCGAATCAAAGGATATCATACAACTAACAAAAAGTTACGGCGGTTTACCGGCTTACATGGTCCCGTTTTTCCCCTCCGATTCGATTTGTGTGACAACCTGGAAAAACCTGAGTTGGTACACTCAAAAAAACTCGTTAAGGCGTTACCTAGTGAACGATCCGAATGAACTTGCCCTGATCGATTACAACAGTCTAAATGCCATGCCAGCGGTTGAAAACTTTGACCTGATGGCGTTTTATACAAACATCGAGTATATCGACATCGATGATATCGATTATGCTTTAACAGCTTCATAAAATGGTTTCATTAGCGAATTTACACAGGCAAAGAGTTAACAAAGCGGGTTACAGGCCGGATTCGCATGATAAAACAATTGCACCGTCCGGCAAACCGGCGGAACGCAATCAACTTTATGAGCGGTTAAAACTGGACTTGCAGCACATTGAGACGTTGCAGGACTACGAAGTCCGCAATAACTACAAGCAAAGTCGCCTTGCTGTTTATCGTGGCCACGCTGTTCAATGGGTGCGCTCGGGCAATAAAACCCCGAATCAGATCGTGTCTTGGTTTATCGTCTGGCTGATCGATTCCGGAGAGATCGAAGAGTTTTCAATTTTCTGCCCGGCCGCAATCGAGTCAGGACAACACTGCCCGGAGGATTTCAGGCGATCGTTAACCGAGTTTTTCCACGACTCGATTGAATCCTGGGTCAGGCACCAGGCGCAAAAAGGGTTTAACGGGAAGCGTCCGTATCTTGACCGCTCTTTGAACCGTCTACGTTGTGGAGAGAAAAAGGACCGGATTAACCCGGTGCTTGAACATAAAATCTGGAAACTGAACGCTAAACTCCTGGACACGTTCGAAAAGAATAGCCCGGAATCAACCAGGGAGGCGATTGAATCCTGTGCTAAATCGCTTCAGGTTTATCCGGAGGCAAAAGTTCAAACCATGCTCAATCGTTTGACAAAACGGTATGAGCAACTACACCCCGCAGGCGAGCCGACTGTTCCGCAAGATGAGTCTGATTTACAGACTGATACCATTGCAGAGAATCAGTTAAGGCTCGCCCCTGGTGAATTAGAGGAAAATGGCAATTAAATCACCCCCTAACTGGCCGGTGTTCGATATTGACGTCCTGATCGAGTCAAATTCATCGTTGCGCAATACGGACCCTAAAATTATCGAACCCCTTGCTCAACTGGCTGAATACAAGATTAAAAGCAATTTTGACCTGGAAGCCATGGCATACATTGAGATTGACGAGGGGTTAAGTTTGTCCGAAGAGGAAACGGATTTCCTCAACCAGGCGCGTTATGGATATACATTAGCGCTCTTATTACCGCACATTATGAAAGACATGGATTTTGATGTTGAAACGATTGAAACGGGAGCTCGCAAGAACATTTTGATCAACCAGTCACTAGAGTTTTTATCGATGATTACCGGGTTTATCGGTATATCCGGCACCACTTTCGGGGAGTTTTAGCAATGTTCCGAAGAGACGCCCTTGCAAACTATATATCTGAAAATGCCAATCTTAAAAAGTCCCTGTTTTCGATAGATTCTTCTGAATATGAGGTTTTAAGTTACAGCCGTCTTGAGGTCGGTTACAGGTTGTCCAGACGATACAAGGCCAGTATTAAAATAATGGAGCTCCACAAGTTTCGTGATGTCATCCCCGTTGAAATCTATTTGCAGGAATGGCACGGGGTCAACGGTAACGCAGATGAGGAATACACAATCGACACCTGGGAGACCCTAACAGATACAACCTGTCTGTTGGTGATCGATTATAAATTTAGGGAGTCTGTGAAACTGGTACCGCTGGCAGATGGGGAGGACTACGATTTTGAAAAGACAATCAAATTGTTTGGTGTCAAATACAAGGAAGTTGAAGAGGACAAACCCAGGGGGATCTGATGGCTGGCGGAACTGATATTGATGTTGATTTACGCGGAATAGAACGCGTTTTGAAAAAAGCGGCTGAGCTGGTACCGGAAAATAAAATGAAATGGATCCACGGGGACCTCGGCCGAAAACTGCTGTCTCTGGAACGTACCCGGATTAAAGATCAACAAAACCTGGACGGTTCCAAATATGACCCCAGGGCGGACGGTGGCAAAAAGAAAATGTTATCAAAAGCCCTTAAAGGGGGGAGCGATAAACGGTTCAATATGCTGACGACTGCTAAAAGCGTTTTAATCATCATCAAGGATAAAATTCTCGTAAAACATCATTACGGGCTGGAAGAGACCGTCAACGCCTCCGATCTGCCGGATAATAAAACAAGCAGAAAACAACCGGCTACCAGGCAGCAAGCCAAGAGATTAAAGGAGCTCGGTTTCAAGGGCTCCCAAAAATACCTGATGAGTCGTTTTAACCAGGGCACCGCCGGTTCCATAATCCGCCGGGAGGAAGAAAAGCGGGGGATATCTCGTAAACATCAATGGATAGTTAAAACCCCGGATCGTAGTATTTTAGGGATTGCAAAAAGCTATCCGCCCATTTTGATTAACCTCGCAAAACAACGAATTCTAAAACATATAAATTTTGGAGGTCGAAAGTGATCATTTTCCAAAAAACTATCAAGGTTCCAAAGGTTTACAGGTTTGAATTAACGGAAGAACAGGCAAAACTTGATTTAATGGCTTGGATTCCGATAAAACAGCCCGGTTTTAAACAACCAACCTGTGAGATTATCGGGCTTGAGGCAGTTATCACCTTTCCTGATCAACTCGTTGGTACACGTGCATTTTTGCACGTAGGCGATGTTAACGACTACCAAACCGATAACGCCTCAACCCCGGCTTTTGTTCCTCCTGTGCAAGTCAGGTCATCATCCCTGCCAGAGATCCCGTCGGCACCCGCTCCCGTTTCCGGCCGGAAAAAAGTTTTGTCAATCTCAATTGGTGATATGTCTGCAATCTCGGTCCTGAATTATCTGGATGATATCAACCAATATGACATTTTTACCGGGTCCGGTTTTGGGGGTGTGCTGTCGTTGTTGTTGGCATCCTGCCAGATCTCGGACGTGAAAAACAGTCCCATCGATAAAATTAAACAATGTTTCAGGGAACGCGGCAAGTACATCACGAAAGAGGGTTTAACAAAACCCGCCCGTGTGTTTGCCAAGGTTTCCGACGTTCGCAACTCATTTGGACACCTGGAAGCCTTTCTTAAATTCGTTGTTCCCGACATTGAAAACATCCAGGTAAGGGATTTGGAAGCGGATCTGTTTTTTCCGATTCTAAACGTTAAGACAGACGATCCCGGCTACATCACAAAAGAGGACGCCGGGGAACTGCCGGTGTTGGCCGCCGCTCGTTGTATTGCCTCCACGTTTCAGGACTATGAGCCGTTAGAGCTTACGGACTCAAATCCCAAACTTAAAGACGCTCTTGGGTCCCCGGGGACAATCTGGAATCATCAATCGATCGGTAAAATTTGCCCCGATTTAATGCTTGCAAGACATTACAGGTACAGAGGATTAAGTTTTGATACTTTTGTCAGGCCCTACAAGCCCTCAAAAGTTAAAACCAAACTTTTAAAAAAGTTCTGGTTGGGGTACCCGCACGTCAAAGCAGTCGAAGCCAGCTATTCGCAGGACGCGGGGATCGTGGTTGATACCATGAGCGAGCTACCCCACATCAATTACAATTTTTGTATACTTCCGGTGACAACCTGGAAACGTGCGTTTATTCAGTCTGATATTGTCGCGGCTCTGGACACTCGCCCACGTCAAATAGGGAGGTTTTAAAATGGCAAAACTCAAAACAACACCAAAATCAAACACGAGCTCGCGGATTAAGGATCTCAATAAACTGAAAATCCTGGGGTTTGTCGGCGTGCTGCTTTTCGGATTCATCGCCTGGGGGATCTCCATGCAGTTTCGCCCCGGAAAACAACAGGATGGTTTTGCCGCATCCGTAGCCGCCAGGTTGTCCATCGGGGATGTCACTGCCCTGGGTGACGCCGTAACCAATTATCTAACCGATGATACAACCTCGGACGCTGCCAAAGCGGTTGAAGTTGCCAAAGTCGACGGGAATCAACCGGCCGTTGAGGGCAAACCCAAAGAACCTGGCCTTATAAAAAAGGGTAAAGATTTTCTCGGGTTGTCTGATTACAACCTTTCCACCGGTGCCCATCCTCATAAAGAGTACCCGGATCTTGTTTATGTTGGGGACTCCACCGAAAACACCCGGTTGTTATCAGCCAAACATCCGATTTTAGGCAAAGAGTATGACAGCCGGGGGTGTTTGTCGGATGAAAAAGGGGACGTTAAATCCGGCGATATTGTCTGTTCGCTGCCGGTTGGAAACCTGGAACTTCCTGATTTCAGGGAGTATTGCGTCAAAACATACGGGGAGGGAGCCCGGCCGCCGTATGAATTGGAATACAGCATTGTCACCAATTCCAAACATTTTAAAAACTATGATCTGTTTGCCATCTGGCTGTTGGATGTTGATCCGCATGATGACGACAATTTTAAGGTTGCCCTGCAAAATTCAGGGCTTGACCTGGGCGAATACCTGGACGAGGACTCAGACCCGGATATGTTGACAACGTTCTGTGTTAAACCGATTGAGTCTAAAAAAGAATAATTATATTTATTTTATATTTATTTTATATTTATATAATATTTATTTTATTAGGTTTTTACTATGCCAATTCCAGCACTGGCGGCACTGGCTGCGCTTCTTTTCACCGGCGTTGCCTGGATGACTGAGATTGTCACAGTTACGCTTTTTACGGTGACTGTATCCCTGGGTTGTGTCTTTTATAAAGTTTGGCAAAACAAGCCTGAAACGCTCTTTGACGGCAAATTTCAGCCTATACAGGATATCTCCTATGGAACGTTTTTGATCGTCTGTTTTGCCGGGTTTTTCTTTATGTTTTTGTATACTGCTTTTTATGTTTTTAAAAACCACGTTTTAGGGGGGTGAGATGGTACGACAAATTGATCCTGATCTGGTTATGAAGTTGAGAGATGAGGTCCCGGACAAGTCCCGAATGGACTGCAAAAAAGCGTTGATCCAGTTCGACGGAGACCTTGAGCAGGCTAATAAACACCTGGCCGGTCAACCTCAGCCGGAGCAAAAGTCAAAAACCAAAACAACTGACTCCGCATCTGTAGACGTGCCCGACATCAAAGAGGACACCACAAAAAAGGATGATAAAAAATGACACTTACAGGCATCGACATTGATGAACTAACTACGGGGGGAGCCGAACCGCCGGAGAGTATCGAGTACAAACAGGCATTTATCGCCGGTCATGCAACATTGAGGGGGTTTAGCCTGTTGGACATCACAACAGACTGTGAGTCTGTTTATGGAGCCGGGGAATTGGCTGACCAACTGGAAACGGTACAGTTGAACAGCAACAGCCAGTTTTGGGGGGTTGTTTATTGTATTAATCCCGTTGAAATGACCGCCGCATTGATCGCCGATCATATCAAAGCCGTTGCCGACGGTCATGATGTCAGCACTATCACCATTTTTCATGACGCTGACAAGGCTTTTGCTGACGCTGTCAAAAATGCTTACACTGCCCAAGCACTTAATAAAAAAGATTTTGAATTTGTGCTGCAATACCGTAAATCCTATATATATGATCTTACAGGGGTTGAAGCGGTTCAGGGTTCCGGATCATTGGTCATTCCGCTGCCGGCCGCAAACAAAGTTGCCGTGGACGATGAGATCTTGATCACCAGGGCCGAGGATTCGAGTCAACTGTTCGGCCGCTTTGTTGTGACTGCCAGAACAGACACCTCTTGCACAATCACCAGCACTCAAGCGACATTCACATTTTTAGCCGGGGCTTACCTCAAGGAACATCCGGACGATTATTGCATGAGGGCGGACGATGAGTTTGATCTATACAACTGTAACGCCATGTCAATTGTAGCGCCCTATACTCAGGATAATCACCTCGGGGCTTATACCGGCCGGATCTCCAAAACAAAAGTGCATTCCAGCGCCGGAAAAGTGATCGACGGGGAACTCAAAAACGTTGATGTCGATCCGGATTTGTCCCTGACTCACTTCTCCCTACTGGATTCCGGGCGGTTTGTGTTTTTGAAACGATTCCCGGAACGAAAAACCCAGGTTCATATCAATGATGACAATGTTATGTTTCCGGCCGGGGATACCGTCAAAACCATGGCAACCAGGCGGGTACTGAATAAATGTAAAAGGCAGATCAGGCATTTTGGTTTTGACCTGATTAATGACGATTCTTTTGATAAAAATGAAGCCGGAGCAAAGGCGGCCGCTTTAATAGCCGGAAAGGGCTTGAGAATTATGAAAAAGCCGGGGGGCTCCCTTCAGCCTGAGATCACGGATTTTACAATTGTCGGTTCCTGGACGCCGGAAGGGGGAATAGAATTCCTGTTTAGTGTCACCGACAAAAACCGGATCAAACACGGGGGCGGCACCGTCACCATTTCAGCGCCTACCAGCGAATAGTTTTGTTTTTATTTAATAATAATTTTTATATTAAAATACCATGAAACCGACACTGTACACACAAGACAACGTCCGCGTTGTAGGGGCCACAGGTGAGTTTATCTATTTAACCAAAGTAGCCTGTGAAATCCCCGACTATATCACCGTTAAAAACGGGGTGCGCTCCCGTGTGAGGGTGGACCCTAAATTGACGATCTCAATCAAAACGGAAACTCTGATAGCCCTATTCCTGCCCCTTGCTATTGCCGGGGGTTCCTGGGCTGATATTCTCCCGCTGGATTTTATCAATATTCATGCTGCCCCGAACACATACACGGGCGCAGCTTTGGTCCCGTTTGAAATCACGTTTGAAAACATTGCCCCCCTGATCAAAATCCCAACCATGGATATGATTGCCGGGGGCGAGCTTAATTTTGACATTCCCTGCCTGGTGGGGGAATGTTACATCATGGGTAAGTCTGTTAACCGTGAACCATCATTGAGAGGTATCTGATATGTTTAAAATTGCAAGCGGTTTTTTGTCTCTTTTAGGCTCTGCGCTCTTAATTTCCGTGATTTTCCTGTTTTTTTCCACAAGTGGCGATTTCGACGCCGAGGACGTTTCAGATCTTTGGACAGACGCCTATGAAACGGTCTCCGATAACGCCGAAGATATTATAGAGGTGATTCATGACAAACTCGACTGAAAATATACTCAATCATTCCCGTTGCGCAAAACTGCCGATATCGTTCGGTGGCGAGACAATCGAATTTATGTTTCGTTTTACCCGCAGTGACATTGCCGATTTTTATAATGATATGTCAAAAATGCCTGAACTGGATTGCTCTCGCAAATGGACATTGAACGCAGTTGACCCCGTCCAGCGTGAACAGTATCTGCAAATCATTAACTCACCGGATAATCTATCCGTAGAAAGGGAGGTGATGAAATTACTAACCCCTTTCTTGAGGAAAAACGGCGCATCTATCGGAGAGCTAACGATAGAGAGTTGACTGAAAAAGAGTATTCCGACGGGCTTATCAAACGGTATAACCTGGCAAGTAATCCGGATGCTCTTAATGATAACGAGTATGAACTTGCTCTTTCCCAGGCTTTGCGGTTTCAAGCCGAGGACAGGGCGGCAATGATCCCCAAATGGTAAATTATGCCTGACTCAATTAAAATCGGAATCGGATTATTTAAGAATGAGTCGGTCAAAGCTGCCGTTAACTCGATCAAGAGCGAGTTTAACACGCTCAAACAGGATATTGAATCCAGCTGGAACGATATCAGAGACGGCGGCATGATGGTCGCCGGGGCCGGTCTTGCCGCTTTTTCACTGCTTGAAGTCATTTCGGATCAGGACGACGCCCTCCAAGAGCTTAAAGATTCCACCCGTTCCACCGACCAGGAATTCAAAACGCTTAAAGACGATGTCTATGAGCTTAACGCCGCCCTGGGGTTAAGGAGCGTCACCAAATCCGCTGAACTCTTAAAAACGGTATCCCGCCAATCTAAAACCACCGGGGAGGATCTGAACACCCTCGCGTTTCAAACCGGCTTACTGGCACAGAAGTTTGATGATGAAGAGGGGGTCTTATCCGCCCAGGTATCTCTGATGAAAACATACGGCGTTTCCGTCCGGGAATCCGGCGATTCGGTCGCCTACCTGTTAGACCAGGGGGGAGACAGAAAAGGGGAGCTCCTGGAAAGCCTGAATGAATATGCCGTACAGTTCAAAGAGGCGGGGTTTAACCTGCAACAAACCGTTTCCATGATTTCGGCCGGGCTGGATAACTCCTGGAATATCGATAAATCCGCCGATGCTATCAAAGAGGCCCGGTTACGCCTGTTTGCCGGGGATAAATCCACGGTTGACGCATTTGACATTTTAGGCTTGTCCGGTCTCTCGGAACGGATACAAAACGACGAGATCGGGATAACCGAAGCATTTGGGTTGATCTCAAGCAAAATGCAGGGGCTCTCCAAATCGGACATGTTAAAAGCCGGTTCCGGTATTTTCGGGACCCAATGGGAGGACGCCGGATCTGAATCCGTTCTGGCCATGCTCGATTCAATGTCCAACGAGGTTAAAACCACCGGAACGCTGGACAACATGGCCGCCCTTATGAAAAGCCGGTTCTCTTTTAAGTGGAAAAGCGCCCTTTCGGAAACGGCAAACTCAATTTCTGAAACGCTGGACAGCCTCAAACCGCTGATTCTGCCCCTGGTGGAATGGTTCGGGGAGGCATCAACCAGCGTGCGGGAGTTCTCCCAGGAATACGGCTATATCACCAAAACCATTGCAACCGGTGTTGCCGGGTTTATCAGTCTGACTGCCGCCATGGGAAGTATAAAGCTTATCATGGGGGCGGCTTCCCTGGCTGTTACAGCGTTTACCAGCCCGTTGATTCTGGTGGCCGGTGCCGTGGCCGGGGTTGCATACGGGCTTTACAAACTGGAAGAGAAAACCGGGCTTGTTTCAAAAACCATAGGCGGGGTGATGGACTATCTTGAGCCCTCGATCACCGGATTAAAAGAGACTGTTTTTGATCTAATCGGCGAATGGTCATCCCTGTGGGATAGTTTAACCGAGGGAACAAGCATTTTTGAGGGGGTGTCAATCGATATTGAAACGATTTCAAGCGTAATAGGCGCAGGGATCGATCTTTTGATCATTAACCCGCTTAAAATGGTTCTGGGGCTCATCGGTAAAATCCCTAAACTTGTAACCTCATTCAAAGATATGTGGGATTCCGGATTCAGTTTTGATTCGATCAAAAATTTTGGTTCCGTTTTTGTCGATTTTATCTATACACCCATTGAGACCACGCTTGAAACAATATCCTCAATCATCGACAAATTCGGGTTTTTTAAAGATTTTTCCCTTTCGGACCTTAACCCGTTCAGTTCTGACGAGAATGAGCCGCCCCGGAAAAAATCAAGCGCGTCCGCCATGACCAAAGCGGCCGATGAATATATATACAGATGGCAGCAACCACAGGCCCAGGGGCAAACTGCCCCGTACAGTATGCAGACAACGTATCAAATAGGCAGTTTAAACACCCGTGAACGCTCGTTTAAACGTACTCTGCGCAATGCAGCACTGACGAATTAACCTGTTTTTTATATTTAATTTTTTTTTATATATTAATGTGGTTAGCATTGGAATTTTTGATAATGATCCCCCGTTTTTCAAAATCGGGGATATCGAGTTTGTTAAACTCGTCTCGCTCACGGAATCCTCGCACCTGGAAAAGGATACGACAGAGGACGTTTGTGACGGGGTCAACGTGGTTGCCTGGTTGTATGACAGCAAACAGGCGTCGGATTGGCACAACTGGCACCCTGATATCACCAAAGCCACAAAACTTAGGGCTTTTGACCAGCTGTACCGATCCAAAGCCATCCACAGGATAGAACACCGATACCTGAAACAGATCAGTTTTATGTACGGTAAAATCGTTGAGAGAACCATTGAAGTGCAAGAGGATCTCATTATTGTCAGCATGAAAATCAAACAATATAAAACATCCCAGGAAAAAGAAACCATGCAAAATCCGCCTATACTGTCAGACGGGACTGACAGCGAACAAACACCAACGGCAACGAATTTGAAGGACAACCAGGCGGAGGTTGAAGCATCGAAAATCAACACCATCCTGAAAACTATTGATAACATGCTAAAATCATTATGGGACTAAAACACCCGGCAATCACAGCCAGAATCGACAATAGTAAATGTGCATACCTCTTGAAATCGTACAATATCATGATGGAACGGCAACGCCCGACAATTGCGGAATTTTCGATTGATGAGCCCATTGATATAGCTGAAACAGCGTTCCTTTCCCTGGGGTTTGAGAATGAGCTCAAGGAAAAATGCAGCCTAAGAATTTTGGAATGCAACCAGATCACGCCCCACCTGTTCGAATGCTTGGGGATTGATCCCTGTTATTACATTCTTAACGATGGATTTAACGACCACGGCACCCGGTTGTCATTTAAGGAGGCATTAACCAAAATCACGTCTAAATATGGGTTAACCCTGGATATCAGGACGGATAAAGAGGTTTACAAACGCCAAAATTTGATTTTTCTGGGCACCGTTCGCAATGCCCTGGATCAAATCATGATCATCTACAAAGTGACTGACTGGCGGTACCATTTCGACCTGCTGAATAACAAACTTTATATATTACCGGGAAAACTCCCCGTTGATCCGGTTGAATTGGGTACCGAATATTTTCTTGAGGAAAACCCCGAGAAAGGGCTTGAATTTAAGATTTTCCCGGAAATGTCCCCCTTTGTCCCTATTACCTGGCGGGGCAAAGTGCAGATTGTTGATTCCGTTGAATTTGATTCAGAGGATGAATCAATGTTTTTAGGGCTGGAAACGAGTATTTGACAATTTTTAAATTATGAGAATCCCCGATTTCAGAAAATTGATGGTCAGATGTTTTCCCGGCCTGGGTGGATATCATACGGTTCAATACGCCAAGGTGATCAAAATTCACGAGAAATCGGGGACTCATACCAGGTCCATGCCGGTTTGCTGCATGGACATCCATATATTGGATTCAGATCTGACAATAGACCGGACCAAAAAAGCTAAACCTAATGTTGAGATTTTGCGGGTTGCCAGGCACATTGTGGACATTCCCCGCGTCGGTGATACCTGTGTTCTATCGTTTCCGTTCTGGCAGGCCAACACAGCCATTTTAATGGGGGTGTTATATGAAAAACACCAGGTTGAACCCAAAGAGGGGGTTTTCCGGTTGACCGGAGCCGATGAGGTCGAACTCAACGCGCTCAGTAAAATGACAATCGGCTCGGGGGAGGATTTCGCGGTTTTAGCCCTCAAATTGAAAGAGTCCCTGATCGATATCTGGGACCTGGTTGTCCAAGCTGCCAGTTCCGGCAACCTGGGGGCTCCGCTTACTAACCTGGGAAGCGCTCAAACCGCCTGGAATACTGTTGTTAAACCGGGACTAGACGATTTTTTTTCCGACGTAAAACTGGGTAAGGAGGTAAAACTATGACCATGACAGCAGAAGGAGCGTTAGCACGCTATAAGGAAAAATCCGGAATAACCAATGTGCCCACGTCTGCAATTAAAATGTTAGAGGCAATATTCGAGGAGATCAAAGAGAAAGGGACCACCTCTTCCACTGGTTCTTGTAGCTACGGCGGGAGTCATCCGCAACTTAAACTTGATTGATTACAATGGATATCATCGATCTAAAATGGGACTCGATCAACCTTGGCATTACGCTGGATGACTACGGCCTCGAACCGTTGACGGTGGAAAACGCCGGGGCTGTGCATCAATCGTACAGAATATCAATCAGGAGTTCCGTCTATACCCAATCATTGATCAACTGCGACGCCGGGAATGTGCCGGGGTTATTAATAGATCTCCAGGAGGAAATCGAAAACCTGCACTATAGAACCATTGTGCTCAACACCATAGATATTAAGTATGATTTTTCAGCTAAAAAACTATTGTTTAGCTGTCAGGATCACGACCCGCCGACTGATCCCATACCAGTACATATATTAATGAGGCTAGAGGATGACAGCACCACAAATGCCTAGTGAGACCGTTGATTTGATTTTGAATCAACTCGATATCCAAGACGAAACAGCCTTTGACACTGTTTTGCAAAACGCTGCAGCTGGGACAATCTGGGAAAAAGCGGCACAGACAAGGAATTCTGTATTTTTTACGATCTACACTGTTATCATGCGTGCGCCCTATAGTTTCTGCCTCGCCCTCTACCGGCTTTTAATCCCCCAGATCTATACGACATACAAAACGGGTGAATTCCTGAATCAGGACAGAATTGATCATGTCCTCCCTGAATTCCTTGGCATCAAAGCCATTCACACCTTGACGATCACCAAGGACCCCGCGGATCTGACGATTGACCCCGGAACGGTCTTTTATGTATCTGAGAACAACCCGCGCAGGTTTAAAACGCTTGTTTTATACGAGTTCACGGATAACGAGGAAACGGTTTTGATCGACGTCGAAGCGTTCGAAGTCGGGTTGAGATATAACGTCGGGGCTGGACTCATAACTGAATGTGAAGAGTCTTTGCCGGTGATCTCCATCAGCAATCTGTCCACCACACCCAAACAGCCTGGTGCCAACCCGGAAACGGAAGAGGAAACCAGAGCCCGGATACTATCGGTGAAAGGTCAACAAATCAGGCCGGGCATGGAGTTGTTTTACATTAACATTTTGACTGCTGTAGCCGCCGTTACCGTGGCCACACTCGACGATGTCACTGAAGACGGCATCCAATATTATACTATTTACGGTGCGGGACCGCTTGACGGGTCCGTGACCGCCGAAGCTCAAGCGGCAATTGACGAGGTTTTGATTTTTGGGGATAAAGCGGTTGTCCTTGCGGCCGTGGCTCAAACCCTTGACATTGCATTAATGATTGACGCTGAATACTCGGAAATTGCTGTAAGTGCTGCTATCAGTGAATATTTTGCATCTGTTTTACCACGACGGACTAACTATGAGAGTTCGTTACTTTTTGACTATCTCTCGGAAACCATCACCACCCTAGATGACAGGGCCATGCGCAGTGACCCGGTTTTTTCTGTTTTACAGATTGGTAAATATTTTGTTCCAAACATGACTTATGAGCCTTTTACAAATTAGTTTACCCTGGTGGCTGTCAAATAAGACCATCAGGGATTTTAAAAATATTTTTCTGGCTTGCTGGCAATTTACTATTGTTCAAATCAATAAGATTTTTGATCTCTGCCACGTCGGCACCTGCCCGGAAGCATCTGTTGATATTTTGTGGGACGAGTTGCCCTTAAAACCGGATATCGCAGACGCTGTCAGGCGTAATTTTATCATACATTATAACCTATATACGGATAAACTCGGCACCCGCCCCGGAATCATGCTGACTCAAAGCATGTTTGATCTGGACTACATGGAGGTTCAGGCGTTGCGTGATACCCCGGTAGCTCACCTATACCCCTGGTTTGCATTGCGGATCAGATTAACCTGGGATGATAGCAGAATTGACAGAATTATTGATTTTTTAAACGTGGTAAAACCGGCAAGGACTAAGTTTCACACCCAGGTTTTGCCGCCTCGTACATTCGGCGGCTTCGGTAAAAAACCTTTTGGAAAAACTTTCGGTCTGATGCCTGGCACATGGGAACCGGGAGCAACCAAACCGGTAGGTTACGAACCGGGCACAACAGTTATCACGGAATACACAGCCGACGAAACGGTCTCTTTATCCATTGCCTTTGGCAAATCATTTGGAGTTAGATTTTAATGGCAACACTCACAGAAAAGCAGGACAGTGAATTCGGGCTGGTTATGCCGGAATACGAGTCCGAGGACTGGCAGGACGCTTATTATCGGAATCAACATTTATTGAACTGGATATTGTATATTCAAAACGGTCATTCACGGTTGATTGACGGATCGTGGAATGGTGCAAGCCTGGTTGATATTGTCGTAGAGTTTTACAACCCGACTACCAAAACATTTAACCGTTTAACGTTCCCGGACAAAGCGGTTGCTGTCAGTTCTACATTTCAAATCTGGTACGCCAACCAGGACACCGGGGTGATAGAAGCGTTAAACCTGCCCGCTTATGATGAGTTGATTTTTGATGATGATCATTTTCCAATACTCTACACCGGGCAATATCAATCCACTATCCCCGCAAAAACCGATTTTGCAAAGTTTATTGCGGTTAAAAAGGAACCGAGGATCGAATTTCTAGAGTCCGCACAACCGGACATGGTTGTGAAACCACAAGCACAAGTCAACTATTACGCTGACAGTCCTAAATTTGCCTACTACGATTTTACTACCAAAACATTCAAACGTAAGTCCGGCGCAACCCGCACGCTAGAAACAGGCGATTGGACGATGATTGCAGGAATTGAAACCATGACCGCCGCTCTTGAATTCCCGGAGACATATAACCGCCCAAAAATTACAACAGACAGGCATTTCCAAATCCCGCTTGGTAACAAGGGCGGGGGTGTGCCGTTTGATATTTTTGTCCGTGGTGCCGGGGGAATCTGCGAATTTATAACGGATAAAACAATCACTCAACTCATCGCCCTTCAAGCCGGTATGATACCGACTGACGCTGAGCTAAATAATCAGCAATATGTCAAAAACAGAGGGGAGGGCAACCGGATTATTCTTAACGGGGAAGAAATCTATTCAGGTGGCAGACCAACTGAGTTCGATTTTCCAAACCGTATTATACACCCATATATTATCCCGAACTTTACAGGCTTTTCTTATCACGGAATTGCTGAATCTGGCGTGAACGACGAATGGACGCTGATGATTGACGCATGGAAAGCCTACGGCGGCTTGGTGGATGTGGGCACCGCGCCTGTTTACAATCCATCTACCAGCTCTCTCTATTATAAATTTTTTGTTGCGCCTGAAGGGGGTTATTTTAAACGTTATGCGTCGCATTTTGGAGGGCCTGAAGGTGTTGACCCCGATAGACACACCCGTGAAAGTCCGACCGGCTCAGCGACGCTAACAGCGGGGAATTATGTTTCTACAGGGACTAATGAACTGTCAAATATTACGGACGCGTATCTGAAAGCTAAGTTTAAGTTGTGGTCGAGGATCATGAACAGCAATAACGATATACCCTACTACGCTGATGATCCTCCCAAAACAACAATCATCGGCAAAATCGTCCGCAACTCAGCAGACAACAACAGTGTATTCATGTTCGACTCCGAAACCGGCGCTCCTGTTAATGTGGCTGTATCGGGTGATCTGACTATTGATATGGGGGGTAATTCGGGGGTGTCGAAGCAGATGGATGCATACCAAGGACACTGGAAACAAATAACCATCAATGATGGCACCGGGAAGCTAATAGTAGCAAACAACGGAACTCCAGATGCTATCAGAATTGATATGATTGCAGACGGCGTTAGCACATATAATGAGTATATCGCTGCCAACGCAATTGAAGACGCAATTAATGGGTACGGCACCCCCCGAGAAGCGTCTCAAACCCGTCCAACATCAATCCAACGTTTTAACTGCTTAAAACTATGATAACAATACAAAAAGACACCTACCCCGGATTTGATTCTAAACCAAAAATCCAGGCAGAAATCGGCAAAGCCGAACAGGAGCTATATCGAAGACATAACGGCCCTGACGAGAATTTCCAGTTTACCGCTCAATCCTGGGCGCATAAAATAGCCGAGGGTGAGCCATGGGAATACATCGCTAAAACAAAAGAGCAGATAGAAGCCGAGAAAGCAGCTGAGGCCAAAAAAGAAGAAGTAGCCGCAAGAACAAAAAGACTCATATCGGCGCAAGGCGATAAAGGTATCAAAAAGAAGTTAATAGAAGAATATCTAAATCAGAACGATTTTCCGAAATATGAACTCCCGTTTATGCTTGCCCGGCTTAATCTGGAAGAGATCGATCAGCCAGAATTTGACGCATTTCAGAAAGCCCGACTTGCGAAAAAACAGGAAATCATTGACGAAATCCAAAACGCCAAAGCATAATACACTGTAAGTTTTACAGTTTTTTTCAACATTGATCAAAAGAAGAATCATGAAAAAACTGCATCTAATCATAATATTGATTGCCCTGCTATTTGCATTTGCAGGATGTCAATCAACTAGCGACAACGACGACTCAGACACCGGCACGACAACCGGAGATGGAACAACGCCAGGTGATGGAGATGACACCGGAGGCACAGACGACACGGGAACAATGGAATCAGCGGAGGTCACATCTATAGATCTGGCCGGAGTCGACTTTGCTGTTATTATCAACAACTCTAGCTCTGCTGCCCTCAATAAATCACTGTCAACGACTACAGAGTCCACACATGGGTTTTACGTTAAAAAAGACGGTGTAATGAAACCCATTAATATAGGAGGCGGCGCGGGTAAAACAGTCACCGCAGCGTATAGAGTTCGAGATTCGGTCATCAAAACAGTACAACTCCGGGACGCATCGGGAGATACAACAACAGCGTTCGTTCGACCGGACAACTCAGCCGTTGAGCTGCCCATTGTTCCGGTAAAATCCTCAAATTTGGGCAATGCTGATTATTTTGTTGAAGTTGGAGGTAAAATCTATTTCCGCACCCCGGACAACAAATTGAGAACGTTAACGCTTCCGGACGCAACGGCAAGCCGGGCGCTAAGTACAACCACAGGAGATGTAACAGCGGACATTGCATCAGGAGTCGAACAATTCGCTATCCATGAAAATGGTGAAATGATCATAGACACAGGAACAGTCGTTAATTACGTAACAAGCGACAGCACGAACGATCTAGATCTAAACTACCCGGATACTGATCGCGGAATCAACTGGAACGCAAACGCAACAGATAATCATTTTTTCATGACAAGCGGCAATGGATTTATTGTCCAGCGTGGCGGAATGGATGATGATTTTATTAGATACTCAACGACTGGCGGCAGTGTAACACCTCGCTACTCTCAGCAAATAGCATATTATCGATATTTGGATGGTGAAAATGGGGTTTACTACAAAAAATCTACTCAAAAACCGTTGTCTAGTTGCAAAAATTTGACAACTGGTAACAAGCAAATTTTGATTTGCGATGATGAGCTTTACAGTATTGGCGATGCATCAACAGATTTATCAAGAATAGACTTGTCATACTCAGAACACCATGCCCCTGGTTTACAGATCGCTGCAACAGAGAATTATCTTTACATGTATTCTGAAAACAGCGAAGTACTTTCTCCACGAGTAATTAGCCGAGAAAATGTATTTAACCAATCCAGTACGGAATTGGTTCCGGTATTTGCAACGATACCGAGGACTATCGACTATAAAGTTAAACCAAACACTTTTAAAGCGTCATCAACGGATACAAGTGGAGATGTGCTAAATTTTTGTGCTGTACGGCAGTCTGACAATAAAGACGTGATTGTGGAAATTATTAACGCTGACACAACCCATAATACAACAGTAATCGAATCAGCATGTGATCAATTGATATCGTACTAGTTTGACATTATCTGCAATTGCTCCACCACTTCAAAACCATTGCCGGATCTGATCCGGCGTTCCCCTTCAAAGCCGTTCTTTTTGCGGATACGCAAAACCGTTGATTTCCCGATATTACAGGCTTTCATAATATCTGCAATGGTCTTTCCCTTTATTAGTAGCTGAACGGCTTTATCTTCATTCTTGAGCTTTTCCGCCGGTTTCCTTCCTAACGTTTTTCCGTTTTTTACAGCCCGATTTAATCCTGATCTGATTCTGTACGCATGGTCATTGCTCCATTGTTCGGCAAATCCGGCCAAGAGAGGCAAAATGATGGTTGCATAGACCGTTTTTTGATTGTTGTTATCCAGGGTTTCCTGCCGTTGCTGATAATCATATACGCTGCATTTAGCTTCACAGAGGGCCTCAACGGTCTGAAAAACGTCGGCCGCATTCCTGCCCAGGCGGGAAACTTCATGAACCAAGACTTTCTTAATCCGGTTCGCCCTGGCCAGATTGATCAACTCAACAGTTCCCTGTCTATTTTTTTTCCGCCCGGAAACATTCTCCTTGACGATCTTTGCAACGTTCCACTTGTTAAGCTCGCAAAATGCCCTTAGATCATCGATCTGTCTTTGTACATCCTGTGAGCCGTCCGACTTGGAAACTCGCACATATATAGCTGTATTGGTCATATCATTAGGTTTTTTAAATAATATTTGCTATTTGCAAAACAAGAATCGCGCTGAGAATGAGTATTGTGATAGCTTGCATTATATTTAATAGATTTCGCCTTTTTAGCCCTTTCTTTTGATCTTCTATATGCGTATTAATGGCGTTCAAGGTTTTTTTAAGCTCAATTTTGAGGTTTTCATCCATTGTCACCTTTTATCATATGAATATTGGGACCGTAAAACTAAAAAAGATGCCTCTGGTTTTTCGCACTTCCAGGAGCATCAAAAACAATAGTGATTTTTGGGACCACCTGAGAATGATCTTTCATAAGTGATTTTGAATGTTTTTAGGTCTGTTTAAGTACCATTTTATCTTTTAAGTTCCAAAATATGTCTTCAAACGATTTTTCGATATCCTTTTTCTCTCCTGAAAAACATACACTGCTGTTTTCCTGGATTGTTATTTCAAGGTTATTATTATTGTTTGTTATAACAAAGGTGTCATTCCCAAGATCTTTGACAAAATACTCCTCTTTGTTATTCGCTCTTTGGCGTACCAAACTGCCAATATCATTATCTTTAGATATATAGCATTCTTCCATTTACACCTCTTTATGTGTGGTTATAAAAATAGCATAATCCCCATTGGTTTCAAGTTGTGTACCTCCAATTAACGAGTCCTAGCTTAATAGCCAAAATTCAAAGTAATGTTATAATCAAACCTACTGTCACAGCAACTATAACACAGATAACAAACCATATGGTATTTCCCAGGAACAGCCATCCAAAGCCGACAGCGTTTTTCTGTGGTTGTTCTGGAGGGTCTGGGTCTAATCCATTGATAGCCGAGATTAAAGCATGAATAATAATAAAAGCGATCAGACCAGCAAACCCCAAAACGATCCATCCAAGCCAATTTGGACTTCCCGCATGACATACGATGTCAACCTTACAGAATTCCACCCAAAAACCACTTAATATACTATCCATTTATCGTTTTTTTATTGGTATACGTAGGATTATAGACACAATTTTCTTGCCTTATTCTTCAATTTCCCCTGTAATTGTCCAGTCTTCGTCTTTTCTTAAGATTGACCAACCTTCGTCTTTAGCTCTTTGTTTGAGAGTTTCGGTTTGAGATATCCAGTTTGTTGCACTTGAAACATCCGAATAGGCTATTCCTACATTCATAATAGCACTGCCGGTGTTGGAAAGATTATCAAAGTATTCTGAGTACTGATGTGGTATTTTTTCTGGTGACTGCAGGAACGGTTCAATGTCTCTTTTCCATACTTTTCTTACTTCTTTTTCTGGAGGTCCTGTTAATTGAGGCTTTACCTCTCTCAGCCCTTTTGGGGTCGGTAATATTTGTTCGTTTTTCTCAAGTGTTTTATTAACTAATTTTATAATTATATTTTTGTACTTGAATTCGATTCCTTCGATGTTGGAAATGCGCTCCTTAATTTCATTTTTAAAAATAACTCCCAAAAGAATCAACACGACTGCTGGCCAAGCCAACGAACCTACAATAGAAGCGATGAAACTTAGTATTTCCGTTGACATATTAATCTCACTTTATTGGTATAATATCCGTTATTTACACAGAGTTAATTTATCGGTTTTGTTTAGTTGCCCTCATGTACTTTAACCATGCATTTCTTTAATGACTTAAATTCGCTAACAACCTGATTAATCTGGTTTTGGTTTACATCCATAGGTTTATACATATTTATGACAGATGCCCCAATTGATACAATCAATGAGATGATGGCAATACCTATTGCAAACATCGAGTTTCTATTTGCATCTTTTGACGCCTTTCTTGCTTCCTGCAGTTCGTAATACTCCAACAACCTAGATCTGTACTCGCCGCTTAATGTATGTCGGACATGCCCAGTCCCATGACTAGGAATCCTTGTTTGAATAAAGCTTTCTTCGAATAGTCTGTTCAAGAGTCTTTCTTTCCTGATCCCCTTTACCCATTCTTCTGAATCTTTTTCAAATTTTCTGTAGTCAACAATTAGACCTCTTTCCCTAGCCCAATAAATCATTTCCTCACTGCTTGTACCTTCAATTCCAACTTCAACACCATATTCAAGCAATTGAATAAAAATATCATCTTCTTTCATTTCGCTCTATAAACAGAGTTATAACCACTTTATTGCTGCCAGGATTATTCCTATGCTGCCTACGATAAGCCCAATTATCCACTTTATACGATCCCAAACAATATCCTTCACCTCTTCTCTTGTAGCGCAAGATCTAACTTTTTCTTCTAGTCTGACCACACGTTCATGGAATCTAATTACAATAGAAGACTGACTTTTCACTCTTGTAGGCCTTGGTGAATCAGTAGACTTGGTGCTCATAGCACACCTTCAGTTTCTAAATCATAAAATTCCATATAACCACAAATAGGACATGAGTAAATTGATGCCACAAAACCAAAACTGTGAATATTAACGGATTCCTTATCTATAGGACGGCTAAAACTATATATAAAGTATCCTTCTATATTATCTTTACTTGCAGGCTCAATCTCTTCACTCCTAATAAGCGCACCATGTCCATTTTTGCATGTAGGCGTAATTTTATTCTTTTTTCAGCCATTTGTCCTTTATAGTTTTGATTGTAGTTATAACAGCTCTTATAAACACAATTATTTCTGTTTGGGCTTGTAAATCCCGAAATAGGGGTTCGTTAAAAAACAAAGATCCTGCATGACGTCGCGGGGATCTTCGCCCCGCTCCCTGGCCTGGTCAACCACCTGGTTGATTCCCTCAAATTTTTTGCCCAGGGTTGCTTTAATCCGCCGCCACTGCCAGCCGCGCGTTAATTCGTAAAATGTTTTCATCGTAGTCTTGCGGAATACGTAATTTGCATATCATTGATATTTTTTATCAAGCTTTCTATATCTTCGCTGCTATCAAAATGTATCTCGTAGCCGTCTATGGAAACATAAACCTTGCCCTCCATAACATCCAAGCCGTAGCCTAGCCCTTTCCTTGAATCTCCAACCACTTTTAACCTGGGCTTACGCATCATCCGTTTAATTAACTTCATTCTTATCTCTTCGTTAAGCCGGATTGCTCCGGCTGGTTTGGCTAGAGTTCTCCGGATTGAGAGAGGAACAAATCTTTTACTAACTGCTCAACCTCTTCATCGTTATCTAAAGAGCCCTCAGCTTCATAAAGATAATCTAAAAACGCATCTTCTGAACATCTAATCATCCCCTCTTCATAATCATAAAGATCGGATTCGAGCGCGATTTCGTCGTTTTCAGGGTAGTAAACGACGACTGGATTGTGCGGAATATGCTCCCGTTCTTGCAGTCTGTCGTAAATTTCCTTAATTTCTTTTGTGTCGATTTTGTTTTTATGTGCCATTTTGTTCCTTTTGTTTGAGTTTAAAAATTGAATTTGAAAAACCCCGTAAAACGGGGAACGTTTGGCCGGGATTTGCCCGGCTGTGTGCGGTTTTATTAAGCCTCACAATCTCCATAGCAGTAAGTATGGCATTTGGGGCAATAACCAGGATGATCTTCATTAAGCCTATCTTGTTCAGTAAGTTCAGCTTTTTCTAACATCTTTTCTTGAGCATATGTTTCTGCAAGCGTACTTCCAGAGTTTTCATTTTTTGATTTTTGGTTTGATTTTAAAGCTTGCTCAACAAATACCATCAAAGGGGATACCGGTTTTACTCCAAGATATTCATTACCATCTAAAAAGATTGCACTATATTGTGTGTTTACACTACCAACACACTTGCCATCTCTCATCAATCGATAATCCGCATAGCCTTCTTCATATTTTTCTCCAACTGTAACCCCTTCAATATTATATTTTGGGTCATCTTCGCGGGGTGTCTGGCATCCACAGTCGCAATAAAGAGGACTGCCATAAGTACTTTTATTTTTGCATCTTGCTTCTGCTATCGGGCCTCTGATCATTTTGTAATCCATTTTTATCTCCGGTTGAGGTTTTGTGTTAATGTATGATTTAATATTAAACGTGACCGGTCACGTTGTCAACTACTTTTTTGTTTTCTCTCTCTTTTTTTGTAATTTTTTTTCCAACACTCTAAGCGTAGGCCAGTCGTCGGGATGCGCCCACACATCACGACGAATATATCCAAGGGCTTTTTTACGCTCACGCTCAAGAGCTTTTCTTTCAGTATTTGTTTTTGGTTTTGATTGATTATTTTCAGCCATGAAACTTTTTCCGATTCCGATGTTGATCAACAGTGAATTTATAAATTATATTGAAAATAATCGTGACCGGTCATTTTGTCAAGCGAAAAAGACCGGTCACGATTGAAAAAAATCAGGTTTGTGTGTATAATAAAAATTATAAAACGCTTGTTAGATGTCGTTTATACGTAACAGCATATCTAAATCCCGCAATAACTGTTTTCTAAGATCGCGGATGTCATGTTTAATTTCACGTTTTGTAACCATACAACCGAGATCATCAATCAGTGATTGGTTATGTCTTTCCTCTGCTTCCTTTAACTCTTCTTCTATGCTGTAAACACTTATTGTGCCGTTCTCTTGAAATTATTTTTCAATAACAAGAAACAGCTTATCTTTAAAAGTTAATTTGGATACTGCATATTGGTAGGTGGTCTGTTTTGTTGGGTTTATCAATTCATAAAGCTTTTTCAGGAGTATTTTTTCATCCTCGGCATTTTCTTGTAAATCATACTCAATTGCCTTTTCAACAGCCTCAATTGATAATCTCAAACCTTTTCTGATATTTATGTTTTTAAACGACTGTTCATATTTTGATTCAAGTTTTTTAGTGTCATTCCTTAAGTTTACGATCTCTTTTGATAAACTTATTACACTTTCCAAAAATTCCATGTCCATGATTTACCTATTGATATATTCTTTCTTAAGCGTTTTGATCGCTTTGAGATAATCAGATCTTAAGAGTTTGATTTTGGTTTTAAGGGCAGTTTTGACCTGGGGGATCACTTCAGTGTAATCCCCGTTGTAATAGTCCTCTATTAATGTCCAGTTGAGGCTGTCAGGGCTAAAGAATTCACTGATAGCGCCCTGGGTGAAACCAGATTCAAGCAGGTCTTTCCAGTTGTTCGTTATCAGTCTATTGGCTATGAGCTCTTTTTGATCTTTGGAGAGTTTAATTGTTTGCATAGTTTTCGATATAGTAGACGATCGCTTCGTCTACAATCTGATTTTGGGTTTTGCCGTAAAAATCACCGGCCAAGGCTTGAGCCAATAGCTTTTTTGTGCTCGCTTTGATTTGGGGAGCTATCGAGACGTATTCAACACCCCGCTCTTTGCGGTCCTTCCTGCCTGCCTTGCCTTTAACTTTTAATAATCCATTTTCAGGATTGTCGAGACTGTAATCACCCAAGCTTTTCTTTTTTTCTACCATGTTTACCTTAATTTTTTGTTGTGATAAAGCTGATTAGATCGTCAAATTGTTTGGATACCTCTTCATAATGATAGCGCTTAAGTCCGCCCTCCGCGACCATATCCCTGACAGATTTTTTATCGACAAAGATATTCGGTAAAGCTTTTGATTTTTTGATGGGCAAGACCGGCAGATCAAAAAAGTTGTCAACTACCTCTTTTATCTCTTCAAAATCGCCTTTTACAAGCTTGTTTGCTAACACAACAATGTTTTTGTTGTGCTTTTTAAACTCATTAATAGAGTTGATTGCAACCTGGATATCAACCATTTCGTTTAAAACTGGAACAAGAACCCAGTCGGCCTGGTGCAATGCGCTGACTCCACGATCGTCAATATACCCGCCCAGGTCGAAGATAAGATCAAGATCCGCAGGGAATTGAGGGAAAACACTATCCCTATCCAATTTTACAAAATCCTCTGTTGCGAGTATCTTTTGTATCGGCGCAACAACGTCGTTTGTGACTACTCCATAACCCAATGTTAGCGCTAAATTTAAACTAATAACGGTCTTGCCCTGGCCGCCCTTAAAGTTGTAAACAGCGATTTTCATATTCACCTCATTTTTATATATTAATAGTTTTATATAAAGTTAAATATTATGTTTTTTATATTACAATTTATTTTATTGCTGTAATTGATCCTTATCAATGCATTTTAAGTTTGTCTATATTTATATTTTTATATTATTACATTTTTATTTTTCTTATATAAATATGTTTTTTATATTATTATGGACGACGAAAAAAAGGAGCTTGAACTCTTTAAGACAAAAATTGATCTCTGTGAATTTGCAGCTTCAAGGGGTTTTTGTGTTGATCTCAAAAAGACGACTAAAAAATCGTCAGTTATGAGACGCGATCAGGAACAGATTGTCGTTTCAGTTGGGGAGAAGGGGTATTATATTTATTTCAAGCGGGGTCCTAAATCTGTTGTAGACAGCGGCACTATTATTGATTTTGTACAAGCCGAGTATAATTTTAGTCTGGGCAAGGTTCGGGTTGAGTTGCGAAAATGGCTGGGTTGGAAAAATCGGCCGAAGGTTAACCCTAATCATTTTGTCAGAGTATCTAAAAGATCAACGGCTCAAGATCTTGATTTCATGAAACAGTATTTGGAGCTCTGGGATATTGACGATCAACGATCTAATGTCCTGGGTTATCTGTACAGCCGTGGTATCTCTGAGGATATAGTTTTCCATAATCGTTTTAAATCGACTTTAAGGACGGACAAGTTCAGCAATATAATTTTCCCACATTTTCTAAAAAAGTGCGTGGTCGGCTGGGAAATCAAAAATCACAGGTTTACAGGATTCCCGGAAAACTCAACCAAGTCCGTCTGGTTTTCAAATCGGTTTGAGTTGGATGATACTTTGATT
>Ga0180009_10001039_pt1 | contig 34992 bp, 48 predicted proteins | sample OS_PC_MetaG_FD_123537 | JGI IMG/M metagenome (GOLD analysis project Ga0180009, IMG submission 123537) | Groundwater microbial communities from the Aspo Hard Rock Laboratory (HRL) deep subsurface site, Sweden - OS_PC_MetaG | ecosystem: Environmental > Aquatic > Deep subsurface > Groundwater... | reverse complement strand
GGAGCGTGGTCAGGTACTGGCGAAGCCGGGCAGCATCACCCCGCACACCCGATTTGAAGCCGAAGTATACGTGCTGAGCAAGGAAGAAGGCGGACGTCACACGCCGTTTCTGAAAGGCTACCGACCGCAGTTTTACTTCCGCACCACCGACGTCACCGGCGCCGTGGACCTGCCTGAGGGCGTGGAGATGGTGATGCCGGGTGACAACATCCAGATGACGGTGGAACTGATTGCACCGATCGCGATGGAAGACGGCGTGCGCTTTGCGATTCGTGAAGGCGGTCGTACCGTGGGCGCCGGCGTGGTCAGCAAGATCATCGCCTGAGCCTGCACCAGCAGCCACAGACAGACATTCAGTGATTCATGAGACAGGCTCTCGATAAAGGTTTGGAGTAGACAATGGCCGAGCAGAAAATTCGCATCAGACTCAAGGCGTTCGATCACAAGTTGATTGATCGTTCCGCCCAGGAGATCGTCGACACGGCGAAACGCACCGGTGCGCAAGTGAGTGGGCCAATCCCGCTGCCTACCCGCATCGAGCGCTATACCGTACTGATTTCACCGCACGTCAACAAGGACGCACGCGACCAGTATGAAATGCGCACGCACAAGCGCCTCATGGACATCCTTGATCCCAACGACAAGACTGTTGATGCGCTGATGAAGCTTGATCTTGCCGCTGGCGTTGATGTGCAGATCCAGCTCTCCTGAGCTGGCATGTCATCACAAAACAGATGAGTGAATGAAATGAATATTGGAATCATAGGCAGAAAGCGCGGCATGACACGCGTGTTCCAGGAAGACGGCACCAGTGTACCGGTGACCGTGGTGGAAGCCGCGCCCAACCGCATTGCCCAGTTGAAGACGCCCGACAACGATGGCTACAGCGCCGTGCAGGTTACCGTGGGCACGCGCAAGCCGTCTGCGGTGAACAAGCCGCTGTCCGGACACTTCGCCAGTCGCGATGTCAGTCCCGGTGAAGGTTGTTGGGAACTGCGCGTGGATGATCTGGCTGATCTGCAGGTCGGCAGCGAGCTCAGCGTGACCCAGTTCGAGGTTGGCCAGAAGGTGCTGGTGACCGGTGTCAGCAAAGGCAAGGGCTTTGCCGGTGTCATCAAGCGGCACAATTTCCGCATGCAGGATGCCACCCACGGCAACTCGCTGTCGCATCGTGCGCCGGGTTCCATTGGCCAGTGCCAGACCCCGGGACGCGTGTTCAAAGGCAAAAAAATGGCCGGCCATATGGGCAGTGAACGCACCACAGTGAAAAATCTTGAGATCGTCAGCGTCGACGAAGCCCGTTCGCTGCTGTTGATCAAAGGCGCGGTGCCCGGCAGCAAGGGCGGTCACGTCATTGTGCGTACCGCGCAGAAGCATTAAGGAGTTAGCAGAATGGATATGGCAATTACCGGCGCAGACAGCAGCATCAAGGTTTCTGATGCCGTGTTTGCGAGGGATTTTTCTGAGGCTCTGGTGCATCAGGTCGTCGTGGCCTATCAGGCTGGTGGCCGTGCCGGCACCAAGGCGCAGAAATCCCGCTCAGATGTGCGCGGCAGCAACCGCAAGCCATTCAAGCAGAAAGGCACCGGCAACGCCCGCGCCGGCACCCGTTATGGGCCGCTGTGGCGCAGTGGTGGGGTGACTTTCGCTGCCCGGCCAAGAAACTTCAAGCAGAAGGTCAACCGCAAGATGTATCGCGGTGCCATGCGTTCGATTCTGTCCGAACTGATCCGACAGCAGCGCCTGCTGGTGGTCAAGGATTTCGCCGTGGACGCACCCAAGACCAGTGCCATGCAGGCGTTCCTGGAGCAGCTGGGCGTGGGCCATTGCATGCTGGTCAGCACCAGCACGCCGGAACATGTCTATCTGGCTGCCAGAAACATTCCCGGTGTCTATACCGTGGACGTCAGTGATCTGGATCCGGTCAGCCTGGTGCAGGCATCGACCGTGGTGATGACCGTTGACGCGATCAATCAAATCGAGGAGTGGCTGGCATGATCAGGGAATCACTGTACAACGTGGTGCGCCGCCCGCACGTGTCCGAAAAGACCGCACGGGTGAGTGCTGACAGCAACCAGTATGTGTTTGAAGTCGCCACCAGCGCCAGCAAGAAAGACATCCGCCAGGCCGTCGAAGCACTGTTTGAAGTCAGCGTGCGCGATGTCACGGTGGTGAGCATGCCGGCCAAGCGCAAAAGTTTTCGCGGCCGCCCCGGCGCGCGCAATGCCTGGAAAAAGGCCTATGTGCGACTGGCGGACGGACAAAGCATCGACCTGATCGATGGCGAACAGGCCTGAGGAGCAATAGCATGGCGATTTTGAAATCCAAACCGACCACGCCCGGCCGCCGCGGACTGGTGCAGATCAAGCATGATCATCTGCACAAAGGTGCGCCGTATGAGCCGCTGGTTGAAAAACAGACCCGCAATGGCGGACGCAACAACAACGGTCGCATCACCACCCGGCATCAGGGTGGCGGTCACAAGCAGCGCTACCGCAAGATCGATTTTGTCCGTGACAAGGACGGCATCCAGGCACGTGTGGAACGGGTTGAATACGATCCCAACCGCACCGCCCACATTGCCCTGCTGGTCTATGCAGACGGTGAGCGCCGCTACATCGTGGCCCCCAACAAGCTGCGTGCCGGCGACCAGGTGATCAGTGGTGCCCGTGCTCCGATCAAGGTCGGTAACACGCTGCCGTTGCGCAACATCCCGGTGGGCTCAACCGTGCACTGCGTGGAAATGAAGCCAGGCAAGGGTGCCCAGTTGGTGCGCAGCGCCGGCGCCTCGGCCCAGCTGGTTGCGCGTGAGGGCATGTATGCCACGTTGCGTCTGCGCTCGGGTGAAATGCGCAAGGTATTGGCCCAGTGCCGTGCCACCCTGGGTGAAGTGTCCAACACCGAACACAGTCTGGCCAAACTCGGCAAGGCTGGCCGCAAACGCTGGATGGGCAAGCGCCCGACGGTGCGTGGTGTGGTCATGAACCCGGTGGACCATCCACATGGTGGCGGTGAAGGCCGTACCTCTGGTGGTCGTCATCCGGTGACCCCGTGGGGTGTGCCGACGAAAGGCTACAAGACCCGTAAAAACAAACGCACCGATGACATGATTGTACGTCGTCGCGGTGCCGGCAAGAAGTAACCATAGGTTAAGCAGTTATGCCTCGTTCATTACGTAAAGGACCCTTTGTTGATCACCATCTGCTGAAGAAAGTGGATGATGCCGTGGCCAGCAACTCCAAGAAACCGATCAAGACCTGGTCGCGTCGTTCCATGATCCTGCCGGACATGGTCGGGCTGACCATCGCGATCCACAACGGCAGACAGCATGTGCCGGTGCTGATCAACGAAAACATGGTTGGTCACAAACTTGGTGAATTCGCAGCCACCCGGACTTTCAAGGGTCACTCCGGTGACCGCAAGGCCAAGTAACAGGCTAAAGGACATGAATATGGAAACCAAAGCAGTGCTCCGGGGTGCCCGGATTTCGGCCCAGAAAGTACGTCTGGTGGCAGACCAGGTGCGCGGTATGCCGGTGGAAAAAGCCGAGCAGTTGCTGAAGTTCAGCGATAAAAAGGCTGCCCAGATCGTGCGCAAGGTGCTGCTGTCGGCAGTGGCCAATGCCGAAAACAATCGCGGCGCGGACATCGACGAATTGAGCATCTCGACCATTTTCGTGGACGAGGGCCCAACCCTGAAGCGTGGTATGCCGCGTGCGAAGGGTCGTTATAACCGCATTCTGAAACGCACCAGCCACATCACTGTGGCTGTGGCCGAACAATAAGGCTTAAGCAGATGGGACAGAAAGTACACCCAACAGGTATTCGCCTTGGCATCTCCAAAGACTGGAATGCCAAATGGTTCGCCGGCAAGCGTGAATATGCGCGCAACCTCAATGAGGACATCCGCGTGCGTGAATTCATTCACAAACGGCTGCAGGATGCCGCCATCAGCCGCGTCCACATCGAGCGCCCGGCCAAGGCCATGAACATCACCGTGCACACTGCGCGGCCCGGCATCGTGATCGGCAAAAAAGGTGAGGACATCGAGCGTCTGCGCAAGGAAGTCTCCGCCATCGCTGGCGTGCCGGCGACCATCAGTGTGGCGGAAATCCGCAAGCCGGAGCTGGATGCCAGGCTGATCGCCGAAGGCATTGCCGCACAGTTGGAAAAGCGTGTCATGTTCCGCCGTGCCATGAAGCGCGCGGTGGGCAGTGCCGTGCGTCTGGGTGCTCTGGGCATCAAGGTCAGTGTCTCCGGTCGTCTCAATGGTGCCGACATTGCTCGCACCGAATGGTACCGCGAAGGCCAGGTTCCGCTGCACACGCTGCGTGCCGACGTCGACTATGGCGTGATCGAGGCACACACCACTTACGGTGTGCTGGGCGTCAAGGTATGGGTCTACAAAGGTGAGATTTTCGACCTTGAACAGGCTGGCAAGGAAGAGCAGTCCGGCGCACGCCGGGCCAATCGTTAAGCCAGGCGACAGGACAGGAGATTAGAGATGTTACAGCCCAAAAGAACCAAGTTCCGCAAGACCCACAAGGGCCGCAACCGCGGTCTGGCCCAGGTCGGCAATCAGGTGAGCTTCGGTGAATTCGGACTCAAGGCGACCACGCGCGGCCAGATCACGGCGCGCCAGATCGAGGCTGCCCGTCGTGCCATCACCCGTCACGTGAAGCGTGGTGGCAAATTGTGGATCCGCGTGTTTCCGGACAAGCCGATCACGAAAAAGCCCATCGAAGTGCGCATGGGCAAAGGCAAGGGCAACGTTGAATACTGGGTTGCCCCGATTCAGCCTGGCCGCATGCTGTATGAGATCGAAGGCGTCAGTGAAGACGTGGCGCGGCAGGCGTTCACGCTGGCTGCAGCCAAGCTGTCGGTCAAAACCACTTTTGTCAATCGCACGGTGATGTGATGAAATTTGAAGATTTGAAAAACAAGGATGCGCAGCAACTGCAGCAGATTCTCAACGATCTGCGCGGCGAGCAGTTCAAGACCCGCATGCAGCATGGCAGCGGTCAATTGACCAACACTGCAGCGATGCGCCAGTTGCGTCGTGACATTGCCAGGGTAAAAACCATGCAGACCCGATTGTCTACAGATCAGGGGTCTGCACAACAGGCCGCATCGGCTGATGCCGCCGGAGAGCAAGCATGAGTGAAGTGACAGAAGCCACTGCCAGTGCCGACAGCCGCGAAGCTGTTGCCGACAGCCATGTTGATGTGGTGCGCAGCCGGGTTGGTGTGGTCATCAGCGACAAGATGGACAAGACCGTGACCGTGCGTCTGCAGCGGCGCGTGAAACATCCGCTGTATGGCAAGTACATTACGCGTGACACCAAAGTGCACGCGCACGACGAGAACAACGAATGCCATGCCGGTGATACCGTGCGTGTGGCCAGTTGTCGCCCGCTTTCCAAGACCAAGGCCTGGAAAGTGATCGATATTGTTGAACGTGCCAGATAAGCTGCAGGAGTAGTGACATGATTCAGATGCAATCCAATCTTGCGGCAGCCGACAACAGTGGTGCCCGCCGCCTGCAGTGCATCAAGGTGCTGGGCGGCTCCAAGCGTCGCTACGCCGGCATCGGTGACGTCATCAAAGTGACGGTCAAGGATGCCATTCCGCGCGGCAAGGTGAAGAAAGGCGAAGTCTACAACGCTGTGGTCGTGCGCACCGCCAAGGGCGTACGTCGGCGTGACGGTTCGCTGATTCGTTTTGATGGCAACGCTGCGGTGCTGCTGAACGCCAAGCTTGAGCCGATCGGAACCCGCATTTTCGGGCCGGTCACGCGCGAGCTTCGTACCGAAAAATTCATGAAAATCATCTCGCTGGCACCAGAAGTGCTGTAACAGGGATGCGGAGACTACGATGAAAAGAATACGCAAAGGCGATGAAGTGATTGTGACCACCGGGCGCAGCAAAGGCAACCGTGGCAACGTCCTGCGGGTGCTGGACGAAGATCGCCTGCTGGTGGAAAACGTCAACATGGTGAAACGGCACACCAAGCCGGATCCCAACCGTCAGCAGCCTGGCGGGATCATTGACAAAGAGGCACCGATTCATGTCTCCAACGTCATGTTGTACAACCCGCAGCTGGGTCGCGGTGACCGCGTGTCATTCAAGACGCTGGACGACGGCCGCAAGGTTCGGGTATTCCGTTCCAACGGCGAAGTAGTGGACATTTAAGGTAAACCATCATGAGCAGACTGCAGCAGATGCACAAGGAACAGGTTGCGCCGCAACTGACCGAGAAGTTCGGTTACAAGAACCCGATGCAGGTTCCCCGCTTGACCAAGGTCACCATCAACATGGGCCTGGGTGAAGCCACCACCGACAAAAAGGTGCTGGAACAGGCAGTGGACGAGCTGGCCAGAATTACCGGACAGAAGCCGGTGGTGACCAAGGCACGTAAATCGGTGGCCAGCTTCAAGATCCGCGACGGCTACCCGGTCGGTGCCAAAGTCACGCTGCGTGCCGAGCGCATGTATGAATTTGTTGATCGTCTGGTCAACGTGGCGCTGCCGCGCGTGCGCGATTTCCGCGGTCTGAACGCGAAATCGTTCGATGGTCGTGGCAATTACAATATGGGCGTCACCGAACAGACGATTTTTCCGGAAATCAATTTTGACGAGATCAGTGCGATCCGTGGCATGGACATCGCCATCACCACCACCGCACAGAGTGACGCCGAGGCGCAGGCATTGCTGGCCGCTTTCGGTTTCCCGTTTCGTCAACGCTAACAGGAACAGAACATGGCCAAGAAATCAATGATCGCCCGTGAAGTCAAACGCACCAAGCTGGTGGAGAAATACGCCACCAGACGCAGCGAGCTGACCACACTGATCAAGAACCCGGAAACGCCGTTTGAAGAGAAGATGGCTGCGATCAAGGCGCTGTCTTCGCTGCCGCGCGATTCCAGCAAGGTCAGACAGCGCAACCGCTGCCAGGTGACCGGACGTCCGCGCGGCTATTACCGCCGCTTCGGTCTGGGACGCAACAAGCTGCGTGAAGCCGCCATGCGCGGTGACGTGCCGGGCCTGCGCAAGGCCAGCTGGTAACAACGAGACGAACATGGTTTTGCGGTCATGGCTGACCACAGATTCCGCTAACACGATTGTGAACAGGACAACGCGATGAGTATGAATGATCCAATTGCAGATATGCTGACACGTATCCGCAATGCTCAGGCAGTAGCCAAGAAAACCGTCAGCATGCCGGCCTCCAAGATCAAGGCCGGAATTGCTGCAGTGCTGAAACAGGAAGGCTACATCGTCGACTACAAGGTCATCGACAACGATGGCAAGCCGACGCTGACCATAGAGCTGAAGTACATGCAGGGTCGCGGTGTGATTGATCGCATCCAGCGCGTCAGCCGGCCCGGTCTGCGCAATTATCGCGGCAAGGACGAACTGCCGCGTGTGCTCAGCGGTCTGGGTGTGGCGATTGTCAGCACCTCAGGTGGCATCATGACCGATGCTGCGGCCCGACAGAAAGGTGTCGGTGGCGAAGTGCTGTGCATCGTCGCCTGATCGACGGCACATTGAGGAGATTGAAACATGTCTAGAATTGCAAAAAACCCGTTGCCATTGCCGCAGGCGGTGGAATTCAGCCAGCAGGGTGCCACGGTCAAGGTCAAAGGCAGCAAGGGCAGCCTGGAACTGAATCTGCCGGAAGGCATTTCGGTCGAGAACAACGATGGCGTGCTCAGCGTGAACGCCACCGATGACAAAAACCATGCCCTGCAGGGCACCATCCGGGCACTGCTGGGCAACATGGTGACCGGTGTCACCGATGGTTTCGAGCGCAAGCTGGAGCTGCGTGGCGTCGGTTATCGTGCGCAGATGCAGGGCCAGCAGCTGAATTTGAGCCTGGGCCTGTCGCATCCGGTGGAATTCATTGCTCCGGATGGCATTACCATTGAAACGCCAAGCCAGACCGAAGTGGTCGTGCGCGGCATTGACAAACAACAGGTCGGTCAGGTTGCCGCCAACATTCGCGCCTATCGTCCACCCGAGCCGTACAAGGGCAAGGGTGTTCGTTATGCCGGTGAGCGCGTCATCATGAAGGAAGCCAAGAAGGCTTGATGACAGCCGTATTGCCCGCAGCGCTTAGGAATACCAGGAGAGCACAGAAATGCTGAACAAGAAAATTGCAAGAATGCGTCGCGCACGCAAGACCCGGTCTCAGATCAGCCGTCTCGGCGTGACCCGGCTCAGCGTGCATCGCAGCGGACGTCATTTTTATGCGCAAATCATTGCTGCCGAAGGTGGCCGCGTGCTGGCCGCTGCCTCGACCTTGCAAAAGGACGTGCGCGAAGGTCTCAGCAGCACCAGTTCCAAGGCGGCCGCAGCTGCGGTCGGCAAGGCCATTGCCGAGCGCGGCAAGCAGGCCGGTGTGGAGCAGGTGGCTTTTGACCGTTCCGGATTTGCCTATCACGGCTGCATCAAGGAACTCGCCGATGCCGCTCGTGAAGCCGGCTTGAAGTTTTAATTTAATTTATTCGCAGGGTCAATTCTATGTCTGCAAAGCATATGGACAACAACGACGGCATGATCGAAAAGCTGGTCGCCGTGAATCGCGTTGCCAAAGTGGTCAAGGGTGGTCGCCAGTTCGGCTTTACCGCATTGAGCGTGGTGGGTGATGGTGACGGCACCGTCGGCTTCGGTTATGGCAAGGCTCGTGAAGTGCCGGCCGCAATCCAGAAGTCGGTGGAAAAAGCACGCCGCAACATGATCAAGGTACAGCTGAAGGATGGCACCTTGTGGCACCCGATCAAGGCTGCACACAGCGGTTCGCGCATCTACATGCAACCGGCATCAGGCGGTACCGGTGTCATCGCCGGCGGCGCCATGCGCGCCGTGCTGGAAGCGGTCGGCATTCGTGACGTACTGGCCAAGAGCAATGGCTCCAACAATGCCATCAATCTGGTGCGGGCGACGATCAAGGGTCTGGAGTCCATGGCTTCGCCTGAGTCGGTGGCGATCAAACGTGGCAAATCAGTTGACGAGGTGATGGCAAATCATGTCTGAGCAGGAAAACAAAATCAGCGCTGCGCCAGCAGATTCCGATCAGCCGGCAAAGAAAGCCAGCAAGAAAGCCGCCAAGAAGTCTGCGGCGAAAAAAGCTGCCGGCAAAAAAGCCACTAGCAAGGTTGCGGCAAAAAAGTCTGGCAGCAAAAAGGCCACTGCGGTCAAGGCTGACACTGTGCCGGCTGCGGCGGACAAGGCGGCTGACAAACCGGCTGGCAAAGCTGTGGGCAAGACGCTCAGCGTGACCCTGGTGCGCAGCACCAACAGCTGCATCGCCCGGCACCGTGCCACCGTGCGTGGCCTGGGGCTGCGCCGTATGCACCATACCGTGCAGCTGGAAGACACCTCGGCCATTCGCGGCATGCTGCGGCAGGTGGCCTATTTAGTACGAGTGGAGCAGCTCTGAGCTGCACTGCGATCTGATCACACAGGAAAGTACCATGAAATTGAACAGCATCAACTCCAACGCAGGCCGCAAGGCACGCAAGCGCGTCGGTCGTGGCATCGGTTCCGGACTGGGTAAAACAGGCGGACGTGGCCACAAGGGCCAGAAATCGCGTTCCGGCGGTTTCCACAAGGTCGGTTTTGAAGGCGGCCAGATGCCGCTGCAGCGGCGCCTGCCAAAAGTCGGATTCAACAGCGCGATCTCGCGCGTCACCGGCGAGATCTATCTGTACCAGCTGCAGCAGCTGCCGGGTACCGAAGTCACCATGGAAACCATCCGTGCGGCCGGCCTGATCAAGGGCAGCATCAAGCGCGTCAAGCTGGTTGCCACCGGTGAGGTTGACAAGGCCTATGAGGTTTCCGGGATTCGCGTGACCAAGGGCGCGGAAGCGGCCATCGTTGCCAAAGGTGGCAAGGTAGCAGCCTGATGGGAGCTTCTTCAGCACAGATGTCCGGCATGCTCGGCAACATTACGCGCATGACCGAGCTGCGACAGCGCCTGCTGTTTCTGCTGGGTGCACTGCTGGTGTTTCGCGTGGGTACCTTTATCCCGGTACCAGGCGTGAACCCGGCTGCACTGCTGCAGTTCATGGATCAGCAGCGCGGCACCATCATTGACATGTTCAACACCTTCTCAGGCGGTGCCCTGGGGCGTTTTTCGCTGTTTGCGCTGGGCATCATGCCTTACATCTCGGCGTCGATCATCATTCAGTTGATGACCTCGGCGGTGCCGCAACTGCAGCAGCTGCGTAAGGAAGGCGAGTCCGGTCGTCGCAAGATCACCCAGTACACCCGCTATTTCACGCTGATTCTGGCTGTGTTCCAGTCAGTCAGTGTGGCGCTGGCGCTGCAGCAGCAGACCGCTGGTGCGGGCATGCCGGTGGTGATCAATCCCGGTACCAGCTTCCTGTTCAGCGCCATGGTCAGTCTGACTGCAGGCACCATGTTCCTGATGTGGCTGGGTGAGCAGATCACCGAGCGCGGCGTCGGCAACGGCATTTCCATGATCATTTTCGCCGGTATCGTGGCCGGGCTGCCTTCGGCCATCACCTCCACCCTGGAGCTGGCACGCACCGGGCAGCTGGGCATCATGACGGTGATCTTCTTCCTCATCATGGCAGTGGTGGTCACCGCCTTTGTGGTGTTTGTCGAGCGCGGGCAGCGCCGCATCACGGTCAACTATGCACAAAAGCAGGGCGGACGCCGGGCGTATCAGAACGCCTCCTCGCATCTGCCGCTGAAGGTCAACATGTCGGGTGTGATCCCGGCCATATTTGCATCGTCACTGGTGCTGTTCCCGGCCACCATGACGCAGTGGTTCGGTCAGGGTAGCAGTTCACTGACCTTGCAGCGCATTGCCAACTGGCTTGCGCCGGGACAGCCTGCCTATTTGATTCTATATGGCGCACTGATCATATTCTTCTGTTTCTTCTACACCGCGATTGTGTTCAATTCCAAGGAAACGGCAGACAACCTCAAGCGCTCCGGGGCCTTCATTCCGGGCATCCGGCCGGGTCGGCACACTGCCGATTATCTGGATGTGGTGCTGACCAGGCTGACGGCCGTCGGTGCCGCCTACCTCACCGCAGTGTGTCTGTTGCCGAACTTCCTGGTGATGCAGTGGAATGTGCCGTTCTTTTTCGGTGGCACCTCGCTGCTGATCATCGTGGTGGTGATCATGGACTTTATCGCCCAGGTCAACAATCATCTGGTGACGCATCAGTATGACAGTGTACTCAAGAAAGCCAATTTGAAGAATTATGGCCGTTCCGGCAGCGTCGTCAGACGCTGACAGACGGTATTCAGGAGAAGATCATGAAAGTACAGGCATCGGTCAAGAAAATCTGCAGAAATTGCAAGGTCGTGCGACGCAAGGGCGTTGTGTTTGTCATCTGCAGCAGTGACGCCAAGCACAAGCAGAGACAGGGTTGAGCATGCGCCCTGATATTCATGCTATAATTGAATGTTTTCACCGGCCACAGCGGTATGCTGTGGTTGACAGCTACAGCGGAGTAAGTTAATGGCTCGTATTGCAGGCGTCAACCTGCCTGTGCAAAAGCACACCTGGGTTGCACTAACTCAAATTTACGGCATCGGTCCTGCGCGTGCGCGGCTGATCTGCGTCGACAGCAAGATCGATCCGACGACCAAGATTCGTGAACTTGACGACGAGCAGATCGACCGCATCCGTGCGCAGGTTTCGCGTTATGTGGTGGAAGGTGATCTGCGCCGTGAAGTCGGCATGAACATCAAACGGCTGATGGATCTGGGCTGCTACCGCGGTCTGCGTCATCGTCGCGGCCTGCCGGTCAGAGGCCAGCAGACCAAAACCAACGCCCGCACCCGCAAGGGCCCGCGCCGTCCGATCAAGCGCTGATACCGGAACACTTCTCCGGTGGGTGACAGCAGAAAATTGAATGACAACGCAGCAATGCATCTGATAGATAGAGAACTGTAATGGCGAAAGCAAAACAGGCCAAACCACGCAAGAAGGTCAAAAAGGTCGTGTCCGATGGACTGGCGCACATCCATGCGTCTTTTAACAACACCATCATCACGATCACCGACCGTCAGGGCAATACCCTGAGCTGGGCCACCGCGGGTGGTCAGGGCTTCCGTGGATCCAGAAAAAGCACACCGTTCGCGGCACAGGTTGCGGCCGACCAGGCCGGTCGTGCGGCATTGGATTACGGTTTGAAAAACCTTGAGGTTCGGGTCAACGGACCTGGCCCGGGACGTGAATCTTCCGTGCGTGCGCTGAATGCGATCGGCTACAAGATCCTCAACATCATCGATGTCACGCCGATACCGCACAACGGCTGTCGGCCACCCAAAAAGCGCCGCGTGTAAGGAGAGATAGCATGGCAAGATACACAGGACCAACCTGCAAACTGGCGCGTCGCGAGGGAACTGACCTGGGCCTGAAGAGCCCGGCCAGAAGCCTTGAAACCAAATGCAACCTGGGTCAGGTACCCGGTGTGCAGGGTACCGCAAGGCGCTCGAAAACGTCTGATTATGCACTGCAATTGCGTGAAAAGCAGAAGGTGCGCCGGATTTACGGTGTGCTGGAGCGCCAGTTCCGCAACTACTACAAGGCGGCCGCGCAACAAAAAGGCGCGACCGGCGAAAACCTGCTGCGGCTGCTGGAAAGCCGGCTGGACAACGTCACCTATCGGATGGGCTTTGCGGTGACCCGTGCCCAGGCGCGACAGATGGTCAGCCACCGTGCCGTACTGGTGAATGGTGAAGTGGTCAATATCCCGTCTTACCGGGTGCAGCCCGATGACGTCATTTCGATCCGTGAAAAGGCCAAAAACCAGTTGCGCATCAAGGAATCACTGACCCTGAGTCAGGAACTCGGACTGGCACCGCACTGGATCGAAATTGACGCCGATAAAATGGAAGGCAAGTTGAAGATGTTGCCGGATCGTGATGATCTGCCGGCTGAAATCAACGAAAACCTGATCGTCGAGCTGTACTCCAAGTAAGCCGCAGAAGCTCTGGCGATATGCCGGAGATCTGCCTGCCGATCGCAGTGGTCGGCAACTCTGGATGTCATGCAGACCAGGGAATACGGCGCAGACATCGGCATGAACTGGTTCAGCCGATGTATTTGCTGCCATGTGCCACGGCCTGATGCCGTGGTGTTGAAGCAATCAAGTAGAGAGAGAATCCATGTCAGTTGCTATTGAGCAGATCGTCGACAACATGCTGAAACCAAAAGCGGCTGTGGTTGATGAAATATCGCCAACCCGGGCCAGAATCATTCTGGAGCCGCTTGAGCGTGGCTTTGGCCACACCATCGGCAATGCCCTGCGCCGGGTGATGCTGTCATCGATACCAGGCGCTGCGGTCACCGAAGTCGAGATCGACGGCGTACTGCACGAATACACCGCCATCGAAGGTGTGGCCGAAGACGTCATTGATGTCCTGCTGAATCTGAAACAGCTCAGCGTCATCATGCACAATGATGAGAAAGCCGTGCTGACTCTGGAAAAAAGCGGCCCTGGCCCGGTTACCGGTGCCGACATCACTTCTGTGCATGATGTCGAGATTGCCAATCCAGAACACCTGATCTGCACGCTGACGAAAAAGACCGACATCAGCATGCGCATCACCGTGGCGCGTGGTGTGGGCTATCAGGCCGCCACCCAGATTGACATCGGCGAGGCAGAAAGCCGGCCGATCGGCAAGCTGATGCTGGACGCATCATTCTGCCCGGTGAAAAAAGTTTCCTACAGCGTCGAGGCGGCGCGCGTGGAGCAGCGCACCGATCTGGATCGACTGATTCTGGACGTGGAAACCAACGGCACCATTGACTGTGAAGACGTGGTGCGCCAGTCGGCCAACATCCTTGCCGACCAGCTTTCCGTGTTCGTCGAGTTCGTCGCTCGCAGCGAACAGCAGGAGCAGCAGGAAACCAAGGAAGTCCCGGCCATACTGTTGCGCCCGATCGATGAACTGGAGTTGACCGTGCGCTCCACCAACTGCCTGAAGGCAGAGAACATCCTCTATGTCGGTGACCTGGTTCAGCGCACCGAAGTGGAATTGTTGAAAACACCGAATCTGGGCAAGAAGTCCCTGACCGAGATCAAGGAAACCCTGGAAGCGCAGGAGTTGAGTCTGGGCATGGAACTGGACAACTGGCCACCACCGGGACTGCCGGGCACCGGAGCCTGAGCGCTGCCAGCAAGAATCACCAGGAGATATACCAATGCGTCACCAAAAATCCGGCCGTAAGCTGAACCGTAACAGTTCGCATCGCAAGGCCATGTTCCGCAACATGTCGGCTTCGCTGATCAAGCACGAAGTGATCAAGACCACCTTGCCCAAGGCCAAGGAACTGCGCCGCGTGGCCGAACCGTTGATCACCATGGCCAAGACCGATGGCGTGGCCAATCGTCGCCTGGCTTTCAGTCGTCTGCGCGACAAAGAAGCCGTGGGCAAACTGTTCGTCGAACTGGGGCCACGCTACGCCACCCGTCCGGGCGGCTACCTGCGTATCCTCAAGTGTGGTCACCGTGCTGGTGACAATGCACCGATGGCGCTGGTTGAACTGGTTGATCGACCGATGAACGAGACCGTTGTTGAGGCCGAATAGGCCGATTTGACCGCCACTGATCTATGCAAAAAACGCCAGCTTCATGCTGGCGTTTTTTGTGTCTGCGTGTTGACCCCCCGCGGGACAATCATGCCATGATCGCTGCTGCTTCCAGACTTTCTCGGTGATCACGCGGTTGCCGACGCTGAGGCAGCAGGCAGTGCCGATGCGCATCGGAATATGGTGAGAAGCTGGGCAGCGCAGATGTGGGAGGTGTGGTCGCCGCATCATGATATTGTGCGCAGCTGGGTGACAAGAAAAAACTGATGCAGGTGAGGCAGTGTTGTGCGCTCAGGTGAGATACATGCCAGCCAGACGCTCCAGCGCCTTGCGCTGATCCGGTCGCAGCCATGCCGCAACCAGACTCAACACCTGCCAGACGGCGAGATTGGGGTTTTGCGCCAGCGGATCAGGCGAGATGGCACTGAAACTCAGCCAGCTGTTCATGATCAGCAGCATGTTACGTGCCAGGGTGGCGCGCTCCAGTGCATTGGCCTGTAGCTGGCCACTGTCGGCGAGCTGATTGAGCAGTCGCTGAATGCTGCGCTGCTGCAATTCCAGTATGGCCTGAAAGCGCTTGCGCAGCGCCGGATACTCACTGCTCAACTGGTTGATCTCACGATACCAGAAGCGGTGGGCGATCTGTCGTTCAAACTGCAGGTGCAGGAACATCCAGATGTCCTCGGCACTGTCGAGACTGTTGTCCGGCACCACAGCCAGCTCCAGCAGTGACTGTTCCAGCATATTGAACAGCCCGCTGATGATGTCGGCTCGACTGCGGTAGTGGTAGTGCAGGTTGCCCGGACTGATGTCCAGTTCGTCTGCGATCTGGTTGGTGCTGACGTTGCTGGCACCAAGTTCGTTGAACAGTTCCAGCGCACAGAGCAGAATGCGTTCGGCGGTGTCTCTGGCCATGCAGATCGGTGCTCAGGCTGCGGTGTGCCGTGCAGCAGCCGGATCAGTGGTCCTGCAGGCGGGCAACCAGGTCAATGTAACGCTGCTTGGCGCTGTCGCTGTCGGTGCCTTTGAGACGTTGCCAGGCTTCGTACTTGGCGCTGGCCTTGAAATCGAACATGCCAGGCTTGTCACCGTGTACATCGCCTTCGGTGGCCTGTTTGTACAGGCCGTACATTTCCAGCAGTATGTCGTTGTCGGGACGGTCAGGCAGTGCTTGTGCCGCTGTGGCGGCTGCTTGAAAGCGGGTGTCCAGATCACTCATTGATGACGCTCCTGTGCTTGTGCGGTGACCAATGCCTGTGCAGGCATTACTCAGGCATTATGCCAGAGGCCGACCGGCCGGGATAGGCCGCGCGCAAGCCAATACTGTACTCACCCGATATTTTGCTTACAATGTCGGAGGCATCACAATCACAACAACATCGGCAGCAAGCAAATCACAACGGTGTTTCTACAGGAGCAACCATGAGCTATTTCATCACCGGCGGCACCGGCTTCATCGGGCGGCATCTCATCGACCAGCTGGTTCAGCGCAAGGGCAACATCTATGTGCTGGTGCGCAAGGGGTCGCGGGACAAGTTCCGGGCACTCGTGCAGGAACGCTGGCCGCAACACAGCAAGCGACTGCTGGCCGTCAATGGCGATTTGACCAAGCGTCGTCTGGGGGTCAGCGCCAAGCTGCTGGATGAACTCGACGGCAACATCAAGCATGTTTTTCATCTGGCGGCCATGTACGACATGACTGCGAGCATGGAAGACCAGCATGCGGTCAACATCGATGGCACCCGTCATGCGGTGCAATTTGCCGAGGGAGTCAACGCCAAATGCTTCCATCACACCAGCTCCATTGCCGCTGCCGGCATGTACCGTGGCGTGTTTCGCGAGGACATGTTCGAAGAGGCCGAGCATCTGGACCATCCCTATCTGCGCACCAAGCACGATTCGGAAGGTCTGGTGCGGTCTGAATGCAGGATTCCCTGGCGCATCTACCGCCCCGGCATTGTGCTTGGACACTCTGAGACCGGTGAGATCGACAAGGTCGATGGGCCGTATTATTTCTTCAAGATGATCCAGAAGATGCGCCGCATGCTGCCGCAGTGGATGCCGACACTGGGTGTTGAGGGCGGTCGCATCAACATGGTGCCGGTGGATTTCGTTGCCCGCGCCATGGATCACATTGCGCACCAGCCGAAACTGGATGGCAAGTGCTTCCATCTCACCGATCCGAAACCGCGCCGCATCGGCGAGGTGCTGAATATCTTCGCCAGCGCCGGCCACGCACCGCTGATGACCATGCGCATTGATGCGCGCATGTTCAGTTTCGTGCCGGCGGCGATCAAGCAGGGGCTGAACATGCTGCCACCGGTGCGGCGCATCAGCAACCATGTGCTACACGAGCTGGGCGTGCCGCGGGCGGTGCTGGGCATGCTTAATTACCCGACCCGCTTTGACAGTCGGGAAACCGAGGCGGCGCTGAAAGGATCCGGCATCGAGGTGCCGCCACTGGAGGACTATGCCTGGATTCTGTGGGATTACTGGGAGCGTCATCTGGATCCCGATCTGTTCATCGATCGCAGTCTGCGCGGGCACGTGGCAGGCAAGAAAGTGCTCATCACCGGTGGCTCATCCGGCATCGGCAAGGCGGCTTCGGTGATGATGGCCAAGGCCGGTGCCGAGGTGCTGGTGGTGGCTCGCGGCGAGGAAGCACTGCAGGAAACGGTGGCTGAAATCAACGAGGCTGGCGGTCTGGCGCATGCCTACCGCTGTGATCTGTCCGACATCGCCGAGTGTGATCGCCTGGTGGCCGAAGTGCTCAGGGACCATGGTCATGTGGACATCCTGGTGAACAACGCCGGACGGTCGATTCGTCGCTCGCTGGCACTGTCCTACGACCGCTTCCATGATTTCACCCGCACCATGCAGCTGAATTACTTTGGCAGCCTGAAACTGATTCTTGGGTTTCTGCCGCTGATGGAGCAGCGCCGCAGCGGCCAGATCATCAATATCTCGTCGATCGGTGTGCTCAGCAATGCGCCACGATTCTCTGCCTATGTGGCTTCCAAGGCGGCGCTGGATGCTTTCTCGCGCTGTGCCGCAGCCGAGTTCAATGACACCGGTGTGGCCTTTACCACCATCAACATGCCGCTGGTGCGCACCCCGATGATCGCGCCGACCAAGATGTATGACAATGTGCCGACGATTTCACCCGAAGAGGCGGCCGAGAAAATCCGCGATGCGGTGATCTACCGGCCACAGCGCATTGCCACCCGACTGGGCATCTTCTCCCAGGTGTTGCACATGCTGGCGCCGAAGATTTCCGAGATCATCATGAACTCGGCATTCCGCATGTTTCCCGATTCGGCGGCTGCCAAGGGCATGTCAGGAAGAAAGACCAAGGAAGAGCAGCCATCGGATGAGCAGATCGCCTTTGCCTCCATCATGCGCGGCATACACTGGTAACTGCAGCGTGCCGATGGGCTGATCGGTGTTTGTGGATGCACAAAGTGCACAGATTTCACCGGGAGGTCATGAATAATCGTTGTCAGTCTTTGGCCATTGTGGAGGGTCAGGTTCTGATTGATGTTTACTGATCCGCAGCAAGCAAAAAAAAGCACCGCATGGCGGTGCTTTTTGCTGGCTGACTGCAGCCCGGTCAGGTAATGCGGGGAATCGCAATGCTGATGACGCCCAGCGCCAGCAGGGTGAAGCCGACTCCGGGTAGCAGATAGACAAACGGCACCGCCAGAATCAGCAGTGCCAGGCCAATGGCCGGCAGATCCCCAATGCGGCGATCATCGCCACCACGTGCAGTGATTTTGCGCAGCAGCGTGTCCAGGCTGAGCTTGCCACCGCCATGGAAGATCAGTGGCAACAGGATCAGCATGAACAGCAGCGGAATGCGGTAATTGCCAAAGCCCTTGTCGCTGACGGCATAGCCTTGCCACAACTCGGCCAGACTAGACCATTCCGCCGGCCAATGGGTAGAGACGATGGCGATGGTGGTGATCACCAGCAGCGAAAAGGCGGCAAAGCGGGTGAACAGACCCAGCAGCAGCAGAGCGGCAAAAATGACTTCGCCATAGGCCACCATGTTCCAGTTCAGGCCGGCCGGAAGCCAGTCGAACGGCACAGGGAACTCCTTGTTGGCAAACCACGAGGGGGCCCCGGATTCGCCCACGCTGGCACCCATTTTCATGCGTCCGGCTTTCCAGAATTCGGCGAACATGATCAGCCGCAGTCCCAGCGGCCACACCCAGTCACCGGAGGCGCGCAAGCGTGCGGTCAGATCATCGTACATGTCGGTCAAATGCATGTTTCACTCCTGTTGCTGTGAAGTTTAGAAAGATAATGGTCAATTAACCCGAGGCGCTGCTGTGGCCTGGCAAGCAACCCGGCAGCACGCCTTTGCGCTGCAGCTGTTGCAGTTCCGCGTGACCGCGCTCGATAAAGGTCTGATCTGCGGTCACGCCGAGTCTTGCGGCAAGCGTGATCAACAGCTGCTTGCCGCTGGCACTACGATTATGTTGCAGCAGTTCGCACAATGCGGCTGTGGCCGGCTGTAACTGCATGAACGAGACACGCTGGCGGCGGTTGCGATACAGCAGCAGCCAGACCGGTTGCGCAGCGGGCGCGGTTGGTTGATAGTCCTTGCTGATGCGGTGCACTGGCCAGCGATAGCCCAGCAATCGGATCAGTGGCGACAGGACCGGAATCCCGTCGAGCAGATCACAGTCGCGCTGGTAGTCGTTGGGATTGACGCTGGTGGCGTCAAGCAGCAACTCGGTCTCGGACCATTCGTAATGCGCCAGCTCCAGCAGATAGCCGGGATCCCCAGAGTCACTGCCACGGTGGTCATGGATGAAAGCGATGAACTCCTGGCCGATTTCCGGAAACATGGGCGTGTTCGCCTGATGCCGGCGCAGAAAGTCGCGCACCAGTTCTGACCAGGCCGGCTCGCCGTAAATCGTTTTCAGTACCGGAAAGTTTTTGCCCAGCAGGTTATTGATGTTGTTGAAGATCAGGCGTCGATAGATTGCCATGCGCCGGTCCTCGATGCCATCCGGGGCCGGACTGCCATCGGGGTCACGCAGGTGCCGGGTGAACTGATGCTGCAGCTGCTGAAAGCGCGGAATGTCGGTGTTTTTCATCTGCTTTGATCAGGCAGCAGTGCCAGCGGGCTAACAGGCGGTGCCGACACCGGCTCAACCGTTGCTGACGGCGGCAAGTTCAGGCTGCATGGCCTGGTGTTGCTGTTGCAGCGACTTGATGTGGTCAACTTCATCCAGCAGTTCCACCACCGGGGGGAAATTGAAATCGCGTTCCAGCAGCGTGGGGAACACGCCGAAGTGCGCATAGGCCGCATCCAGCAACTGCCATACATCGGGAATCACGGCGGCACCGTGGGTGTCGATGATGAGATCATCGGCCTCGTTGTAATGCCCGGCGATGTGGGCATAGGCAATCCGCTGTGCCGGCAGCGAACGCAGAAACTGGAGCGGATCGTAGCGGTGATTGATACTGTTGACGTAAATGTTGTTGATGTCCAGCAGCAGGTCGCAGTCGGCCTGCTGCAGCACGCTGTTGATGAAATCGATCTCGCTGATTTCCTGGCCCGGCGCAGCATAGTAGGAGGCGTTCTCAATGGCGATACGCCGTCCCAGCAGATCCTGCACCCGCAGTATGCGTTCGGCGGTGTAGCGGGCTGCTTCCTCGGTGAATGGAATCGGCATCAGATCATACAGATGCCCGCCATCGCTGCAGAATGTCAGGTGATCGCTGTAGTAGCGAATGTCATGGCGGTCCATGAACCTGCCGATGCGGCGGATGAAGTCTTCATCCAGCGGGTCCGGGCTGCCCAGCGACAATGACAGGCCATGCAGCAGCATGGGGTAGCGTTCACAGTAGGCATGAAACTTGCGTCCCAGGTGACCGCCAACATCAATCCAGTTTTCCGGTGCCACTTCCATGAAGTCCACCGCCGCCATGCGCCCGGCCAGCTGCTCATCATTGAGCTTGCTTAGCAGGGCACGGCGTAAACCAAGACCGGCACCCTCAACAGGGTGCCGGCTCGGGATTTTCTCTATGCTGGTAGAACCAGTCATAGTGCATTCAGACATTCAGGCTGAATGTTGGCTCAGGAAAGACCGCCGCAGCTGCCTTCGCCGCAGGAACCTTCACCACAAGAGCCTTCTTCACCCTTGTCGTCGCCTTCACCACAAGAGCCTTCTTCGCCCTTGTCGTCGCCTTCACCGCAAGAGCCTTCTTCACCCTTGTCATCGCCTTCACCACAAGAGCCTTCTTCGCCTTTGTCGTCGCCTTCACCGCAGGAGCCTTCACCACAAGAGCCTTCTTCGCCCTTGTCGTCGTCTTCGCCGCAGGAACCTTCGCCACAAGAGCCTTCTTCGCCCTTGTCACCGCCCAGCATGTAGCCCTGATCCAGGTCTACCGAGCCGAACGCAACGTCGTTGGCGTCAAGATCTGCAGCAACCGCAGATGAAGCGATGAATGCCGAACCAATGGCCACAGCAATCGGGGTATTGATCAATTTACGCGTAGTCATAAATAACATCTCCGTTTTTTGCAAAAAATGAACTTGGCTGGCTGTCTGTCGAGTCTGACTCTGGTACCAAATTCCAATACATCGACAGCAGGCTGCCGAATCAGTGTTGCACCAACCTGGGCAGGCGGATGCAGTTCGCTGTACAAGACCCACATCGGTAGTCGTATCTTACACATTGGCCAATGTTTTCTCTGGCTGCCGGTGCAGATCCCGAATGCGCAATCCAATCATAGCACTTTGGTATGAGCATAGCATTGACAGGATCGACAGTTCAATCGCAGCAAGGTTCATGTGCTCAGGCTGTCTTGGCGCGGTATTCACACAGATCACGGATGATGCACTCGGCACAGTTGGGCGAGCGTGCCTTGCAGGTGTAGCGGCCATGCAGGATCAGCCAGTGATGGGCATGCTGCAGGTAGCGTGGCGCGATGCGTTTGAGCAGCAGCTTTTCCACTGCCAGCGGGGTTTTGCCACGCGCCAGCCCGGTGCGGTTGGCGACGCGGAAGATGTGTGTGTCCACCGCCATGGTCGGCTGGCCGAAGGCGCAATTGAGGATCACATTGGCGGTTTTGCGGCCCACGCCAGGCAGTTGCTCCAGTTCCTCCCGGCTCTGCGGTACCTGACCATTGTGCTCGCTGAGCAACTGCTGACAGCAGGCCAGCAGGTTTCTGGTTTTGTTGTTGAACAGCCCCAGGCTCTGCAGATGGGTTTTCAGTCGCTGCTCACCCAGTGCTAGGATGGCGGCCGGTGTGTTGGCGACCGCAAACAGCTTGCGGGTGACCTTGTTGACGCCGACATCGGTGGATTGCGCCGACAGTGACACCGCCACCAGCAGCTCGAAAGGCGTCCGATACTCAAGTTCGGTTTTCGGTTCCGGGTTCTGCGCCTGCCAGCGCCGGAACATCTCATCGCGCTGCGCCTGATTCATGTCTGCTGTCTGGAGGCAGAAACCTGCTGTGACAGCGATTGTGCAGCCTGCACTACTCTGCCGGAGTGCTGCTGTCGAGTTTGCAACAGCTGCCGGTGCGCCGCCACCAGCAGGCCCAGGATCAGAAACGCACCGGGTGGCAGACTGAACAGCAGAAAATGATATTCATCACCGGCCAGGTAAAGCGTCAGCGCCTGAGCATCATCACCCAGCCAGCCGCCGAACAGCAGGCCGGCATCGCGCAGCAATGTGCTGTAGCCGATGATCTCACGAATGGCCCCCATCAGCAGCAGTGCCAGCATGAAGCCGGTGCCCATGGCCAGTCCGTCCAGAGCCGCCGCCGCCACGTTGTGGCGTGAGGCGAAGGCTTCAGCGCGGGCCAGGATCAGGCAGTTGGTCACGATCAGCGGAATAAAAATGCCCAGCACGCCGTGCAGGTCAAACAGCCAGGCCTCCATCAGCCGTTCGATCACTGTCACCGTGCCGGCGATGATGATGACGAACATGGCAATGCGCACTTCCTGCCGCAACACCGGCCGCAGTGCGGACACCAGGGTGTTGGTCAGAGTCACTGTGAGCAGGGTTGCCAGGCCCAGACCGATGGCATTGACCAGCGTATTGCTCACTGCCAGCAGCGGACACAGCCCGAGCAGTTGCACCAGAGCCGGATTGTTCTCCAGCACACCCTGCTGCCAGGCTTCAGATTTATTCTGCTGCGGGTGGTTCATGCCGGGTTTGCTTCCTGTTGCCGCGCCTGTTGCCACAGCTGCGCGCTGTGCTGCTGATGATAACGGCTGATGCGTGCCACCGCATCGATCACGGCGGAACTGGTGATGGTGGCACCGCTGATCTGGTCGAACTGACTGCTCCAGGAGCGCTCCTGCTGCTGCTCGTAGTCCATCACAGCGGCGCTGACGCCCGCGAACTGTCGCAGCCAGTCGCTGCGCCCGGCTTCGATCTTGTCCCCGATGCCTGGTGTCTCCTGGTGGCGAGTCACGCGCACGGCCAGCAGCTCGCCACTGGCAGCAATGGCCACCAGCAGGCCGATGTCTCCGGAATAGCCGTCGTGGGTGGTCAGCGCATACACCACAGCGCTCGGTTGCCCCTCCAGGGTGGCCAGATAGGCGGTCACCGCTGCCCTGGTCTGCAACTGACCTGGTGCTTCCACCGGCACCGTGTGCAGCGCCGGGTTGTTGTCATAGCTGTGTGCCGGCAGCATGCCGGCAAGCTCATCCAGCACACGCTGCTGACGGTTGTTGTGGATGCGCTGGTCGGTGCTTTCCGCCACCAGTCCGATGATCAGCCCGGCCAGCGCCGCCACCAGCGCCAGCAGAGCAGCCGCCTGCCACGGCCAGGGTGGTCGCTTGTCGGTGGTGGGTTTCTGCGCAAGATCCGGCATGATGGCGCACTCAGCGAGGATGACCGAAGACGCGCGGCCGGGTGTACTGATCCAGCAGCGGGGCGAACATGTTCATCACCAGAATGGCGAAAGCAACGCCGTCCGGATAGGCCCCCCAGCGCCGGATTGACAGCATGATGATGGCAACGCCAACACCGAACAGCAGCTGGCCGCGTGGCGTGGCGCTGCCGGAGACCGGATCGGTGGCGATGAAAAAGGCTGCCAGCACGGTGGCACCGCTGAAGATGTGCTGCAGCGGCAGCGGGTTGGCATCCGGATCAAACAGATAAAACGGTGTGGTGAGCAGAAACGTGGTGAGCAGCAGCGCCACCGGCACACGCCAGTTGATCACCCGTCGCCACAACAGCCACAGGCCGCCGATGGCGTACCAGTTGGCGATCCATTCCCAACCCAGGCCGCCAAAATCGCCAAATACCGGATTCTGCCGCACTTCGGTCACCAGCAGACCGGTCGCGGCACCAGTGCTGAGCTGATCCAGCGGCGTTGCCTGGGTGATGGCATCCCAGCTCAGCGCGCCCGGCGGCTGGCTGGAAAAGATCGTGTACAGCACGTCGCCCAGCGACAGGCTGGTGTCGGCCAGCATCTGCGGCGGCGTCCAGTAGGTGAAGATGCGCGGAAAGCTGATCAGCAACACCGCCAGGCCGACCATGGCCGGATTGAAACGGTTGTGGCCAAGCCCGCCGAACAGATGTTTGGCAATGACAATGGCAAACAGCATGCCGATCAGGCTGCACCACCAAGGTGCCAGCGGTGGCAGGGACAAGGCAAACAGCAGTGCGGTGACGGCCGCAGACAGATCACCCATGAACATGCGCAGCGGCTGTTTGCGCAGCAGCAGCGACAGCCATTCGAACAGATAGGCGAAGCTCAGCGCCAGCACGATCTGTACCAGCATGCCGATGCCGAAATAATACAGATAGGCGAGCACACCCGGCAGCAGCGCGACCAGCACCTGTGCCATCACCTTCTGCACCGAGTTCTGTGCCGGGATGTGCGGTGCGCCAGCGGCGGTGGTGACGGCCATGCTCAGGATGCCTCGCTGTCTTGCTCGCTGTGTACGTCACCGGCCTGACTGTCACCGGCCTGACTGCCGCTGCTGCCGTCGCGCTCCTGCTGACGCTGACGTGCGCGTGCCAGCGCGGCAGCGATCACCGCCTGTGCCTGGGCCGGATCACTGGCGCGCGCCTGGCGTGCGGCGGCTTTTGCAGCGCGCTGTTCGGCGGCCTGTTGCAAGCGATCTTCGCGGGCGGCATGGCGGCGTGCCGATTTGTCGGCGCGGGCCTGCTGCTGGCGCTGCTGTGCCAGCAGTTGCTTGCCAGCGCGGAAGTGATCAGTAAGGGGAATGTGGCTGGGGCAGACCAGGTCGCAGCAGCCGCACTCGATGCAGTCGGGCAGCTTGAGTTCGGCAGTCAGCCCCAGATCACCTTTGCGCACGCCATGATAGAGCAGTTGTGGCAGCAGCATGGCCGGGCACACCCGGACGCATTCGCCGCAGTTGATGCAGGGCATGCTCTGCTCCGGCTGGCGCAGTCGATCCGGTGCCAGTGCCAGCAGACAATTGCTGCCCTTGTCGATGCCCAGTGCACGATCCAGCACCTGCTCACCCATGATCGGACCACCGATCACCAGCCGCGCGTTATCCTGCTCAAGCCCGCCGCTGTGGCTGATCAGGTGCTCAATCGGCGTGCCCAGCAGTGCCAGCCAGTTGCGTGGCTCGCGCACCGCGCCGGTGACGGTGATGACGCGCTCAATCAGCGGTTCACGATCGATCAGGGCATGTTTCACCGCCCAGGCCGTGCCGACATTGATGCAGGCCAGTCCCAGGCTTTGCGGAAAGCCATCGGCGGGCACTTCCAGACCGGTCAGCATCTTGATCAACTGACGTTCGCCACCCTCCGGGTACACCGCCGGCACCTTGACCACACGCAGTTGGGCATCGTCGAGTTGCGCGCGCGCCGCCTCCAGGGCCCGGGCCAGTGCACCCAGCTGATCCTCGATGGCAACGATGATGTCGTCGATGCCCAGGGCGTGGGCAACAATGCGCGCGCCCAGCAGCACTTCGCCGGCATGCTCGCGCATCAGCATCTCGTCACAGCTGATATAAGGCTCGCATTCGGCCCCATTGATGATCAGGGTGTGCGCCGGCATGCCCCATTGCGAGGACAGCTTGCTGCCGGTGGGAAACACGGCACCGCCAAGGCCGACAATGCCGGCTGCGCTGATGCGCTGCAGAATGTTTTCGGCGCTGAATTCGCGCCAGTTGCCGATGCGGCGCTGGCAGTCCGGGTGCCATTCGTCGTGACCGTCGGGCAGCAGCGTGATGGCAGCAGCCGCAAGCGTCGGTTTGCGCAGCAGGGCTTGCTCTTTGATGGCATCGATGCGACCAGAGGTGGGCGCATGCACAGCTGCCGACAGCCCGGCCGCAGCCGTGGCGAGCAGTTCACCCTTGCGCACCTGTTGGCCGACTTTGACCACAGGCTCTGCCGCCACCCCCACATGTTGCAGCAGCGACAACTGCAGGTAGGCCGGCAGCGGCGGCCGTGCCAGTCCCAGCCGCGTGGACATCTGTTTGTAGTGACGCAGTTTCAGCCCGCCGTGGAAGCCGTGCAGATAGGCGCCGGGCGGGTGCGTCATGCTGGCCGGCAGGCTCATCAGGCGGCCAGGTCGGGAATGTGCACGTGCAACGGGATCGGGCGCTGCGAAGGCGGCGTGACTTCGATCAGATCAATGCAATCGACCGGACACGGTGGCAGACACAATTCACAGCCAGTGCATTCGGCGGCAATCACCGTGTGCATCCATTTCGCCGCTCCGCTGATGGCATCCACCGGACAGGCCTGGATGCACAGCGTACAGCCGATGCAGCGCTGTTCGTCGATCACCGCCAGCAGGGTCGGTTTGTGTTCGCCGCAGCTGGCATCCAGCGGCTTTGGCTCGCGTCCTAGCAGCTCGGCCAGCGCGGCAATGGTGGCGTCTCCGCCGGGCGGACAGCGATTGATGTCGGCGTCATCGCGGGCAATGGCCTCGGCATAGGGGCGACATCCGGGATAGCCGCACTGGGCACACTGGGTTTGCGGCAGCATGGCATTGATGCGCTCGGTGAGCGCATCGCTGTTGTCTCGCCAGCGCGAGGCAGCCAGACTCAGGCCAAGCCCGATGCCCAGGCCCAGCGCTGCCAGCAGCAGCACTAGCGTCAAGGTTGCCGGCATGCTAAAGACCCATCCCGGTAAAACCCATGAAGCCCATGGCCATCAGGCTGGCGCTGATCAGCGCGATCGGTGCGCCCTGAAACGCTGCCGGGACATCGGCCAGTTCGAGCCGTTCGCGCATGGCGGCAAAGGCCATCAGCACCAGGCCGAAGCCGGCTGCGGCACCAAATCCGAACAATGCAGATTGCAGCAGATTGTGCTGCTCGCGCACATTCAGCAGGGCCACCCCAAGCACCGCGCAATTGCTGGTAATCAAGGGCAGAAAGAGCCCCAGCATGCGGTGCAGCAATGGCTGGAAGCGCCGCATGGCCAGCTCCACCAGCTGCACCATGGCGGCAATGATAAGAATGAATCCCAGCGTTGCCAGATATTCCAGCTGCAGTGGCAGCAGCAGGTACTGATACAGCAGGTAACTGCTGACCGATGCCAGGGTGAGCACAAACATGGTCGCCAGCGCCATGCCGCGGGCACTGTCAAGCTGACTGGAAACGCCCATGAACGGGCACAGACCGAGAAAGCGTGTCAGCACAAAGTTGTTGGCGAACACGGTGGCGATGATAATGAGCAGATAATCCTGCAGCATGGCTAGGGTACGGCTTCGGTGCGGATCAGGTGTATCATTCTCAAGTTGTTGCAGTCAATGGCAGGCATCGGCGGTCGCGTCAGCGCACGCGCTGGCCAGGCTGTGCACCGCTGTCCGGGCTGAGCAGGAAGGGTCCGCCGTCATCGGGTTCGCCAGCGGCCAGCACCATGCCCTCGGACACGCCAAAGCGCATCTTGCGCGGTGCCAGATTGACGACCATGACGGTGAGCCGGCCCTGCAGCTGTTCCGGGGTATAGGCCGACTTGATGCCGGCAAACACCTGACGCTGCTGATCGCCCAGATCCAGCTCTAGCCGCAGCAGCTTGTCGGCTCCTGCGACAGCTTCTGCCTGCACGATGCGCGCCACGCGCAGCTCCACCTTGAGGAAGTCGTCGATGCTGATGCTGGTCGATGTTTCGCTGCTGTGCATGCTGTCCACGGGGGTTGCGGTGGTTTCGGTGTTGTTGCCGGCGTTGTTGCTGGCGCTGGCGCTGCCCTCCAGTGACGCCCTGGAATCTTCGATGATAGCAGCAATCTGGCTTTCCTCGATGCGCTGCAGCAGCGGTTCGTAGGCATGGATGCGATGGTTCAGCAGTGGCTCTGCCAACCCCGACCAGCGTGTCGGTTGGGTGTCGTGCAGGTTGAGAAAGGCAAATGCGCGCGTCGCGGTGTCGGGCAGCACCGGTGCCAGCCAGGTGATCAGCAGACGGAACAGGTTCAGACCCTGGGTGCAGACAGCGATGGCAGCGGGAACCTGGTCGGGCTGTTTCGCCAGTTGCCAGGGGGCTTTTTCCGCCAGGTACTGATTGGCCTGATCGGCCAGCGCCATCACTTTGCGCACCGCAGCCTGATAATTGCGCTGCTCGAAATCTGCGGCGATGGCCTGCTGCTGATCCAGAAACTGCTGATACAGCTGCTGATCCGGCAGCACCGGCCCCAGCACACCATCGTTGAGCTTATGAATGAAGCCGGCGCAACGGCTGGCGATGTTGATCAGCTTGCCGATCAGATCGGCGTTGACGCGCTGGCGAAAATCATCCAGCTGCAGATCGATGTCACCCAGGCCGTTGCCGAGCCGGGCAGCAAAATAGTAGCGCAGGTAATCGGCATGCAGGTGGTTCAGGTAGGTGCGAGCCATGATGAAGGTGCCGCGCGACTTCGACATTTTGGCACCGTTGACGGTGAGGAAACCGTGCGCAAACACCGCAGTGGGGATGCGATAGCCGCCACCGTGCAGCACCGCTGGCCAGAACAGCGCGTGGAAGTAGATGATGTCCTTGCCGACAAAGTGATAGAGCTCGGTGTCACTGCCGGGTCGCCACCAGGCATCGAAGTCCAGCTCCGGGCGACTGGCGCAGAAATCGGCAAAGCTGGCCATGTAGCCCACCGGGGCATCCAGCCAGACGTAGAAGAACTTGTCCTGCTGGCCGGGAATTTCAAAGCCGAAGTAGGGGGCATCGCGGGACACGTCCCAGCTGCGCAGACCGTCGGCAAACCATTCCTGCAGTTTGTTGCGCACTTCGTCCTGCAGCCCCGGAGACTGCATCCACTGTTGCAGCATGTCGGTGAAATCGGCCAGGCGGACGAAAAAGTGCTCGGATTTGCGCAGCACCGGCGCGGTGTTGCTGAGCGTGGAGACCGGGTTGACCAGGTCGGTGGGGTCGTAGGTGGCGCCGCAGACCTCGCAGCTGTCGCCATACTGGTCTTCGGCAGCGCATTTGGGGCAGTTGCCGCGGATAAAGCGATCCGGCAGAAACATCTGCTTTTCGTCATCGTAGCATTGCTCGATGGTGTGGCTTTCGACATGGCCTTTGGCCTGCAGATTGGCCCAGATGTCGTTGACAATGGCGCGATTGCTGGCGCTGTTGGTGGAGCCGAAATGGTCATAGGAGAGACCAAAATCACGAAAATCCCGCTGATGCTCTTCGGCCATTTCGGCAATCAGCTGATCCGGCGTGATGCCGCGCTTCTGCGCATGCAGCATGATCGGCGTGCCGTGGGTGTCATCGGCCCAGATGAAATAGGCCTCGTGCCCCTGCGCGCGCTGAAACCGCGCCCAGATGTCGGTCTGGATGTATTCCACCATGTGCCCGAGGTGAATCGGGCCGTTGGCATAGGGCAGGGCAGCGGTGATCAGAATACGGCGTTGTTTCATGTTCATATTATGGCATGATGCAGCGGCCATCAGAACCGTGTCGATGGCATGCTGCCATCAGTCCGGGCGCAGAAATCTGCGCGCAGCGTTGATGTCCAGGCCGATGTGCCCCAGATTGTTGTGCAACCATGGCTAACCCGGCACCCACGCATGCATGATTCCGATCCGCGAGCGCAACAGCAGGCCACCCTGCAATCACTGCTGCAACAGCAGCGCAACCCTTACAGCGGACAAGCCTGGGCAGAGCATTGTCAGGCGCTGGTGATCGATGCGCACGATGGCAGGCTCAGTGCCGCCATCCAGTTGCAACTGGGCTATCCCGGTGCCGCGCAGGCGCGACTGCAGCTGGGCGAGCAGTTGCAGCAGGCAGGCTTTGCCTTGCCGCTGAGCGTCAGCGTGGCGCAGAAGATCCGCAGCCATCGCGTGCAGGGGGAGCTCAAGCCGCACGCCCAGATTCGCAACATCATCGCGGTGGGCTCCGGCAAGGGCGGGGTCGGCAAATCCACCGTCAGTGTCAATCTGGCGCTGGCGCTGGCCGCGCTGGGCGCGCGTGTGGGGCTGCTGGATGCCGACATTTACGGCCCTTCCCAGCCGACCATGCTGGCCTTGCGCGGACGACCGGAGATCACTGCCGACAAAAAGATGGTGCCGCATCAGGCGCATGGTCTGCAGGTCAATTCGATCGGCTTTCTGGTGGACACCGATGAACCGATGATCTGGCGCGGCCCGATGGTTTCGCAGGCCCTGCAGCAGCTGCTCAACGAGACCCGCTGGGAGCAGCTGGATTACCTCATCATCGATCTGCCGCCGGGCACCGGTGACATTCAGTTGACCCTGTTGCAGAAAGTGCCGGTGGCGGCTGCGGTGGTGGTCACCACACCGCAGGAAGTGGCCACACTGGATGCCGGCAAGGCGGTGCAGATGTTTGCCAAGCTGCAGGTGCCGACGCTGGGCCTGGTGGAAAACATGAGCCAGCATGTCTGCTCGGCCTGCGGCCACGTCGAGAGCATCTTCGGCAGCGCCGGTGGGCAGCGCCTGGCAGATCGCTACGACCTGCCGCTGCTGGCACAGTTGCCGCTGGACAGCTGCTATCGTGAGCATGTGGATGCCGGCCTGCCAACGGTGGCGGCGGCACCGCAGTCCAGTCAGGCGCAGGTGTTCATGGAGCTGGCGCTGCAGGTTTCGGCACGGCTGGCACAGCAGCCGCTGAGCAAATCGGTGCCGGAGCTGAAAGTGAAGCTCAGTGGCTGAATTCCAGGCCGTTGCATTCTGGTCTGTGCAGCAAACCATTTATAATCCCTGCCAGATCACACTACAGGCAAGCGCATGAGCATTAAATCCGATCGCTGGATCCGCCAGATGGCCAACCAGCACGGCATGATTGAGCCGTTCGAGCCGGGCCAGGTCAAAACCAATGGTGCCGGAGAACGGCTGATCTCTTACGGCACATCCAGCTACGGCTATGATGTCCGCTGTGCCGATGAATTCAAGATCTTCACCAACATCTCGTCGGCCATGGTGGATCCGAAAAACTTTGACGAGCGCAGTTTTGTCGATCAGCAGACCGATGTCTGCATCATTCCGCCGAACTCGTTCTGTCTGGCGCGCACGGTGGAGTATTTCCGTATTCCGCCGGACGTGCTGACCATCTGCCTGGGCAAATCGACCTATGCCCGCTGCGGCATCATCGTCAACGTCACCCCGCTGGAGCCGGAGTGGGAAGGCCACGTCACGCTGGAGTTTTCCAACACCACCACACTGCCGGCCAAGATCTATGCCAACGAAGGCGTGGCGCAGATGATCTTCATGCAGTCCGATGAGCGCTGCGAGGTGACCTACAAGGACCGCAAGGGCAAGTACATGGGCCAGCGCGGCGTGACCCTGCCAACCACCTGATCGCGAAACTGGCCGCGCTCAGGCGGAAACTTAACTTATCCGGGGGCCGGCTGCTGCAGCACCTGCAGCGAGGTGGTGAAGACCAGACCGCCTCGCTCGACGTTGAGCTCGATGTTGCTCATCGGTGCGGTGTTGGCGATCATCAGATTAAGCTGGTTGCTGTTGTCCACGGGCTGACCATCCCAGCTGAGGATGACATCACCCGGCTGCAGGCCGATCGACCAGGCCGGGCCACGACTGAGAATCTGCTCCACGCGCGCTCCACTCAGACTGGTGGCAGACTGCTCGCGCCGGTTGATCCAGTGGTTGTCGGAAAAGCTGGCACCGATCCAGCCGCGGCGAACGCTGCCATAGGTGATGATCTGATCCAGCACCTTGCTGGCGATGGCGATCGGTATGGCAAAACCAATGCCCTGCGCACCCAGACTCTGATCCAGCATCGAACTGTTAATGCCGACCACTTCGCCGCGGGCATTGATCAGCGCGCCGCCGCTGTTGCCGGCATTGATGGCGGCATCGGTCTGGATAAAATCCTCCAGCGCGCTGAGATTCAGATCATTGCGGCCCTTGGCGCTGACTATGCCCATGGTGACGGTGTTGTTCAGTCCATAGGCGTTGCCAATGGCCAGTACCACATCGCCGACCTTGAGCTGCTCCGGTCCGGCCAGGGCGGCCACTGGCAGATCGCTGGCATCGATCTTGAGCACGGCCAGATCGGTGTCCTGATCCGAGCCGATGATCTCCGGCTGAAACACCCGGCCATCGGCCAGCGCCAGGCGGATGTCATCAACGCGGTCAATGACGTGGTTGCTGGTGAGGATGTGGCCGTCGCTGCGCACGATTACCCCCGAACCCAGCCCGCGCTGCTGTCGCTTCGGCAGCTTGTGCTCGAGAAAACGCTTGAACAATGGGTCGGTGACGCCGGGCAGGGTATTGCGCACGGTGGTGTTGGTGTAGATGCTGACCACCGCCGGGGCAGTCAGGTTGACCGCATCGGCATAGGAAAACGGCGCGCTGACCGTGTTGCCGACAGCGCCAGGACTTGCCTTGCTGCTGGCGTTGCTCATCGCCGGCAGCCAGTGTGGGCGCAGCCAGACGATGATGAATGCCGCCGCCAGCCCGAGCACGACAAAACGCCCGACAAACCTTGCCGTGTCCGTGATTTGAGTTAAAAACCTGTTCATTCAGAATAGCTTAGCAGCTTGTTTGCAAGAATTAAGTAAATTCATCGGATGGCATGGCGCAGACATGGGGGCGGCGGCAGGCCAGTTCATCCCCGCGCGACTGCGCAGATCACTTCCATGCCAGCTGATACAGGTCCAGGCGCCGATCGGCCAGATTGCGCACCGAGCCCTGGGAACGGATCTCACGCAGATTGTCCAGATCCAGATCGGCAATCAGCATGGTTTCGGAATTGGCGGTGGCCTCGGCGGCCACGGCATCGTGCGGAAAGGCAAAATCAGATGGTGTGAACACCGCCGCCTGGGAATACTGCATGTCCATGTTCTCCACCTTCGGCAGATTGCCCACCGAGCCGGTGATGACGACATAGCATTCGTTCTCGATGGCGCGCGCCTGGGCGCACAGGCGCACGCGCAGATAGGCGTTCTTGGTATCGGTCCAGTAGGGCACAAAAAGAATGTTCATGCCAGCCTCGGCCAGCAGTCGGGGCAGTTCGGGGAACTCCACGTCGTAACAGATGAGGATGCCGATCTTGCCGACATCGGTGTCGAAGACCTGCACCTTGTTGCCGCCTTTCAGACCCCAGCAGCTGACTTCGTCCGGTGTCACATGCACCTTGTACTGCTTGTCCCAGGTGCCGTCACGGCGCAGCAGAAAGCAGACATTGTAAAGACTGGTGCCGTCGTATTCCGGCATTGAGCCGGCAATGATGTTGATGTTGTAGCGCACCGCCAGCCGCGACATTTCCTCGCGGATGGCCTCGGTGTAGGTGGCCAGCTGGCGCACTGCCTCGGCCGGTCCCTGATCGTTCCATGGTGCCATCATCGGGCCATTGAAGAATTCCGGGAACAGCACCAGGTCGGCCTGATAACCGGACACGGCATCGACAAAGAACTCGATCTGGGCGTACAGGTCTTCCAGTGAGCGGGTCGGACGCATCTGCCACTGCACCGCACCGACCCGCACATCGGACAGTCGACCTCCGATGACACCGGCCTTGGGCTCCTCGAAATAGATGTTAACCCACTCCAACAATGTTGCGTAACCCGCTGATTTTCTGTCATCCGGCAGGTAGTTGCGCACAATTCTGCGCACCTGGAAATCGTTCGCCAGCTGAAACGTCAGGATCGGGTCCACCAGTTCCCGCGCGCGCACCCTGGCCACATACTGCTGCGGCGTCATCTCGTTGCGGTAGCGGTGATAGCCGGGGATGCGACCGCCGACCACAATGCCGCGCAGATTGAGCTGTTCGCACAACTCCTTGCGCGCGTCGTACAGGCGTCGCCCCAGACGCAGGTCGCGGTAATCCGGGTGCACGAACACATCCACGCCATAGAGCACATCACCTTTGGGGTCGTGGGTGGTCAAAAAGCCGTCCCCGACGATGTCCCAGTAGCGGTGATCCTGGCCCCAGCGGCTGTATTTGACGATCAGCGCAATCGCCGCCGCAACCACCTTGCCGTTGTCTTCAATGCACAGCTGGCCCTCGGGGAAACGACGGATCTGCGATTTGAACTGGGCTTCGCTCCAGGCGCCTTCCAGATCACCGGCGTAGACCAGATCCATGATTTCGGCAATGTCCTGATAATCCTCGGCGCGCGTCTGGCGCAGCACCAGGCGATGGGAATCGGTGTCTTGGCTCATACATTTGTGCAGTTGTGAATCCAGGCTACAGGGTACAGGCTGTTGTGCCCGGCTGCCACAGCCGCTGTGTTGCGGTGGTCAGGCATTTGTGCCGTCTTGACGACCTGAGAGCAGGTCGAACTTCAGCGCCCCCATCCTCACCTTCCCCCGCGCACGGGGGAAGGGACTGCTCATTGCCAGCGTGATGCTCACAGCCATCCGTAGCATGGATAACTGAGCATCAGGTATACGTCGATGCAAGCAGTTTGATGTGATGCCTAATCAACGTTTCGGAAGCTCCCTCCCCCGCATACGGGGGAATGGGCTGCTCATTGCCAGCGTGAAGTTCACAGCCAACCGTAGCATGGATAACTGAGCATCAGGTATACGTCGATGCAAGCAGATTGATGTGATGTCTAATCAATGCTTCGGAAGCTCCCTCCCCAGTGAGCGGGGGAGGGTTGGGGTGGGGGCATCACTCACTTCGTGCTGTGCTGGAATCAACACGCGAACCAAGCGCCTGCAATATCATCTCAAGGCAAGCATCGGTATGCTGTAGAACCTCATGGTTCCAGAAGCGCAATACCCTGAAGCCCTGTCGATTCAGGTAGCGGGTGCGCCTGGCATCCTCAGTCTCCAACTCGCCGTGCTGTCCGCCATCCACCTCGATCACCAGTCCGGCCTGCAGGCATGCGAAATCTGCAACGAACGGGCCAATCGGATGTTGCCGCCGGAACTTGTAACCGAGCATCTGTCGCGCCCGCAGATGCCGCCACAACCGTTGCTCCGCATCGGTCATCTGCGTGCGTAAACGGCGTGCCCTGGTGGTGGAGTTGGGGGTTCTCATGCCCCCATCCTAACCTTCCCCCGCGAACGGGGGAAGGGACTGCTCACAGGCAGC